>Ga0209322_10002604_pt1 | contig 10260 bp, 6 predicted proteins | sample Rifsed19ft1_FD_184013 | JGI IMG/M metagenome (GOLD analysis project Ga0209322, IMG submission 184013) | Soil microbial communities from Rifle, Colorado, USA - sediment 19ft 1 (version 2) | ecosystem: Environmental > Terrestrial > Deep subsurface > Rock core/Sediment | place: Rifle, Colorado...
CAGACCATCGCGTTCAGCGTCCGAAAGCCTTTGATATAAAAGGACTGAAGCCGCCAGCGTCGAGGCAAGCACGAGGAGGGGTGCCCATCTTCTAAGGAGCATATCGACCGGTTATTTGGGTTAACGAGCTTAGGAAATCGTACTATGTATGCTCATTGGTTGTCAAGGACGGCGGGCGGGGCCGCCCCTGAAAACGCCACTTATTCCGAATAGTTGCATGGAAGCAGATTTTTCTAAAGTAAAGTCCCCTTCAGCCGATAAGAAATAACGGGGAGGCAAGCTCCCCATTCACAAGGAGGCCGTCATGATGCTCAGGTGGAAAGAGCAGTTGTCAACAGGGGTCTGGTGGCAGGAAAAGCAGCACAGGGAGCTCTTCAACAGGCTAAACAAGCTCATGGCCGCGCTCGAGCACGGCAGGGAGCGCGAAGAGGTCGACGAGCTCTATGAGTATATGGAAAGCTATCTCTCGCGCCACTTCAGGGCCGAAGAGGCCGCGATGGAAAGAAGCGGCTACTCCGGCAGAAGGTCCCATTCCTCCGAGCACAGGAAGCTCTCAGAGGAGATAGCGGCGCTGAGGTCCGAGCTCGAATCAGGCGCGAGGCTCGCCCTCGTCCTGAAGGTCCAGAGGCGCATTATCGACTGGTTCATAAACCACATCGGGAACATGGACAAGGGTCTCGGCGCGTACCTCCGTGCCGAGGAACTAAAGCAGCAGGCCGTGAACTGCTGAAAACTAATTTTCGACTTTCAAAAAGGCCGCCCCGAAAGGGCGGCCTTTTTTTATTTCACCTCTACCCAGGCCGAGTGCGCCGGGTAGTAGAGCCCCTTTCTTATCTCCCTCTTCTCTCCGCCGGCCTTCAGGGCCTCGGCATACATTTCCAACTGCGGGGCGTATCTCCGGCTCTCTGAGGCAAGGAACTCTTCGAGCCCGCCGCCCTCATGCTCCCCTGTCTTGTAGTCTATCACCCAGCGCACACCGCTTGAGTCCACGAAGGTCCTGTCCAGGACAACGTGGACTATCTCGCCCCTGACGACCGCCGTAACGGCGTACTCCGTCGCCTCCTCAGGGTGGCTCCCGAGTATCCAGCGCCCCTTTTCATCCTCAAGGGCCCTCATTATCCTCTCAACGCCCTTTCTTGCGGCCTTTGACGCCTCCTTCTTCTCCAGCCCGAGCGAGCGAAGCATGGCGGATATGCGCCCCTCCTCGGAAGTGAGCCTCTCCTTGCTCCACGCGAGGGCGCCCTCCCTCGCTATGCGGCAGAGGTACCTGTGTACGACAGTGCCCAGATGGCGCACCGGCTCGCCTGCCCAGTAGAACTCGGGCGAGAGGGCCCTGTCAGGCCTCTCCACGCTGTCGACGTGGACCGGCGGCGCAGGCTCAGGGAGAGTCCAGCCCGAAGAGAGCCTCTTTCGGGGCCCTGCCTCTTTTGCCTCGCCGTTGCCGCCGGTGTTGATATCGAGCACCATCTCGCGGGTGATCGCGTGGGAGATCTTATTGAGGAACGAGCTCGAAGAAAAGCGCATCTCGTTCTCCTCGCTCAGGTACAGGTGTCCCAACATATACAGAGACAGCCTCGCCCTCGTGGCGGCGACATAGAGAAGCCTCGCTGCCTCGAGCTCGACCTTTTCCTTGTGCAGGCCGAAGAGGTAATCGTATACGCTCCAGCTATTGTCCCCCGCGCCCTTCCTCTCGACCGGCGCAAGGAGAAGGTCCTCTCCCCGCTCCATCCAGACAAGTATCCTCTTCTCCTCTGACTTCGAATACTTGCCGAGCCCGGGTATTATCACGTTGTCGAACTCGAGCCCCTTCGCCTTGTGGATGGTCATCACCTCAAGGGGCGCGTCAGCCTTGCCGCCGCCGGAGTACAGCTCCTCTATCCTTGCCTCGAGGAAGGGGATATCGACAGAGCCAGCGCCCTGAACAGACCCGATGAGGCCGAAGAGCTCCTCGGCGTCGTCCATGCCGCCCTCGTCAACGCATCCCGGCCCTCCGATGGATATCCAGAGGCCGCGCAGAACCTCCGCGGGCGGCCTCCTGCCCCATATGTCCATCGCCGCGGACATCCGCCCCCTGAAGGCGGCGAGCCTCGCCCTGCCGTCTTCGGAGAGCCTGCCGAGCCTCTCCTCATCGTGCATAAGCCCCCAGACAGGGGCGGCCCTGTCGCCCATGCATAGATGGAGAAGGTCAGCGAGGGCAAGGCCGCACCAGGGCGCGCGAAGGACGGCGAGCCACGCTATCCTGTCGAGCCGGTGATCGAGCGCCTTCAACAGGGCAATGAGGTCCTGTATCACGGGCCTCGACGAGAGCGGGTCTATCTCTTCCGCCCTGAAGGGCCTCTTTTCCCTGTTGAGGCAGTTCACTATCTCGTGGACGTGCGCCCTGGAACGGCAGAGTATGGCCGTCGTCTCGCCTGGAGGTACCTTGTCGAGTATCTTTAAGACCTCCTGTGCCTCGAGCAAGACGTCCCTGCCCCTGTCATTACCCCTGTTGAATAGCCTTATGTCCACTCCTCTTCCCTTGGCCGCATCCTTTACAGCGACGGACGGCGCGTAGGTGACTGAGCCTGTAAAGGTGTCCTCCCTCAGGGGGAAGGTCCTGCCGAGGCATTCGTTCACCCACGAGACGATATCTGAAGAGGATCTAAAGTTCTTCGTGAGCGTAAGGGGTATGAGCGGGACCGTCCCTATGCCGCCCATCCTCGCCTCAAGGAAGAGGCCGACCTCAGCCTCCCGGAAGAGATATATTGACTGCATGGGGTCGCCGACGACAAAGAGCGTCCTGCCGTCGCCCGGGGTCCAGCCGCGGGTCAAGGCCTCGAGCAAGGCGAGCTGTGTCTGAGAGGTGTCCTGGTACTCGTCGACGAGTATGTGCTGTATCTTAAGGTCAAGCGAGAGCATGAGGTCTGTTGGCGCCTCTTCGGTCCCGAGCGCCTTTATTGCAGAGAGGCTCACAGCCTGGAAGTCTACCACGCCAGCCTCCGTAAAGACCTCCGTGAGCTTCCTTTCCGCGATGGGCAGCAGGCGGATGAGGCTAAGAAGCGCCTCCCATTCCTCTCTCTCGAATTCAGGGCAGGGCAGCATATCGACCCTTGCAAGAGCCCCAATAAGCTCTGATTCGTCTTCGAGCGCGGCCAGTATTGACTGGAACTCCTCTTTTTCCTTCGCCGAGGCCGCTCCCGCGGGGAAGCCCTGCTTTACCGTTATGCCCCTGGGCTTACGGAGCTCTCCCTTCTGCGTGAGGAGAAGCTCCCTTATGCCCTTCCATGAGGGCAGGTCCCCGGCCCTGTCGCCAGGCAGCCCTTTCAGGTCAGCGAATACGGCGACCTGGCTCTTTTCGCCCAGATTGGAGGCGGCGAACCTGCCAGAGCGCAATACAGGCTCAACTGCCCAGAGCGGGAAGACGTCCGCTACCCTCTTAATTTCGAATTCGACGAGCCTCTTCAACGACCCTTCGAGCTCCGCCTTGAGCTCGTCGTCGGTCGAGTCCCTCTCAAGGTGGCGGAGCCACTGGTCCCTCCTGCCGAGCATCATGACGAGCCTCTTAGAGAGGGCGGCCACAGAGTTGTCGAGGTGGTCGAGGGCGCTCCTGACGGCGTCTCCGTTGCCGCCTTCCTCCTCGACGAGCGCGATAGCCGCCTCTGCCGCCCGCTCGTAGAATTCAGACGGCTCTTCGGTCAGCGTGTAGCTGCCGAGGCCGGAGAGGAGCGGCATCTGCCTTGCCAGCGTCGAGGAGAAGGAGTCTATTGTCTGGACCTTGAGCCTGCCAGGGTTCTCAAGCAGGCTCCAGCCCAACTCCTTGTCACGCTCGAGCGCTTTCCTTGCGAGCCCTATGGTCTTTGCCTCATGCTCCTTTTCAGGAGCGTATCCATCCGCGGCCTTTCTCATCGCGCCGATTATGCGCGAGTGCATCTCGCCCGCGGCCTTCCTCGTGAAGGTGAGGGCGAGTATCTCCTCCGGCCTCGATACGATGGAGAGGAGCGCGAGGAAGCGCTGCATCAGGAGCTCCGTCTTTCCCGAGCCTGCAGGGGCCTGCACAGCGAAAGAGGCCGCAGCGTCTATTGCCTGCTCCCGAGCGAGGGTGTCGTTATCCGATTCAGCTATCTTCATCTTCCTTCTCTATGATGCGGCCTGTCTCGGTTATGCGGCAGAGTGCCGTAAGCTCGCAGTACATGCACGCGCTGCCGCTGCCTTCGGTTCCGTTGTTCGGGTCTGCCGCCGCGTTGCCCTTCAAAAAGTCCTCCGCGAGGGCTGAGAGCGTTTCTTTCCAGAACGCCATCAGCGCGTCCCAGTCCCGGTCCTCTGCCTTCTTCCTGAATTTGCCGTCAGAGTCGTAGGGCTTTACACTCGGCAATACCTCGTCCTTCGCTATCCCGACAAAGCGGCTGTCGTTCGGAGCTATCCTGGCGAACGATATGGCCTCGAAGCCGCCGGTGGCGCTGTATATAAGGAGCTGCGGCTCCCTGGGCCTCCCGGTGAGCCAGTCGTACCTGTTAGGCTCGCCTATCTTGTAGTCGATGATTATCTCGCCCCCGCCCTCGATCTCGTCTATCCTGTCGACCCTGCCGGTTATCTTGAGGCCGCCTATCTCTATCTCCTTTTCGGCCTCGAGCGCCTTTACCCTGAAGCGCACGCCCCTTGAAAGCTCGACAGCCATCCAGCCGGAGATTACGGAGACGAGCCTCTTCTTCTCGAGCTCGCGAAAGCGCGCCCGGAGGGCAGGCGAGAGCCCGGCCTCGTCGAGCGCCTTCTCCGCAAGCGACCCTATGTAGGCCTCGAGCTGGCCGCTCTCCTTCATCTGCTTAAGTCTTTCCGAGCTCTCGACCTTCTCCCAGAACAACCTGAGGGCCGCGTGGACGATATTGCCTCGCTCGACAGCCGTTATCCCGAGCTCTGTTTCAGGGACAGCGACGGCACTGAGCCTGTGTATGGCGAAGGCCCTGAACGGGCACATGGACTGGTTCTTCAATATGGCGGTGCCGCCCCTTATGAATGGCCTCTCGGCCTCTGTCACAGGTATCGGCGCATCGACCGGTACTGCTTCGGTCTTCGCGGCCCGGACAGAGTCGGCGAGCCTCGCGGACGCTTTCATATTCAATTCGACCCTCGGGAAGGAGCTGAAGAACGGGCTTACGCGGCGCTCCCTCTCGTCAGTCATGAGCGGGTAGCTCACGTTGACCTCGGGCGCGCTCTGGAGGAGCCTCGCGGCGGCGCTTCTCGCGAACTCAAGCTCCCGTTCGCTCGAAGAGCGAGGCAGGTTAGCTTCCTTCTGTAGCCATATGGGGATGAACGGGTTGGGAGAGGGCTCCATGGGGAGCGCGTGCTCGTGGCAGCCGAGTATCCAGAGCCTGTCGAACGATATGCCGGTCGATTCGAGGAGGCCCAATACCTGTATGTTGCACTCGGGCGTCTCCGGCTGGTGGATGCTCTCCCTGACTATCTTTGCAAGGACAGAAGCCGCCTCCGCCCTCTTTATCCTGCCGAGTACGCCGTCGAGCGTGGAGAGCCTCTCAAGGCAGCCGTTCCATGCCATGTGCGCCTGGAACTCCCTGCTTGAAAGCTCCATCCCGGCAAGCCATCCGGCGTCTTTCAGGAGCCCTGTAAAAGACCTTGCCCACGCCGATGGGAGCTCCTTTTTGCCTGATTCCTTCAGCCACCTCGTCCAGGCATCTATCCTTTTTTCAAGGCCGTGCCCGCTCAAGAGCCTCTTCATCTCCCATAGGCTTACAGCCGTCCTGTTCTCTTTTTTAAGCCTGAAGTCCAGCCTGGCCAGCTCTGTCCTGTCACTCACTGAAAAATAGGGAGAGAGCGCAATCGAGAATAGCTTCCCGAGCTCTTCATCATTCTCGCCTATCGAGAGCATCTCGAGGGCTATAGCCACGAGCGGCTCATCTGAGAGAGGCCTGCCGAGCGAGATGTTGAAGACCTCCCTCGCCTCTACCCCCGGAAGGACCGAGGCGGGGTTGAGCTCAGAGGAGAACTCCCTCATGATTATGTCCCTGTAACCCTCAAGACCCGGGGCTATGAAGCCTATCGTCATGCCCGGCTCTATCGCCGCCCTCGCCCATCTCGCGGCCTGGACGACCTCTTCTTCAGGGTCCGCGAATGGAAGTACCCTCACATCTTTCGCGGCCGTATGGGGTCCCTCGCCTGGCCAGAACCATACGTCCGTGCCCTTTGACTTCAAGGCAGCTACGATCGAAGAGACGGCGGGGCTTATCTCGTCAAAGCCAGCGAGCACGGCCTCTTTGGGAACCGGCGCGCCCTTTGATATGAGCCCCCTTACCCTGTGCGATACGCCGGAGTTATCCATGCAGCCGATGGAACGCAGCGCTTCATTGTATGATGACATCCAGGTCTTGAGCGAGCGCGCCTCTTCCGTGAGGTAGATATCCTCAGGCAGCCTTATCCCGTATTCCTTTATAAGGCCGTATGCCTCATAGGACGCCCTCGCTACACCTCCCGGCCACTTGCGCCCGGGGCCGTGCCCGTCGAGCACCCTCTCCCACAGGACAAAAGACGCGGTCATGCCGAGGACAGGCTCATCCCCGTGCTCCTGCCAGAAGGAGGAGGCCCACGAGGAGTAGGGCAGCGCCTCGGGCGTCGGCCAGGAGAGGAGGCCGGAGGCGGCCATCTCCCTGTCAAAGACAGCCCTCAGGTGCCTTGAGAGCCTGGAGTTGGCCGTGAGCACGGTCGCGCCCCTTTTGAAGGCGGCGAATATATTCTGGAGTCCGGGGTTCGTCATCGCGTCTTTGCCATCTATGGTACTACTTCATTGGCGGGATTTAAAAGTGTATTTTGGTTCAGCCTGCGTGAGGGTGCATTTGTATTGACACCCGGCGAGGCTTGTGTTAAAAAATTTTGATATACTTGGCTTTATCCCTGCATTACCTACGGTGGACGTGGCTCAACGGTTAGAGCACTGGACTGTGACTCCGGGGGTTGGGGGTTCGAATCCCCTCGTCCACCCCATTTTTCTTCTTTAAATCCAACTACTTGCCAATCAAAATACCCCGAACTGTCCCCAACCGCAAGAGGGGCAAACGCCACCACTGAAAGTCCTTCGTTTCTTTTTCCGTCATCCCGAACAGGTGAAGCCCCGACTCCCCCTGCCTGTATGAGAACTCCGCTATCTTTAAAGCCTCCTCAGCCTCTTTCATCTGCGTTGCCTCCATTTCTCCGCCGATCTCGTATAACTCCTTAAATCTGAAAAAACTGTCCCTTGAATAGCCGAATATCTCGAACTTATAGATTGAAATTAATCAATCAGATATTTTACGCATTGTAAAAATACCTAAAGTTATGCCGCAGCGGGGCGAAAATATAATAAACCTAATCAATTCTCCCCCGCCGACACATCGGGGTCGAAAAAAGGAGGACGCGTATGCGAAAGTACCTTTTATTGCTGGTGGCCTTTCCACTGTTGTGCTTCCCGTTAACCGCCGGGGCTGTGGATTTCAATCTGAATGGGGTTAAATTTGGCATAAACGGCTATATCGACCTGCAATACAACTATATGAGCAAGAACCCTACTTCGGACGGGATGTCCATGGAGGAGAGTTCAACCTTCCAGCAGAAGCAGCTGAATCTGCTGTTCGACGTTGAAAAAGACAAATACCGCGCGCACATAAACCTACACTCGACTAACGCGTTCACAACCGAAGATGGCGAAAAGGGCCAATGGGAAGTCGAAGAGGCTTACGGCGAGTACAGGTTCAACGACCTTTTGTCCGTAAGGGGCGGCACCATACTCTCTCCCTTCGGAATATTCAACGAATTCCGCTACATAACCTCGGTCTATGCCTCTGTTGTCCTCCCATTCATATACGAGATCCCAAACGGGTACTCCGGCGCGAGTATAACGCCTGACAACTCGAACGTGGTCGCGAACGGAAGCTATTTGGGAGAAAACATGGACTTAAACTACAGTCTCTATGTCTCGAACGGCAGAAGGGACTCCACCGGCGAGGACCAGAACAAGGACAAAGGCGCCGGTACCAGGGTGCGTTTTACCGTCCTTGATAACTATAAGATAGGCGCATCGTATTACACCGTCCAGAACGACAAGGAGAACGAGGGGCGAGAGCACCTCGCAGGCGTGGATTTTGAGGCCACGCTGCTGGAAAAACTTCTGTTGCAGGCGGAGTATGTGCGGGACATGTACGGCAAAAAGGCAGACAGGCTGAGCTATTACGCCCGTCTGACATACAGGATGGACAGGCTTTCGCCTTTTATCATGTATGATTATTTCAAGGACTCGGCCGACCCGGTCTGGAAGAACGGACAGAACCGCTATGGCGTGGGGGTCAGCTACGATTTCTCTGAAAACGTAATCCTGAAAGCCGAGTACCATTTCCATAATTTCAGGAAAAACGAAGACGTACCGCCGGAAGCAGAAACCACGAACATGATCCGGGCCGCGGCGATCTTCATCTTTTAATACGGAAGCGGTCCGAAGGAGGCTTGAATGAGAATAATTACAATCTCCATGCTTGCGGTCTTGTCGCTCTGGACATACTCTGCAGCCGAGCCGGTCGTAATCGTCAACAAGGAAAACCCGGTCCAATCGGTAAGCAAGAAGGAGCTTTCGAACATCTTCAAGCAGAAACAGCGAAGCTGGGACAGCGGCGGCGCCATAGAGGTGCTTAATCTCTCAAAGGGCAATCCCGTAATCCATGAATTCACCAAAAAGATGCTGGATATGAGCGTAGAGGACCTCGAGAAATACTATCTCAAGAACGCGCTATCCGGAAAAGGGCAGCCGCCCAGGACTGTCGATTCTCCTGAGAAGGTCAAAGAGATCGTAGGCTCGAACAAGGACGTGATCGGCTACATAGACAGCAAGGACGTCGACCATAGAGTCAAGGTATTGACCGTGGAGTCCAGGTAGAATTGCCTGCGCGTTCAGGAACTGAAAGGAATCTGAGATGAAAAAGGGCAGCATAAAAAAGAAAATCCTCGCTGGCTTTGGGTCGCTGCTCATCCTGTTTGCCTTCACGGCCGCATACTCGATCTTCAACGGTTACAGGATAAGAGCGAACGTGGCCACCCTCCATGAGAAGATATATTTCTCGCTTGATCAGTCTAACCGGCTCATCGAGAGCCTCAGGGAGACAAAGGATGGCCTTACGGCCTCTATAACCGAATCCGATGAGACCTCTATACAGCATGCCGTCAAATCAGGGGAGGAGTTCAGGAGTGTCCTCTCCTCTCTGAAAGAAACCAGGCCGGACGACAAAGAGCTTGATGAACTGGAGAGGCTTTTCAATATCTATTTCGCGAAAGGGACGGCAGCGGCCCGGGCAGTCTCAAAAGGGGAGACATCAGACCTCATGGGAGAGATAGGTTCGCTTAACGATGTCGCTAACAACCTGTTCGCCCTTCTTGACAGCTACCGCGCGGCGAACTATGACGCCTTCGTGAAGAACATAGAGGAAGTAAAGGACCTTTCAGGCCATTCAGCCACATTCGCTCTCGCCGCGTTCACTGTCTCCTTAATACTTGGAGGCGTTGTCGCCATTGTGCTTTCCACCAGGATCACGGGCAGCGTGAATGAGGTGGCCGGCATGATAAATGATATAGCCGAAGGCGGAGGCGATCTGACAAGGCAACTTTCGGTCAAGAGCGACGACGAGATGGGACGCCTCGCGTCAGGATTCAACGATTTCGTTACGAGCCTGAGGAGGATTATATCACAGGTGTCGGCGTCAACGAGCCGCGTAACCTCCGCATCCGAAGAGCTCTATTCGATAAGTGAACATATGCGTAACAGCATAGTAAGGGAACAGCTCTCTGTGGCCAGCCAGGTTGCCACGTCTTCCGGCCAGGTGAGCGCCACGATGAACGAGACTTCCTCTAACTGCTCAGGGGCAGCGATGGCGGCAAGGGAAGCCTGCACGGCTGCGGCCAGAGGCGGGGAGATAATATCCAGAACAATAGAGGGAATGACTGGAATCGCCTCTCGCGTGCGCGAATCGGCAGTACAGGTCAGCGCCCTTGAAAAGCAGTCCAGGGAGATAGGAAAGATAATAGAGGTCATCGAGGACATAGCGGATCAGACTAATCTCCTTGCCCTGAACGCGGCCATAGAAGCGGCAAGGGCGGGGGAGCACGGCCGGGGTTTTGCCGTGGTAGCGGACGAGGTCAAGAAGCTGTCTCAAAAGACTGTCAACGCAACCAAGGAGATAACCTCGGTCATAATAAATATCCAGCATGATACCCAGGGCCTGGTAGGGTCGATGGAGGCCGGCAACAGAGAGGTGG
>Ga0209322_10002610_pt1 | contig 10252 bp, 9 predicted proteins | sample Rifsed19ft1_FD_184013 | JGI IMG/M metagenome (GOLD analysis project Ga0209322, IMG submission 184013) | Soil microbial communities from Rifle, Colorado, USA - sediment 19ft 1 (version 2) | ecosystem: Environmental > Terrestrial > Deep subsurface > Rock core/Sediment | place: Rifle, Colorado...
TCGACACTGGCGGCATATATCCAATACAATCCATTATTGGCTATGCTGAATTCATACCAACCAGCTTCAGTATAACGACAAATGAGGGCTACATTGTTAGTGTTGACGCCGCGATTGGTAACGCGCGCATCAAGGCGCACATTGTCATAATCAAATGAATCGTATGTCACATACACCCACAAATTCATTGCATTGAAGTCGAAGGTCAACAGGCTGTTATCTGTCAACACAGACATTTTCGGGTTATCCTCTTTGGTGATTCTGCTGGTTGCGCCGTCAACTACAAAGTAGGTCCAGTTATTATCGTTGGTATCAAACTCTTCTGTGTAAAATTGCTGGGCTTCGGGCAATGGAATATCAGTAGCAATCGCCTCCGAAGGCGGTTCGGTGGCTATTGGAGACTGTTCTATTACAGGTGCGGAAGTCGCGGAATCTGCCACATCCGCACTCTGCGTCACTGCTTCAACGGATGCCTCTAGAGGAATGGTTTTGCCGACTAGTAAAACGAAACCTACTGTAGCTGCAATGACCAAAAATAGGCAGCCAAATGAGAATGTATTTCGCATCGTAATTCTTTGGTTTTCTCTCCTTCGATTTTTCATCGATGATATGGCAAGGATTGTCAATAATCCTACGGCAGCCAGGGGGTAAAGCCATATTGCTAATTTTCTAATGCCATCTTGTATTGATAGAACAGCGAAGGAAATAATAAATCCACCCACCAGCAATAGGACTGTCAGACAGAATAATACAATTAAGAAAGCTTTCCACCACACTATCTTTTCTTCCTTGGCAATCGCATTGGTTTCCACCGAGATAAACCAGATTATGGCCAATAACGTTGGGAGAAATACGATGAGTATGGATGCATCATAGTAATAAAATACGTCATTTGTCAGGAAACGGCCTGCGTAAAAAGTTGCCCAAATCGCCAAACTAATGGGGGAAAAATAGTAGCATTCTGCATAAAACGCCTCTCTTAAAGCGTTTTCGCTGATTTCCTTGCCAGTAAAAAGCTTTGTAGCGAACGCGAAAAATAAAGGTGGGATTAGCAGCCCGAAAACGAGAAAGATATTCGATTCCTTTTTCAGTTGCCCGGATATTAGCTCAATGTCTAGTTTGGTGCTATCACCTTTGGATTTGGTACTGGATTCTGAGATAAAACCTTTCATCTCTGCGTTGTTTATATCTGGAACTAAAACATATAGATAAGAGTCATACTTTTCTAAGGGGAGATTATTGTTATTAGGGTTATATTTCGTGACTGTAACATTAATATAGTATTCGCCAGGCTTTTCAAACGGAAAATAGAAAATATCTTTTGTTGTGTTAAGATCTACCTGTTCAATATAGATAGTTTCATCGGCTTCGTTATGGATTTCTCTGTAAATTTCATTGTAGCCTAGGAACTTACCACTCTCGTCATATACGAACTCCTCAACGTACCATTCATATTTCTGCTTCATGTTGGTTGACAACGAAGCGAAGTTGGTTTCCGCATCATAGGTGTTCTCTGGAAAAGGAAAACTTTTTGATACCCAGTATTCTATTGTGTCTTGACGCTCCGATTCTTTTTCTGTATGTTTTGTAACCGTTACGCCGAATGTCGGCAGGTATTGATAGATCACTGCAGGGATGAGCGCGACAACCAGTAGAAGAATAACAGGCGACATGTATTCGTCGAATGGCGATTTCTCCTGTTTCAACTCTCCTCTGACATACTCAGGCGCCCAGCCGGGGTTGAGAGTGATTTGAACAATGGTTTTGGGAATAAAAATCACCCAGAGCAAAATCTTGTAGGCTAGTTTTTCGATCTCTTCTAGGAAGCCAAGAATACTTTTCATGTTTTCCTGCATTTCTTTTTGAAAAACGCGACACTTGCCAAATTAGCGCCACAACTTTAGCTGGACCTAATTGTGGAAACCCCTTATTAAGCTTAAAGGTACGTCTATCCTCCAAGCACCTCGATCATCAAATCGGGCCTGTCAGTTATGATACCGGCAACGCCCCATTTGATGTATTGTCTCATCAATTCAGGATCGTCCACTGTCCATGGCTCAACTTTGATATTTTTGGCATGTGCTTCGCGGACGAAGCGTTCCGTCATGATGGGGATGTTCATCGACTCCTTGGGGTCATACGGCGGCTGAATGGATTGATAGCGCGGTGCGATAAACCCACTCAGGAATGCTTTTCCCAACAAAACAAAATTTCTCACTTCGTTGCGCGATGCGGAAGTGGCAACTTCAGGACAAGCCTCACGGAAGTTTTGCATGGCTTCGTCATGGAAAGATGCAACCATGACCTTATCCTGCATGTTGTACTGGCGGATCAGGTCACATAACGGTTTATCAATTGGATTCTCCGTCAATTTTGTTTCAATAACATATCCCAGGTGTCAGTGGCTGGATCTTCAAATTTGGGGTAATCATGTTGTTTAGAATGTAAAGTAACGTGCAATTGCCATAAATACTACAGCCAGGATGAGCGTTGCGGCACTAATGTTTGAATAAGCAGCCTGCTGTTTTCTTAATGATTGCATTTGCGACATTTGCTCAGGAGATGGCTTGCCCTGCTGGGACAGTTGTGCCCCGAGCTGCGCCATGGCTTTCGTTGTGCGGCCGATGAGTATGCCGAATACAAAACCGATCAGCGCGAACGCCGCGCCAATCCCGAAGCCGCGGCCCGCACCGGAACTCATCCATGCTGAGGTAAAACCATCTGAGTCGATCCAGTATAGGATGAAGCCTGCAAGGATAGTCAAGCCGGCCGCGGCAGACATTCGATTGCTGAATTTCAGGTTGCCCATCAAGTGGCCAATGAATTTTTGCCCTGCTTCCTCAGTTGCGCCAACAGCAGGAGCGATAAAGAAAGCCATTATCAATACGCCGCCAACCCAAAATACTCCCCATACAATGTGAATAATACGAAGCAGCCAGATCAGGTAGGTCATTTTTTCTCCTTTGGTAAAATCGAATTCAGAGATCACAACACTATTCAACAAATGGGGATGCGCGTCATTATTGGTTTCTCCACAAATAGCGGTTGATGCGGACATCCGCCATGCGGAAACCGATGCGTTCGTAAACGGGCGTGCCCATTTCAGTCGAGAAAAAAACCGCATGGTTGTATCCATCTTTATCGCGCGCTTCGAGCAAAGGCTTGAGCGTAATCGCCGCGCCGATTCCTTTTCCGCGCGCAGATGGGGGAACAGCAATTCCGTAAACACTTGCTACTCCCGAGCCATTGAAGATAATGTTCGTTCCTACTGGCTCACCATTCAATCGCCCTAACACCATCCTCCAGGGTGTTCTGCCAGTCCCAAATTCGTGCGCGGCTTGAACCCATCCATCCGCCATCGATGCAGGGATTTCGTAGCCCTCAATCAACACTTGCTTGAAATCCTGCAGGTCCTTTTCGTTTTGCACATCGTTCATCTCAAAGCCTTGTGGAACTTTATCGAGTACGCTTTCGTTCATCTTGTGAAATCGGCAATCATGCCTGGCGCGCCTGCCGCAGTAGAGATGATGTAATTTGCTATCTCTTTGGCTTGCTCTTCCATATCTATCAGCCCATGCGAGATTAGATGCTTTCCAATATCCTCCGGCTTGGTGTTCGGACCCGTCCACCAGAAGAAGAACGGCGCGGCGCGCGACTTGAACCAGTCAATGGTTTCATGGATGGCAGGTTCAACTTCATCGGGCATCAGGTTTGTTCCCCACACCCCTTTGTAGAATGGATTGGTGGGTGAGGCGAGATGACGTGAGAATTTTTCCGTCTCTTCGATTTGACTATTTGGCAGTGTGGCCATCGCACGAAAGAGGGCGAAAAGGTTTTCCTGAACTGCCAAGCCAAGTTGTTCATCTGTTGCGTTCTTGAGAATGGAATCAGCTGTCATCAGATTCTCCTTGTGTCGTTGATAGTTATCTGATTGCCTGCGCGACGAAATTCGCGATCAAGCCCAGCCAGTATGCAACGGCGTAATAGATAAATAAAGGCTGTCTGCCGCGCCTCCAGAGCAAATAGGCTGAGAGAATAGCCAGTAGTGCGACAACGTATAGATCCAGTCCAATTTCTTCAAAGCCCAGGTTTGCCAGAATCCCTGCGCCCAAGAACAAAGCATTGAACGACAACAAGCCCACATCTGCGCCGGTAAGTTGATCTCCATATGGAAAAATATTTTGCAAAATCAGCAAGGCGCCATTGACCATTACAAAGCCTGTAAAGAACACCCAATGGCCGAACTCATCGTCGTTGAAGATGATGATGCGGCACAAATCGCTGGTCGTATCGTCCAGGCAAAAGCGATGATGCAAGTAATTGGTCACTTCATGGTCGCCGTAACTCGCGCCGAGCAGATAAAGCCCAATGATGAAGACCAAGTTCCAGGCTATGTGTGCACGACCTTCACGTGCAGGCGAGTCATATTCGATCGTCTTCTTGAGGAGATAGAAGGCCACTAAACTGACGAGCGGCAGGACCAGCATGTTGTTGAAGTCCACCCAGCGGAGAAATTCATTTGGCAAAACGTAGCCAAGTGTCCATGTCCCTAAACGGTTTATGGAAACTAATATCGCAACAATTGATTGGACAGCCAATAAAGAGTGAATGCGTTGCATAACTTCTCCTCAGTAGCACAGTCTGTTATAGAAACACACGGGTGCGGCGTGTGTTACGCTCAATTCATTTTGCTGATTACTTCCTTTGCCAGCGTATGCAGTTCCCTGTCCGCACGGTTGGAGGCGATTTCCTGAAGGGCAGGGAATGTGCGTGGATCCTTCAATTCCCCCAGCGATTGGATGACCTGCTTTTTCACCTCGCGCTCCGGGTCGTTGAGCATCTGCAATAAGACGGGAGCAATGCGCCCATCTTTGATTTTGGATAACGCAAGGACGGCATGGATTCGGATCCACATCTCTGGATGACTCAACGCCTCGATCAATACATCGACGGCTGGAGTGCCAAATTTGGCCAATGACTCCGCTGAGACCTTGCCCACTTCATGATGCATATCGTACAGGGTCATCCCCAAAGGTTCGATGGCGCGCGGGTCGCCTAATTTACCGAGCAGTATTGCTGCAAACTTGCGGACAGTCCCTTCCTTATCGCCGAGCGCTTCGATGAGCGGATCAACTGCCGCAGTGCCCATCTTCTCAATGGCTGACAACAAGTCTCCTGCGGCGTATTCGCGTTCGTACCACCAGAATGAATCGTGCAGGGCTTCCATCAGATAGGGCAGCGCGGCGGGGTGTTGCGTGTCCCCCAGTGCTCTCGCTGCGGCCTGGCGAACCCCTATCTTCGGATCATCGAGCAGAACATTTGTGATGTCATCGAACATCGATGGATCGCGGAACAGGCCGAGTCCCAGACAAGCCCCGCTGCGGACCTCATCTTCGCGGTCTTTCAAGGCATTGAGCAAAGGCTGTTTGGCTTTCGCATCACCGATCTTCCCAAGCGCCAGTGCCGCACGTGAACGGACCGTATAGTATTCACTCTGCAACGCGTCCAATAAGGTGGGGATGACGGCGTGATCTTTGCTGATGCCGAAAACTTCCGCAACGCGCCCGCGGATGATCGGATGGGCCTCACGTAGGAGCTTTGTCAGTGCGGGGGTGGCGGAGGGGATGCGGGCGAGGATTTGCTGATATAGCTGAAGCAGGTTCTCGTCTCTGGTTTGAAGCGCGTCGATCAGAGCGGGAACCGCGTCTGCGCCCATGCGGATCAAGTCCTGCGCGGCGCGTTCCCGCTTGGTCGCATCCGCAAGTTGACCGATAAGTTTCTTTGCTTCGCCATGTTTGGAACCTGAGAGCCAGTTCATGCAGTATATTTTACTACGCAGGCTGGATCGAAAATTAGACGAAAAATCTCTGATATAATTTCCCGGTTGGAAAGAGGAGAGCACAACGTGGCGCTTGTAGCGCCATGTTATTTTGCCTGTACCCCGCAATTATTTTATTTGGAGCAGATTAATGAAGAAGGAACAACAACTTGATCTATATTATCAAATGGTGCTCATTCGGCGCGTGGAAGAACGCGGCGCGGAACTGTACCAGGCTGGCAAGATTGGCGGGTTCATGCACCTGTATATCGGGCAGGAAGCCGTTAGCACAGGTTTAATCGCGGCGCGCGAGCCGCGTGACCGTGTGATCACGGCATATCGCGATCATGGCGTTGCATTGAACTGCGGGATCTCTGCCAATGAGGTCATGGCTGAACTGCTTGGCAAAGTGACCGGCACATCGAAGGGCAAGGGTGGTTCCATGCACATGGCCAGCGTTGAAAAAAACATGTGGGGCGGACATGCCATTGTAGGCGGTCACCTTCCAATAGCTTCAGGGCTTGCGTTAGGCGACCAATATGCCGGCAATGATAACGTGACCATTTGTATGTTTGGCGATGGGGCGACGAATATCGGTTATTTCCATGAAGCTTTGAATGTGGCAAAGACATGGGGCCTGCGCGTGCTATGGGTTTGTGAAAATAACATGTATGGCATGGGTACATCTGTGGAGCGTGCTTCTGCGGTTTCTGAGATCCGCCAGAGGGCCGAAGGCTATGACATGAAGAGCGGCCGCGTCGATGGCATGGATGTGATGAAGGTTTGCGAAGCCTCGAAGGAGGCAATCGATTACGTCCGGGGGAATTCGCAGCCCTATCTTCTTGAAGCTGTGACCTATCGCTATCGCGGACACTCCATGGGTGACCCTGAGCGCTATCGCAAGCAGGATGAAGTGAAGAAGTGGCAGGAGAATGACCCGATAGGAATCTTTCGCAAGCATTTGATGGAAAAGAAGACGGCGACTGCAAGGGCGCTCGATGAAATTGAAGCACGGGTGGAAGATGAAGTGAACAAAGCAGTGGAATTCGCGGAGACGAGTCCCGAGCCTTCGATGGAGGAACTGTTTAAGGATGTTTACGCGGAGTAGGTAAACAGGTATACAAGTAAACAGGTCTTCGCTTTTTACGTGTTTACATGTTTACCTGTGTACTCGTTACCGAACCATACAAGGAAATTAATATATTATGGCTAAGATAACCATGCGCGAGGCGATCTCGCAGGCACTTACGGAAGAGATGGATCGTGATCCATCCGTCTTTATACTTGGTGAAGAAGTTGGCCTTTGGGGCGGTACGTATGCCGTGACCAAAGGCTTTTACGACAAATACGGCCCCGAACGGGTGAGAGATACACCCATCGCGGAGAATGCCATCATTGGTTCGGCGATCGGCGCGGCAATGGTGGGGCAGCGTCCCATTGCGGAATTGATGACCGTCAACTTTGCGTTCTCCGCCATGGATTACATTGTCAACCAGGCGCCCAAGCTTCATTATATGTTTGGCGGACAGTTTACCGTCCCAATGGTGATCCGCGCGGTGGGGGGCGGTGGCCGCCAGTTGGGTGCGACACACTCGCAGACACCTGACGTGATCTTCGCCCATTTCCCCGGTCTTAAGGTCGTCTCGCCCGGGACGCCGGAAGACGCCAAAGGGTTGCTCAAGTCAGCCATTCGTTCGAATGATCCAATCCTTTTCATCGAGCACGCGACCATGTACCAGGTGCGCGGCGAGGTCCCGGATGAAGAATATCTCATTCCGATTGGAAAATCCAAAGTGCAGCGTGAAGGCAAGGATGTGACCATCGTCACATATTGCAAGGGCCTTGAACTCTCGATGAAAGCCGCGCAGGAATTATCCAGGGAAGCTATCGAAGTCGAGATCGTTGATCTGCGCACATTGCGCCCGCTCGATATGGAGCCTGTGCTCGAGTCTTTCAAGAAGACGAACCGCGCAGTCGTCGTCGAAGAGGGCTGGAAGTCCTATGGTGTGGGTGCGGAAATTTCGAGCCGCATTTATGAGCAGGCGTTTGATTATGTGGATGCGCCCATTATCCGTGTTGCACAAAAAGAAGTCCCGCTTCCTTATAATCGTACACTCGAACAGGCCGCGCTTCCACAGGTACACGACATCATCGATGCGGTAAAGGAGGTCGTGAAATAATGGCTGAAACAATTTCCATGCCCAAACTGGGCTTTGACATGAGTGAGGGTGTGCTTGTCCACTGGGTCAAGAATGAAGGCGAGAACATCAACAAAGGCGATGTGCTCGCCGAGATCGAAACGGATAAGGCTACTGTTGAAGTTGAGTCGTCTGCCGGTGGGGTAGTCCGTAAGCTGCTTGCGAGTGAGGGCGACGTTGTCCCGGTCGGCGCGGCGATTGCAATCGTTGGAACCGCGGATGAGAAGATAGAAGAGCCGCAGGCTGCTCCACAGAAATCAGAAGGCAAAGCAGAAAACAAGACAGAGGAGCCGGAAGGCGGAGAACAGAAGGCAGAAGCGCAGAAGGCAGATGTTGCGCCTCAGACTCCACCAGCGCCTGCTCCCGTTCCACAGACGGAATCGGCTTCTCAACCTGCCGCGACAAGCGACGAAAAGACCGGTCCGGTTAAAGCCTCCCCTCTCGCAAAAAAGATCGCTCGGGACAACAAAGTTGATTTAGCGCGCGTGGAAGGCACAGGTCCCGGTGGACGCATTGTCCGCAAGGATATCGAAGCCGCATTAGCAAGCGGCCAGCCCCCAGCGGTCCGCGCTCAGAAACCGGCAACTACTCCCATTCCTTCTTTTGTGCCTGTCTCGCATGAAGACGAGACTGTGCAACTCACAAAGCTGCGCCAGGCCATTGCACGCCGCATGACAGAATCCAAGACCAGCGTCCCGCACTTCTATGTGACTCACGAATACAAAATGGACGCGGTCATGGCGATGCGCAAACAGGTCAATGAATATTTGCCTGAGAATGAAAAACTATCGGTCAACGACTTTATCCTCAAAGCTGTGGCTCTGGCTCTGCGCGAGTTCCCGAATCTCAACGCCTCATTCTCGGGCGACAAAGTCGTTCGGCATGGCACCGTAAATGTCGGTGTTGCAGTAGCCATTCCCGGCGGCCTGTTAACCATCGTCAACAGGAACACAGACCAGCAATCCTTGCGCGCCATCTCTGCCGATGTGAAGCGCATGGTGACAGGCGCGCGCGAGGGCAAGGTTAGGCCCAATGACATCGAAGGCTCGACCTTCTCGATTTCCAACATGGGAATGTACGATGTGGAAAACTTCGCCGCGATCATCAATCCGCCCGAAGCGGCTATCCTGGCTGTTGGCTCGGCACGTGAAGTGCCGGTGGTGGAAAGTGGCGAGTTGAAAGTGGGCTGGCGCATGAAAGCGACCATCTCCGTTGACCACCGCGTCAGCGATGGGGTGGAGGCTGCACAGTTTATGCAAGCGTTAGCGAAGTATCTGGAAGAACCGTTGAGGTTGTTGGTGTAAATGCGCAGGTCACGTTTCAAACGTGACCTGCTTTTTATATGCTATATTTGAAGTATGTCCATCCAGATATTCAATGGTTTTACCTGCTGTACCCGCATCCCGAGTAGGTGGAAAACGGGATTAGTTTGCCTGCTTATCGAAACCAATCAAGGACTCGCCCTCGTGGATACAGGTCTCGGCCTTCAGGATTATGCCAATCCAACCTGGTTCACCCAATTCTTTCGCATCGTCTCCTATATGCCATTTGATTCAAACGAGGCGGCGATCAATCAACTTTCCAGATATGGGTACAAGCCCGAAGATGTGAAGCACATCATCCTTACTCACATGCACTTCGATCACATCGGTGGGCTTTCGGATTTTCCCTATACCAAAGTCCATGTTTACAAGAAAGAGTATGATGCGTTCATCCATCGAAAAGGAATCATAAGCGCGGCTTATGTTCCACGTCATATCGCACACAAACCATATTTTGAATTTTATGAAGACACTGGCGAAACCTGGTTTGAATTTGACGCAATCAAAATCAACGGCTTTGACCCTGAGATGTATTTCATCCCCATGCCATATCACACGGTCGGCATGTGCGGCATTGCCATAAAAACGGAGGGCGGCTGGCACTTCCACTGCGGAGATGCGGCGGCTGACCTCCGCCGCGATGATGTTCCTGGTTGGATGATGAGCCTGATTTTGGGTCCCTACATGCCGCGCTTGAGGGAATTTTCCGCCCGGCACCCGGAGATCCACATGACAGCCAGCCATATGTTTTTGGATTTCTTTGGTAACCAGGCTGGTGCATGAAAGCCATCATCGCCGTTGACCACCGGGTCAGCGACGGAGCCGACATCGTACCCTTCGGATGTTGGTGTAAGAATCGAAGATACCCAAAGTTCCGCATGAGCTTGGGTATCTTTTTGTTTGATTAGGTTTCG
>Ga0209322_10002619_pt1 | contig 10228 bp, 7 predicted proteins | sample Rifsed19ft1_FD_184013 | JGI IMG/M metagenome (GOLD analysis project Ga0209322, IMG submission 184013) | Soil microbial communities from Rifle, Colorado, USA - sediment 19ft 1 (version 2) | ecosystem: Environmental > Terrestrial > Deep subsurface > Rock core/Sediment | place: Rifle, Colorado...
CCAACTCCATTTATGCAAGACCTTCGTACAAAAACTGTCAGAGTCGGGATAAAGTTTCCATGAAACAGGGCGTGAAATGATAATTCCTGATCCTTAATTTGTACCCTTTTCATTTCTTTAGTCTGACCGCTTTCATCTGCCCGAAAAACTACATAGTCAGAAAATATTAGTCCTGCATCAGGATGTTCATCCGCAAATCCAGTCTGAATCTCAAGTTTCTCAGGAACCCAGAGGTCATCAGAATCAAGAAAGGCTATATACTCACCACATGCAACCTTTATCCCTGCATTCCGAGCACTTCCCTGCCCGCCGTTCTCTTTTCTTATATAGTCAATCCGTACCATATAGGGTTTTAGCACATCTGCCGTATTATCCGACGACCCGTCATCCACCACGATTACCTCATAATCCTTAAAGGTCTGCGAAAAGACACTCTCCAGGGTTTCTGCAATATATAAGGCACGATTATAAGTAGGAATAATGACACTGACCTTAGGCATATTATTAATAACCTTTTTGAAATCCCCTTGAAATCGCGTAAATCTGGGCAGATTTTAACATCCAAAACGGAAGGGATTTCTTACCGCCCACAAACTTGTAATATCCATAAATAGCCTTCAGATTATTCCACCCAAGGATTTCGCTGAACGGTGATTGTAGCAGACTCTTATTAACTAATTTATCCCCCCACTTTTCCCATAAAAAACGTGCCCCTCTGCCATAGTTATAAAATGTTTTATAAAAACTCGTAATATTATCTTTATGATAATGATAAACAACACTGTCAGGATTATATTTCAGAACATACCCTTTCTCTTTAACTTTCATTGAAAGATCAGGATCTTCTCCTCCAGGATTCCTTATTTTCTCCTCAAATCCTGAGACAGCTATAAGGATATCTCTCTGGTAAACAGCATTTGCTGTAACCAGATAAAGGATTTCCCCATTTACAACAGGCGCTTGCATTACTTCATGAAAATCCATAAACTCACTGATAATACCTCCTTCTTTCTGATTGATAGATCCCCCCACGCCACCCACATAGTCACTATCAAAACATTTTACACACTCCTCCAACCAGTTTTCTGCAACTGTACAGTCATCATCTGTAAAGGCAATAAGTTCTCCTCTTGCCTTTCCAATCCCAAGGTTGCGAGCGGCTGCCGGACCTTTGTTATTCTGCTTGAAATAGGAGAAATTTATTTTTATCTCTGTTTCATACGCATGAACTAAATCCTCGGTTCCATCTGTTGAGCCATCATCCACTATGATTACTTCAAAAAGCGATTTTGGATATGTCTGTACAGTTAGGGAATCCAGACACGACTTTAACAGGGATTTCCTGTTATACGTGGGGATGACGACACTGATAAACTTTCGATTCTCCATAAATAATTATCCTTCTTTATTTCTCAGAAGTAATCCCTGTATAAAATAGCCAAAAACAAATAAGTACCTGTTCTGTTCGGATAAATGATATCTCCCACTCCTTACCCACCATCGAAGGTTTTTAAAATACTCAAGTGATTTTTTAGTTACATAATCACGCCCAAAATACTTCAACTCTATCAACGCATGTGACCTGCCGTGCCAAATTGCCCGTTTCCTTATATACGATTTAGTCAGTTTATGTGGTTCGACCCTGTGATAAACAATAGCCTCAGGTTCATAGTAAATTTTGCAATCCTCCTTATCTATCCGGAGACATAATTCTGTCTCCTCGCCCGCCAGTAGCCTTGAACCAATTCTGCCTAAATCTATTCTAAATCCCCCTGCCTTTTCTACTATATCCGTCCTGAAGGAGATATTAGTCCCATAAGGATAGCGAGGATGTGACAGGGAAATCCTTGAATCACTGTAATTAATACCGTTAAACACCTCATCCAAATCCGTATGCCACCATGAAGGCTTCTCACATTTCCAGTCCAGGATCACACGACCACCCACACAACCTGCATCTTTTTCCTCTTTATAAACCTGAACCAATCTTGATAACCATGATTTATCAGCCTTTGCATCATCATCAATAAAGGCAACTACATCTCCTCGTGACTCCTTAATCCCGCGGTTTCTCGCATGAGAAAGCCCCATCTTCTCTTCCAGCACGTACCGCACGTGTGAGAATTCAGAAACAACCTCCTTTGTCCTGTCTGTTGAACGGTTATCAACTACAATAATCTCATAGTCTGAGGCCGGATAGTTCTGGAGCATAAGACTCCTTAATGTCTCCCGAAGACTCTCACTACGGTTATGTGTGCAGACAACCACGGATATAATCATCTAAAAATACCATTGTTACCACCTCACCCTCCAGAGCGTAGTGTAGACCTTTATGGTCGTTACCCGGTTCACACGATTATCCTAATCCTAATGAATGTGATTTTAAAATAAGCTCACTCCTGCCCTGTAGATTTAATTATCTTATATAATTCCTCAAGATAACCTTCTCTGAGCCAATATGGAAAACGATATATTCTCTTATATTCACCTTCTAATTTTGTGAGCAACTGAGAAACAATTAACCGGGTGTTATTAACCCCGGTTGCAGCGGAGAGACTTTCCTGATTTATACTTAAGAAGTAATTTCTGGTGTTGCGCTTTATTTGTTTAAGATATTCAATAACGATTTCATAATCTATTTCTGGAAAGGAATCTTGATTAAGAGTTAAATCAAAATAATTATCTGGAATCTCATTAAAACACCAATAGGGATAAATCTTTATTGAATCTGTCCATTCATCATCTTTCTCTCCATAAAGAATAATTTTAGCATCAGGAAGACTTTTAATAAGATAATACGCTGAAATGACACAAACATAAGGAAGATCAATGATTGTATAATTCTTGATCCCCATTTTGTAACAGTAATATGCAACTCTTCCTGTCCCACCCCCTATTTCGCATACAGATGGATTATTTATGTTTTTCAGGAGTTCCCGAATCCGCCATGCTGTATAAATGCTATTAATATCCCTAAAGTGAAATATTCCCTTTCTTGATGCTATGCCGAATAATTCTCCGCTTATCCGTGGAGGCGTAATATCAATGCCAATAACTTCTTCAATCTTAGCAACCAAATCATCAATTTTTATATAAAGATTTTCCCCCCATCTACCAAACTCAGGATTTTCATAAGGCAAACATCCGATAGCTTCCCCCAGAGTAACCAATTTATCTATATAAAGTGCAGCATACCAACGATTTATACTCTTATTTGCAGCAATCCGTTTATAATTGTCCGGCCCTTGCGTCATTCCATGTGTAATGCTGTATTTGGACATATTGCACAAATATTCTGATAAAGCTACTGGATCTCTTTGCTCCAATAATTGGACAAAATCATTATGTTTAACCTGTCGCAAAATCTCCCATAGGTCCTTTTGGGGTCTATTTATAATGCCTTCTTCATCTTTAATAGCCTTCTGGTACGAATTTATCAATCTCTCAGCGATTATCTCGTCATCTTTTTCAGGATTTACTTTATATGTTTCTAAATGTACATCAGGATAGCCATGCACGAGAGGATGAGCGAACCTGTATTCTTCTCTTGGAATCATGTTATAAGAGAAAGGGAGTTTCTCACCTGTAATTTTTACAAGACCTCCTTTTTTTATAATATAGTAACCAAGTTGTTCAAATAAATTAGAGATTATCCCTTTTATGTAATTAACTATTGGATTTGTTGTTTTTTTAAATATTTTTCTAATTATCAACGCTCAAGCTCCTGTAAAATTATTAAAATTTATAACTTGTACTAAACGTATTTCCCATATACAAGAAAACAGGCCGGATCAGAGGAAACAATACCTCTGTCATACTCCTCACTCTCCCGTGCAATATGCCTTTTAATAAAGTAATATATTTTTTATAACCCAGGATATCCAATAAGACATCAACTAAGGTATAATTAACTCCAGCATATCTCCATCCAAGTCCCTCATTCTCGCATCTTTTTATAAGGGTACGCAGATTGTAATCATGCCAGTGATAGACTCCTGCCCCCTCTGCCAGATAAATCCTATGACCATTTTCCTTTAGCCTTTTCTGAAATATCTTGTCCTCGCTCATCGGCACATCTCCAAACTTATATTTTTGCCAGATTTCTCTTCTGATAGCAGCATTTACAAAGGATAATCCAATACCATCGTATTCTCTGAGCCACCTGTCATGTTCACGACTGAAATAGAATCTGCCAACTTTTTCCCAGAAAAATATATCAGAAGTATCTGGTTTAAGCTCTACACCCTGGACAGCAGCTATTGACGGGTCTGCAAAGGGACTAATCAGGTTCAATAACCACTTTTCATCAGCAGGGATGGCATCCTGGGATAATGTGACAATATATTCTCCTCTGGCCTTAGAAAATCCTAAGTCCCTGACTGAGCCAAATTTAAACTCTTCAGGCCTTATTTGAAACAACCTGACCGGATAATTTTTTATTTCGGAAAGTGCAGAATCTGTAGATCCTGAATCAATGATAATTATTTCGTAATTAATATCTATTTTCTGGTTGAATATTTCCCGTATCAACCTTTTGAAAGAATCGCCGCCATTCTTTGACAGGATAACAATTGATACTTTTGGAAGAGGATGTTTCATTATTTCTTATGATCTGATACTGAAGTAAGGTTCATAATTGCTCAGGTTTGGATTATAATATGGATCGCCTTCCTCGAAAAAGTATTTCCATTTAGTCTTCATTATCCTGATTTCCTTGTTGTATCTTGCCATCTTCTCAGGTGTATCTTCATGCCCTCTGCTTGCAAATTCATGGTGATAAAGCTCTGCATATGGGGTATAAACTATAAGATATCCTTTTTCTCTTATCTTCAAGCATAAATCCACATCATTAAATGCATGAGATAATCTTTCATCAAATCCCCCCACTTCCTCAAATACCTTTCTTCGGAACATCAGGCAGGCTGCGGTCACAGCACTTAGATTTTGTATAATATTTATCCTGCCCATATAACCGTTACTTGAACGTGGAGACTTCTTATGGGGATGGTCAGCCACCCCTCCAAATCCTATTATTACTCCTGCATGCTGGATTGTATTATCCGGATAATAAAGTTTTGCCCCTACAGCCCCTACATCTTCCCTTTGTGCAAACTCGAGCATTGCAGAAAGCCACTCACCGCTGATTACCTCTATATCATTATTCATAAGTACAATACACCCTGCGTTAGTTGATTTCACTGCAAAGTTATTAATTGCTGAATAATTGAATGGCTTATCATAGTTTAATATTTTTATTTTATCATTGCTTTTAATGTCGTTGTAGTAATCATGAGTTGCAGGTTCCATGCTCTGATTATCCACTATCATAATTTCATAATCTTTATACTCCGTTCTGGCAAGAATAGACGAGATACACCTTCTGAGTAAATGAACCTTATCTCGTGTTGGGATAATAATACAAATCCTCTGTGGGACACGTATCTGGTATTTAACCCTGAAAGAACCTAAGAACAATCCATCCAATACTTCTCCACTCAAACCCATTTTCACGAGGTAATCGGTTATTGCCTTTTTAGTGGCAGCCTGAACATATGGCTTAGCCGTCTCGGACAGAGAGGTGGATACGCGTGCTGCCCTCCAGTGATAGAGTATTTTGGGTATCCGTTTGATCTCGGAAGACTTCTGTATTATACGAAGAATCAGGTCATAATCCTGGGCACCATCATATCCTTCACGAAATCCTCCAACCTCCTTAATGATTGACCTTCTTATAACAAGAAAATGGCATAGATAGTTGTATGATAGGAACATATCCAGGGACCACTCGGGTTTAAAAAAGGGATAATATCTTTTTTCTCCGTGCTCTGGCACCTTATCTTCATCTGAATATATCAAATCTACCTCAGGACTCTTATTTATGAGCTTCACCACCTCATATAAGGCATAAGGAGCAATCATATCGTCATGATCAAGAAAACCAACATACTCTCCGGTGGCAAGCTTCAAGGCTTCATTAGAATTTCCGGCAATTCCCGTGTTCTTTGAAAGAAAGGCATACTTTATCCTGTTATCTTTGCCGGCAAAGTTCATGATAATCTTTTTGACATAAGTCTTATCTGAACCACCATCTACCAGACACAGCTCCCAGTTCTCATATGCCTGACTTAGTACAGAAATAATACATTGACTCAGGGCATATTGAGTTGGATTATAGACAGGAGTAATAATACTTACCTTTGGCTGGTTTGACCAGGAACGTGATTCAATCCGCATCTCTTTTAATCTTTCGCCATCAGGTTCATTGTTTAATATCCATAAGTCATATGGGGTAATCCCCTTTCTTATTGCCCTTATACTTTTCCTGACAAAAGTGAGCCAGCCTTCGTGCATTACTGTCTTTATGCTTTTTATAATCAATGCATACACCTTTCCCCTTTTAGTGTCGAAGGGGAATAGCAGTCCTCTAACCTTTTCGTATTTCTTTAATAATATGCCTCCGGGACTTGCGTGGATCCTATTCAATTCTTTTTGTAAACTCTGCTCTGTTGCTTGAAGCAGCTCAATCTGCTCTTCTTTGTTGATTATATTATCCAGCATGAGATTTCTTAATAATGCGAAATGAACATTTGTTGATGGGTTTTTCTGATTCTTTATATTATTAAGTAACTCATATATTCGGCCGCCATAATTCTCTTTAGTAAAAGTTTGCCTCGCAAACGTTTGGCCATTTTCTCCAAGTTCTTTAATCTTCCGCTTGTTGTCTATCAGATATTCTATTCTATTTGCAAGTTGCCTATAATCTCCCGGTTCGTATAACAAGCCATTAAACCCTTCTTTTATTAATTCCGGCGTCCCCCCTGAATTTGTACCAATAACAGGTTTTCCAAGCAGCATCGCCTCAACTGTAACACGTCCAAAAGGTTCACACCGTGAACAAACAAGAGCAATATCTGCCTGTCTGATAACGGAATAAATATTTTCTGCAAAGGGCAAAAAAACTATATGTATATCTAAGTTTTTATCCCTGATTATTTTCTTTAGTCTATTTAGATAATCCTGAAATGGAGATGGGCCTACAACTACAAGTTCAACATCCCTTTTCCTCCTGATAAGCTCATCTACAGCAAGTATGGCATCTTCAATCCCTTTAGATTCAGCAATTGTTCCCGAAATTATCAATCTTACTGCATTTGTCTTTTTGTCATAATCATCCTTATCTTTATAAAATCCAACAGTGGGAACATCTACATAATTATATATTGTCAGGATATTTTCGCTTTGAAAATCTCCAAAGAGCTTCTTTCTCACAGCATTTGAATTTGTGAGTATAAGATTTGAAGTATCTTTTATATACTCAAGGGTCTGTTGAAAGGGCAGATAGAATTTAAGTCCATAATCAATCTCGCCGAATTCACGGATATACCAGACATGAGGTTTACCCAGAAATAACGCAGCAACTGCACCCCAAGGGATAACCATTGTATTTGTCAGGATAATATCCGGGTTTATCTTTTCTAATGACGGTATTATCTCATCAAGTACCATCCTCAGGCTGTAAACAAACCTTGGTTTTATCTCTTCCTCCGGCGGTATGTTCGTCCACCAATAGTATTCCCTGATTAGAATACATGCCCCGGCTTCTTCAAGTTTTTCTCTCAACGGTCCGTCATTTGGCAGGACAACCGTACATGCTGCCCCATAGTCTCTTACAAGCTCAGTTGTCAGTTCGAGAAGGCTCCTCTCTGAACCTCCAAGCTGAGAGGTATGAGAAAAAAGGCACACATTCAGAGACTTTTGTTCTTTTTCCGAACTCATAATTTATCCTGGCAAAGAGGTTCATACTCCTGCATATTGTTCATAATCTGAACATTTAGGACACGAAAATCCCACTGGCAGAAGATAACTCCCCATATCTGTCCATATTTAGTTTCCTTCTTTATTTTGTCCGTGTAATGAAAGCCCATACTTGTTGATCTGATCAAGGAATAATCCCTTTGCATAATTATACAGATCCATGTCGAATTTATTGAAATTTATTATAGCATTTAAGTCATCTTTTGATAAACTATCCTTTCGTGGCCTGTCCACTGAAACATTGCTCCTTTCATAAAAAGGGTTTTTCCATCCAAATAATATTTTAAATATTGAATGATAAAATGGGGTTTTCCATCCCAAAGCCTTTTTCATCAAAAATACAGAGTCTACAAAATATTCTGTAAGACCAACAACAACAAAATATTCCTTTAAATTATTTTTGGCTGTCTCCAACATCTCAGTAGTACAATTACCAAATTCAGCATGTATACCTGACAAGACTCTCGTCTGGTGGTTATCTGCTTCAAATGCTAATCCACTGCGGACAAATTCACCTATACCCATATGTTCGGCTTTTATTCTTCTGTAATACGGAAGGCTTGGATCATTAGAAACATGGGAGAATAGGGAAATAATTCTTTCGACCGGGTCTCTAAGAATAGTAGCATACAAACAAGGCTGAGGTATATTGTTATGCAAACCAAAAGATACATGCCCCATGAATACCTTTATTTTTCTTTTCTCGTCATCGGTGAGGGCATTGAAATCACTTTTATCAGGAAGATTATAAGCCTTGGTATAAATCAAATAAATATCCTCTTGTTCATAAAACCGCTCAATTATTTTGCGTAAGGAAGTGCCGGCGTTCTTGGGTATGTGTAAAAAAATCAAAGCATAACGCCGATGCAAATCATTATTTATCCGTCGAGTAGACATTTCAAATACCTTTTTTAGGTATACTTCTGGCAAATTCTTGTTTCCTGACCTTACCCGATAATGAATCTCGTAATAAGGATCAAAAAGACAACAATGCCCGCATTTTTTTCCGCAACATGCTAAAAACAGAAAAAATAGGAGACATAATTTGTTGTTTTAAAAATCTTTTCTTTTTCATAATATTCAATAATGTCATATCCTTAGTAAGGAACTGTGGAGTTATATTTGTAGTTACGTTAGGATAAATGATAGGCAAATCTAAAATATTCTCTGGTCGATATTTGACGGACTTAAATCTTGAGTGTGTAAACACAAACATTAACGTATCAATACCAATTGAATGAGCAAGTCGTTGAGCTGCTATAAGCTCCTCTTTACTGTCATTAAACTCAAAGAGAATATACTTCCAAAGTATGCGTTGCTTTTTCCCATCCAGGGTCTTGGGTATATCTTTCATAAACTTTATCGCCAAATCAACATTACCACCAATTCTGTACTTCTCATAGCTTTTCTGGAAAACTCCATCGCAAGACACATAAATCGTATCGATGTATAGCCCACGGGTAACCTTCCAATAATCGAAATTGCCATTCGTAATAAGGAGTTGGCTGACATTTGGATAATATAGCTTAACAATATTAACAAACTCGGAAAATTTGGGATGCATCAATGGTTCACCCTGACCACAGTATTCGACCCTCTCAACCAGATAAGAATGCTTGGAGAGACTTTTCATCAAAGTTTCTAATATTTCTAATTTCATTAAAAATGGTTTATTTCTCGTCTTTCTTTGTTTTTTGCTGGAACAACAGGGACAATCCAGATTACAAGTAAGAGAAGGCTCTAATTGAACTTTTCTAATGTGCATATGACGTAACCTGTCTGAAAAGGGCTGGTTCTTGCGAAAAAGGGCACATTTGGCGCATATATCACCCCACGGTGCAATATCCGAAGAGAGAGAAGTCCTGATATGAGTATACTTATTATTCGTTAAAACCGTTCTAATGTCCCAAGTGGGGTCATCTAGTTCAACTTTTCCTAATATCACTTGTTCTCCACTATCACAATTACAAGGGATATCACCGTTACTCTTTACATAGAGTGTTTCAAGGATTTCACAATTCATTGTGTGGTTTTTTCTAAGTGGGTCTGTGATGATGCCTGAAAAACAGAGAAAGTTGGGCAACACAATACTGTGAGACTAAGAGGGTCTTCTCACCTATACTTCCTGTCTAAATATAAGGTCTTATAGTTGTTGATGGATATAACTACTCGATTTCAAATATCTCTACAAGTCCCACTCCAGTCACACCATTTACACCTTTTAATATCGCCGTGTAATTCCCAGGGGGCAGGGTAGCCAGGATTGCAGATTCATTGGTGCAGCCCGATGGCGCTGTCGATTGACCTGGATTGGGTTTGCATGGGTCTTTACCTGTCGTACTGATCTCTGTCGCCCCACCACAAACATACCCGCTCGTCTGACATAATGGATCAGGAGTGTCCTGCCAGTTAT
>Ga0209322_10002628_pt1 | contig 10212 bp, 10 predicted proteins | sample Rifsed19ft1_FD_184013 | JGI IMG/M metagenome (GOLD analysis project Ga0209322, IMG submission 184013) | Soil microbial communities from Rifle, Colorado, USA - sediment 19ft 1 (version 2) | ecosystem: Environmental > Terrestrial > Deep subsurface > Rock core/Sediment | place: Rifle, Colorado...
GAGGTTGTGCGGACGGAGATGCAGGAACTGCTGGCGGCGCTGGAGACCCGCATCCTCCGCCGCGCCCAGGAGGGCCCCGAAAGCGGCAGGAGTCACCCCCCCGCCTCCGAACAACCCTAGAAACCATATCGAGAGGTGAGGGCTTATGCAGGAGCGGCCCCAGGGCTATCTCCCTCCGGATCAACCGCCCCTTGGGGCATGATCAGCCTGGGGTTCCAGCACGTGCTCACCATGTTCCCCGCGACCGTTCTGGTGGCGCTGCTCACGGGGTTTGAACACAGTCGTTCGACCGTGAGGCAGTCCGGGGAGGCCCGTCATGTCTGAGTGGCCTGACGGGTCTCTTCCGGTGCCCATGCCGGGCCGTGCCGGCCGCCAGCCGGTGAAACGCTAGGTCGGGGACGGTTGCCGCGGTGGCCTCACTCTACGAAGCGCTCAGGCAGCGACTGCGGGCACCGGTCGGGCCCGCGGACGTCTGGCGCGGGGTCCGGGAGAGCCTGAACCCCGCGCTGTACCGGCCCGAGCGCGATCCCCGCGTCGAGACCCACCTCGTCGACGACGGGCGGAAGTCTCCCTACGTCGTGATCAAACAACCGGACGTTCACGCCTATCTCCGCCTCGCCGCCGAAGAGCGCTTCCTCTGGGAGTCGATGGACGGCTCCCGCACCGTGAAAGACCTGATCCTGGCGTACTTCACGCAGTTCGGCTCCCTGGCCCTGGGCCGCGTCGGTGGGCTGGTCACGCACCTCCGGCAGAGCCAGTTTCTCCGGGACAAGCCGCAGGACGTGTTTGGGGCAGTGTATCGGAGGCTGCCCGTGACCAGGGTCCGGCGCATGGCGCTGACCGGCTTGCAGTATCTGATGGGGCGCCTGCTGGTCTGGCGAGGGATCGATCGCTGGATGGATCGGCCCTATCGCGCCGGCGGTTGGGTCCTCTTCACCCGGCCGATGCAGATCGTCTACCTGATCATCTGCGCGGTGGGGGGCGTCCTGTTCGTCCAGCACACCCGATCGGGCCAGTTCAGCTTCATCCCGGAACCGTCCCTCCGCGCGGTCGTGGGACTGTTCCTGCTGCAGTATGCGGCCGTCGCCGTGCATGAGGGGGCACACGGCCTAGCGTGCCGCCACTTCGGCGCCAGGGTCAACGGCGCGGGCTTCCTTCTCTACATGGGCATGCCCGCCTTCTTCGTGGACACGACAGACATCTGGACGAAGCCGATCCGCGCCCGACTGGCCACCTCCTGGGCGGGACCCTACAGCGGCCTCATTCTGGCGGGCCTGATCTCCATCCTGATCGCCCTCTTCCCAGGGATGGCGGTGGCGGCGTCGCTGCACCGCATCGCGATCATTTGGATTATCATCCTGATCTTCAACCTCATCCCCTTCGCCGAACTCGATGGCTACTACATGCTGGTGGACTGGCTGGACGTCCCGCGCCTGCGCCCGCGGGCGCTGGGCTTCACCCGGCGAGACCTCTGGGTGAAGCTCCGCCGGCGCGAATCCTTCGCCCCGCTGGAACGGCTCTTCGTCTGGTTCGGTCTCGCCTCCGCGCTGATGACGGTCGTCCTGGTCTTGTTCGGATTTTTCTTCTGGCAGGTGCAACTGGGACGCCTCGTTGGCGCCCTCTGGAGCGCCGGTCCCCTGGGCCGCCTCCTCATTATCCCGCTGGCGTTGGCCATCGCCGTCCCATTTCTCGTCCTCCTCGTCGGGGGTCTGGCCCAGCAGGCCCGGCGCGGGGTGCGCCGGCTGCGTGGCTGGTGGGCCCGCCCCCGGCGTGCCACCATCCGGGACCGCCTCGCCCTGCTCAACACCGTGGCCTTCCTCGAGTCGCTGCCGCGCGAGGCCCGGGAGGAAGTGGCCCGCCGGCTGCGCCCCACGACCGTCCAGGCGGGGCAGGCGGTGTTCCGCCAGGGCGAGGAGGGAGACGCCTTCTACGTGATCCGTCGGGGGCAGGCGGAGGTGGTCCAGCGGCGAGACGGCACGGAGGTTGTCCTGCGGACGCTGGGGCCGGGGGACCACTTCGGTGAAGTCGCCCTGCTGGGGCGCGCGCCTCGGACGGCGGCCGTGCGCGCCCTCACGCCGCTCAATCTGTTCGCGCTGCGCCGGGGTGACTTCGATCGCCTCCTCGCTCCCCACGTCACGGCGTCGGAACACGTGGAGCAGGCGATCCGGGAGAGCGAGGATCTGTCCCGGCTTCCGCTCCTGGCCGACCTCTCCCCCCAGGAGCGCGCCGCCGTCGCCGCCCGCCTGCGCCGGCGGCAGTTTACCGCCGGGGCCGAGATCGTCCGTCGGGGCGACGTGGGCGATACCTTCTACATCATTCAGTCCGGGCAGGCCGAAGTCATCACCAGCGAAGACGGCCGGGAGCAGGCCCCGCACGTCCTCGGTCCCGGCGCCCATTTTGGCGAGATCGCCCTCCTGATGGACGTTCCCCGTACGGCCACCGTGCGGGCGCTCACCCCGCTCGTCGCCTACTCCCTGGACCGCGCAGACTTTGAAACACTCCTGCAGCGGCTCCTTCCACTCCTCGCGGCGGAAGCGGCGGCACGACGCGGCGAAGGCGGTGTCGGATCGGCCTGATGGCGCGCGGCCGGGAGGGAACCTTCCGGCCGCGGCGAAGTCCACGCCGACCCGGCACGATCCGTTCTGCCAGCCAGGGGAGGACTTGATGGATTGCTGGATTTGCCGCACGACGGCGTTGGGCACCTGCCGCTTCTGCGGGCGCGGGATCTGTGGCGACCACGCGCAATTTTCCCCGTTCGTCCTGGGGCTTTACTCGGCGAAAACGAAGGAGCACGTTCAGGCGCTCGTCGTCGAAGACGCCCTGTACTGCGGCGTCTGCCGTCCGCGGCCGGAGCCGATCACGCTGGAGGAGTTGGATTGAGGCGGGAGGTCCTGCCCAATGGCCTTCGCGTCCTGACCGTCGAGCTGCCCCACACCCCGCTAGTTGCCCTCAAGTTGTTCATCAAGGTCGGGAGCCGCCATGACGGCAGCCGGCCCGGTCTCACACACTTCGTCGAGCACATGCTCTTCAACCGCACATGGCCCACCGGCGAGTCCGCCTTCCGCCAGATCGAGGCGGTCGGCGGGGAGATCAATGCGGTCACCCACCGGGAGTACACCGCCCTCCAGGCGGTCGTGCTCACGAAAGACCTGGCCCGGGCGTTCCGCGCGTTTCGTGAAGTCCTGGCCCCTCTGGACGTGAACGGCGAGCGGCTGGTCCGGGAGCGGGAGGTTCTGCTGCACGAGATCGAGCGGGCGACCGATGCTCAGGGGGTGGTCTGGGATTGCTTTCTGCAGGCCCTGTGGAGCGAGGAAGACCCACTCGCTCGCCCGGTCTACGGAACGCCAGAGGCCGTCATGGCGATCACCGCCGACGACCTGTACGCTCACTTTGTCCGGTACCTCGCTCCCACGAGGATGGTCCTCGCCGTGGCCGGCGGGATGCGCCACGAGGAGGTCGTCGAGTCCGCGGCGCGCGAATGGCCGTGGGCGGCCACGGGGGGATGGGCGGACGGGCGGTGGCCGGTCACCCGGGGCCCTGGCCGGTTGGGCCTGGACAAGGACCTCCAGGCGACCTACCTGGTGGTCGGCGTGGAGGCCGTCGGGTTAAAAGATCCGCGCCGGCCGGCGGTCAAGGTCATGGACATCCTACTGGGGAAGGGAGGGCACTCCCGGCTCCACCGGCGCCTGCGGGAGGGACTGGGAGGGGTCTATCAAGTCACGAGCGTGGCCATGGCCTACGAGGACCGGGGCTACCTGGGCGCGTATACCTCCTGCGCCCCCGCTCACGTCCCGGCTGTGGTCGAGGCCATCCTGGATGAATTTGACGCCGTACGCCGTACGCCGGTCGAAGAGGCGGAACTGCAGGATGCCAAGGCCCACTACGAAGGCGCCCTGGCCCGGCATTTCGAGACCGTCCTGTCCCTGGCCGGGATCATCGGCGTCGAGGAGTTGCTCCACCGCGTGGAACTCTTCGCGGAGAGCGTCGCGCGGGTGCGGCAGGTGACCCGGTCCGACGTGCAGGAGGTCGCCCGCGACCTGTTCGACCTCGACCGCGTGGCGATCGGTCATATCGGCAGAATGAGGGGATGACGTCGTGGCGCGTTCCGCTCCCCGGGGACCGACGGACGAGGAACTGGTCAGGCGCTGCTTGGCGCACGACGAGGAGGCCTGGGAGATGCTCCTCGATCGCTACGTCGGGTACATGTACGCTATCGCCACGCGCGGCTTCCGCCTGAATCCCGAGCAGGCGGAAGAGGTGTTGCAGGAAACCGCGCTCAGTCTGGTGCAGCACCTGGAGGCCTATCGCGGCACCGGCCCCCTCCGGGCTTGGATTGGCGCCGTCGCGGCGAACGCGGCCCGGCAGTACCTGCGCCGGCAGAAGCCGCCTGCCGTGCTCCCCCCCGAGATGGACGTGGCCGATGCGTCCCAGGAGTTGCTGATGGCCCAGGCCGAGGAGGCCGACGCGGTGCACGCCGCCCTCGAGCGCCTGCCACCGGAGTGCCGGGACGTCCTGACGCAGGCGTTCTACGAGGAGCGACGCTATGTCGACATTGCGGCCGCGCTGGGGATTCCGGAGGGGACGGTGGCCAGCCGGATCGCCCGCTGCCTGGCCCGCCTGCGGCCCCTCCTGGAGCCGGATCTCTGAGTTTTTTCGCCCGGTAGGGAAGAAAGCGGGCGCGGCCCGCATCTTATGAGTCGAAGGCCTATGAACCGCCACGTTCCCGAGGAAGACATTGCCCTGGCTCTGCTGGGCGGCGCTTCACCCACAGAGACGGACCACATCGACGCCCATCTGGCGACCTGCGAGATCTGCGCGCAGGTCGCCGCCACGTACCGGAGTATGCTGGAGGCGCTGCGACAGCCGCGGCCGTCCGCGGAAACGCTACACAGCGTCCGCGACCGGCTGCGGCAGCGAGTCCGTCTCCGCCGCTTTCTCGACCGGCTGCTCACGGATCCCGCCTGGCAGGCAGAGGTGCGGCGGGACCCCCGGAGCGCACTGGAGCGGTACCAGATCCAGCCGACCCCACAGCTGGTGGCCGCGCTGCAGGAGATCGGCGACCTCCCGGACGAGCAGGGCAGGAGCCGGATCGACGAGCGCGTCAACAAGCTGTGGCTCGGAGTTTAACCCATCCGTGCGGAAAGGAGGTAGATCAGGATGTCCCGTGAGAGCGTAGTCCAACTCATCACCCGCGCCCTGGGGGACGAGAAGTTCGTGGCGGAGATCAAGGCGAACCCAGACGCGGTGCTGGCCCAGTACGATCTGACGGCTGAGGAGACCGCGGCCATCAAGAGCGGGAACGCGGCCAAGCTGCAGGAGATGGGCATCGACGAGCGTGTCAGCAAGCTCTCGACGCCCACGGTCTTGCCGCAGGCCCTCATGCCGACGACCGTGGCGCCGTCGAGCAGCTCCCCGGAAAGCCTCATCCCCTGGGTGCTGTCGTTGTTCTCGACGACTCCGACCCAGTACACGCCGTAGGGTTGTGGGGGTTGCACATGGCGAGAAGGGCGCAAATCGCCCTTCTCGCCGTGTGCGTTTGCGCGACGACGGACGACCCCGTCACGTCGTCCACGCGAAGAGGAATCCGGCGAGCATGTCCGCGCCGGACGTTTCGCCAGTCTCCAGGATGCGGGTGGCGGCGGCGATGACCCGGTCCACGTTGGCGGGCAGACCGCGGATGAGATCATGCCAGGCTTCCGCCGCGTGGCCCTGTCGCGCCGCCCAAAGGTAGGCTCGGCTGATCCGGCCGGTGCGCGGAGCGGCGGTCCCCACGAGCAGGGTGGACACCACGTTTGGCCCAAGCGGCCCGGCGGCCGCCGGCCACACGCGCAGGCCCAGCAGGATCCCCGCGAGGACGTCGTCCCCCGAGGGTGTGAGCCCGGGACCAACGCCGGCGAGTTGGGCCGCACCCTGCGTCACCGCGGTGGCATCGGCCTGGGCGAGGCCTTCCCGCAACCGTCCCAGCGCCCGGCGCCCCTGAGCCAGAAGCGGCGTCACCGTGTCCTCGACGTGCACGCGCGCCAGACCCTCTGCCGGTGCATGCGCGCGCAGATGGTCGGCCAGCGCCCGCAGTCCTTCGCCGGCCGGTCCGTTGAGCGGCGGCAGTGTGGGATCCCACGGAACCGCTGAACGCAGGTCGATGCGCATCGGCCCGAGATGCAGCGTCTGTCCTTCCACGGATGCGGCGTCGTCGGGGCGGAGATCGATGAAGGAGGGGGATCCGCCCACCGTAAGGGCAAACGCACCGCGGCCGAGGGATTCCCCCAGCACCGCGATCAACTGTCCCTCTGCGGTTTCCAGATAGCAGCTGCGCTCGAACGAAGCGAGGACACGGCCGGGGACGCCCGGCATGTCAACGAAGGGGCGCACCGGATCCGCGACGGCGAGAGCGGGATACGTCGAGGTTACCGCTGCCACGTGCGAGCCGCCGCCCGCACCGCCTCCACGATCCCCTGATAGCCGGTGCAGCGGCAGAGGTGCCCGCCCAGCGTCTCCAGGATCTGCTCGTCGGTCGGGACTGTGTGATCGCGCAGCAGGGCCACGGCGCTCATCAGGAAGCCCGGTGTGCAGAACCCGCACTGCAGCCCGTGGTGTTCGCGGAAGGCGGTCTGCACGGGGTGCAGCGCGTCCCCCGGCGCCAGCGACTCCACGGTCTCGATCGCCGCGCCCGCGGCCTGCACCGCGAAGAGGAGGCAGGAGCGTACGGGCTCCCCGTTGAGCAGCACCGTGCACGCGCCGCACACGCCGTGCTCGCAGCCCAGGTGCGTGCCCGTCAGCCCCAGGTCCTCGCGGAGGAAATCCGCCAGCGTCTTGCGCACTTCCACCGTCCGCTCCACGGTCTCACCGTTCACCATGAACTGGATGGTCATGGTGCTCTGCGGCTCGCGCAACCGGCGCTTCCGGCGGGCCGGGACGCGGGCGGGTGTCGCGCGGACCCGATCGCTGCTCATCGGCTCCGGCCTCCGCTGCGCTGCCAGGCCAATTCCAGCGCGCGCCGGGCCAGGGTGGCCGCGACGTCACGCCGGTATTGCGCGGTGGCATGGATGTCGCTCTCGGGATCGAGACGGGCAGCTGCCTCGCGGGCGGCGTCGGCAAACACCCTGGATGTGCCCGCACTACCCGCAAGCCTGCCTTCGGCTCCCCTCGCCCGGACGGGACCCGGGCCCACTCCGGTGAACGCCAGGCGGGCTTCCGCGATCGTCCCATCGCTGCGCCGGACGACCGCGGCCACCCCCACCAGAGCGAAGTCGCCGTGCCGCCGGGCCACCTCGACGAACGCCGTGCCGGTGCGCTCCGGGAGCAGGGGAAAGCGGATCTCGGTGAGGAGGTCAGTGGGCTCGAGCGCGGTCGTCAGGTAGCCGGCAAAGAACTCGCCGGGCGAAAGGGCGCGCTCGCCGGACGGACTCCGCACCACGAGTTCAGCATCCAGGGCCGCCGCCACCGCGGGCAATTCCGCGGAGGGATCGGCGTGGGCAAGGCTCCCGCCCACGGTGCCGCGGGTGCGGATCTGCGGGTGGCCGACGAAGCGGATCGCCTCCCCCAGCAGCGGCATCTGCCGGCGCACGGTCGCCGACTCTTCTACCGCGCGCTGGCGCGTTAGCGCGCCCACGTGCAGGTGGTCGTCTTTCCGCCGGATGTAGGCCAGCGAGCGGATGCCGTTGATGTCCACGATGACCTGCGGGCGGGCGAGACGCATGTTCAGCAGCGGCACCAGGCTCTGGCCGCCGGCCAGGATCTTGCCTTCGGCGCCGTGCTCCGCCAGCAGGGCCAGGGTCTCGTCCACCGACCGCGGGGCGACGTAGCGGAAGGGCGCAGGCTTCATGCGGGTGTCGGCGCGGTCTGGGCTTCGCGGAGAATCTCGCGCAGCCGCGACGGACTGAGCGGCATCTCCGTGATGCGGACGCCCTCCTCGCTCAGCGCGTCGTCCAGCGCGGAGGCGACCAGCGCGGGCACGGGAATGACGCCCGCCTCACCCGCTCCCTTGATGCCGAGCGGGTTGAGGGGAGAAGGGGTCTCCACGTGATCGACTTCGACCGCCGGCACCTCTGCCACGGTGGGCAGGAGGTAGTCCATGAAGGTCTGCGTCAACAACTGTCCCTGCTCGTCGTAGACGAGTTTCTCGTAAAAGGCGTTGCCGATCCCCTGGGCGACGCCGCCGCGGACCTGTCCCTCCAGGATCATCGGGTTGATCACCGGCCCGCAATCGTGTACGACGACGTAGCGCAGGAAGCGGATGAGGCCGGTTTCCGTATCCACCTCGACCAGCGCGGCGTGGCAGCCGGCGGCGAAGGCCCCGCTGGGCGGAGCGAAGTAGCGGGTCGCCTCCAGGCCCGGGCCTTCCCATTCCTGGGGGATCACGCCGCGCAGGGGGTTGGCCGCCGCCGCGACCTGGCCGAGCATCACCGCCCGGCCGGGCACACCGCGGACAAAGACCTTCCCCTCCGCCAGTTCCAGGTCGTCCCCGCGCGCCTCCAGCAGCGTCGCCGCGACCTGCAGGGTCTTCTGCCGCACCGCGCCTGCGGCTAGCGCCACGGCGTTCCCGGCCACCACGGCGGCGCGGCTGGCGAAGGTGCCGGTGCCCCAGCCAAAGGCGCCGCTGTCCCCGGTCGTGACGATCACGTCCCGGACGTCTGTGCCCAGCGCGTCGGCGACGATCTGGGCGAAGGAGGTGTAGTGTCCCTGACCTTGCGTGCCGACGCTGGTGGCCACGTAGACTTTGCCTGAGGGTTCGACGGTGATGCGGCAGCCTTCATAGGGACCGATCCCGGTGCCTTCGACGTAGAACGCAAAGCCCAGGCCGACGCGCCGGCCCTCGCGGCGGTGGCGCGCCTTCTGCGCCGCCCAGTCGGCGTACCCAATGTGGTCCAGCGTCTTGCGGAAGACCTCGGGGTAGTTGCCGCTGTCGTAGACGAGTCGGACCCCGTCCTGGTAGATGAGCCCGCCGAGATCGTAAGGGAACTCGTGCGGCTGAATGAAGTTGCGCCGCCGCACCTCCGCCCGGTCGATGCCCAACTCCCGGGCGACGCGGTCCATCAGCCGCTCCATGACGAAGACGCCGTGCGGCCGCCCGGCCCCGCGGTAGGGACTGGTCTGGGTTTTGTTGGTGAAAACGGCTCTGTACTCGGCGTGATAGTTGGGGATCTTGTACGGCCCCGGCAGTGTGGTGCCCGAGACGATGGGCACGGTGAGCCCGTACGCGCAGTAGGCGCCGCAGTCGTGCAGGTAGGTCGTGCGCACGCCGAGGATGCGCCCGTCGGCGTCCACGGCGATCTCCGCGTCGTGAATCTGCAGCCGCTCGTGATTGGTGGCGACGAAGTGCTCCCGCCGGTCCTCGATCCACTTCACCGGTCGCTCCAGCACCATCGCCGCCCAGGGGATGCTGATCTCCTCCGGATAGCACATCATGATCTTCGGGCCGAAACCGCCGCCGATGTCCGGCGCGATGACCCGCACGTTGGCCTGCGGCAGGCCCAGCAGGTCGCTCAGGTAGTTGCGGATGCGGATCGGCGCCTGGGTGGAATCCCACACCGTCAACTGGTGGGACCGCGGGTCCCACTCTGCGACGACGCCGCGGGTTTCCATCGGTGCAGAGGAGCCGCGATCCATGGTGAAGCGCTCGCGGAAGACGTGGGGCGCCTTGGCGAAGGCCTCTTCTACGTTGCCCGCTCGCTGGATGTGGTGCGCGGCGATGTTATCCGCCATGTCCGCGTGCACGCGCGGCGCGCCGGGTTTCGCCGCCGCCTCCAGGTCCACGGCGGCAGGCAGGACCTCGAACTCCACGGCGATGAGCTCGAGCGCGTCCTCCGCGATGTAGCGGCTTTCCGCCACCACCAGGGCGATGGGTTCACCCACGTGGCGCACGACCTCACCGGCCAGCGCCACCTGCGTCTTGTGGTGGACGAGCGCGGGGTGGGGGATCAGTTTGGGCAGCGGCCCGCGGATCCGTTCGGGCAGGTCTTGCGCGGTGACGACCGCCACCACACCGGGGAGGGCTTTCGCCTGATCGGTGGCGATGCGCAAGATCCGCGCATGGGCGTGGGGGCTGCGGTAGAAGGCGGCGTGGAGCGTCCCGGGACGCCGCACGTCATCCACGTACATGCCGCGTCCCGTCAGCAGCCGGGGGTCTTCGTTCCGGGGAATCCGCTCCCCAAACCACCGCGTCGGCATGAGATAACACAGATTCGCATTGCGGCCCGCGCGCTCCTGCCCATC
>Ga0209322_10002629_pt1 | contig 10211 bp, 12 predicted proteins | sample Rifsed19ft1_FD_184013 | JGI IMG/M metagenome (GOLD analysis project Ga0209322, IMG submission 184013) | Soil microbial communities from Rifle, Colorado, USA - sediment 19ft 1 (version 2) | ecosystem: Environmental > Terrestrial > Deep subsurface > Rock core/Sediment | place: Rifle, Colorado...
GTTAGGTCTTGACGTTCTCATGGTTCGATACCAATAAGCACAAGCGGGACCGCCGGAACGCCCCGGCCTTGACGAACAACATTGTAAAATTCACCTTCATAATAGGCGACACCTGAACTCATCTGGCTCTGAAGCAATTTCATCGGGAGAATTTCTACTCCCACATCAATACGATCGCCCACGTAGAAGGCGAGGTGCTTGACGAAGAGATCATAAGCAACGAACGCATACTTGCCGAACTGCACCTCTACGGCTACGCGATCCTTAACAAAATCTGTCTGGTTGTAGCTGAAGACGGCGTCTCGCCCTTCCAAAGGGATGGCTTGTGAACTATAAGGAACTCAAGACCGTTTAAGTGCGAGTATGTTTCGACAATCTTCATCGGTTCGTCTTATTTCCGTATGTATGGCTTATCTCAAACAGTGTATTCTGCTCAGCGTTTTTCCATGGAGACTTGTTTAGACTATTACACGCTTCAACAGGATCATAAACCGGCCTGTCCATAGGACGGGTTTGCAATGTGCCTTTTATTTCATGCTGAATTCTCTGCTGTGCAAGCTTAACGTATTCAGGATTTATCTCCGATCCAACTCCTCTGCGCCTATGGCGAATTGCGGCGATGATCGACGTGCCTGTTCCAAGGAATGGGTCTAACACCCAATCTTCCTCGTTTGTAAGAGAAAGCACTAATCGTTCAATCAGTTCGACTGGAAACTGACAGGGATGATCGCCCCCCTGTCAACGTAATTGCCTACCTGCCAGCAAATACTACCTTTCGGTGACAATGCGCGTACACACTCGGCGATAACAAGTGCTTGCTGCTGGATGTACACATCAAGATGAAGTTTCTTCTCATATTCTTTACCGATGTTGTAAGGAGGTGATGTGACAACGAGTTGTAGCGATTCATCCGGAATGGTCTTTAGCAGATCAAGGCATTCGCCACTATAGAGAACGACCGATTCCGACAACGCGAACCGTTCTGCTATCTCTATGTCTTTACTAAAAAGGGTTTGATTATATTGCCTCAATATGAACGGTTTCTCCGTCCTCTAAAAGAATTACTCTTAGGTATTTCCCAACTTCTTAGATAATTTTCCACTTATAGACATATTTTAACATTATAAAATCGTTACTGCCAAATATATTTTTGCTCTGTCAAATGGAGGAGTTGTTACGCATAGCTTTATTTATTCTTATGCTATGCAGGTATAAATTTTCTCACATAACGAGCCTGTAGAAAAAGCCATTTTTAAATAATGCCTTTTCTTCAAGTGTATTGTAAATCAATTTTTTCGTAATTCCCTATCAGAGGCGCTTGCTGATATTGTTTTTTATTACCTGTGTAGTGCCTTCCTCGATGTAATCATATGGCGTTCCTATCAGGATTTCAAGACTTTTTCTACAGATTCAACGCCTGAGCTAAGCAGTGCGGGGCTTTATCCGCATCTGCTTGAGCGATTTGTTACACGTTTTTTGTCTTTAACGGATACCGATCTCTTTATATGTTTTAGATTTTTATGGGCTGTTTTTATTCTATTATTAATCCTAACTTCAATTTTATTTTACGCTCCAAAACTTCCACAAATGTATCCAAACTTGGTATAGATTGGTGAGTAAATGCTTTCAATAAATTTGCGATAGTCGTTGATTTTTTATCAGCCAATTTAAGTTTGTAAATGTTACTGTCTGCAACCAGATTGTAAATATGGTATTGTGTTTTATGCCTTGGGTTGTAATCTAAATCATTTAAACCGAAACGATTAACCATATTGTCAAAAACATATTTTTGCATTACCCAAAAAATATTTTTCCCCCACTTCTCCATTACTTGCCCTTTTATAAGCATTTGAATATACGATAACTTAATGGTGTTATATGTGTTCATTCCAAATTGGTATCTATTTTGCAAAACATCAATACCACTCATGAAATCTTTTAGTGCTTTAACTAAATTGCCTGTCCCTGTGGTAGAGTCGGACTGAAATTCAACAATGCAAAAATCCTCTACTTTATTACTAATCGGCTTGTGTTTTACCAGTACAAAATCAAAACTACCGACATTTGAAAGTTTTACATCAGAAAATAGCAAAACATTATTTATGGTTCCAAAAGCAGAACCGCAAGCATTTTTAAAGACCAAATTGTTTTCTAAGAAACGGTGGGGACAAATGATTGGTTTTGTTCTACTGTGATTGACAGAACAAACACCCATTGGATAATTGATTGTTCTACTTTGCTTATCACATTTGCCTTCTAAAAATCTGCAATAGTATTCCCTTACTGCTTTTCTTGCTTCCTCTGATTTATCCTCAATAGGATAAGAAAATATTTCGTTGGGATTCATTTTTCAATAATTACAATCTCTTCTGGTAATAAAACATTATGTCCCGTGCTTCTTCTCATTCTGAACAATTCTTTTCGGCATTTTTGGTAGCCAATTTCTTGGGCCATTTTAATTAGTATGTCGCAAACTGGAATATAAACACCTTTCACTGTTTGGTCACCGACTACCAGAAGAAAATGAGAATTTTTCTTCATCAAAGGATGAATTTCTTTCAAGCATAAATACATATCGCCAAAATATTCTCTTACCATTCTCGGATAATCAAAACCCCAATTTTTGTCTTTGGTCTGCTCGTAAATTTTATCTGAAACAATCTTAACATCGTTAAATTTTAAGGCAAAAGATTCTGAGTTGCTTTCTTTGAAAATTAATTTTGTGCTCCCCTTAACCATCTTTTTCTTTACTTGCTGGACTTCATCCATGCTTTTTACAAAGTCCAGTAAATACATTTCAAGCCGTGTTTGTCTGGTGTATTCCAAATCATTAGGATAGGGTGGTGAGGTAACAATGAAATCAATAGATTTGGGCTTAATGTATTTTTGGGCATTCAGACAGGTATCATTTATCAAGGTGGATTTTCCATAGTGGTTGTGCTTTTGAACTTTCTCTAAATCTTCATATATCTGAATCGCCTTTTTTGTAAACAAATCCCAAAATTCCTCTTTCTCTCTAAACGGATAAAAGGTTGTCCCAGGACAAAATGAAACATAAGAGGCATCCAAGCAGGATTTGGATAAAGCAAGCAATAAAAGATTTTTTATCTTGTTATCAGTAACTTCGTCAATTAAATTTTTCAAGAGGTTTACTTCTTTTTGCAGAGAGGGACTTAACCATTGATTAAGCTCCTTTTTGGGCATATGCTCCAAAAAACCTTTCTTTAGTGAAAGAGAATCATAGACGTGAATTTTTTCTAAAAACTGTCGAGCAACTTTAATAGCTTGTTTTTTGTAAATGACTAAATCAATATCCCAAGTTGTTTTGACTTCTGAAATAAATGTCATCAGTGGATTTGCGTCAAAACCAATGGAATTACATTTAAAAAAATTGGATGCAACGCAAGTTGTACCACTCCCTGCAAATGGTTCAACAATCAATGAATTTGCCTTAATGTTGTATTCTTTTATTCTGTCTTCAATAAGAGAGTAGGGAAAATCTTCTAAATAATCATACCATCTGTGAACAACGCCATATTTATTAAGTTCACTAATGGTTTGTTCTTCTTCAAAAAGGCGTGGGAAGATGTTATCTGGCGTAGTAAATTGAAGAATATTTGTTGAATATTTTTTATGCTTGTAGTCATTCCTTTTCACTATTTTAGAAAATAGGTCCAAGCAATGCTCTGGAACTTTGAAGCCACCTAACAAGTGTCCATCTAAAAATCCTTTTTCAATAAGTGCTTCGATGGCGTCACCAAGAATTTTGCTATCTTTTGGATAATCGGTTAATTCAGATAAATTTTCAATGGTTGTTTGTTTTTGTTCAAATAAGTCAAAGTAGATTTTTTGCAAGATTTGGGCTTGTAGAAAGGGAAGGTTGTTTGGATTGGCGATTTTTCCTTTTGCTTCGACTGGCATGTTTTCGGTTTTGGTTAAATTAATAAAAAAATCGTCAAATCTTACAATGTTTTCTTTCATGTTCGTATAGATGATAATCTAAAGGTTAAAATTAACAGATAAGAATGATAAATGCAAGAATTAAACAGGGCGATTTCCGCATTAATTTGGCTGTAAATGCCTTTATTGTCAACTCATATAAAGCATGGGTGTAATACTACAAAAGATCTAATACCCGAAATCTTGAATGGAGAAAAGGGCCTCTTTCATTGCTTCACCGTGACATGCAGGACACTTGCCAGGTTTATTAAGCCTTTCTCGGAGACCCCGACCTCACCAGAGATATCCCTGGCTGAAAGTATACGCCCTTCGAGGATTGACATAATCTTCTGGCGGATAGTCTCTTTTCTGTAAGCAGGTACAGAAGGTTCTTTTGATCTCTTTTTAACATTCATTTCTCTTCCAATAGATTACAGCATGATATTAGGGAAGTCTGGAAGGGATCCTTCATTTATTCCGCTGATCTTGCACACGAGATTAAATAAGTCTTCATATCTCTCACGTTTAACAGGTTCAAATCCATGTGCAAGGATAGACTTATTCCTTGAGTCAAGGAGAAGTTTCATCTGCGGCCACTGCTCAAAGAAGAGCTGGCCTGCAGGGTCTTTTAAAAGCTCAAGTACTTTGTAAGAGCCGTAGAGGGGGAGCTTGATCCTGTTATCAATCTCATCTTTATATTTGTTCGAGAATTCTGTGCGTATTTCCTGAGGCAATGAATCTATCTTTAAATCTGATGTGTTAATGCCGCCTCCTGACAACTTGATCTGGGCATAAGCCTCCACTGCACGATAGAGCCTGGCAACAGCATCATCATATTTATTCTCTATATCAGCACGACGTCTTGCATTGGCCATTATATCAAGAAAGTGTTCATATTTAATCCCTGGTGTACTTAGCGCCAATCTTTCCAGAAAAGATAGATTCTTTTTGAGGTCTTCTGTAAACTGTTTAAGACCAGGCGGTCCTCCAAAGACAGTTGCCATCTCAAGAGATTTTTGGGAAGGTTTTAATTTCTCCCACGCCTGCCTATGCTGGAAATTATCCCAAAAGCCGTAACCCTCTGCAATATCACCAAGTGCCTTGTAGAGATGCTTATCCCCTCCGCTCACCCTCTGTGCCAATTGCCTGAATATCTCTGCTGCCTGATAATAACGCGCCCTTTTAAATAATATTGCAGCCTCATGCCTCTCCTTTATTGCAAGCTCGTCCCATGGATTTATGTGGTGCAGTACCTGCTCTTTTCCATTAACAACTATACCGACTCCGCCTTTAGTCCTCTCCTTCCCGCTGATATATCTGTACCCTGAAGAATCATCGACTGTTGCAAGGACAAGGGCTGCGACCATTGGTTTTGTACCGCCGGTATAATCAACAACCCAGTCTCCAGGCTCAAGCCTCCAGTTTTTCTGGATCTCCTTCCATTTGCCGGCGATTGCCCTGTAACAGGTCAGAAGGTCATCGGCATCTTCTGTAATAACCTCTGCCATCCACACCGGCCTATCCACAATCTTTGGCAGTATATCATTATTTATTATTGACCTCGTCTCTGCTGAGGCAAAGAAGCATAGACACTCTGGTTTTAACTCATTTATAGAATATATAACAGGTTCAGGACTACCACCAACTGAAATCAATAATGCTTTAGTTCTCAGGCCGGGCATATTAATGACTCCTGTTATTTTAAAAGTCATATTACTAAATATTAAAATGCAGGTCAAATCTACCGGGAAATCCACTGGAAAATTACTGTTGACATACGATGTACCTTTTGCCATCATAATTTCATGTTCTTCTTTTCCAGAAAGTCTCAGATAATAATACCTGATTACCTTTATGATCAGATGATGGATCATGCAAGGGATGAGTATCCGAATGAATGTTACGGGGTTCTTGTAGGTAACCCAATGAATAAGATAGTATTTGAGGTAAACAGGATCTATAACCTGGAGAATGACAGGACTGTTGACAGGTACTCGTTTAATCCACAGGAATTAAAATTAATTCAACATACTGCAAAAATACAGAGTCTTGACATATTAGGATTCTATCACTCACATCCGGACAGGGGGGACAAACCATCGGAATATGATAGAGAAGCAGCCTATCCAGGCTACTCATATATTATCATCTCAATTAATAAAGAGAAAAAGATATCAGCAAAGAGCTGGTCTTTCAGCAGTGAAAAGGAACCCTTTAAGGAAGATGAGATTACTGTAAGAAAGCAGAAGACTTGAGAATTATTTTATAAATTAATAGAATCTATCACAGGTAAAGACAAATGAAGAAGGTTGGGATAATCTCAAAGACAAGAAAAAGAGATGCAGGACATATCCTCTCTCAACTGGTTAAATGGCTTAGAGAACAGGATACAGAACCATTGATGGACCAGGAGACAGCATCGTTGATAGCAGTACAGACTCCGTATACAAAGCAGGATATAGCGTCACAGTCAGAATTTATTATTGTATTAGGTGGTGATGGGACTCTGCTCAGCGTGGCAAGATTGATAGGAGGGAAAGGTACTCCTATACTTGGTGTAAATCTAGGCAGCCTTGGATTTCTTACAGAGGTAACACTCGAAGAGATGTATCCCCTTCTTGAAGAAATACTGACCGGGAATATGGTAATAGATGAAAGAGGGATGCTCAATGCCTCAATACTAAGAGGGGATAAAGAGATAGCAACGTTCACTGTCCTCAATGATGTTGTAATTAATAAAGGTGCCCTCGCAAGGATGATCCTGATGGAGACCCGTGTTGATGGAAAGTACTTGAATACGTACAGGGCAGATGGCCTTATCATCTCTTCACCAACCGGTTCAACTGCCTATTGTCTCTCAGCAGGTGGACCTATTGTATACCCATCAGTAGGAGCTGTAATCATTAGTCCTATATGCCCGCACACACTCACAAACCGGCCTATAGTATTACCGGAGGATGTAAACATTGAAGTTGGTCTCTGTTCAGAGAATGAAGATGTCATGATTACACTGGATGGTCAGGAAGGCCATATGCTCAAATATATGGATAAAGTTCTTATAAAAAAGGCAAAGGGAACAACAAGACTCATACTCTCTCCCAAAAAGGATTATTACGAGATACTCAGGCAGAAACTTAGATGGGGTGACAGACCGGTTAATTAGGATTAGGGATAATGTCCGGCTCGCTTAAATATTACGTAGTGACGCGGGTAGATTTGCTTAAAATATATTCGTGAATAGCCTTTGAAGCGACCTTAGCCTGCCCCATGGCCTTAATAACGGTTGCGCCACCGGTAATGATATCTCCTGCTGCATAGACGCCTTCACGGGATGTCTTACCTGTAGCAGGATCAACAATTATAATACCCTTTTTATTTGTCTCAAGACCCGGAGTTGTCTCTTTGATAATCGGATTTACACCAAACCCGAGGGCCATTACAACAGTATCTATCTCTTCTATAAACTCTGAGCCAGGGATTGGTTTTGGACTCCTTCTGCCGGAGGCATCAGGTTCACCAAGTTCCATCTTTATACACTGCATACCATTTACAAAATAGTTATCGTCTCCAATAAACCTCACAGGATTAGTAAGGAATTTAAAACCAACACCCTCCTGCTCTGCATGTTCCATCTCACGCGGCAGGCAGGGGGCCTCCTCCCGGCTCCTCCTGTAATATACAGTAACCTTCTCAGGTTTGAGGCGCGCTGAAGTCCTGGCAGCATCCATTGCAGTATCACCAGCACCAATAATTGCAACCCTTTTACCAAGGAACACAGGAGTCAGGCTTTCAGGAAAAAGATCTGCACGCATAAGATTGACCCTTGTTAAAAATTCATTGGCTGAATATATGCCGCACAGATTCTCCCCAGGTATGTTCATAAAATATGGAAGGCCTGCACCTGTGCCTATTAACACAGCCTCATATCCTTCTGCAAAGAGGTCATCTACTGTGAGGGTCTTTCCAATAACTGCATTACATATGATCTCAACCCCCATCTTCTTGAGCATCTCTATCTCTGTATCTATCACATCAATTGGAAGTCTGAATCTGGGTATACCATAAACAAGCACACCACCAGGCCTGTGGAGGGCCTCAAAGATTGTTACCTTATGACCCAGTCTTGCCAGCTCACTTGCCCCTGTAAGACCGGCCGGACCAGAACCTACTATCGCAATCTTTCTCCCTGTGGGCGGAGCCATCTCAGGGATTTCAATAAGCCCGCTCATCCTTTCATAATCCGCTGCAAAACGCTCAAGTCTCCCTATAGCAACAGATGCCCCCTTTTTTGCTACCACGCAAACAAGCTCACACTGGTCCTGCTGGGGACAAACCCTTCCGCAAATGGCAGGCAGCAGATTGTACTTTTTTAAAGACCTTGCAGCGCCAATGAAATCTCTTTCCTCTATCTTTTTTATAAAAGCCGGAATATCTATCCCTACAGGACAACCCTTTATACAAGGCGCCTTACACCCATCAAGACATCTCTTTGACTCTGTTAATGCATATACCTCCGGATAACCAATTGGTACTTCAGTAAAATTTCTTACCCTTACTGCAGGTTCCTGTTCAGGCATATCCTGAATAGGTATCTGCATCCTGTCTTTATTGGAAATTTCCCCGCTCACAGGTTTTTCTCCTTGCATAAATGTAATTCCATTGCCTTCTTTTCATAAGGTATATACATCTTCTGACGGTTAACAAGCTCTCCAAAATTAACCTGATGTCCATCAAAATCAGGACCATCAATGCAGGCAAATTTGGTAGTGCCGCCAACTTCAACACGGCATGAACCACACATCCCTGTACCATCCACCATTATTGCATTGAGACTCACATAAGTCTTTATATTAAGCGGTCTTGTCATCTCTGATACTGCCTTCATCATAGGTACAGGACCTATAGCAGTCACCATATGGACAGGCTCCTGTTTTAAGATCTCTGTCAGGACATCTGTTACCAGTCCTTTCACTCCCTGACTGCCATCATTAGTAGATACCTCTACCTTATCGCAAATTGTCCGTAATTCATTCTCCATAAGAACGAGTTCTTTTGTCCTCGCTCCAATTATCCCTATCACCTTATTTCCACGGGCCTTTAAATCCTTTGCTATCGGGATTATGGCACCTGTCCCATATCCACCACCAATCAACACGCATGTGCCATATTTGTCTAAATGGGAAGGTTGTCCGAGTGGACCAACAACATCTGTTAATGAATCACCAACTCTTAGATTTATAAGTTCTGCAGAGGTCCTCCCCACAGCCTGCACAATAATCCTGACTGTCCCTTTATTCATATCCCAACCGGAAATACTGAGAGGTATCCGCTCACCATTTGGGGTAACTCTGACTATGATAAACTGCCCTGGCTGCATCTTCCTCGTAGCAAGCGGGGCATGGACCTGCATCATTACAGTATTCGGGGCAAGCTCTACTTTTTCCATTATTTTATAACTCATTCCGTGGATCTCCGGTAATAAAAATGGTTATTAATGTATTAACCGTACTTATGTTTCAATTCGTTACAGTGATTGTTGAGCATAGCAAGTGAGAGACATTTCTGTCAAGCAATATTTGTGGTTTTATGGTTCGAATTGACTCATAATGCCCTCCCATTTTATAACACATCCTTTTCTAAAACTTGCATTTTTTAGAAAAAATCGTGTATAATTGGGATTAATTTACGATTGACCAGAGAAGGCATTTAGATAAAATGGAGCATACACTTCTTTTAAACGCTACTTATGAACCTCTAAAGGTTATTCACTGGAAACGGGCTGTCACACTCCTCTTTCAGGGAAAGGTTGAGGTCCTTGAGGTATACAACCGTGAGGTTCATGGTATCTCAATCACCTTCCCATTACCTTCTGTCTTAAGACTCCTGAAGCTGGTACGTGCCAAGGATATTCACAAGGTAAAATTCTCAAGGGCAAACATCTTTGCGAGGGATAGTTACAGGTGTCAGTATTGCGGTGATAAGTTTGATGTCAAGGATCTGACATTTGACCATGTAATACCTGTTGCAAAGGGTGGGAAAAAGAGCTGGGAAAATATCGTTACTGCATGCTGGAGGTGTAATAATAAAAAGAGCGGTCACACCCCCCTGGAGAGTGGGATGCGTCTGATTAAACATCCATGCGAACCAAAATGGCTCCCGCATGTAACAATCACTATAGGTATAAGAAATACACCGGAAAATTGGCGCGACTATCTATACTGGAATGTAGAGTTGGATAAGGATGAACCTGATTAACCCGAAAAATGCATTTG
>Ga0209322_10002631_pt1 | contig 10205 bp, 12 predicted proteins | sample Rifsed19ft1_FD_184013 | JGI IMG/M metagenome (GOLD analysis project Ga0209322, IMG submission 184013) | Soil microbial communities from Rifle, Colorado, USA - sediment 19ft 1 (version 2) | ecosystem: Environmental > Terrestrial > Deep subsurface > Rock core/Sediment | place: Rifle, Colorado...
CCCTTCGCCGTGCCCTGGGCGAAGCTGATGATGTGGCTCTTCCTGCTCTCCGACGCCTTCACGTTCGCCGCGCTGCTCACCGGGTACGCCGCCATGCGGATCACCGCCGGCGTCTGGCCAGGGGCCGGCATGAAGGCGGCAGACTTCTTCCACGTCACCACCGTCGTCGGTCCCATGACCTTCATCCTGATTTGCAGCAGCGCGACGATGGCCGTGGCGGTGGGGGCGGCGCGCCGCGGTGACCACCGGACGACGGTGCGCTTTCTCGCCTTGACGGTGCTGGGCGGGCTGGCCTTCCTGGGGATGCAGGCCTATGAGTGGACCGGCTTCATCCGCGAGGGCGCGCGGCTGACGGGGTTCGTCGGCGAGCTGGGCGGCAAGATCCAGCCGATGTTCCCCGCGACATTCTTCGTCATCACCGGGTTCCACGGCGGCCACGTCACGAGCGGCGTGATCTACCTGTTGGTGAAGACGATCCAGGCTTCGCGGCGCCGGGCCTCGGCGGAGAGCGTCGAGATCACCGGGCTGTATTGGCACTTCGTCGACCTGGTCTGGGTGTTCATCTTTACCCTGCTGTACCTGATCTGACGGAGGGCGGAGGAGACACCGTGGCGGAGCATCACGAGAGCGTCCGGGGCGGCGCCTGGTATCGGACCTACGTCGTCACCTGGTTCTGGTTGCTGGTGATCACGGGGCTGGAAATCGCGACGGTCTTCCTGGGGCTGCCCCGCCTCGCGGTCATCCTGCTCCTGGTGACCCTGGCGTTGATGAAAGCCGCGTTGATCGCCGCGTACTTCATGCACCTGCGCCACGAGCGGCTGAACCTCATCTTCACCATCGCGGCACCGCTGATCCTCATCGTCATCCTCTTCCTGGGCGTCGCGCGGGACGCGCTGAACGTCTTCTTCCTCCGGCAGTAACCGACCGGCGGTGCGCTCACCGCTCCTAGGCACGGCCGTCATCACCCTGGCCGCCTACGCGGTCCTGGGCCTCGTGCTCTCGGGCCGGCCGCCGGCGCACCTGCCGTCCGGCGTGGCGGCCGCCCTCGGCGTCATCCCCCTCGTCATCGCTCTGGTGAACGCCGCGGCGCTGATCTTTCTGCTCTCGGGGTGGCGGGCCATCCGCGCGGGGCGGGTGGGGGCACACCGTCGCTACATGCTGGCGGCGGCGGTGTGCATCTCGCTCTTTCTCGTGCTCTATGTGACCCGGGTGGCGCTGGGCGGGACGAAGGCCTTTCCCGGACCGGCGGTGGTGCGCACCTACCTCTACCTGCCGGTCCTCGCCGTCCACATCCTGCTTTCGATTCTCTCCGTGCCGCTGGTGGTGCACAACCTGCTGGTGGGGCTGACCTCTCCGCCGCTGGAGATCTCGCGCTCGCGGCATCCGCGGGTCGGCCGGTGGGCGGTCTTGCTCTGGTCCGTCAGTCTGACGTTGGGAATTGTGGTCTATCTACTGCTGAATGTGCTGTACTGAGTCCCTCGGAGGCTAGAGCAACCCCTCGTCGCTCAGCCGCTTCACCATTGCGGTCCGGCTATGGAGGCTCAGGCGCGCGAAGACGCGGCGCAGGTGGGTCAGCACCGTCCAGCCGCTGATGCCGAGCATCGCGCCGATCGCCTTGGTGGGCAGGCCCTTCGCCACCAGGCGGGCGATCTCCAGCTCGCGCGGCGTCAAATCCAGGGTGCGCGGCCGCTGGCGCAGCCGGGAGAGACGATAGGTCGTACCCTCGACGTCCACCTCCGCCAGAACTTCCTGCAGCAGTCCGCCGGGATGCGGCAGCTGCCGCGAGGGGCTGGTCTGTACGCTCATGCGGGCCAGCTCGCGGAGCATCGTCTCCGGGGTGCCGGGCGCACGTGGCGCCATCGTCCTCATCGCTGTGCGGCCGCCAGCGTCTTCTGCGCGGTAAACGCCTGCGCGAAGGCGTGGGCGGCCTCTCCCTCCCTTCCCGCATCCAGGTAGACGAAGCCGAGCTCGCGCAGAGCCTCGCCCGCCTCCTTGACCATCTCCAGGCTCCAGAACGCGTCGGCGGCCTCGCGGTACCGGGCGCCCGCCTCCTCTAGGCGCTGCCGGCGGTGCGCCGCCGCCGCCAACACCATCGTCGCCAGGGCCGCCTCCGCCGGGTCCTTCACGTGCCGCGCCAGACGTCTGGCCTCCTCCGCCGCCTCCTCGGCCTCGCCGACCCGGCCCTGCGACAGCACCGCCCGGGCGAGTTCGGTGAGCGTGTGTGCCTGTCCGGCGTCGTCCGCCAACTGCCGGGCGATGGTCAGGCTCTGCCGCAGCAGCGGCTCCGCCGCGGCCGCATCGCCGCGGTCCAGCAGCAGCATCCCCAGATTGCGCTTGACCCCACCAAGCAATTGCAGGTTCTCCTGCACGAGGAGGAACTCCGCGGCCTGGCGGAACTCCCGGGCCGCGTCGTCGAAGGCCTGTTGCTGCGCATAGGCCATGCCACTGTTCACCTGTAGCATCGCCAGCCCGATGGGGTCGGCGGCGGCCTCCAGCAGGGGCCGGGCCCCCTCGAAGCACTCCAGCGCCTGCATCGGCAACGTCAGGTTGATGTACACGCGGCCGAGGTTGGTGAGGATGATCGCCTCCAGCCGCCGGTCGGGCGGTGTCGTCTGGCGGATCAGGGTGATGGCCTGAACGAGGTGCGTGCGGGCCGCGGAGAAGCGGCGCTGCCGGATCGCCAGCAGGCCGCAGGCCTGCGCCACCAGCGCCCGCAGGCGAGAATCGCCCAGCGGTTCTGCCTGCGTCTCCGCCTGTTGCAGATGCGACTCGGCCAGGTCGAACTGTCGCAGTCCGAGCAGCGCCTGCCCCATGCCCAGATGTGCCTCCGCCCGTCGGCGCGGATCGTCCGTCCGGTCGGCCAAGGCCTGCGCTGCCTGGTAGTGCTCCAGGGCGGAGGTGAACTGGTGCTGCCGCAGCAGTACGTCGCCGTGGCGCAGGTGCGCTTCCGCCTCGGCGGGATGGGGCCGGTCTTCGAGGAGGGTGGAGAGGGGCACGTCCAGACGGTCGGCCAGCAGGCGCAAGGACTTTAGCGAAGGCCGGACCTTGTCGTGCTCCACCATGCTGATGAAGCTCTCCGACAGGTCCGCCCCGGCCAGCGCCCGCTGGGTGAACCCCCTGGCGCGGCGCAGTTCCCGAATCCTGGCTCCCAGCGTCACGGTCCACCCCCGCGGGCGCTCTGAGCCGGGCCGGTCCGGGCGAAGTGACTAGGAGACGTGGGTTTTGGGTGCTAGTTTCTGACGGCAGCCCCGAAGGAGTCCATGTCCCCTCTTCCGGCAAAGGCCGGTGCCGATATGACGGCAGGGATCAGCACTCCCAGGGACAGCGCCAGAAGGAGCCCCACAAGGATCCTTCTCACGCGCAACCTCCCTAGGCGATCTGCACCTTAGGTTATCGACGGATTCCCGGGCTTTTAGACCCGGGGGCAGCCACCCAGGGGATTAGCGCGGGATCCGCCCGGCCCACCCCAGTTATGCCCGGGGTTCGACGGGTTTGCTGAAGTTCCTGCTAAGTTTCCAGGATTTCTTGAGTAATACTGAAGGTATCGGAATGGTTGCTGAAGTCAGGCACCCGGAATAGGAGGGCGGAGGTCTGGAGCGAAGGGAATGGCACCCAACCAAGGATGGAGGTGACAGGGGTGGCCATCTACATCATGCTCAGCACGCTCACCGAGAGCGGGGCGGAGACGCTGCTCAAGAACCCGGCCCGGATCAAAGAGGTGAACCGCGAGATCGAGGGGATGGGGGTAAAGGTCGTCCAGCAGTACGCGGTCCTGGGGCCCTACGATTTCGTCAACATCGTGGAGGCGCCCGACAACGACACGGTGGCCCGCGTCTCCGTTGAACTGGGGGCTCGGGGCAGCGTGCGCATCGTCACGCTGACGGCGATCCCTATCGATAGCTTCATCGGCCGGCTGCAGAAGAAGTAGCGGCCCTCTGCTGCCAGCCCCGACGCCCAGGGCGCAGATCGATCCTGCGTTCGCGGGCGTCGGTGTTTGCTGAGGTCGGCCGCGGACGCTGCCCTGGGATCGGTGCACTTAGCCGGAGCGCAGGAAACGCTCGACCCGGTACCTAACCCCTCCGCACGCCGTATCTGGGGGCGCAGGATGGGGAAGCAGAACCGTACCGGCGACCTCTCATCGAGGCTTCCGGTTCGCTTTGCCCGGCTGATCGGGCGCGACCGCGAACTCGCCGACATCTCCACCCTGCTGCTGCGTGAGAACGTGCGCCTGCTCACGCTTACCGGGCCGCCGGGCGTCGGCAAAACCCGGCTGGCGATCGAGGTCGCGCATGTCCTGCTGGCCAGTTTCGAACAAGGGGTTAGCTTCGTCGATCTCACGCCGATTCGAGATCCATCACTCGTGATCTCCGCGATCGGTCAGGCCCTGGGCCTGCGCGAATCGGCGCGGGTTCCTCTCCTTGTGCAAGTCGAACGCCACCTGCGGGAGCGGCGCCTGCTGCTTGTCTTAGATAACTTCGAACAGGTCGTGGACGCGGCCGCGGTCCTGGCCTCGCTGCTCACCGTCTGTCCGGCGCTGCGGACCCTGGTGACCAGCCGGATCACGCTCCGCCTGCCCTGGGAACGCGAATTGCTCGTCACATCGATGGACCTGCCGAACCTCGCATCCCCGTCGGCGCTACCTGACTTCGCCAGGATTCCGGCCGTCGCGCTATTCGCCGAGCGGGCCAGGGCGGTCATGCCGGCATTCGTCCTCTCGCCCGAGACAATGGGGGCCGTTGCTGAAATCTGCGTGGGGCTTGACGGATTGCCGCTGGCGATCGAGCTGGCGGCGGCTCGGATGAGAATCCTCACCGCGGCAGAGATCGCGGCGCGCCTCGGTGATCGGTTCCGCCTGCTCGCCGGCAGTCCTGCGCCGCTCCCCAAACATCAATCCCTGCAGGCGGCCGTTGACTGGAGCTACGATCTGCTGAACGAGCGCGAACGGCTGTTGTTTGGCCGGCTTTCGGTCTTCGCCGGGGGGGCTCCATTGGAAGCCGTGGAGGCTGTCTGCGCCGGCGAGGGAGTGACGGAGGAGGAAGTCTTATATCTCCTGTCATCCTTGCGGGATCAATCATTGATCTTCTCCGACACGACAGGTGAGGAAGCCCGTTACTCGATGCTGGAAACGATCCGACAGTACGCGCACGAGAAGCTTGCCGCCTCGCCCACCGCGCACGCGGTTCACGACCGTCATCTTAAGTGGTTCCTCGCTTTCGTCGAGCGCGCGGAGCCCGAGGTCCAGGGGCTACATCAGAGGGAGTGGCTCGCCCGGCTGGAATTCGAACGGGCCAACATTCGCGCCGCCTTCGAATGGGCCATGAGTGCCCAGAACGCCGACGCCGCCCTGCGGATAGCCGCAGCGCTGGCCCGGCCCGGGTTCATCCACGGCCAGTTCGCCCAGGTGGGAGAGTTCCTCGACCGGGCGCTTGCCCTCAGCACTCCCATCACCCGCGCCCGGCTGGGGGCCCAGATTCACCGGGCGACCCTGGCGTGGTTGCAGGTTGATGTCGATCTGGCGCTCGCACTCGCTGAGGATGCCTTACATCAAGCCAGGGAACTGGGGGACATGTACCTCATCGGGTGCGCGCTGCACGCCTGGGGCCTGGGCTGCGACGCCGCCGGCGACGCCAAGCGGGCGGTTGCGGCGTGGGAAGAAGCGCTCCAGGTCAGCCGCCAGATGGGAGATCGCCGGCTGGAGGCCCGGTGCCTGATGAACCTCGCCCGGGCGGCACGGCATCGCGGCCATTACCCACGGGCGCAACGCCTGGCCAGCGAAGGCCTCAGACTCGCGCGCGGCCTCGGCGACAAGTGGCTGATCAGCATGGTCTCGAGGGTCTTGGGCCAAGTGCTCCTGGCTCAGGGGGAGCCCACCGCGGCGCTCGCCCTGCAGGTCGAAAGTCTGCTCGCCGCCAGAGACCTCGGCGATAGGTCGGTGATGGGCTATGCGCTCTATTCGCTGGCCGAATCAGCATGGGCGGCCGGACAGGCAGCGGAGGCTGCAACGCTGGTGGGGACGTTTGAGACCATGCGCAGGACGCTCGACCTCGAAGCGACTCTGTCGTACCCCGCCTATGCTGCCAGAAACCGCCGTCTGCTTCGTGGGGTCCAGAAGGCGCTCGGGAGAGATGCCTTCGACCGAGCGAGGGCCTGGGGAGCGACGGCGAGTCTTGATCAGATCGTGGAGTTTGCCGTGCACACCGCCACGGTGGTGTCCGGGACCCCAGCGACCCGGTTCATACGCCCCCGTGACCTCCTGTCTAAACGAGAACAGGAGGTGGCGCTGCTGATTACCCGGGGGCTGATGACCCGGGACATCGCGAAGACCCTCTTCATCAGCGAGCGGACGGTCGAGACCCATGTCATGCACATCCTCAACAAGCTGGGGTTGACCTCGCGCACGCAGATCGTGGCCTGGGCGGTAAAGCAGGGGCTGGACTAACGAGCGGCGGGTCCCATCCCTGGTTGAGCCCGCACGGTGCCCGGTCTCCGAAGTCACGACGGACCACGGCCACGTGCAGCTTGCCGGGGGTACCGGCGTTCACCTCCACCATGACGCGCACGTCTGCCAGACGAATCGTCCGGTCAAAGGTGAGCCGGCCCGTCCGGTCGTGCTCGGCCGCAGCATTCTCCAGGAACCCGTCGAGGTCGCCCAACACGAAGAGCGCATCGGACGCCCGCGGGATACTTTCAGCGGCAACGATGGTGAGCAGCGCACGCTGCCGAAGCGTGGGGCGATCGAGGTAGTGCAGGATCAGGACCCGAGCGCCGACCTGTGCCGGCGGCAGGGTGGTGAAGAACACCACCCTGCTGAACTGGGATGGATCGTCGTCATCATACGTTATCTGCACTGGGTATCGGGGACTGTCGAGGGAGGCGCATCCGAGCGCCGGCGCGTCGTCGAGCACGAAGCCCAGGGCACGGAGGATGGCGCCGGCCCGGTGAAAGGACGCATGAAACGGCGGGTCCACGGCCGCTCCGGCCGCGGGAACAGGTGGAGTCGTCAGGAGCGCTGCGGCGGCGACAGCCGAGATCAGCCGCGACATGTCCCGGAAAACCTGCCCTGGCATCTCCAGACCACCCCCCGAACAGGTGGCCCCACTCTAGCGGGCTGGGTGCGCGCATGACATCCGGGGGAGTACGGATGGCCGGAATCAGTCTGAGGGGTCTGTTGTAACTTCTGCGCTAGTCGCCGTGCCGGGCGCGCAGGCGCGGAGAGAGGCGCAGCATGAGCTGTACACGCTCCACCTCCCGCAGCCAGTCGATGGTGGCCTCGGCGAGGTGGTCGGGACCGGGCGGGGCCACGCCGGTGGGGCAGGCCGGGCCGAGCCGTTCGTGCGCCATCTTGCGGTAGACGGCGATGGTGCGCTCGCCGTAGCGGCCGCACTCCTGGAAGTCCTCGCTGAGAAAGACCACGACCGGGATGCGGCGGCCGGCGTTGAGCGCCAGCGCCTCCTGCACGGCGGCGTGGTCGTCTCGATCGAGAAAGCGGAGCCCGACCTGGGGAGAGGCTTCGGCCAGCCGCTGAAGGATGGGGCCCTGGAGGACGCAGTCGCCGCACCACGTGCCGGCCAGGCAGAGCAGGTGCATCTGCCGGACGAAGCCGCCGAGCAGCGTGCGCTGCTCGTCCGTCAACGCGACGCGTTCATACACCGCCTGCCAGCGTTCGCGGTGCGTGGGCGTGCCGTAGCGATCGAGGAAGGCGTGATAAGGGAGCGCCTGCGCGTGGAGGTGCTGCCAGTCCATGCCCTGGGTACCTGGGTATAATAGTGACAGGATGTCGGAGATAGCGCGACTGCTCATTGACCTGCAGCGGACGAGGGCGTCGGAGGACACCGTCGCCCTCGGTCTGCGCCTGAAGGATGACGCCTCGATCTTCGCCGTGCTCGTGGTGCGCGGCAACCAGGTCGTGGACGTCCTCGCCACCGGCGCCACACCGGAAGAGGCCTGCCGCGCGGCCCTGGACGGGTACGCCGCCGCAGCCGTGCGCTGATTCCCTGATGTCCCTCTCCGAACAGGAGGCCCGCCGCCGCCTCCAGTCGATGCTGGCCGCGGTCGCGCCCGACGTCGCGCTCGACGCCGCCGCCGTCCACTGGGTGGATGCCCCTTATCCCGGCATGAAGTACGGCCTGCGCCTCGGGCAGGCCAACGCCGTCCTTTTCTTGCCGGTGGCGGACATCGACGGCGAAGGATGGCCGGAGCGTCTGGCGGAGCGCCTGCGGCAGGCCCGCGAGTATCTGGAACACTTCCCCCTCGCCCGCACCGGACGCTGACGGCAGCGGAGCCTTCCGTGCTGGTGGAGGTCCTCCCCGTCGGTCCCCTGCAGGCCAACTGCTATTTGGTCGCGGATGACGCCACGCGCCGCGCGCTGATTATTGATCCCGGGGATGAGGCGGAGCAGATCCTCGCCCGCCTGCGCCGCCTCGACCTCATCCCCGAGGCGATCGTCGCCACCCACGGCCACTTCGATCACATCGGGGCCATCCGCGCCGTGCGCGAAACCACAGGAGTGCCGTTCCTTGCCCTCGAGGAGGAGCGCGAGATGCTGGAGGCGGCTCCCGGGCGCGCGCAGATCTTCGGCTTCTTTGTGGACCCGCCCCCGCCCGCCGACCGCTGGCTGCACGACGGCGACACGATCACCGCGGGCGGGCTGACGTTCCGCGTGGTCCACGCGCCCGGCCACAGTCCGGGGCACCTCATCCTGCTAGGTGCGACCGGGGCGTTTGTCGGTGACGTCATCTTCGCCGGCAGCGTCGGCCGCACCGACCTGCCCGGCGGGGACAGTGCCCAACTCTTCGCCTCGATCGCGCGGCACGTCCTGCCGCTACCGGATGAGACCGTGTTGTACCCTGGGCACGGGCCCATCACCTCGGTCGGCCGCGAACGGGCCACCAATCCCTTCGTCCTGATGCTCACCCGTCCCGGTCCGTCGTAGCGCAGTCGGCATGATCGCCGGGCGGGGTGTCGTCTTTCTCCACGGTGCGGCCGCGCGGCGCGAGGTCTGGCAGCCACAGGCGCTGGCGTTCCCGCAGGCGCAGACGCCCGACCTCCCCGGGCGGGAGGGCCGCGACCCACCGCAGACGGTGGCGGATCACGTCGCCGTGCTCCGCCCGGTGCTGGACGGGGCGCGGGTCCTGGTGGGCCACAGCCTGGGCGGCGCCATTGCCCTGCAGTACGCGCTGGCCGCGCCGGCTCACCTCGCCGGGCTGATTCTGTTAGGGACCGGCGCGCGGCTGGACACGGCGCAGGTGTGGCTGCGCCGCCTCGACGCCGGAGGGGACGCGCTGGCCGACTTCGCGGAGCAGTCCTTCGCGCCGGGGGCTGGGGGACGCCTCACACGTAAGAGTCTGGCCATGCTGCGCGCCCTCGATCCGGCGGTCGCGCGCGCGGACTTCGCCGCGGCGGCGGGATTCGACGTGCGGGATCGGCTGGGCGGCGTGCTGGCGCCGGCGCTGATCATCAGCGGGACGGAGGACCGGCTGGTCCCGCCACGGTACGCGGAGTTCCTGCACGCGCACCTGCCCCGCGCGACGCTGGTCTGGATCGAAGGCGCGGGGCATATGGCCATGCTGGAGCAGCCGCAGGCGGTGAACGTGGCGATCCGGAACTTTCTTGAGCAGGTGACGGAGCGATGACGGCGGAGGCGCGACGGGACCCGGTGATCGACCTCAATGTCGATGCGGGGGAGAGTTTTGGCGCCTACCGCATCGGGGTCGACGAGGAGATCGTGCCGCTGGTGACCTCGGTCAACGTCGCCTGCGGTCTGCACGGCGGTGACCCGCCGGTGATGCGGCGGACGGTGCGCCTGGCCGCATCCCACGGCGTGGCCGTGGGCGCGCATCCCGGCTATCCTGACCTGCAGGGCTTCGGCCGCCGCGTGATGGCGATCCCGCCGGAGGAGTTGGTGCAGATTCTCCTCTATCAGATCGGCGCGCTGGCCGCCATCGCCGCCGCGGAGGCGGTGGTCCTGCAGCACGTCAAACCGCACGGCGCGCTCTACAATGCGGCGGTGGCCGACGAGGCCGTCGGTGCTGCGGTGATCGAGGCGGTGGGATCGACCGGGTTGCCGCTGATGGCGCTCGGCGGATCACGGTGGGCGGAGCGGGCGCGCCGGGCGGGGCTGCGCGTGGCCGAGGAGGCGTTCATCGACCGTGGCTACCGGCCGGACGGGACGTTGGTTCCGCGCGGGCAGCCCGGGGCGCTTGTCA
>Ga0209322_10002638_pt1 | contig 10200 bp, 9 predicted proteins | sample Rifsed19ft1_FD_184013 | JGI IMG/M metagenome (GOLD analysis project Ga0209322, IMG submission 184013) | Soil microbial communities from Rifle, Colorado, USA - sediment 19ft 1 (version 2) | ecosystem: Environmental > Terrestrial > Deep subsurface > Rock core/Sediment | place: Rifle, Colorado...
CGTAGTGGCTCATCAGCTTCAGCGTCTGGCGGGTGTCCTCGCAGGCCACCCAGTCGACCTCGGACAGCACGCGCAGCGCCCGGTGGGTGATGTCCTCCAGGTTGCCGATGGGAGTGGCCACGATGTACAGGGTGGACATCCGCTCCAATGTATCCCCTCTGCCGGGACTTGCCTACCCGCTGCCAGCGCCGGCCAGGTCGCCAGTGATTCAATCGGCAGCGGCATACGGCTCATGGCAGCGGATCCGAGCGGCTGCCACAATAATGTGATGAACGAGGTCAACGCCAGCGGCGTATAAAAATTGATAAATTTCTTCCAGGTCAAGGTTTCGACCGGCGCAGCTGGCTTGAGCTGGTACTGGATCACCGGTCTGACTTTCACGCTGGTGTAAATTGCCTCGGCAATTACCGCCAATGCCTGCGCCGTCGCGCCAACCACCACGCCGGCGAAGCCTTTATGCCAGTAACCGAGCATTAAAATGACGCCTGCGACCGCCAAACGCAGCATGGTTCCAGTGCCAATGGCGTTCGAATGGCCAAAACGGATCAATACACCCTGGTTGAAGCGGCGGTAAGCAATCGCCCAGGTCCACGGCAGCATAATCGCCAGCCCGACCCGCCCGGGTTCAATGATGGCTTCCGGCACGCTCATAATCTTGGTCACAACCACGTAATACAGCGGCGTAAAGGTGACCACCGCGTGCACCCCGGTCAACACCGCGCCGGAAATAAGCATAAACTTGTTGAGTTTTTGGTACGAAGCCCAATCCTTGCTCAGAGCCGTCGAAGCTGCCAGCAGCATGATGATCGGCGCTTCGATGATCAACGCCACCGGCCAAATCACTCCGCTGTAAGCTGCCAGATTGATTTCCGGATTCGCCAGCCGGGCCATCACCGCGCTGAGTGCCGGCAGTTCAGCGCTCATCAGCACCCAGCTGAAAGCCAGAGGCCACCAGGTTTTGAAGATGGTTCGGTAGGATAGTGTTGAGGATGGTTTGGCGGCAGTCGGCAGCATGGTTGACCTGTAAGAACGGACGGTAGTATAGCACGTTCAAGCAAGAATGATGATCCTGCTCTCTTCGGGTATAAAATTACAGCGTAAGCGGTTTTGCTTGTCTTATGATGCTTTTTTTTCACCAATCCCATTTTTCCCCAGACGATCGCAATTTGATAGGGAACACCGTGCCCAAGAGAGCCCTGGAAATACCCGACAGACAAAAACCGTACATAATGGCCCATCGCGGCAACCGGGTCCACTGCCCGGAAAACACGCTGGCAGCTTTTAAGTGGGCGTTCAATGAAGGCGCGGATATCCTGGAAACCGACCTGCATCTTTCAGTCGACGGCGTTTTGGTTTGCATCCATGACGCTGCCGTTGACCGCACTACCAATGGTAGCGGACCCGTCAGCAGCAAGACCCTGGCAGAATTGAAAGCACTCTCAGCTTCATACGGCCGGCCTGAATACGCGGAGGAACGCATTCCCACCCTGGATGAGACGTGTGCCATCCTGCCCGAGGGCGTGGCACTGGCTTTAGAGCTCAAGACCAATCGCTTCCTCGAACCGGCAGTTGGGAGGCAGCTGGTAGATCAATTGCGGGCTGCCGGCGTTTTTGACCGCACGGTGCTGCTTTCTTTCCACCTGGACTACTTGCAGGCCGTCCAACATGAATCGCCAGACCTGCCGATCGGGAAAATCTCCATGGGTAATCCATTTCCCCGTAAAGGCGTGCAGTTGAACGGCTCATTTTGGCCTGTATTGTTATTCAACCCCTTCTACGCGCGCATGGCGCACAGTTACGGTCAGGCGACCTGTCCGCTCGATCCGACGCCGGATTCACGCTTGAAGTGGTACCGCTGGATGGGTTTTGACGCCATTTTGAGCGACGATCCGGGGAGCACCCTGGCCAAAATGCGTCAGCTTGGCATACGGTCTTAGAGCCAGCCGCGCAGCCGGTACATCCACAACCCAAAATATTCTTTCAGGCTGCTGGTAGTCTGCGAAAGCGAGCCGACGTTGGGCACCAGATTGATCACCTGCGAGAGAATATCGCCGCGCCACAGGTCCTGCCAGACATAATCCGGTACGCTGTAGTCGGCCGGGGCTGGAATCACCTCGATCCCCTGCTTTTCGAACAGCGCTTTGGAGCGCGGCATGTGCGCGGCAGAAGTGACCAGCACAACCCGGTCAACCCCCTCCTCTTTGAGCAATTTGGCCGAGAACAGCGCATCTTCATAGGTGTTTTGTGAATCAGGCTGCAGCCACAGTGCGCTCTCCGGCACATCCAAAAAGAGCAGCACCTCTTTCATTTCCTCAGCAGGCGTGCTGGGACGGCTGCCCAGCCAGGTGATGTTCCCGCCGCTCAACAATAGGCGCGGCGCGATGCCGTCGCGGTACAGGCGCGCGGCATACAGTACCCGGTCGCCCGCGCCGTTCAATTCGACTGAAGTCCTCGGTAGGCCATATGATTCAGTCCCGCCGCCTAAGACCACGATCACATCTGCAGGAGGGATCGCCTGCGGCGCTTGAACCTGCACCTCCAGCGAGCGCGCCAAACTGGTAGACACCCAGCGATTTCCGCCAACTATCAACAGGAATAAGGCGCCACCTAACAGCCAGGAGCGCAGCACCCGTTTTTTGGGAAAAATCAACCCCCCGATAATCAATATACATGCCAGACCCAGCGGATAAACCAGCTGCGGTAAAAATTTTGAAAGAAAAACAAACATAATTCCCTCGCTTGGTTCGTCAAATGATGCCAGAGGAAATTATAACTGGCATACGGGGGTGTTAATTTGTTCTGTTTTTGTCGCGCTGACACAATAAAGAAATTCTTCGTTACAATTAAAGTATCTCTAATCCGAGGGGAATCCAATGAACAAATGGCGATTGATCAATGCATTGACGTTAGCAGGTATGCTGGTGGTGAATGCGCTGGCAAATTCACTGCCGCTAAACGGGAAAACGACGGCAGATATTTCGGCTGCCTATCCGGTATTGTTCACACCGGCTGGCTACGTCTTTTCGATCTGGGGACTGATTTATCTGGCTTTGATCGGATTTACCGTATTTCAAGCTCTGCCAGCCCAAAGCGGCAATAAACGCATTGACAGGATAGGCGGGTGGTTCGCCCTGGCGAACGTTTTGAATACCCTCTGGCTGTTTGCCTGGCATTGGGAGGTTCTCTGGGTGTCGGTACTGTTGATGTTGGGGCTATTGGCCAGTTTGCTGGTCATCTACAACCGCCTCGAAATTGGACTGCACGAGCGTTTAAGTCCCCAGGAGCAGACGCTGGTTGATTTTCCATTCTCGCTCTACCTGGGTTGGATTTCTGTGGCAACTATCGCAAATGTGAGCGCTGCCCTTTACGCCAGCGGCTGGAACGGTTTTGGACTGGCGGACGAGACATGGGCAATCATCATGATTGGTGTGACCGCGATTCTCGGATTGCTTATGATTCGACGGCGCAATGCATTTGCTTACCCGGTTGTGCTAATCTGGGCCTTAATCGGCATTCGAGTGCGCCTGGATCAGATTGCATCGGTTGGCACTGCCGCGGCAGCTGTTGCCTTTATTCTGCTCCTTTACCTGGTTTTCCGCCTGCTGCGCGCCCGCCAGTTGGAGTTCCTTCGCGCCCGCGGGACGCGTCCTACCGATTGAAACCAACTTGTTTGTGCAGACTGTCACAAAGTGGATTGTCAGGTATAATCTGACAATTATTCCGATTAAAAAGCGCTAATTTGGGAGGCATTTCCAATGATTGAAAACTTGGTCCTGGTCCGCCACGGACAATCCACCTGGAACCTGGATAACCGCTTCACAGGTTGGACGGATGTCGATTTGACCGACACCGGCCGCGAGGAAGCCCGCCAGGCTGGCATGCTCATGCTGCAGGAAAAGTATGCCTTCGACTATGTCTTTACCTCGGTGCTCAAGCGCGCCATCCGCACACTTTGGATTGCCATGGACGCCATGGACGCCATGTGGCTGCCGGTTGAACGCGCCTGGCAGCTCAACGAACGGCATTACGGCGATCTGCAGGGACTGAATAAAGCCGAAACTGCGCAGAAATTCGGCAACGATCAGGTCCACATCTGGCGGCGCAGTTTCGACACCCCGCCGCCGGCGTTGTCAATGGATGATGTCCGCCATCCACGCTTCGACCCGCGCTATGCCAAGGTCGATCCTGCTCTGCTGCCAGCTACCGAGTCCTTAAAAATCACGCTGGCACGCGTGATGCCATTTTGGGAACAATCCATCGCGCCGCGCCTGATGGCTGGTGAAAAAATTCTGGTGGTAGCTCACGGCAACAGCTTGCGCGCTATGGTCAAGTTCCTCGACCATGTTTCAGATCATGACATCATCGAGCTCAATATCCCCACCGGCGTTCCGCTGGCATACGCCCTCGACGATAAATTCAATGTGCTCTCCCGCCGCTACCTGGGCGACCCCGAAGCCATTAAAGCGGCTGCGGAAGCCGTGGCTCGCCAGGGAATGGCGAAATCCTAGATTGTCTGTGATTAAAATCAAAACGGGACCTTTCGGTCCCGTTTTTTCATTAAAACAGGCTAGCTTATTCTTGATCTGCCGCTTGAGCGTCAACTGCCGGGTCGGGCACAACCGGTTCAACTTCGATTTCGGGCGTAAATGCGACGGCTGACTCGGCAGGCGTTACCGGTTCAACCGGCGTCGCCGCGACGGCGACCGGAGTTGACTGGGCAGACGCGCGTTTATTGCCAAGCATCACCTTGGCGAACTGACCGGAAATCCAGGCCAATCCATTGAAAATATGCAGCGAAACAAAAAGCAGAGCCAATCCTACCACAAAACACACTGATGCCTCTGCCAGGGTGTCAACTACGATCGAGGTGTTGTTCCATAAATCCACTACCGGGTTGAAAAAGGGGAATACGATCGGCGCAGAAATCAGGACCACCGTTGTGACGGTTAATGTCACCAGGACAACGAACGACAGGATTCCCAATGGGAATTTGACCAAAAGGTATGCCAATCCCTTCCAGGTAACCGGATTGGAAAGGTAAGCGCCTAACTTTGCCAGCGAAGTATCGGCTATCTCGGTCTTGTCTGTCGACATCGGCGGGATGTCAACTTTCAACAGGCTCATCGCCATCACCCGCTCAAAGCCAGCCATCAACCACCAGCCGGCAATCACCACCGCCAGGATCAGGATGCCTATCCAGATGATGATGGTCCCCACCCCGACTGAAATCCCAACCGTCAGGTAAATAAAATAGATTAATCCGAGCGGGAATGCCAGGAATAGATACAAAAAATTCAACCAGGTCTGCCCGCGGGCGATGACCCCAAAGAACTGTTCGAAAAGACTCTTATTCGGATTCATTGTGCTTTCCTTCTGTCAATATTCATTGCTTCAATAATTTCATATACGGACAATTCACGGCAACGTTTCACCTTGCGCAAATAAAACCGCCAGCTGCAAGCTGGCGGCAAATGGTTCCAAAATCCAGGAGTTTAATCGCCCTCGGTCTTGAAGACATAATCCCACAACGGCGATGAGACCCCGAAGCGCATATCAGGTGATTTGTAATGGTGGCGCATATGATGCCGCTTGAGCCATTTCCATATGCCGGAGCGCATTGGGAAGTGGTGGGTGGCATAATGGGTCAGGTCATAGGTCAGGTAACCCAGGATGAAACCGGAAAAAAGCGGGCCGACCCAATGGCTACCGCCCATGATTCCACCAAACAAAAGGTGGAAAAATCCGTAAAACAACAGCGCCAACGGAATGCTGACCACCGGCGGCATTACCAGTCGGGTTTTGCATTGGGGCTGCGCGTGGTGCACGCCATGAAACAGGAAGAAAATTTTCTTCTGGGTCTCGGTTTTTGGGTGGTAGTGAAAAACGAAACGGTGCAGCAGGTATTCAGCCAGCGTCCAAAGAAACAGACCCATTAAAAATGCTACCAGTATGTTGACCAGGTCGGGTGACCGAGGCCAATCCAGAAAGCCGCGCACCAGCGCATAGATACTGATCGGCAGCCAGAGGATGACGACAACTGCCGGGTGAATGTGAGAGAAAAACTCAAGGAAATCGGATTGGAAGAGCCGGATTGGCTCTTCGGAGTGATCGATCTGGATATTATCCATCTGTCCCTCGGATCTTTTTGGGGATAAGGTACAAAGTATTTTACCTACCTATCGTTGCGGTTACAATCGTTTTAAGGATATTGTTAGGCGATGACTCCGCTCTATTGCGTCCACTCATATTATTCACTGCTCGAAGGCGTAAATTCGCCGGCGGATCTGGCAGCCCGCGCCGCGGCACACGGCTTGACCGAATTGGCGATGACCGATCACAACATGTTGACCGGAGCGGTTGAATTTGCACTGGCCTGTCGGAAAGCTGGAATCCGGCCTATCTTCGGACTGGAAGTGGATATCCAACCCGAGGCGGATGCTCAACCGACCACTCAATTGAGCAGATTAACCCTGTTGGCCGAAAATGAAATTGGCTGGGCTAACCTTTGCCGCCTGAGTAGTCTGGCAAATCTGGAGGATGGCCGGGCATTATCTCTGGAAGAAATATCCCGTCACGCTGAGGGTCTTACTCTTTTATCCGGTGGAAGCCGCGGAATCGCGAACCTCTTGCTGAAAAACGGTCAACCGGGATTGGCGCGCAAGGCTTTACAGGAACTGGCACAATTATTAACTGGCCGGATTTTTGCTCGTCTCACAGGCGCCCGGCATCTGCTTGCCGAAGAAGATGCCGTGGCAGACCTGGTTTCGCAAATCAACCTGCCTCTGGTGATCTCGCCCGAGGTTTTCTACCTCGATGATACCGATGATGTAATCCACCGCACTGCGTGCGCCATTCGCGCCAATCTGCCCGGCTCAAAAATGACCAGCGACCATGGCTACACGCAGCATACTAGCTTCACTGACCCTAAATCACTTGTATCTGTGGTTGCACGCTACCCGCAAGCCGCTGAATCGGCCGCTGGAATCAGTCAGCGCTGCCAGTTCCAGATGCCATTTGGCGTGGTGCGTTTCCCAAAAATCCCGCTGCCTGCCGGTCAAACCCCATCGCAGGCGTTACGGGAAAAGGCCTTCCACGGAGCCCGAAAGCTGTACAAGAAAATCACTGCCCCAATCGAGCAGCGCCTGGAATATGAGTTGTCCGTTATAGCCGGATTGGGTTACGATCCGATTTTCCTAATCATGGAAGAGCTGCTGACCTTTGCCCGCCAACAGGGTATTTTATTTTCATCCCGCGGCTCGGCAGCTTCGTCGCTGGTGGCGCACTGTCTGCGGATCACCAGTCCGGACCCGATGCGCTTGTCGCTGTATTTTGAACGCTTTCTGAACCCGGCCCGCACTTCCCCACCAGACATCGACACCGATATCGATTCACGGCGTCGCGATGAGATCATTCAGCATTGCTTCGACACCTATGGCGAGGAAAGAGTCGCCATGGTAGCCACCATCAACCGCTTTCGCCCGCGCTCAGCCGCCGGTGATGTGGCAAAGGCGTTGGGATTTACCCCAGCAGAATCCCGCAAGTTGTCGCACGACCTGCCCAACGCCTTTTTCGCCGGCCGCGGCGGTCCGGGAAGCGGTAAGGGTGAAGCGGATGTTTTCGCCTCTGTGGCTTCCCAATACCCGGACCAGCGACATCAGGAAGTCTTTACCCAGGCCAGCCGGCTGTTAGGAGTGCCGCGCCACCTGTCGGTGCATCCGGGAGGTCTGGTCATTTCACCAGGGCAGATGACCGATCTGGTGCCGGTGATGCATTCCGGCGGCAAGGGCGTGATTTTTTCGCAATTCGATCTGGAATCGTTAGCCTACCTGGGATTGGTCAAAATAGACCTGCTCGGTATCCGCGGGCTGACGGTAATGGCGGATGTGTCGGCTGCCATTCACTCCTGGAGCAAGGCTGATTTCAAGCGGCCAACCGAGGTGCTGGAAAAGGTACCGCTGGTCGACCAGAAAACTGGTGCGACTGTATCCACCGGCAAGACCATTGGTTGTTTTCAGATCGAAAGTCCCGGCATGCGCTCAACCTTAAAGCTGATTCATGCGGTCAATCCTGACGACATAATGGCAGCGCTGGCTTTGTACCGTCCGGGACCTTTGCGCGGCGGTTTACGGGATGCCTTTATCCGGCGTCACAACCATGAGGAAGCGGTTAATCACCTGCATCCCTCGCTCACCACTGTTTTGGAAGATACCTACGGTGTAATCCTCTACCAGGAACAGGTGCTGCGCATCGCTCATGATATTGCCGGTCTGACGTTGGCAGAGTCCGATTTGTTGCGCCGCGCCATGAGCCATTTTGATCCCGGCAAGCAGATGCAAAACTTGAAGGAGAAATTCATCCGCGGCGCTGGCGAATTGCATCAAATTAACCCCGCACTGGCGGAGCAAATCTGGGACATGATGGCAGCTTTCGCCGGTTACGGCTTTCCCAAAGCCCACGCCGCTTCTTATGCGCAAATCGCCTGGAACTCCGCCTGGTGTAAAACGCATTACCCGGCCGAATTCCTTTCGGCGGTTTTGGCAAACTGGGGCGGTTATTACAGCCAGCGTGTTTATTTAATGGAAGCCCGCCGCCTGGGCTTCCCGCCGCGTCCGCCGCACATCAATTTTTCCGGGCGGGAAAGTACGGTGGTGTACGCCCATCGTGGACCGGTGCTCTACCTGGGTCTGAACCAGGTGCGCGATCTCACCAGCCGAACCATCCAGCGAATTCTTCTTCAGCGTCCCTTTCTGTCTTTGGAAGACTTCCTGCTGCGCGCTGACCCCCGCCCGGTGGAGGCTCGCAATTTGATCCGCTGCGGTGCGCTGGATGGTCTCGGTTCCATCCCGGTCCTCATTCATCAACTGGAAAACGGATCGCGCCGCCCCGGTCAGCCGTCTCTGTTCGAAATTGAATCCATCCAGGACGAACCGGACATGCCGCTGGCAGAACGATCCGCGGCGCAGCAGGAGATTTTGGGCGTCAGCGTTGACGTCCACCCGCTCGATTTGTATGCTGACCAACTGCGCAAAGTAAAAGCCGTCAGCACCGTCGAGGCGCTAGATGTCAGCGGCAAGAAGGTGGTGGTGGCAGGCGTGCGCCAGAGTCACCGTCGCAGCAAAACTTCCTCCGGCGAATGGATGGCTTTCCTGACGCTGGAGGATTTCGATGGCATGCTGGACGTAGTCTTGTTCCCGGCGGTATTCCGCTATACCCGCAAGGAAGTGTTCACCGAAAACCGGCCTTTGATTGTCGAAGGCGTGATGGAAACCGATTCGGAGCGTGAAGATCCATTTCTGCGGGCCGAACGTGTACATGTATTGGGTTGATCATTTCGTCGATGCATCAACTGAGGAAAAAATTCGTATAATATCCATGGAGAATTTAAAATGGTCGATAAAATGAGGATCCCACTGCTGCTTTGGCCGTTTTGGGCAATTTGGCGCCTGGTATTAAAGGTTTTTGAACTCACTGGCCGCCTGGTTGGAGCCGTCCTTGGGCTGGTATTAATGATCGCCGGGGTCGTGCTTACGCTGACGGTTTTCGGCGCGATCATTGGTGTACCTTTAATTGTTTTTGGATTTATGCTGGGGCTGCGCAGCCTGTTTTAAGCGAATATGGAAGAACAATCCCGGGGACCCATTCGCACCCCTGTCCGCCGCGAAAAAGCTGAGACCTTAATGCTGATCACGCTGTTGTCTTTTGGCGGATCGGTCATGCTTACCCGCGCCTTCCTCGAACTGACGGGGTATCCGCAGGTTGGCGGAGGCGTTCTGCACATTGCCCATGTGGTGTGGGGTGGACTCTTCTTATTCGTCGCCACCCTGTTGCCACTCATTTTCGCCAATCACTGGGCTTTGACCTGGTCTGCCGTGGCAGGCGGTATTGGCTTTGGGCTGTTCATCGACGAGGTCGGCAAGTTTATCACCCAATCCAACGATTATTTCTATCCGCCGGCAGCCCCCATCGTTTATACGCTGTTCATCATCACGGTCTTGGTTTTTATCCATATCCGCCGCCCAAAAGACGCCTCGCCTCGCGAAGAACTGTACCGGGTATTGCACGGCATGACCGAGTTGCTCGACCATGATCTGGATGCCACCGAAAAAGCCGCTCTAATCAAGCGGTTGGAAGGTATCGTCCAAAAGACTGACGATCCCCAGCTGCTCAAATTGGCCGAATCGCTGGATGGCTACATTCGCT
>Ga0209322_10002641_pt1 | contig 10196 bp, 9 predicted proteins | sample Rifsed19ft1_FD_184013 | JGI IMG/M metagenome (GOLD analysis project Ga0209322, IMG submission 184013) | Soil microbial communities from Rifle, Colorado, USA - sediment 19ft 1 (version 2) | ecosystem: Environmental > Terrestrial > Deep subsurface > Rock core/Sediment | place: Rifle, Colorado...
GCGGCATGCGGGCCGACAATGTTGGCCACCAGCGGCACGGTGATCAGCGGAAAGCCCAGGCCGGCCACACCCTTGACCGTGGCCGCGCCGAAGACGATGAGGCCGATGGCAATCAGGACCGGAGTCGAGAGCGCGACGAACTCCATGCGGGCGAACACCTTCACCGGGCAGCGACGGGTTCCTGCGACGGATGTGCCGCCCTCCCTAGCGTTGCCCGCCTAGCTACGTGACCATGGGCATGGTGACGACGATCCCTGGGGTCGCGAGTTGCGCTGCTTCCTGCTGGACGGCCTGCCGGATCTCTCCGCGGAGCGCGCAGCACCGGGGCCCGGCGTCCCTCATTCCAGGTGACGAACACCACGCGCCGCAACGGCGTGTACTCGACTTCGCCACCCGTAGGCTGGGATGTCAAGGTGAAGCAAGCGCCTGGGTGTACTGAACGCGGGAACTGTTGGGCGAGCCCGCCTAGACGCCGAACCGCTCTTGAAGCGCGTGCATGTCCCGAAAGTCGTCCTCGTCGAGCTCGTAGCCCGCGTGGCAGAGCACTTGTGCCTCGGGGCTCAGACAGCGAACCCGCAGGTCCAGGACGCGTCCTCTGCCGGCGAAGCCCCAGGAGGGGAAGACCCAATCCTCGCCATTTCGCATCCGGTAGATGCCGTCGCCGCGCTCATTGAAGGCGACTGGGTGGATGTCGACTTGGCGCCCCTCGGAGTCGAGCCAGACGACGTTCGTCGGTAGTTCTCCGTCGACCAGTTCGTAGCCCCGTCCCTCCAAGCATTCTTGGAGTCTCGGCATGTCCGCCAGAGATGCGATCAGGTCGACGTCGTCGTGTTCGCGTCTCTGCTCCCCCAGCAGTGCGTCGACACCCCAGCCGCCGTCGAGCCAGACCTCAATGCCGGCCTCTTCGATCTCGCCCAAGAGCTCGACGAGGTCACCTGCGGCCATAGGCAGCCGTGGCCGGCGATCCTGATTGATCGGCCGCTTCGGCTTCGACGTGTCGTTCATCGTCTTCCCCTGGCGATCAGGCGCGCGCTGTCCGGAAGCGCCCCAGCCAGCGGGACTCCCGCCTAAGAATTCGGAACGAGCAGTTCCCGATCCTCACCCCCGACTAGAGGAACCCAACTCGGTCGCCCGGAAGAGGAGTCCTGGCGCGTGCGCGTTCACCTGGTCGACGGCACCTACGAGTTGTTCCGCGCCTACTTCGGCGCCCCTCGCGCCACCTCCGCGGTCGGCACCGAGGTGGGCGCCACCCGCGGCCTGCTTCGGTCGCTCCTCGCGTTGCTGCGCGAGGGCGGGGTCACCCACGTGGCCTGCGCCTTCGACCACGTGATCGAGTCCTTCCGCAATGATCTCTTCCCCGGCTACAAGACGAGCGACGGCGTCCCCCTGGACCTGCTGGCCCAGTTCGGCCCGGCGGAGCGGGCGGTCGAGGCCCTGGGTCTCGTCGTCTGGCCCCTGGTGGAGTTCGAAGCGGATGATGCTCTGGCCACCGCCGCCGCGCGCTGGGCGGAGGCGGAGGGTGTGGACCAGGTCGTCCTCTGCACGCCCGACAAGGACATGGCACAGTGCGTGCGCGGATCGCGCGTCGTCTGCCTGGATCGGCTCCGTCGTCGCGTCCTCGATGAGCCCGGGGTGCTCGCGCGCTTCGGCGTTCCTCCCGGCGCGATCCCCGACTGGCTCGCGCTCGTGGGCGACAGCGCCGACGGGTTCCCCGGCATCCCGCGCTGGGGCCAGAAGGCCGCCACCACGCTGCTCGCCCGCTACGGCCGGCTGGAGGCCATCCCGGACGACGAGCATCGGTGGGACGTCCCGGTGCGCGGCGCCCAGGCCCTGGCCCGCACCCTGCGCGAGCACCGGGCGGAGGCGCTGCTCTATCGCACTCTCGCCACGGTGCGGATTGACGTGCCCCTACACGAGCGTCTGGAGGACCTGCGATGGCGAGGGGTCCGTCTGGAGGCCTTCGAGGCGTGCTGCCGGGAGTTGGGGGATGAAGAACTGCTGGTCGCGGGGTCCTCGCTGCGACCGCGCTAGAATTCCACGGACTGAGCGTACCCGGTCGTGGCAATGCGCAGGGTTTCGTGGTGGGCCGGGCGGGCATCCTACCACAGCCATTGGCGCTGCGGCTTCAACCGTGTGCATTAGCAAAAAACGCATGTCACTGGCGGGCCGCGCGCGCAGGTGCACTCCGGCGCGCATACGCCCAATTGACACCAGCCCCCATCGCCGCCCGTAGACGATCCGCGAGTTGCGCCTCATGGTACTGGATGTGGCGAATGTTGAGAATCTGATGCTCCGCCTTGGGAAACCCCTTATACCAACTGAACCCACTCTCTGGACTGTTGAGGTCGAGCGCGTCGACGGCATCGTCAACCATTGCATCGCAGATGCGCCAATAAGCCAAGACCTCCGCCTTCGTATACGGCCGACCGCCTCTCGGTGATCTCTCAAAGCGCTGGAATCCCCCCCGGTGATGCTCCCAAGGACGAAAAGTCCAGTTATTCGGCTGGAGGTACAGATGCGTGTAGTAAAGCGTGTGGTACGCGATCCGCCAGAATGGATTGGCGTGACCGCCGCTGCTGGTCCACAGGTCATCGGGGCATCGCTTGATGGCTGCTCGCACCATCGCCAGAGTGGCGTGATACTGGCTCTTCAGCGCCGATCGCAATACGTCGATGGGATTGGTGGCATAGGCTGAGCGTGCTCGCTTGCCCATGGCTCACCTCCACGTGAAAACGACAGAATCTGGGCAGTCACGTACTCCCCTATTTAAGCAAATGAACTGCTATCCCCTGGTCATGGGCTCACGAAAGGCAGGCCAGATGCGGCGCTGGTGAACCTCATCTTGTGGGCTCGCAGCAACTGGCCTTGACGCTGGTTCAGAATCGTGTTCATGTCGTTCCGTACCCGTCAGGTACTCTGCCGGCACGATAGATTCCGTCGTAGAGCGTGAACAGGATCAGCGTCAAGAGGGCCAATCCAAACGGTCGCCCGAACAGGGCCATCGGCTGATGCTCGAACAGGACCAGTGCCCGCCGCAGGTTCTCATCCACCATCGACCCCAGGATGGCTCCCAGGACCATGGGGGCCAGCGGGAAGCCGGCCCGCTGCAGTACCAACCCCATGATCCCGAAGACGAACATCACGCTGACATCGAACATCGAGAGATTGAGCCCAAACGCCCCCAGGACGCACACGACGGCGATGATCGGCATCAGCACCTCGCGGGGGAGGGAAAAGAGGCGGACCACCGGCCGGACCAGCAGCAGGGCCGCGCCATACATCACGAAGTTGGACAGGACAAGCACCCCATAGATATAGGGCAACAGTCCCGGGTGGTCCTGGTTGATCAGTGGCCCGACCCTGACGCCCTGGAGGTTCAGCGCGGCCATGAACGCCGCGGCGCCGGCGCTTCCGGGGATGCCGAGCGTAAGCGTGGGCAGTAGCGCTCCCCCGATGTTGGCGTTGTCCGCCACCTCCGCGGCCACGATGGCCTCATAGCTGCCCTGCCCGAACTTCGCGCGCTCGTCGGGCGGCGCCGTGCGCCTGGCCACATCGTAACTCACGTACGTGGCCACATTGCCCCCTGCGCCGGGAATCGCGCCAATCAGCGCCCCGATCACCGAGCCTCGAATCGCTGCCTTCCAGTATCGGGCGATCAGCCCCCAGTCCGGAATGATCCGCCGGACCTGGGACTGTACGTGAATCGACTCGTGCGTCAAGAATACCCGCAGGATCTCGGCAAGACCGAACAGCCCGATGAGGAGAGGAATGTAGTCGATCCCGTCGGCCAGCTCGGCGGAATTGAAGGTGAACCGGCCGTAACCGTAGATGACCTCACGCCCGACCATGGCCACCAACAGGCCCAGGCATCCAGAGATCCATCCCTTTAACGGCCGCTCCCCACTGGTCAGGTTGCCGGCAATGGCGACGCCCCACAGGCCCAACAGCGCCATCTCCCAGGAGCCGAGCTCCAACGCAAAGCCGATGATCAGGGGGGCGAACATCACCAGCAGGGCAATGCCGACCCAGCCCCCCAGAAAGGAAGCCACGTAAGCCAGCCCGAGGGCGCGCCCGCCTTCGCCGCGTCTGGTCAACGGATACCCTTCGATAGCCAGGGGGACGGCATCCGGAGTCCCCGGGATGCCGATCAGCACCGCGCTCATTTCACCGCCGCTCGTACTCCCCGTGAATACACCGACGAGAAACGCGATTGCCAGCGGGAACGAGAACTTGGCCGAGATCCCGACCAGCAGCGCCATGGCCATGGAGGTGCTCAGCCCGGGCATGGCTCCCCAGAGCAATCCGAAGACCACCCCCGTCGCCATCGTCAGGAGCGTCATCGGCTGAACGATTTGGCTCAGATCCAACGTCATAGCCACGACCCCGCCCCGGGCAGCAACGTTCGCAGGAACCGGCTGAACAACAGGGTCAGGGCCACAGCCACACCCCCAGCGACAAGTGCGATCTTTAGTGGCTCCCGGCGCCACAGGACCCTCATCGTGGTGGCAAGGTAGACAAACGTCGCGATTTCAAAGTACAGCCGGGGGAGCAGGAGATAGACGTACACTGCCACCCCCGCCAGCATAAACGCCATCCGCCACACGCGGTCGGCGCGCACGGTAACGTCCTGCCGGATCTGCCGGACGGCCCTACGCAGCTGCGCCCCACCTCCGCGCTTCACACTCCCGACCAGGAGCACGGCCGACATCGCGGTCAACCAGGAGCCCAGGAGGAACGGCAGTAACCCGGGGGCGGAGTGCCACCCGGCGGGCCGGGGCATGGTCACGGCCTGCGCCGCCACGTAGAGTCCCAGCGCGGCCAACGAGGTCCCCGCGACCAGATCAGGGCCGCGTTCCCGTTCCCGCCGGTCAACCGTGGGGGTCACCACAAGGGCCGGTACCCTCGGGGGGGCCACCACCGTTCGAACTCTTCAGGGCGGGGGATGCCGAGGTCGGCCGGGTTGACCCTGGCCGTCTCAAGTTTCTGCTCCCAGAACAGCCAGGCGGTGACGGCTTCCGTGGCCGCGGCCTCGCGGTCAGCCTCGCGTCCCGTCTTCAGCGCCTTGAACAGGACCTGACGATCCAGCATCTGGGTGAACTCAGGGTCGCTCACGGCCTGCCGCAGGTGCCGATCGATGGTCGTGAGGATCTCCAGATCGATGTCTCGCCGCAGTCCCAGGGTCAACGAACCGCCAAACGGCGCAAAGTCCTTCAGCCGCGACACATAGCTCACCACCGGCGGGAGGCTTCCAGCACCGCCCACCGCCAGCGGCTCGGCTGTGAAAACCGCGAGGTTACGCAGATTTCCCGCGCGCAGGTGCTCGATCTGCTCGTGGACACCGCTCGCGACCACGTCGACCTCGCCCCGCAGGCCGGCGAGCGTCGCCGGAGCCCCTCCGGTGTAGGGGATCGACTGGAACTTGACGTCGCTGAACTTTTCGACCATCAGGGTGGCCTCGTGCCATATGCCGCCGATCCCGGAGTTCGAGACTTTGACCTGTCCCGGCCGACGGCGGGCCGCCTCGATCACGTCAGCGAAGGTCCGATATGGTGAGTCGGGCTTCACCGCCCACGCGGCGATGGTGCTCGCGATCTTGTAGAACTGCCAGTCCTTCCATGGAGTTGTCTGGTGCAGGCCCTGCACGCGGAGGAACTTATTGTAGTTGGATGTCCCCAACCACCAGTGGCCGTCTACCGGCCGCTTCCAGATGAAGTCGGTCGCGAGAGCGGCCACCGATCCCTCGCGGTTAGTGACGTTGATGGGCCGGCCCAGCAGGCGCTCCATCGGTTTAGAGATCCCTCGCATGATGATGTCGGTGCCGCCGCCGGCCGCGTAGCCGACGACCATGAAGATGGTACGTTCGGGCCACTGCGCGAGCGCCTTGAGGGGAAGGAGGAGCGTCGACGCGGCGGCCGCCGTCAGACGGAGAAAGGCCCTACGCGAGACCTTGCCCCACCAATCCCAGCTTCTCATCAGGTCTCCCTCCTCCAGATCTCACCAGGGCAATCCCGAAATGACAGACTACGCGCGGATGGTGAAGGCTCCCGGTCGCTCCACCACCTTCTGCCACTCGCTGAGGGCGATGGTGTGGAAGGGAAAGAGCTTGCCCCCCGCGGTATGCACGGGATCCTGGCGCACCACCTGGATGGTCTCGGCCTGCCGCCAGAGTGGTATGCCGCCCCGCTCCTGCGCATCCAGGGTGGAGATGAACCGGGTCCGCACGGCCTGCTCGTCCAGCGGGCCGAGCCGGGGACTCACCAGGAGCAGCAGTCGGGTCAGGTGGTCCTGATCCTCCACCTCCAGCAGCTGGTAGTCAATACTTTGTCCGCCGAACGTCTTGGGCAGGACTTCCTCGATGATGTGGACGCAGTTGGTCCCGACGACTGTGACGCCCTCCCCCGTCAACTTGGTGAAGCTCCGGACGTTGGCCAGATGATACCGGAAGCCCAGATCGTCCAGCGGGCAGCCGCAGCGCCGCGGCTCGAACAGGCCGAAGTCGTCGATCTCCACATTGAGCAGAATCTTACGCGCGCTGGCCAGCAGGGTCGTAAACATGAACGAGCGCATGGGGACCCCGGCATACTCCCGCGTCCGCTGAATCAGTCCGTAGCAATCGGCGACGAAGTGCATGTCGTCGGGTTCCACGGGATGACCACACGGGACGCCCACCATGCCCCCCTCGTGAAAGCCGTAAATGGACCCCACCCTGGCACCGGACGCACGGATCTCCTCGGCTTTGCCCGGAGTGAGTGGCTCGTTCGCCGTCTCGAAGCACACGCGGTGCAGCGAGACCCCCCGCTGGCGGGCCAGCGCCGCCAGGCGCACCGCAAAACTCGGCTTGGTGATGACGATACACCCGGCCTGCCGGCGCGACGCCTCCAGGACGGCATCGAGGACGATGTCGGCCTGGCTCAACGTGATGAACTCCGGGGCGGGGAGCCACCACCCCTGCCGACGCGCCAGGAGCCTTGCGGCAGCGATGAGGTGGCGGCTCTTCCCTCCGTAGGCGTACTCGGGAGAAGAGGTGGAGAACCACCGGACGGGCGGACGCCGCAACCTGGCGAGCGATAGCCAGTGGAGTAACCCGCCGACGGGGAATCCGCTGCGCCAGATGATCGGAAGCATGGCTGATGCCCCGAGCGCCTCCATAGCCCAGAATCGGGTGGGCGCGTCTCGTTCGGCGAGGTCTTCAAACGAGATGGACACGGGCCGCCCGCGGCTCCGGGACCCACTGCTGCGGTCGTGCAGTGGGCCCAGCAGCAGCGGATGATCCAGATCTCGAAAGGTGAACGGTACCGCGTGAGTTCCGCGGAAGACCTCCTTCGTTCCCACGAGCTCCTCGAAGGACAGGTAGACACCCGCCTGATACAGTGCCTCCAGGGTCCGTTCGAGTCCGCGCTGGCTGATCATCAGTTCCAGATCCCTGTACTCGCAGCCGGCCAGCTGCAGCAGCCTCATGTACGGGCTCGTCGGGATGGCGTAGACCAGCCGCCGCATGGACTCCAGGAACCGCGGCTCGCGCGTCTGGAGTCTGTGACGCGTGAGCTCGAGGCACTCGTCGCTGCCGAGAGGTTTGGCGAGGAACACCGAGAGCTTGCGCACGCTCCGTGTGTACGACAGTGCCGTGGAGATCATGGTGGGCAATTGCCGCGTCGGTCGCATAGGGTCCCTGGACCTCAAAGACCGATCTCCAGCGTCCTCCTTTTCGCGGGGGTCCGGCCCATTGACAGCGCAAGGGAGTGCGAGGAGGGTTCGACTTGTCTAAGAGGACACCTTCCGAGATCTCACAAGCGGCAACGCTAGGCCGCCATTTCCTGCGGCATTTCCCGCGACAAACTTCTCGCCGTATTCCAGCATTCCTACCCAACATTGACGATACATGTGCGCGCCTAGGACAACGCAGGGAGTGTCGGGATGCGAGCTCGGACCTCCGGGGAGACAATGACGTACCGATGCTTTCCTCCCGGCGTGCGCGGAATCTCAAGGACACGCTCGATGACGACGCGGACACCGGGAAGGATCGCCTCTACTTCCCGGCGCAGACGATCGCCGGCCCCCTCGTCGTATCCGACGCCCGTGACGACCTGGATGGTGACGGTCTCGACGTGCTCCTGACGGAGTTGGTATTGCACGATGCCGGGGATCTGATGAATGTGCGAGGTGATGAAGAGGGGGGGACGTACGGTCCCGTCGGGCAGGACGAGCAGCTCGCTGACCCGACCGCCGATGAGCTCGATCTGACCGAAGCTGTGAGTGCAAGTGCAGGCTCGAGGGACCTTCCGGACGAGGTCGCCGGTCCGGTACCGGATATACGGCATGTCCCGGTATATGAGATTGGTGATAACGAGTTCGCCGGTTTCCCCGTCCGGCACACGCTTCTCCCCCTGCACCACCTCCGCAATCACGAAGTCATCCGATAAATGGTGCAGCCCACCGGGCCGACACTGCCAGCCCAGGCGTCCGACCTCGGACATCCCGTAGACGGATCGAGGCGCTGTTCCGAAGACATGACCGATCAGATCGGCCGTCGGCCGGTCAAGCAGCTCTGAGGTCGTGAAGACCAGGCGCACCGGGGGGAGGATGATGTTCCGTTCCAGGAGTGCGAGGCCCAGGGCGCGCGCTGCCGACGGATGGATCACCAGGACGGTCGGCCGGAAAGCGCGCAGCAGCTCAATCTGGCGCTCGAAAGGTTCGAGCGGGTGCAAGACTTCCGTCTGCAGCAGCCCGAGGCGCTGGACCGGCGTCCCGCGGGCGTAGAAGATCTCGCCGATCGAAACCAGGCGGTCCGTCCAGCGTAGGCCTAACAGGACCATCACGCGGTAGACCGTCATCAGGTGGCGGAGCCGATCATCCATCGTCTTGTAGTGCGTAAAGGGGACGCCGGTGGAACCTGAGGTCGTGTATCCTCTGAAACGCTCCAGTGGGACCGCGGATGAGACAATCTCCTCTCGGGGCAGTTGCCGCAGAACCTCTTTCGAAGTGATCGGCAGTCCGGCGAGGTCTTCCTCGGAGCGGACGTCGCCGGGTTTCATGCCGGCCCGGTCAAACAGGTGGCGGTAATACGGGACCGTCGCGTACGCGTGCCGGACGGTAGCGGCGAGCCGCCGCCGCCGCAATTGGGCCAGCGCAGAAGGGGACAGTTGTGCTGCGGTGAGCAAATCACGGTACAACCGAGCGGCGTGCATCCAATACCCCAGGCGAATGAGGGCGTTATCGGCCATCAGCCGATGCCTCCGGCGATGCGGGACGCTCCCAACAACGACCTCAGCTGCAGCCTCGCAGCCCACCTCTATTCGCTGGGTCTGTTACTTCCTGCCCACTAGGCTTCCCTCCCTAGACGGGCGAAGTAGGCCCGCACCGCCAGCGGCGCTGTCTGTGCAACCGGCGACCCGCCTGGTCAGCAGAAGGCTTTCAGCGGCCTGCAGGATGGGGATGAGCAGAAGTTATGTGGAATCTCTCAGACCAGACCACTCGGTAACACCTGTTTTGAGGCAACGACACCCGCTTCGGTAACCGGGAATTATCGCTAGGACTGGTGCGGGTTTTGTGATGGTGGGCGCTGGAGGACTTGAACCTCCGACCTCCTCTGCGTCAGAGAGGCGCTCTTCCTCTGAGCTAAGCGCCCACGCGTCTCGCCGGTGGCAGTATACCTCAGGAGGCCGATCTGGAGGAAGGTCGCGCGGGCGGGGCCCCACTCAGCCGCGCGCGAACCGGTTAGCGCGACGGCTTCTCCGCCATCAGAGGAACCAGACGCACCGCCACCAGCACCGCCACGATGATCCCGGCCGTGACCTGGACGACGTTGAATGGGAGTTCTGTGAGCGCGGCCGCCACCGCGGTGGCCGGGGTCGGGGCGATGCCGAGCACACGGGCGAAGAGTGTCTCCGCCAGGAAGTAGCCGGCGACCATCCAGGCGCCGCCGATGATCGTCGCCCGTAGACGAGACGCCGTGGTCGGGCCGGCCAGGCGGCCGACCAGATAGCCTTCGATTCCCTTGATCACGAACGTGAAGACGGCGAATTGCGGCGCCGCGACCAGATCCGCCAGGGCCGAACCGACGCCACCGGCCAACAGGCCGACGACGGGGCCGAACGCCAGCGCGGCGATGTAGATCGCGACCTCCCCGAGGTTGAAGTACCCCTTCGTCGCCGGGATAGGGATCAGCGTGTACCGGGTGACGACGAAGGTCAAGGCGG
>Ga0209322_10002642_pt1 | contig 10196 bp, 10 predicted proteins | sample Rifsed19ft1_FD_184013 | JGI IMG/M metagenome (GOLD analysis project Ga0209322, IMG submission 184013) | Soil microbial communities from Rifle, Colorado, USA - sediment 19ft 1 (version 2) | ecosystem: Environmental > Terrestrial > Deep subsurface > Rock core/Sediment | place: Rifle, Colorado...
CCGGAAGCGGCGCCCTTTCTATCTCGAACCTGTTGATGAACTCGGCGGCCAGGTGCTGCGCGTCTCCGGCGGAGCCGCCGTTCCCGGCTATGAGGAGCTTGCCGCCCTTCTTGAAGGCCTCTGCCACAAGCTCGGCTGAACGCACGATCCTCGAGACGTTCTCAGGCGTAAGGAAACGCTCCTTTGCCTGTATGCTCTCGGTGAACGACCTTGAGACTATCTCATTTTTCATGATCTCACCTGGCTAAAGCGAATTGGTACAAAGGAATGAGTTAATATTATCTTCTGGGTACCCCGGAGTCAAGGGTTTTGAATGGAAACAGGCACTTGGGCGCGCTCGAAAGATTCTCAAACCGACAATAAGTCACTGGCCCCTCTTTTCTAAAGAGGGGTTGGGGTAATTATCCGTATGGTGCGCCATGCGCACTTAAAAATAATCCCCCTCGGTCCCCCTTTAGAAAAGGGGGAAGAAAATTCGTAAGAAGACTTCGGATTTGAAAAATTGAACCCGCCTAATGCCAACGACTCCTCAGAATGACAGTTCTAAACTTTTTTAGCAGCCTAAATCAAAAACTTGCCGTTCCTCTGAATAGCCTTGCCGTCGAGGTATATTGCCCCGCCCCTTCTCAGGTCCTTTATCATGTCCCAGTGAATGGCGGAGATGTTCTTGCCTCCGGCAGACTCGTACGACCTGCCCACGGCGAGATGTATCGTACCGCCTATCTTCTCGTCAAAGAGGATGTCCTTTGTGAACTTCTGTATGCCGTAGTTCACCCCTATGCCCAGCTCTCCGAGGAAGCGCGCGCCCTTGTCAGTATCGAGCATGGTGATGAGGAAGTCCTCGTTCTTGTCGGCGCTGGCCTCGACCACCTTTCCTCCCCTGAACCTCAAGCGTATTCCGGTCACCTCCCTGCCCTGATATATGGCAGGCATCTCGTAGTAGATGTAGCCTTCGGCGCTGCTCTCCTCGGGAGAGAGAAAGACCTCTCCATCGGGCATATTCCTCTCGCCAAAGCAGGGGATTGCCTTTCTGCCGCGGATGCCTATCGTGAGGTCGGTGTCCTCGCCGACTATCCTTACGACATTGGCCTTGTCGAGGACGGACTTCAGCTTCATCTCTTCTTTTTTGACCTTGATCCAGTCGATGTTGGTCGCGCCGTAGACAAAGTCCTCGTACTCCTCGAGGCTCATGTCAGCCTCGGATGCAAGGCCGTGGGTCGGGAAGTTGCAGAGTATCCAGCGCTTCCTGTTCACGATCTCTTCACTGATGGGCCGGAGCACCTTTGTCCTTTCGCCAACCTTCTTTGGTTCGACATTGGAGAGCGCCTTTTTGTTGGCAGCGGCCCTGATATTGACGAAGCAGTCTATATTTTTGGCCTCGAAAAGCCTGGTCTTTGGGAAGAAAGCTATCTGCTCTTTCGTGGCCGTGTCGAAGAAGATGTTGGATGTCTCCTCGAAGCCGATGCTGGTGAGAGGATGGCCGCCGGCCTTCAACACCTCCCTGAAGACCTCGAGAACGAGGGGCTTTGCAAGCTCTGTGGATGCGGCTATGAGGACGACATCTCCCTTCTTGACTCTTGCGGAATGCCTTACAAGTATGGAAGCAAGTTTTTTGATGCGCGGGTCTGCCATTTATGTAACCTCCGAAAGGGATATTTATATTCTGACTTTATCAAAGTATTAGTTTGTCTGCCCGCAGGCATAGAAGTCCTCAAATGGCCGCTGGATATAGAACATTTGCTTTTTTCTCTTTCTCCCCCACGGGGAGAGGAGATAAGGTAGCAGCCTGTCAGCTCATACGGAACTTGTCATTGAGTATCCGCCTCAACCTCGGGCCGTATACCATATCGAATACATGCTCCTTGCCGGGGAAAAGCCTTATCGCGAAATCCCTGAGCGCCGCCACATGCCTGGAAGCCTCCTCTGCGGGCATCTCCGGGCTCCCGATGATGAGCATCACGGTAAAATCCACCATTCTTCTAAGATGGCGTATCCGCCTGTCCTCTTCTTTTAATTCTTTCTCTGTCGGAAGCCTCTCACCTTCGGTCATTTGCCGCACCTTATATTGGGGCATATAGCGCGCCCTGATGAGTCCCCTGTTCTTTCATGAGCCCTGTTATCTTCTCTATAACCTCGAACTTGCTCCTGCCCCAGACAGGGGCAACCAGGAACTGCCTCGGCACATCCCCGCAGAGCCTGTGTATGATGATATCGCCTCTCAGGCGTTCAATGCATTTTACCATCACGGAAGCGTACTCTTCAAGACTCTGCGTCCGGACTTCACCTTTATTCCAGAGCGCTTCGAGGGCAGTTCCCCTCACTATCTGGAGCTGGTGGAACTTTATGCCCTTTATTGGCAGGCCGTTGAGGAATGATGTTGTCTCAAGCGCGTCCTTCTCTCCCTCTCCGGGCAGGCCTATTATGATATGAGCGCATACATCCAGGCCCCTCTGTGCCGCCCTCTTTGCCGCGCCCTCGAAATCAGCTTTCGTGTGCCCCCTGTTGATTAGTGCGAGCGTGGCGTCATTTGCAGACTGCAATCCCAGTTCAAGCCATAGGTGTTTTTTGGTCTTGAGCCAGCACAAAATATCGAGCACTTCATTGCTCAGGCAGTCGGGCCTTGTAGAGACCGCTATGGCCGCGACCTCGGGGATAAGGGCCTGCTCGTATAGCCTCTTCAATTCATCGACAGGCGCGTGCGTATTTGTATTCACCTGAAAATAGGCGATGAACTTTTCCGCCTTGTGCCGCTTTCTTACATATTCGATCCCTGAAAGGAGCTGCTCTCTTATCTGCGCCTCGGGGATATGATCTTTTGGAAGGAGTGTAGATGATGAACAATATGCGCACCCGCCGACACCCTTGCTGCCGTCCCTGTTCGGGCAGGACAGGCCGGGGTCGAGCGTGACCTTGAAGACCTTGCAGCCGAAGAGGGATTTGAGGTAGCTGGAAAGTGAATTGTATAGTTCAGGCATACCTTTATAAGAAATGCAGTTTTTGCGTACTCATTAAAAAGACCTCTTTGCGCGCTGCCGCGATGATGGGGGACATACCCCATGCTGTCATTCTGAACGAAGTGAAGAATCTCTGGGTGTGCATTACGCCGAGATTCTTCGTCGCCTACGGCTCCTCAGAATGACAGCTTTGACCTTAACCCCTCTTTCCTAAAGAGGGGTCGGGGAGATTAATCTATGATAATCCCCCTCAGTCCCCCTTTAGAAAAGGGGGATGAAGAACTACCTAATGCAGTCCTTCAATCTTCCTCACCAGCTCAGCCGCCCACGACGAGACCTTCTCTCCGTTCCTGAAGATGAAGCCGCGGCTCCGGTAGTGGTAGTCAGAGACCTTTACCATGTACTCGATACCGGATATCTGTCCGTCTTCTGATGAAATGGTGGATATTATTGAATCGTCCACAATGACGAAAAGGCCTGTGAGCTTGCCGAGCGCCGGGTTAGACGATGTCCAGCCCGTGTAGTCCCTTCCCTCTTCGAACGGCCTTATCTCGTAGTTGTTCTCTATCTCTGTCTGGCCGCCCTGGCCGTCGAGCCTCATGACCCCCTGGCTCCTCCAGAGCTCCTTGCCGTGGGTCACCCTTGCGCTGCCCTCTACCGGAATAGCATTGCCAAACTGGTCAAAGAACTCTCCGGTCGCCATCCAGTAGCCCTCTTCCATCAGAAAGGTATGCCTTATTTTCATTGGCGCCCCTCATTGGATGGGGCTGGCAGGCCCGGCCTCACCACCACGCTCTTGTATTCCTTCACGGTAACCATGCCCGGCTTCGCGCCCCTGGGCTTTTTCACATTCCGGGCCTCAGTGTATATGACCTCGACCTTGCCCGCGTTGGCTGACTTGCTGTAGAAGGCCGCAATGGAAGCCGCCTCCTCAATCGTCTTTTTCGTAAGCTCTGTACCCCTTCCCGCCACCTTTATAAGTGAATGTGATCCGGGCTGCCCCTTCACATGGAACCAGATATCCTCGCCTGAAGCGTACTTTGAAACAAGAAGGTCGTTGCCAGCCCCGCTCTTTCCGCAGAGTATCTCGAAGCCTTCGCTTGAGGAGAACCTCCTTACAGGCTCTGCCCTTGGCTCCTCCCTCTTTTCAACTCTTTCCACCTTTTTAAGATACCCTCCTTTTGCAAGCTCCGCTTCAAGGTCGTCGAGGTCTGCGAGCGTCTCGGCAGCCTCGATATTGTATTTAAGCGTTTCGATATATTCTATCTCTTCCTGAACAGACGGGATGCGGTCCTTCAGGAGCTCAAGCGCCTTCCTTCCCTTTCTGGCGCGCTTGAAATACTTCTCCACATTCTCCTTCGGGCCGATCCTCTCATCCATCCTGACCCTGACAAATGCCGGAGGGTCTTGCGTGTAGTCGATGACCTCCGCCTCTTTCACGCCTTTCTTCAATAGATGAAAGTTCGAGGCAAGGAGCTCTCCTGTCTTGTAGTTCTCGACCTCTGAGGTGGCCTTTGCCCTATCGCCTTCGAGGTTGACGAGCTTTCGCCTGAGCTTCTTCTCGGCCTCTGACGCGGTCTTTTTCAAGCCGGACCTCCGCTCTGTCAGCTCCTCCTCATCAACAAGCCCTGAGTAGAACCTGTCGACCGCCGCCATCCATCTCTCATTCTCTTTCTTCCCGATCTCCTCTTCCCTGAGGCCTGGGGCAGGCGGCAGGGGTTCAAGCTTCAATCCGGGCATGACCGCCCTCATCGATATCTCCGGCGGAAAATACCTGAGGGCATCGAGGATGACCCCATCCCTGTCAGTCAATATGATGTTGGCCGACTTGCCGGTAAGCTCGGCAATGAGCCTGAACTCTTGCCTTTCGCCATCGGCGCCCTTTTTAATGAGGTCTATAGAGACTATCCTCTCAAGGTCCTTCTGGGTTATCGCCTCTATTCGCGCGTTGGTTATCCATTTGCGCAGATACGCGCAGAAGCGCAGCGGGCTGGGCGGGTTTTTGTAATCCCTCTCCGTTATATGCATCCGCGAGAGCCTGTGATGGGCTGATATGATGAGGCGCTCTTCAGAGCCCCTGGCGAATATCTTCAGGATGATATTGCGCTCATCGCTCTGGTGCACCTTGGAGATGACGGCGCCGGAGAGCCTTTCCATAAGCTCGGAGACCACTTCCTTGAGGATTAGGGGACCCATAGTCCAGAGATTATAACATCATATTGAAGCCCGCTGGAAGGCCTCCTTCTCATGGGGCGTGCGGCCCCTTTCAGATTGGATACTGTATACAAGAAGCAGCTTGACAACTTAGTAGCGGTTGTTATATTATCAACAGCAAATTACAATCGGGATTTCTTTTTCATGGGACTGACCCGCCCTGCTCATACTGCGGCTTTGGTGGGGGCAGTGCCTGCCACCAATCTTTAACTTTCTTTACCAGGTCCTGAGGACCGGAGGTACTTGGCAATGGATAAAAAAGATAAGGACTTATCTACCACGGCTGCCATTGAGAACAAGGCGGCTGCCCCGACTTCGAGGCGCAGCTTTCTCTCAAAGGCCATAATCGCGGGCGTGGCCGTTACGGCAACGGCCGGGATAGCCAAGAAGACGAGCGAGGTCCTCCTCAGGGAAGACTTTCAGAAGGCATACCTGAAGGATGTCCTTGGCGGAGACAGCACGCTCGCTTCCCGCCAATACGTACTTATGAGCAAACAGGAGAAGGCCGAGCTGTTGAAGCGCCTTTTCCAGTTCCACAAGAACCCTGAGGCCTGATAACCGGCTGAAAAGTATAATTTTTCCGGTCAAAGAGGCCGGATGCTTCCATACCCTGGAGGGCTACAGTGTCTGAGATGAAGGATAAGGATAAAAAAGACGGGCAGAAGGCGCCAGTCGAGAAGTCCCGCCGCGAATTCCTGAGCGAGGCCGCTTCCGGCACACTCACGGCAGCCGCTATCGCGGGCGCAGGCGCGCTCCTCACGAACTCGGACGAGGCCCAGGCCAAGGCGACCTGGGGCGAGTGGTTCCAGAAGAACTACCGCCTCATGACCGAGGAAGAGAAGAAAGAGGCCATTGACAGGCTTGAGAAGAGATACACCGAGGAGTTCGGCAAGAAGACGACCGTCGACGGCACGCCCGCGCAGGAAGGGGTGCTCTTCGGCTATGCCCTCAACATCCAGAAGTGCATAGGCTGCAGGAGATGCGTATACGCCTGCGTAAAAGAGAATAACCAGTCCAGGGACAACCCGGAGATCCAGTGGATACGCGTCCTCAAGATGGAGAAGGGCAACTTCCTGCCCGAGAACATGGACAAGGGATACCCTGACCCGGCCGGCATACAGGTCGGAGGCAACGCCTACCAGAACGCCGGAGTCGTCCTCGAGGGCGAGCACTACTATGAGCCTGAGCAGGTCCCTGAAATGGACTATTTCTATTTCCCGATGCAGTGCATGCAGTGCGAAAAGCCGCCCTGCGTTAAAGTATGCCCCGTTCGCACCACCTACAGGGAGCCGGACGGCATAGTCGTAATAGATTACAACTGGTGCATAGGCTGCAGGATGTGCGTTTCGGCCTGTCCGTACTGGGCAAGGCGCTTCAACTGGGGCGAGCCCAATCTCCCGGCAGAGGAGATGAACCCGGTAACCCATTACCTGGGCAACCGCCCGAGGATGCAGGGCGTGGCGGAGAAGTGCACCTTCTGCCTCCAGAGGACAAGGCAGGGCCGCTACACCGCCTGCGTCGAGGTCTGCCCCGTAGGCGCAAGGAAGTTCGGCAACCTCCTCGACCCTGAGAGCGAGGTAAGGAAGATACTGGAGAAGAAGAGGGTCTTCAGGCTCAAGGCAGAGCTCAATACTTACCCGAAGTTCTTCTACTTCATGGACTGATTCAGGCTGCCTTCAAAAAGAGTTTGAAGGCACCGTAAAAACAGAGTTTGCTGAAAAACTCTGACTTAGCTCAGGCTGCTCAAAAAGCTCCATATGCGAGGCGTCGAGGAGCGAGGAAGGAGGCGTACTCTTTGCCGTACGCCGCACTGACGATCGACGATGACAACAAAGCAGATGGACTTTTTCAGCAGCCTGCTTAGAGGGGAATAAAATGAAGCCTGTTATTCGGTTTGCCCTGGACTCGATGCTGTACGCGTCCAGGGGAAGCGCCAGATACTACGGCTGGCTCTTGTGCCTCGGGTTTTTCATGCTGCTCATGGCCTACGGCGCCTTCGAGCAGTTCACCAAGGGCATGATAGTCACCAACTACAACGACCAGGTAAGCTGGGGCCTCTACGAAGCCCAGTTCATCTTCCTGGTCGGTGTCGCGGCAGCCGCGGTGACGGTCGTCTTCCCCTCGTATGTCTATCATCACAAGAAGATGAAGGAGATAGTGGTCCTCGGAGAGATGCTGGCAATAGCCGCAGTCTCCATGGTCATGATCTTCATAACCTTCCACATGGGCCGTCCTGACAGGGCCTGGCACCTTATACCGGGAATAGGCATATTCAACTGGCCGAACTCCATGCTCACATGGGACGTGCTGGTGCTGAACGGCTATCTCGCCCTGAACGCCATCTGCGGCTTCTATTACCTCTACAAGAGGTACATGGGCCAGGAAGTAAACAAGCTCTTCTACATGCCCCTGGTCTATATCTCGATAGTCTGGGCGCTATCAATACACACGGTCACCGCGTTCCTCATCAACACCATGCCTTCGAGGCCGATGTGGTTCCACTCGATGATGCCGATAAAGTTCATCGCGACCGCGTTCGCCGCCGGTCCGTCGATGATAATAGTCTCCTTCCTTGCCATAAGGAAGTTCACCCAGTTGAAGATCGCCGACGAGGCCATTGAGACGCTCGCCCAGATAGTCACCTGGTGCTTAGGGATTGCCATATTCCTCGGCATATCCGAGGTCGTAACCGAGTTTTACCCCTCTACCGAGCACGCCTTCTCGCTCAAGTACCTCATAATGGGCAAGCACGGCCTCTACGGCCTGGTACTCTGGTATTGGGGCTCTGTGCTCCTCCTGCTCGCGGGCTTCGTAATACTCCTTTGCCCGACCCTGAGGAAGCACCACTCGTTCTGGCTGCCTCTGGCCTGCGTGTTCGTCTTCGCGGGCATCTGGATAGACAAGGGCATGGGCCTGGTCGTACCGGCCTTCATCCCCTCGCCCATCGGAGAGTTCTCCGAGTATACGCCCTCGATATTCGAGATTATAAATACGCTCGGCGGCTGGGCCACAGGTCTCTTCATATTCACCATCCTCTGCAAGATCGCCATAGGCGTGCTCCTTGGCGAGCTCAGGTACACTGAGGAGTGGGGGGTCACCAACGAATGGGAGCCGATAGTCCACTCAGAGGAGGCATTGAAATGAGAAAGACCTCTCTGGTGGCAACTGCCGCCCTCCTCGCGATCGGCATCTTCGTTGCCGCGCCGACGCACTCGGCCGACACCTACATTGAGAACCTGAAGAACAAGCCGGAGCCTACGGACTGCTTCGAGAGCAGGGATGGATACTCCAATGTGACGAGGACCGAGACCTCTCCCGGCTCTCCGAACGTAAAGTGCTCGAACAAGACCGGCGGCGTGCTCTGGTGGGGAGACCCTTACGACGGCACCGAGCCAATGGGCGAGATGCCTGTGGAAGCCGACTACACCCACGAAGAGGCGGTCGTAAAGCCCAGGACAGGCCAGCTCAAGTATTTCATGCCCTGCACAGCCTGCCACAACGGCTCGACAGTGCCTTATCCCGCGAGCAAGAACCCGAGGCCCCTTGCCATGCACCAGGACATAGTGGCTGACTCGATGAACCTCCAGCACGGCAGGGGCGCGATATGGTGCCTTGACTGCCATAACGCCCGGAACAGGGACACCCTCATCGACCACAGGGGCAACGAGATAAGCTTCAACCAGCCCCAGAAGCTCTGCGGAAAGTGCCACGGAGAGGTCTACAGCGACTGGAGGGACGGCATCCACGGCAAGAGGATAGGCAGCTGGGCCAAGGGCGGCAAGAAGCGCTGGTGGGTCTGCACAGAGTGCCACAACCCGCACACTGTTCAGGAAAAGAGGTTCCAGCCGATAGCGCCTGAACCCCGGCCGCAGTACCCGAGGACCCGCACCAACGCCGACCACGAGAAGCACGGCGGGCACGGCGCCGAACACTCGGAAGCAAAACCGGCAGCGCACTAAAATAAGTCGATTCAGAGCCGGGCGGTATGACCGCCCGGCTCTTTTTATTTATCGTAGTCTTTTTCACCCCCTTCACTAAAGGGGGACTGAGGGGGATTATCCAGTCTGTCATTCTGAGGGAGCCGGAGGCGACCGAAGAATCTCGGCGTTACTTCTGCCCAGAGATTCTTCACTTCGTTCAGAATGACCCTTAAACTAATTCTCCTTTCATATAATCCCTGCCCCTCTTTAAAAAAGAGGGGTTCTGCTCAAGACCCCAATCATTTTCTGCTATACTCCGAATAGTTCAAAAACCGGCCTATATGGAAAAAGAATCCCATATCATTTCACGCCGGAAGTTCCTTACCGGTGCGGCGGCCCTGCTCGGGGCCGTTGGCGCCGCATTTGCGGCCATACCTTTCATAAGGGCCATGAGCCCCACTAAGGACGTACTTGCAGCGGGCGTGCAGGAGGTGGACATATCCACCCTCCCTGAAGGCGGCATAAAGACCGTCTTATGGAGAAAGCAGCCTGTCTTTATCCTGAAGCGCACCCCGCAGATGATAGAAGAGTCCATGCGCATAAACCCGGAGAGCCTCGTGGACAGGGCAACACCTGAGGAGAGGACAGCTGATGAGAGCCTCTTCGTCTCGTTGGGGATATGCACGCATCTGGGCTGCATACCCAAGTTCATGGACAAGGTGCCTGAAACAGGCGTCTCAGGATTTTATTGCCCGTGCCACGGCGGGAAGTACGACAGTCTCGGCAGGAGGCTCGGAGGGCCGCCCCCAGAGGACCTGCATCTGGTGCCATACAGGGTCACTGAACCGGGCAAGCTTATAATCGGGACAGAGCGCTTCGGCGGCTACGGCGAGAATGTGAGGAAGATACAGGCCCTGCCGAAAATATAAAAGTTCTCCTTTATATGAAAGCGGGAATTATCTCCACTCAGTCATTCTGAACGAAGTGAAGAATCTCTGGGCATGCGATACGCCGAGATTCTTCGTCGCCTCCGGCTCCTCAGAATGACTATGTTGCGGGTTCAGGTTTGCAACCTGAACCCGAATATTCGAACAGGGCATTACGAAAA
>Ga0209322_10002647_pt1 | contig 10188 bp, 7 predicted proteins | sample Rifsed19ft1_FD_184013 | JGI IMG/M metagenome (GOLD analysis project Ga0209322, IMG submission 184013) | Soil microbial communities from Rifle, Colorado, USA - sediment 19ft 1 (version 2) | ecosystem: Environmental > Terrestrial > Deep subsurface > Rock core/Sediment | place: Rifle, Colorado...
TTTAGATGTGCGATTTGTCCGGCCGGGCTATCTGGCTCCGGGTCAAGGATTGCTATTTCTAAACCCATTCTATAAGCGGCATAAGCTGTCATACGGGCAAGTTGTCCGCCGCCTATTATGCCTATAGTTTTAGGTCTAACAGGGTTACCAACCACAATAACTCCTTTTGGAACTAATCTGAGTTAATCAATGTTCCTAAATTAGTATCATTTATTCTCTAAATAATGCTCCAACTACAAGAGTCATATTTTGGGTAGTATAGTGATTTTCATACATAATAGTTACTATTATTCATATTAATCAACTTAACTAATATATAGGTATAATTTATCATTTTTTACTTTCAATATCATATTTTGCAGGTCGTACTGTTACTAACCGTTTTTGAGCAACACTCAATTGCAAAATGAAATCAACTCGATCTCTGAATGCCTCTGAAGTAACTCGCGCGGTCCTATCATTTTCTCAGATCTTCACTCGGTGTTTTAATTTTCAAGACGGAGTTCATGTATTAAACTAGGAAACTCAGAATTGGCCACGAAAAAATCTTGATATTTTATCTAAACTATAACAAAATCTGGATGTAAACAAATGAGAATCATTAAAGATTTTGTACCAGATTACGGCATAATCCCTTTATTCCTTAGATAGCACTGGGTTTGAGATTACTTTCAGAAATTTACCCTGAGCCGTGCGAGGTATCTCTTCAACGAACTCAACATTCACTCTTATGTACTTGCAAAGAACAGAGCTTTTTAAGTAGCTGCCCCTGAAGTGTAACATGATCAGTTGAAGAAAAAGGCGGCGAGCCTGACCGTTGAGATGGCAAATAAAATAAGCACTCCGCTTAAGGCGGTTTAGCCATATTCAATTCTACTTAGATTGAAGATAAATCCCTATCGCTTGATTGCTTTATAAAAAGTTAATTCCCAATTAAGACAGTACTCTTTGTTTATGAGAGCGTAACCCAAATATTGCGTTATTCCGTCTAATATTCGATCATGGCTAGCTTTATCAATACCAAATAGAAGCTGAAAGTAAGTTGCCATATCATCTAATGAGTCAAATCTCCAATAGTACTTTATAGCTGAAGAGTAGTTCACATCAAAACCACACTTTTCTAATTCGCTTTGTGTGTTTTCATTAAGATAAGCTCCCCTGTGCCCCATTGAATTATGCTCGTGCACAAACACATCTAAGAACATCGAGACCATAGCGCCTTGCCATGCGTCAGCAATGCATAACGCCCCTTTGCTTTTTAATATTCTATGTGATTCGCGATAGAAGGAAAGTTTGTCTTCGATATGATGTAATCCAGCCAAGCTTATCACCCTATCCACTGAATTTGTCTGGATAGGTATGCTATCAAGATTAGCTAGTATTACGTCTGAACCAGTATTGGCTTTACACAATTTAGCAAAGGCACGAGATGTTTCTATGGATGCAATCTTAACCCTCGTATTGATAAAATTTTTTAAATATCCACCGCCAGATGGAATATCACATATGATGGCCCCATGACTGATTTGAGCCAACTTTATGATATTATTGAACTCCTCCCTTCTTGCCTGAGGGTATAGCGTCATACCCTTATGGTAAAGATGGCCTCTTTTCTCGAATATTTCCTCGTAAGGATCAAACATGAGCCTACGCTTTAAGTACTGCTAAGCACAGAAGTACTCCCAAAAACTTACAGGATGTTTTCGACTATAAGCTCCTTATAATTCCTGGGTTCTTTTCTATTCCTTTGCTAACAAAGCCTTAAAATCTTTGTATATTTCCATAACTTCTTCTGTGGATTGTCCAAAAACAGCCAGTGTGAACGTGCCATACTCAAGGCAACCTATATTATAAGGAACCAATCCTTTTGCAGTCTTAGGCTTGAAGAATAAGTGCCCATACAATTCACTTAGTTCGGCAAATGAACCTGCCTTTGTTTTTACATTTGCTGAAAGAAAAGCTTCTATGTATGGCCAACCTTTTTGTTTCTGTTTCTTATTTAGGTATTCCATCAGCGACTTGGGATAGGTAGCCGCATTGATTCTTGGGTTGATTTCGGCAAGAAAGTAATCAAGCTGTCCTTTTTCAGTATTGAAATACTCTCCAAAGTCAAATCCTACAAATCCACTGTATCCATAAGCCTGCAACCACTTTGACATTCGATGTGCTGAATTCATCATTTCCTTTAGGGTCTTAGCCCTTGTGGGGTAAATATTACCCTCGTGCACCAAGTGATCAGTCAAAATCTGGTCAGTAATACTAACACATAATATCTCGCTGTTGCCCTGTTCAATGTACATTAGAATATTTGGAGAAACGACGACATCAAGCATAATCTCTACGAGATATATCCTGTTATCAGTTTTTTCTGCAATCTCGCGCAAGGCTTTTTGGATACTCTCAGTATTGTTTTCAACGACGAAGAGCGAGGACCCCGAAGAGCCGATGGAACCTTTAATAAGCACGCGGCCGGTTTTATTGATGAATTGATGGATCACGCTATGGAGGGGTGTTAGATCAAGAGGTCTTCCATCTCTATCCACTTTAAGTTCGACGACCTCTCCTTCGGGGACGGGCACACCTAGTTCAAGTGCTTTTGCCCGAACCTTGTGCTTATGATTGGCATAATCAACTATATCTGAATTCCCTCCGAGCAAGTGGACTTTCCTGCCAAGCACTTTTTCCAAAATAGTTGCTAACTTGAATTCACTTGGGGTTACCTTGTATGGGTTTAAAACGATTTTTTTGCCTTGTTCAACTAGATTTCGAATAGTTAATATTGCCTCATTGTTATTCATTAACAAATCTGATAGATATGAGTCATAATTTCGGGGAAAGTCCTTTGATGCTACAACCACGTTGCCATTTTTAGGGCCAATTCCTAGATTAGAGAGAAATCGAAGATACTCTTTGTCTACTCTATCTGCAACGCATACAACGTCATCCAGTCTAGCAACTACTAGGGCTCTTTCGTCATATTTTTCGTATCCAGGAAGAGCAACGTAATGAACGAATATTTGAGTAATGCTAGCACCGCCGAGTCTTTCAATGATTGAACTTATTCCATTTTCTCGGTCGAATTTGGTTTGATATTCCGCTGGCATATCGTTATCCTCGTAATCTTCAACGTGGTTCATTGCCATATCTACTGGAGGGGCGCACTTAGGCAGGTGGTTCATGGTCCCAGTCAATTCCGTCGTAAGCAGACTTCACAAGGGATCGAGAAACCCTGAACTTGCCAGTCGATTCGAGTTCGAGCTCAGGTACCAGAACCACTCTAAACTCTACCCCTTGTCCTAGCAATTCAGTTACAGACTCTTCAAGTTGCGCGAGTCCCTGTGGTGTTGGAGTAGTAAACGGCACTACCCGCAAAATGATAAGATCCTCCCTTTCCTGAGTCAACTGATATTGGCGTATCCACGAGGAGGCATTATCTACTAAAATTCCTACAATCTCGTATGGATGTATCAAGTGCCCTCCGGGAAGTGGAAAGTAGTCAAGCATACGACCCTGGATCGTCCTTATCGTCGAAAAAGGCAGTCCGCACCTGCGGGTCTCCGATCCTTTTGTGACGATGTCGCCAAGCCGGTATCTAATGAAGGGCATTGCAAAAGAATGAAGGTTTGTACCTACTACCTCGCGCCGCTCGCCTATTGTCGCCGGACGGCCCTGCTTGAGGACCTCTACAATCACACCATCGTCGCACGTATGGAATTCGCCGGTGTCTTTGCATTCCCAGGCGATGAGGTTGAATTCGTGGCTGCCATATAGATCAAAAACGGGCGCTGTAAAGGCTTCAGTTATCTGTGCTCTCATGAGCGGGGTAAGTAACTCTGCACCAACTGCTACAAAACGGGGAGAGACTATGAGACGATCCTCATCACGGATAATTTGGGCCAGTTGAGAAATCACTCCTGGGAATCCGGTTAATACGTCGGGGCGGAAATGCCACAATTTGGTCACGATGTTTTCCATAGGTTGCAGGCAGTCAATCTGAACCTTACGATACAGTCCCAAGGTCTGAAGTATCCTCATGAGAAACTGATTGTCGTTTGGTTGTGTCGGCCTGACGAGGAGGACGCTGGCTGTTCTGTCTGTAAGCCGTAATCCGAGTTCATGCATGCCGCGCAGCCTAAGTGACCCAAGTAAATGCTCTTCAATCCAGGTGCGTAGAATAGTGAATGGCTCGCCCGATGCTCCGCTGGTTCTGTGCCTAATAAGGCTCTTTGGATTTACACCGCGTGCCACGATCTCTTCCACTGGTAACGACTGGAGATCCTTCTTGGAGGTGATTGGTATGGCAGGTAGGTCGGATACACTTTGTATGTACTTTGGCTTAATACCGTTCTGATCAAACAACCTGCGGTATTATGGGACATTCTCGTAAGCATGATTGATGATGCGGCGTAATTGCTTGTTTTGAAAGGACACGATCTCATCTCGTACGACACTCGGATGACGCATTAATGAATAAAGTGTAGATATAAAATTTAGTTGAGGAACCATAGTACTTACCCCAGCCGATAACTTCTCTCTTGGTCGAATCTGGTATGATAAACTGTTGGCATCTTGCTCACATCTCAGCTTTCAACGTATTCCATTGTCACGCCTAACAGAAGAGTTTGGTCTGTCGGTCTGCGGTTTCTCCCAATCAATTCCGTCGTAATCAGACCTCACTAGAGAGCGGGAAATCCGGAACTTACCACTCGGTTCGATCTGGATCTCGGGTACCAAAACCACCCTAAACTCTACATCCTGCCCCAGGAAGTTGATTACAGACTCTTCCAGTCGGGCAAGCTCCTGCGGCGTGGGAGTGGTGGACGGTACCGCCCGCAGGATGATTCTATCCTCTTGCTCTTGAATCAACTGATATTGGCGAATCCAAGGAGCCGCACCAAGTATGTGGGGTATTGTAATCTCATAAGGATGTATCACGCGTCCTCCGGGAAGTGGAAAGTAGTCAAGCATACGCCCCTGTATTGCCCGTATAGTTGAAAACGTCTGTCCGCACCTACACGTCTCGAACCCTTTCGTTACGATGTCACCGAGCCTATATCGGATGAATGGCATCGCAAAAGAATAAAGGTTTGTCCCTACTACTTCTCCACGCTCACCCGGAGCCGCAGGACGGCCATCTTTTAGAACCTCGACAATAACTGTGTCGTCAGATGTATGAAGCTCACCAGTCTCCTTGCATTCCCAAGCAATCAGGCTGAATTCGTAGCTTGCGTAAAAGTCAAAAACAGGAGCTGAGAAGGCTTCGGTGATCTGGGTTCTCATGAGCGGGGTAAGCGTTTCACCACCAACTACTATTAAGCGGGGACGTATTACCATACGATCATTATCACTAATTATCTGTGAGATTCGTGAAATCACTCCGGGGAAACCAGTCAAAACATCGGGACGAAAATCCCGCAATCTACGCACGATGTCCACTGGAGGCAACAGGCAATCAATCTGCACCTTCCGAAGAAGACCCAGCGAACGGAGTACTCTGATAGGAACTTGGTTGTCGCGGGGGTGAGGGGGTCGAATAAGAACGATGCTTGCTTGCCTGTCCCTAATCCGTAGTCCAGGTCCAAGCATAGCGGCGTGCTGCCTGAATAGAATAAATATGGTGTGCTCGAGCCAGGTGAGTCGTATGGTGATCGGCTCGCCTGATGAACCGCTGGTTTTATGGTCAATAAGGTGGTTGGGATTTACACCACGCGATACGACCTCTTCAACGGATAACGATTGGATGTCCTTTCTGGAAGTAATCGGAATAATCGAAAGGTCTTCTACGCTTCTAATGTCCTGAGGCTTAATCCTGTTCCTATCGAACAGTTTGCGATAGTAGTGAACATTCTCGTAAGCATGGGTAACAAGACGTCGTAATTGCCTATTTTGAAATGAAACGATCTCTTCCCTTTCTCGTTTAGGGTCGCGTATAAGCGAGAGTAACGCAGTGAGTTGATCCAGTCGAGGAATCATTAGTATCAGATCTGAATTTATTTAAATAGCCCTGCTGAAATTACTGATGTAGAACCTTCACCGTGCAGTAGGCACCATTTTGATTCCATTTTTTGGTCGAAGGGTCATAGAGGGCCATGGAATAACTGAGAAACCTGGGGCTAATCTGAGCCGGAACTTCTGCGCAATTGTTGCTACTACCAGGACTGTCTCCATCATAGCAAAGGAATTACCAATGCAAGTTCGGGGGCCGCCTCCAAAGGGGAAGTAAGAATACTCCGGCAATCGTTTAACTAGGTCATCTGCCCACCGATCTGGGATGAATTCCTCGGGATTGGAAAAATAGCGCGGGTCTCGGTGCGTTACCCACTGGCTCATAATCAGTTGCGTACCAGAAGGCACGTGATAACCGCCAATGTTGCAGTCTTCTAAGGCTTCTCGGCTGATCATCCATGCCGGTGGGTAAAGCCGCATCGCTTCCTTTATCACCATCTCAGTGTAAGATAGCTTCGGTAGGTCGTCTAAGTTGGGTGCTCGTGTGCCTAGGACTGTTTCCAGCTCCTCCAATAACCTATTTTCCACTTGGGGGTGCTGCGACAGCAAATACAAGACCCACGAAAGGGCTAGTGCTGTGGTATCATGGCCTGCTATGAGCAACGTCATAGTCTCATCCCTAAGTTGCTTATCAGTCATTTGACTGCCATCTTCGTCACGTGCGTGTAATAACATTGAGAGTAGGTCTCCGGGATCCTCACCAATGGCTCGGCGATGGCGAATGATGCTATAAATGATTTCATCTAGGTGCATCACCGCTCTTTGATAGCGAAGGTTGGCGGGAGTGGGTATAGCTTCAGGAATAAAACGCGAGAGCCCTCGTCGAGCCTCGTGCTGCTCCATTACTGCCTTGAGGGCAGCACCTAAATTTTTAGCCTCGCCAGTAACATCTGCATTAAAGAGGGTCTTTCCCACAATCGCTAATGTGAGACCCTTCATGTCTTCATGAATATCACGGATACCCCCTTCTCGCCATCTGGCGAGCATCTGCTCTGTATAAGACACCATTATATCACCATAAGCGGCAATCCGTTTTCGATGGAAGGCTGGTTGTGCAAGTCTTCGTTGGGACATCCATGAGTCACCTTCACTTGTTAGCAATCCATTACCGAAAACGCGCCTGTTGGCGCGTAGTTGCTTTGCTTTAATGAAATTATGGTGGTTGGTGACCAATACGTCCTTAATGTAGTCGGGCTCATTAATTAGATATGCAGTGATTCTTGCAAAGCGAAGGCGAACAATAGGACCATAGTTACGGGCACACATAGTTAGGAATCCAAGCGGATCCCGTCGGAACTCCAGCAGGTTACCGGTCAGGGGATTGCCCCTAGGGCCGGGTGGACGATTTATAATTGACAAGGTCATTCTCCTTTAAAATCTAAATGTCATTAAATTAGCTCTTAAGTCTTAGATATACTGAGAAGCGCATCTTTACCCCAAGGCAGTCGCCACTCCCACTGCCAGGGGCCTAATCGCAGGCAGCTATATAAACCGATAGGTCTCACTCCCGACTTATATAATATAACCCTTGGTGCTTTGTTTTCTACAGCGACAAGGGCTAGACCCCTGGAGTATCCCTCTTGCTGATTGTATCTTCCGACGTAGCTAATCCTAGCCATGAATATACCCAAGCCGCGATAAGCTGGCAATGTGTAAGCGTCATAATTATATATATCTCCTGAGCCCAAGATTAAGCGCCGCCTAAGATAAGGTATGTAGACGCGTCCGGTTGCTACCCAACCCGCATCCACGATTCGGTCATCATACCAGCAAGCAAAGCATCTATCACCGCGAGCGAGACGCGCCCGGATTTCTTTCATGCTCTGATCAGGGCGATATCTGTTGTAGGCATCCAAGTCTCTTTCTGTCAGGATTGCAATATTCACCGGTAAACGAGACCGTAGGACAGGGATCTGTTGATTTAGCGGATATTCAAAGAGGATCATTCGCCGATAAAAGGTTGTTAGAATCTTCATGGCAAGGACCTCTATCATCTTTCGCCAAAGCTTCCATGCAGTATGCCTGACCACGCGATTATGATTACCTATACCGAATTCCTTCATTTACAGCTTCATGCGAGTAATCTCTTAAAGTAGGCCACGAAAAAAAAGAGCAACAACGTAGCACAGAATCAATCTGCGACGATAGGGTTCAACCCCGGCCCAAAAAGCTCATAAGGCAACGACTGGAGATCGTTTTTGTGAATAATTTGGATAATGGAAAGATCTTTTACACTTTTGGATGTCTTTAGGCTTAAGGCCGTTCTAGTCAAACAACCTACGATAATATGGCACATTCTCATAAGCGTGGGCAATGAGGCGACGCAATTGCCTGTTCTGGAAAGACACGATCTCGTCTCTTGCGACATGTGGATGGCGCAGTAATGAGTACAGGTTGGATAATTGGCTTAATCGAGTGTTCATCAATTTCACTCTATAAACAAATCAAAACACTGACTATTTCGAAGATCAGAATATGGTTGATTCTTTCTTCCATTCCTGAGGGTGAGTTGTTCTGTATTCCTAATTGATAATATCTTAAATAAACTAGGTTTAAGAGGCAAACTCGTACCTGATTTGGACTTGCTCTCTAAAACGGATATTTGTTAATACGAACCTATGCAAACTTCAGTTGAAAAATCTCAATTAAGGCCATCTAATGATGGCATTCTCAAGTCACAAATAAGTGAATATAACTTAGCCACATTCTATTCTTTTTGGAGCGACTTTATCCAACGAAATTGAGCTGGCTAATAATAGGGATTTTGTCAGTAGCAATGAATTAATAGAGCCAACCTGATCCCTCTGCTGTACGGCCTACAGGCCCAGCCCTCTGCCAGATGGTCTGCTGCTTAAGCTTTTCTAGTTCTAACTCCCCTTACCAAAAACCATATTATAGTCACGCACATAGTCTATGGGTGCGAACTTTTGGTAGAACTTGAATAGAGATAGTGTTTCTGAGCCTCCTAAATTAACAAATGAAAACCCGGCTTCGTAAGCATTCATAAAAGATTGCCAAGCACAAAACTCAGACAACCCGTGGTATTGCGTATCACAAATATTTGCATATAATGCAACACAGGTTTCAGATGTCTTTCCTAGAAAGGAGAATCCTACTGGTTGTTCTTCAACATAAATAATTAAGCTAATATAATTTTTACTGTCCACTTTGTGGGCGAATTTACTTGTGAATACTAGATAAGGGTCTAAGTAGTAGTTATTCTCACTGGGCAGTTCTAGGCCAGTTTTTTGTATCGTTTTACAAAGTCTTCTTTCCATCTCCGAATTGCCTCCTCAGCGTCGGTTTTGAGTTCTGGTCTAAAGCAAGCAATTCGGCATTTATATTTTTTGAACCGATTTATGGCAAGACGTAATTTTGCAAACCTTTTACCTTTAAGTAATACAATATCTTTCAGGTCACAGACAGATTGTGGACATACATCATCTGGAAGTTCACAAAGTTTATTTGTATCCCACTCTTTTATCTCCTTGAATCCTCTTTTAATCAGGGCTTTACGCTGATTGGGAGTTAATTTGCGTAAAAATACATTGGAATTAAAGCTGCTTGATAGTCGCTTGGTTAGCCAATCACATTGATCAACTACGTTCTCGCCAAGGGGCCTTATGATTTCGAACGTTGTTCTATCACCGTTTCTTACAGTAAAGCTAATCAACGAGCATTTATCATGATATTTGAAAGGGTAATATCTTGTCGCCTGAAGAATATACGCCCATGAGTTACCATATATATAGAGATTTTCATTTAAATTTCGCTCACATTCCAGCTTAAAGAAGCACTCGTATAATTCCTCGTCTGCCTCTGTTATGGGCGAAATATTTTCTATTTCTAATAACCTTTCAACAAGATAACTTTTTGAAATTTCTGGGATTATAGAAAATCCTTGTGTGTTTAGCATCGGCAGAGAGATTTTATTTAAAAATGATTTTTATCTATAGTGTTCAAAAAATCTAAAAATTATCTTAATCCAATAGTATTGCTTTAAAAAAGCTACACTACAGTTGCCTGTAGATATGGCGATAGAACCTTTCCTGCCTATTCTTTGGCTAATAATGCCTTAAAATATTCATACATTTCCATAACTTCGTTTCTGGATCTTCCAAAGACGGCCATGGTAAAATTACCTAATTTTAAGCAACCGGTATTGTAAGGAAAAAGTCCTTT
>Ga0209322_10002649_pt1 | contig 10184 bp, 4 predicted proteins | sample Rifsed19ft1_FD_184013 | JGI IMG/M metagenome (GOLD analysis project Ga0209322, IMG submission 184013) | Soil microbial communities from Rifle, Colorado, USA - sediment 19ft 1 (version 2) | ecosystem: Environmental > Terrestrial > Deep subsurface > Rock core/Sediment | place: Rifle, Colorado...
GGTTAAAGGCCCAGCTTCCTATAGAAGACAAGATGAAGAAGGCTGATTTTTTGATAGACAATAATAGTACTCTTAAAGAGACTGTGGCACAGGTCAAAAGAATCTATAAGAAACTTATGAAGGACGTAGATAAATCATCAACGTCCTGAAAGAGGCTGGAGATGGAGATAATCAGGGGAATCGAAGCTCTAAGAGAAAATTATCCTAACACTGTTATAACCATAGGCAATTTTGACGGCCTGCACCTTGGCCATCAAAAGATACTCGAGGCGGTAATAAGAAGATCTGAAGAACTGAAAGGGACTTCGATGGTTGTAACCTTCGACCCTCATCCAATGAAGGTTCTTGCTCCAGATAGAGAGATAAAACTTCTTACTACCCTCAAAGAGAGAGAAAGATTAATGGAGGCTATCGGGATAAAGGCTTTACTCTGCATAGTTTTTAATAAAGAATTCTCAAATCTCCAACCGGATGAATTCATTGAGGGTGTTCTTGTGAAAAAAATAAACACAAAAGAGGTTATTGTTGGTCAGGACTATGCCTTTGGAAAAGCCAGAAAAGGTACAACAGAGCTTCTGAGAAGAAGGGGAAGAAAATATGGATTCAAAGTTAAAGTAGTGAGACATGCAAGAATAAACGGAGAGGTTGTGAGCAGCAGCAGAATCAGAAGTCTTCTCTCCTTGGGACAGGTCTTTGAAGCAGCAACCTTTCTCGGAAGGGCATATACGATAGAAGGAAATGTGATAAAAGGTGCCGGCAGAGGAGAGAAACTCTTACACATACCCACAGCAAATATAACTACTCCTAACGAGCTTGTTCCTAAAGAGGGTGTATATGCTGTCAGGATAGGTATCAAAGGTAGTTTTTTCGATGGAGTTGCCAATATCGGGAAGAAACCGACCTTCGGTGATGCTGATACGGGTTACGAAGTACATATTTTCAATTATACCGGCAACCTCCTTGGAGAGCATTTAAGAATCTATTTTATAGATTGGGTGAGAGATCAACGATCCTTCCCCGATGCTGCAAGTCTCGAGAAGCAGATCAGAAATGATATTGAACATGCCAGGAAAGTTCTGAATGAAAAAAAGCCTATATTGATATAGGGTCAACATCTATTTTTTATTGTTATCTCTCTGGATTCCCTGTATTTGCTGAGAAAGGTTCTCGCCACGGAGTGAGGGGCGCCGAGCAACGATATAACTTGTTTCTTTTTGAACCAACAGAATGTATCCTTGATACCCATTACTGTCTGGAGCCTTTTTTTAGAGACTTCAACAGACTAATTTATTTTTAACAAAATCAATACATTAGATACCAAGTTCGCATCTTGAATATTGCTGATTGACGTGGAATAAATTTTGCAGAAAATATTGAGGGATTAGTTTGCCTTGAGAATATATCCGTTGACAACAAATGGTTCAAAGAGACCAGATCTATCTCTCACTCTGCATATCGCATAGAACAGCTTACAAACGACTCATAAAATATGCTTCAATATATTTTTACACTTCTAAAGGGAGGGCAACGGTGAATAGTAAAAAACTGTTATATGTTATGTGTTTCATCTTACTCCTTTTAGGGATTGCGGGAACCGTCTGGGCTCAAAGCGCAGCCTATAACAGGCCCAACCCGTCAATGGACTACGTTCCTCAGGAACTTGGCATTTACGACACCATGTACAATGAGCTTACCGAGCAGAACTGCAGAACCTGTCACGGAGATAGCACATCAGATAGACACCAGGGAGTGCCCATGGTGGTGAGAGACCATCTCTGTCATCCATGCCATCCCACATGTACCGAAGGCGCCCCTGACTGTGAAAATGGAATAACGATTCACAGAGACTGTCTGACAAGCGACTGCCATAGCTGGAATGACGTACAGTTTGGTAATCAGAAATGGCATCACAATACAGATTTGACGGACTCTGAGAACTGTATCGCATGCCACAATCCCAATCTTATTGAAGAGATCGGCCCATTTCGAAGCTTTACAAATTATCCGCCTTCAGTGACGATATCAACTCCCTTCGTATGCGAGAAGTGCCACTGGGAACAACCTGCTTCCGTTACCGGAGACGCTAATGCCCCTGGCCATCCCTCAACTTATGCGCACTATGACGAATTGGGGAACTATATAGGGTTCTACGAATACGGCATGCCAATTTTCAACAACATCGATACCCACCACTTGGATTTTGTAGGTGAAGTGGCAAGTGAATGTTACAAGTGCCACTCTCAGGACCCGGGTAACCCGGGCTGGGATCCTTACAATAAAGAGCTTATCCGTTACTGCGAGATATGCCACAGCTGGAGGACACTCCATAATCCAGTACTGCCGCATGTGTCATATGCGGATGGGTGGTTGCCAGTAGGTTTTCACGCAAACCCTGGCAGTCCTCCAGTACGCGGCGGCGGCGGACCTGGACCTTACCCGAAAACCTATGCCAAATGGGGTTCAATAGATTATACGCCTCAGGTAAACCCTGGCTTTTACGATAATCAGATGTGCTATGCCTGCCATGGTGGTTTTGTAATACCCTGGGCTGATGTCTGGGGCCCTGGTGTACCGGCGATTGATGCCGGCGGAATCAGTCCGAACCATGGAAGCTGCGGCATGATTGTAACTCTGAGAGGTGACTTCTTCGGGGAAGAGCACTTCTTCGTGGAAGAGCATATTGAAGGCAGCAACGAGGTCCAGATGAAGCTGAAGGCTGATCCTCTTGCACCATGGATAACTGTTCCGATTCATGCCTGGACAAACAACCTTATCGAGATTCAGATTCCATGCGGGCCATTGGCTCCAGGAAACTATTTGGTGAGAGTGCAGCAGACGTACTACGGAAACAGAAACAGCAACAGAGTGGCATTCACCCTGAAAGATCATCCCACATTGCTCAACATTACGCCTGCCAGCGCACCGTGCAACACCGTGATCACACTAAGTGGAAACGGCTTTCAAAACCAAAGGAGCAGGATATTGCCAGATCAGACATACTATGGCGTACATCATGTTGTGGATTTCGTGGCTTCCAATGGAGAATTCACCGCTACCAGGTATGCGAACTGGTCTGATAAGCAAATTCAGGTGAAGGTCTATGACTGGTTCCAGGACGAAATAGACACATGCTCGATAAACCCCAACACAGGACAACCGAGGAACGAGCGCAACTTTGTCCAGGATATTGGTGATGAGAATGCTGATGCCAATATTACTTGCGACAATATTGTTCCTGCATACGATGAGTGCACTACTGAGACATTAATCCCCAAATGCGACTGTTTTGCTCTCGAAACCTTTCAAGTCTATGTTAAGGCAATCTACTTCGGCGATGACGACGCGAGCGGCGACCTGAGCTGCGGCGACACCATCTTCCAGGTGGAGACGAGTGAACCTCACACCTTTGAGCTTACCAATGTTCCTTATATCAACAGAATCAATCCAAAGCAGATTATAGATGTTAATGATGCTCCTTATCCTCTGTTAAAGATTTTTGGTGTCAACTTTGGACTGACTCAGAAAGCTGGTGACTCTGTTCGCATTGGTAAAAAATTAGATGCACTGAGACCTACTCTTGGCCTTGGTAAGGAGCAGACAAAAGTTGTCCTTTGGAGTGATGCCTTAATTAAGGTAAGGGCAAAGCAGATTCCGAACATCTGGAGAGGCAAGATGAGCTGGGTATGGATTGAAAAAGGCGGAATGAAGAGCAACATCAAACCGCTCGCCATACTTTCACCTTTACCGTAAGCTCATATCCCTTTTGTAACATTTCCTTGAAAATTGAAGGGGGTAATAACGATGAGGAAAACTTTCTTAACTATCTTGATACTTTCGATAACCACAGTCCTCAGCGCAGTAGGTTCTTCTTATGCGTCCCCATACAAAATTTCACAGATCACAAACGACTCTTATGGTGACTATTCTTCCCAGATAAACACTAATGGGTATGTAGTTTGGTACAAAGATACTGGGACTACCGGGGCAATATTCCTCTATGATGGTACGAGTACGATTCAGCTTACAAATAATTCTTATCTTGTTTATGATAAAATCCCCAAGATAAATGATAACGGGAATGTAGTTTGGGAGAGATATGACGGCTCACACTCTCAGATATTCCTATACGATGGCACGAGTACTATCCAGCTTTCAGATAATTCTTATTATAACGAGTATCCTCAAATAAACAATAACGGGTATTTGGTCTGGCAGGGACATAAGGGCTCAGACTATGAGATATTCCTCTACGATGGTACGGGTATGCGCACCATCCCGCTTCTTACAGATCACTCTTATCCTAACTTGTATCCTCAGATAAACAATAACGGATATGTAGTCTGGCAGGGGTGGGATGGCTCAGACTATGAGATATTCCTCTATGATGGTACGCGCACGACCCAGCTCACAGACAACTTTTATGTTGATGCCTACCCCCAGATAAATGATAACGGGCAAGTGGTCTGGATGGGATATGACGGCTCACGCTGGCAGATATTCCTCTACGATGGTACGCGCGCGATCCAGATTTCAGATGGTTCTTATAATAACCAGTATCCTCAAATAAACAATAACGGCAATGTAGTTTGGGAGGGACGTATTGGCGGCGTCACTCAGATATTCCTATACGATGGTACGCGCACGATCCAGCTCACAAGTAATTCCTTTAATTGTAACGGGTATCCTCAGATAAATGATAGCGGGTATGTAGTATGGCAGGAATGTGATGGCTCAGACAGCGATATATTCCTCTATGACGGCGCAGGCATAACCCAGATTACAGAGAACTCTTATGTTGATTATTACCCCCAGATAAATAATAAGGGAGATATTGTATGGAATGGATTTTTTCAGAATTCAGAATCAGAGATATTCATTGCCCGTCTAACACAGATGATACTGCTTAGTCCCAACGGTTCAGAAAAGATTCCATCTGGTTCAATCTATACCATAAAGTGGGCAGCATCTCTTCAGGCGGTGAAGTTCGACCTGATGTATTCGCTAAACAATGGGATAAGTTGGGTGACTATGGCAACTAATGTAACAGGTTCAAGTTATGACTGGACTGTCCCTAAACCAACGAATAACAAGAAGAAATGTCTTGTAAAGGTCATAGGATATGATGCCTCTAATGTGCTGGTGGATGACGATACGTCAGATGCAAAATTTACGATAGAGGTAGTCAAAGTGACATCACCAGACGGAGGAGAGAACTGGAAAGTAGGCTCCACTCATGCAATAATATGGACAACTAACGGGACAAAGAAACCTGTGGCAAATGTGAAACTATTCTACACATATAATGGCGGAGCTACCTGGATCCTAATTAAAACTCTTAATGGCAATCCTGGAGCTTATAACTGGAGAGCCTCGGCAAACAGCGCAAATTGTAAGGTCAAAGTGGTACTGATGGATGCGATTGGTAAGACAATAGGTTCCGACGTAAGTGACCACTTGTTTACAATAAGTCCTTAGGGCAAACTGCAAAAATCTTAAAGGAGGCGGGAGATGTTTTTTAGATTAAAGAATCGGATATTTTTCTCGTTTATATGTATTGCTTTCATTTTAGCCCTATGTGGTTTAGCTTGGGCATTGTGCACCGACTATTATCGTCCCGCTCCGCTAATGGATTATGTGTCTCAGGAAAAAGGTACCCATGACATCTCATCCAGTAATTTATTAGAACAGGATTGCAGGGGTTGCCATGGAGGAAGCACAGCAGATAGGCATCATGGTACCCCTATGGTTGTGCTTGAGCATCAATGTCTTACTTGCCATCCGCAATGCACGATAGGTGAACCTGAATGCGTAAACGGGATAAGTCTCCACAGGAACTGTCTGACCAGTGGTTGTCATGATACCAATGACAATGGCGGGCATCATGTTATTGAGTTGACAAGTACAGATGTTTGTACCACCTGCCACAACCCCAACCTGGTAGGAGAACTTAGTCCTCTTATGGACTTCAATACCTATCCAGCACAGGTAGATTTTCTGCCAACACCTTTTAGCTGTGAGAACTGCCACTGGGGGCAAGCAATTACACCTAAACATTATCTAAATGATGGCTATTCAGACCCTAATAATCCAGGCCATCCATCAACTTATAACCATTATGATCAATGGGGAAATTTTATTGGATTCTATGAATATCCGCAGCCCGTCAATAATAACATGTATACTCATCACATGGGATTTGAATGTGTCACTTGTCATTTAGGTGATCCCAATAATCTCTCCTGTAATGACCCGATCCTCATTCGTTATTGTGAGAGGTGCCATTCCATTGCCTCACTCCATTCAATCGATGCACATGTGTTAGGTGGCAATGGATGGGAGGCAGTTGCTGATTCGAATGGTGAGCCATCTGTTTACCGGACGTTCGCAGGCAATGAGAAGTGTCTGGCATGCCATGGCGGTGCGGTACAAGATTACACTGGTGGACTTTTAAATAAGCCTGCTATTGATATGGGGTTAGGGGGTATCCAGCCTACTGCAGGCTCTAGGGGTGCATTAGTAACCCTTAGAGGACAAAACTTTTCTAACCAACACACCATAGATAGATCTGTTGAGTTGAGGCCTACTGGTTCCTCTGATCCCTGGATATCTATGCCTATTTATTCCTGGACTGATACTATAATTGAATGGTTTTTACCCTGCTGGACTACTTTTTCTATGGGTAATTATGATGTGACAGTCAAAATCGAGGCAGGAAGGAGTAATAAAAGGGTGTTTACGGTTAAAGATGGGGGAGGAGGGTTTATATTTCCGGAGCCGAGGTTCGGCCCCTATGGCACTTGGATTAAGATGGTTTCCAGTGGATGTGGGAGTGTGGGAGATGCTGTTTTTGAAGACGACTTTCATGGCGTTAGAGGGCTTCTAACCTTTACTAATGCTTCGGGTATGTGGATAGCTACGAAATTCATGTACTGTGGATATGATTGCTTAAAGGTAAGGTTCCAGGATTTCTATCAAGATAAAAACGGAAATTATGTGCAGGACAGTGATGAGCCTTTTTCTTCTCCTACCGAGTTTCCTATCGGCAACTATGAGGTGAGGAATAAAGAGATTTTCTTCGGAGATGAAGATGGAAGTGGTAATTTTAGCGTAGGTGATACCATCTTTAATACATACGAGAGTGATCCCAGTACTTTCACCTTAACTGATTCGCCTATAATCTACAGGCTGAAACCTACTGAGTGTGGACCTGCGAATATTATTAAGATTATTGGATATAACTTTGGTGATACTCAGGGTGATAGTGTTGTTCATATCGGCGACAAGACGTTCAACTCGAGCTCCCCAAGGGTAAGGCTCTGGAGCAATACTACTATCAAGATAAGAATTCCAAATTACAAATGCGAATGGTTTCATACGGATGATTATAAATATGTTACAGTGTGGGTTACTGTCAACGGCACAGATAGCAATAAGAAACGACTTAAGGTTTTGAAGCCATCTACCTGTTCATCACATAGTAGTTGTACCAGTTGCCATTAAATAATACAAACACATTACTAATGAGTTCATAAGTAATGTCTCGTGATTGTCATTCCGACTTGTTCGGAATCTTTCTGAAAGAAGAAGGATTCTGGACAAGCCAGAATGACATAATGGCTGACTAAATGTGGTTTTACTAATGAACTTGTTAGTAAATGCCATTACATTGTCATTGCGAGCGACCAACGGGAGCGTGGCAATCTGATACAAAGTGTCATTCTGAGCCCTTCGCTTTCGTCATTCTGAGGGAGCGAAGCGAACGAAGAATCTCGCTCAGGACAGGCTCCATGAAGAATCACTTCGAGATCCTTCGGGCATTGCCCTCAGAGCCTGCCCTGAGGGAAGCGAAGGGATGACTGCTTCGCAGTCAGATTGCTTCGGTCGATACGACCTCGCAATGACACGCAAGGAATCTCTCCTCGCAATGACACTTTACTTAATGCGTTTGTATTAGTTGATGTATAATAGGCAGGAAGCTCCCCCCCCCTCCTGCTTATGCAAGACGACCCTTTAATATTATATTGATATAGGATCAATATCCAATTTTACTTTCACATCTTTTGAATCTTTGAATGACTCTACAAATGTTCTGGCTGCTGAATGAAGAGATCCTCGTACAGAAGACTTAAAAAGTAATTTGAACTCATATTTTCCTTTCATATTCTTTAATATAGAAGGTCCGAGGATTTCTACTCCTTCATCTTTCTTTTCTATAATCTCCGATAGCTTTTTTGACAGGTCTCTTTGACTTATAAATCTTATGAGTAAAAGTCTCGAGAATGGAGGATAGTTAAGAGATTTGCGCCTGATAAGTTCTTCTCTGTAGAAGGAATGGTATTCATAATTTTTCAGACACTTAAAAAGATAGTTATGTGGCATCCTTGTCTGGATGAATATTTCTCCTCCGGGCTCAATCTTATCTATTATTGATGAGATTTCCTGATATGACTTTTCAGTTGATCTGAAATCTGGAAAATTCATGGGAAGGTCTGCATTCAAAATAGCAGCCATGTAAAATCCTTTTGTGATTCCCAATCTTCTTGTCATGAGTTTTGTCCCGATGATGATTCTTACGTCATCCCCGTATGTAGCATCTATCAATCCGTCTAACTCTGACTTTTTCCGGGAGATGTCACTGTCAAGTCTGAGGGTTTTAATCCCGATGATTTCCTCAATATCTTCCTGAACTCTCTGGGTTCCTGCACCGAGTAATTCTATATGGTAGCCTTTACATCTATGACATCTCTCAGGAACCTTAGATGTATATCCGCAATAATGGCATTTCAAAATACGTGAACCGTGACCGTCTCCCGTGGCCGTTTTATGTAAGACCAGAGGAATCTTACAAAGAGGACATTCCTCAATAAAATTACAGTCAGTACACTGGAGCAGCGTTGAATATCCTCTTCTGTTTATCAAAAACATTACCCTCTTATTGTTTTTCATATATCTCACTGAGGCATCAATGACTGTCTTTGAAAGATATGGCTTAAGCAGTTTTTCATGTCTCAAATCTGTTACCTTTATCCTGGGTTTTTGAATGACCTCTTCTGGTTTTATAAGTGTATATTTACCTTTTCTGCAGTTGTAATAAGATTCGATAGATGGACATAGAGACGAAAGGAGCACTGTAGCTTTTTCAAGGTAGCCCCTCATTACTGCAACATCTCTTCCACTATAACAAAAACCTTCCTTCTGTTTATAAGAACTGCTATGTTCATTGAGTACCGCAATGAAAGAGACCTTTTTCAAAGGAGCAAATATGGCTGACCTTGTGCCAATTACAATGTCAGAAATTCCTGACAGGATTTTTCTTATTGCTTCAGACCTTTTACCTTTGCTGAGGCCGCTATGTAGGGGGCATACCCTTTCTCCGAAACATTCGCGTAAAAGGGAATAAAAAGCATCAATCTGAGAGACTTCTGGAATGAGGATGATTGCATTTTCTGTATCAGAAAGAATTTTAATTACAAAAGAGCGCTCATAAGCAGAAGAAGGGGCATGAAGAAGGGACGTTGTGTATGTTTTTTTATGTACTGAATCTATTAGATTGGATACTATCTTATCATTAATAGGTATAGTGGTTAGAAAAGGGGGGCTAGGGGGGATTTTAGTCTTCCTCTGCTTGACTTTCGTAAATGCCTCTTTAGGAAGCATGTTTTTCAGGACAATACCCTTTTCTGCCAGGTAATATTCAGACATCCATTTCAGGAGGTTGATTAAGGCGGTACTTAATACCGGTGAATCACCATGAAGTTTTTCAATATCTTTTACATCACAGGAAGGAACTTCTGAGGATGTTCCGAAAATGATCCCTTTTGTAATTTTATTTTTGATGGGAGCACTTACAATCGCTCCAGGTTCCATAAATTTCAAGAGTTCATCGGGACATCTGTAGGAAAGAGGACCGATGTTTAAGGGGAAAAGTACATCGAAAAACATCATGGAGAATTTTATCATATTGTTATAGGTTTTCTCTTTGTGCGATAATTGAAGATGCTTTTTAAAATAATAGTATTCTTGATCTTTCCTCTCCTCATAATCTCGTGTGCTGCAAGAAAGGTACAAGTGGTTGCAGAGAGACATCTTCCTCCTGATGAGGCTTATTATTTTTATCTCCTTGGTTACAATGCAGAGAGGGATGGAAAGTGGGAGGATGCCCTCAGATATTACAATGAGGCTCT
>Ga0209322_10002653_pt1 | contig 10177 bp, 8 predicted proteins | sample Rifsed19ft1_FD_184013 | JGI IMG/M metagenome (GOLD analysis project Ga0209322, IMG submission 184013) | Soil microbial communities from Rifle, Colorado, USA - sediment 19ft 1 (version 2) | ecosystem: Environmental > Terrestrial > Deep subsurface > Rock core/Sediment | place: Rifle, Colorado...
GAAAAGGCCGCATTGGTTGATCCCACAAGAAGAGGAGGAATAGAGGGACTTCTTTCTGCGAATTATCCGGGTCTCATACAAGCGATAGATTCGAAAAGACCAGATGAATTTCAAGCTGCTTTTGGAAAACTTTACGCAAGTTGTGTTACCTGTCATGTAAACCATGGAGTCCCCTTTTATCCGCTAATTCCTACAACATCTATAAGTCCTATAACATCAGGTTCTCTAGAACTATGGCAGGAAATCCAGAAGCATTTGCGGCAGGAACAGGAAAAAAAATTACAACAGGAACGGGAAAAAAAGTAACGGAGGGAAGAAAAAAATTGGTATGGAACTTGCTAAGATACGAAGAGAAAGAAACTCAGTTTCATAGTGAGGAGGCGCTAAGATGAAACATTTATTCATTTTTATGATTGGAATTTGGATGGTCGTATTTTCTTTTGGTGTGAAGTTTGCTCAGGGAGAAGAGGACTTGGTTGCGAAAGGCAAAGAGATTTATGCTCAAAAAAAATGCTCCATGTGTCATAAGATAGAAGGGGTTGGTGGGAAAATGGGTCCAGACCTCTCTGACGAAGGCAATAATGGAAGGGATGAAGAGTGGCTGATAAAATACTTTAAGGATCCTAAGTCCATAAAACCGGATGTAAAGATGCCGCCTGTTAAAGGCACGGATGAAGAATTAAAAGCTTTAGCAGCCTATATGATGAGCCTCAAGAAGGCAAAGTAAATTAATCGGGACTACTTACAAATCTTAAATACTCTAGCAGGTCTACTATCTCATTGCCGTCAAACTTCGGCCAAGGGAGTTTTTTTCCCCGCATTTTCTCCTCTATTATAGGAGCGTGATTCCACATTCCTGTAGCGGCATTAATGGGAGATAAAGAAGCATTAGATTTTGTAAGCTCAGGCCCCACATTGCCACCCTCTCCCCTTATAGAATGACACGTAATGCATCCTTTCTGTGCAAAGAGTTTCTTTCCCTCCTGGGGATTTCCAGGCTTATCAAAATAGTTAATGAAGTAAAGATAGGCAATAAGGTCAGCCATTTCTTTTCCAGAAAACTTAGGTCGGGGAATTCCTATCTCCTTCATCTTTTTCCACATATTGGGACCATGGTTCCACATAGTTCCTGCTATCTGAGTTGCGCTTCGCCGAAGTCCCCTTTTTGAGAGCTCGGGTCCCACATTGCCACCCTCTCCCCTTATAGAATGACACCTTATGCAACCCTTTTCCGAAAAAAGCCTCTTCCCTTCTTGTGGGCTGCCAGGAAGTATATAAACCCTTTCTTTGACCTCAGCCTTACTGGTTGCCTGTACATAGGAGATTATATCTACGATCTCGTTTCCCTCAAATGTGGGCCAGCCTATACTCAACTCCTTCATCTTTATATTCATCTCCAGCCCATGGTTCCACATGGTTTGAGCCATAGAAATTGGTGAGACATAATACTTTGTTTTATCTAGGCTGGGACCAATGTCTTCACCTTCACCGACTATGGAGTGACATTTTATACATTCTTTCTCTTTAAAAAGCAGCTTTCCCTTTAATGGATTTCCAGGCTCATCAAAGTAGTTAAGATAATAGAGGTAGGCAATAAGGTCAGCCATTTCCGTAACTTCGAACTTTGGTCTCGGTATCTTTAGCTCCCGCATCTTCTCACTCATCTTAGGGGAGTGGTTCCACATTATCCCCGCTATTTGGATAAGACTACGGTTAAACCCACCCTTACCTAAGTCCGGGCCAATCTTGCCACCCACTCCTTGTATAGAATGGCACTTTATGCAACCCTTGTCGATAAATAACTCTTGACCTTTTAAAGGATCCTTGGGAAGAGTATAGTTCTCTTCAGGAAGACCCTCTAGGCTTAGAATTAAGAGTAGTGTTAACGCTAGGGATACCAACAGAAATAGATTCTTGCTCATTTTATTTTGTTTCTCCTCTAGCGGTTTCTATCTCCGCTACTTTTCCAGGAAGGTAGGTTTTTATTCTTTTTTCCGCCTCCTTAAGTGCACTTTCTCTCCCTTCTCTTATTTCCCAGATGGATACTATAGGAAAGAACTTTGTAAAAATCATATAAACAAGGAAGAACGCAGCAAAACATCCTGCCATAAGAGACCACTCAACCCATGTAGGGTGATATAAACCACGTTCATAGGGGAGCCTTGGATTACTTAATGTGGGAACAACTATTGCGAATCGCTCAAGCCACATTCCAATAACCACTGAGGCAGATGCAATAACTGTTCCTGTAATGGTGCGGGTCCTTTGAATAGAAAGGATAATAAGAGGAATAACAAAGCAAAAAAGAACCATTGCCCAAAACTCAACTGAGTATCTTCCACTGATTTTCGAGTAGAATACAGATAAGTGTGTTGGCTCGGCACCGTAGTAGGTTGTGAGGAATTCGCCAAATGTGAAATAAAACCATAAAAGGGTCATAACAAGGAGAAGGAGCCCCAGGTTATTAAAATGTATTGGTTTGAGGTAATCCTCGAGATGATATACCCGTCTTAGGATTGCCATAGCAATAATAATTGAGGCAATGCCAGAAAAAATAGCCCCTATTACAAAGTAGGGACCAAAGATTGTGCTATGCCACATAGGTTGAATAGTCATAGCAAACACCCAGGATACCACTGTATGAACAGAGACAGCTATAGGAATGACAAGCACTGCCATTACGGCTATTGCACGATTTAGACGTTTTTTTTGCTTTTCCGTATCCCTCCACCCAAGTGCCAAGGTCCTATATAATCCCCTCCTCCATCCTGAAACCCTATCTCGTAGAAGGGCAATGTCCGGAATTAGGGGCAGGTAGAGATAGATTGAGCTTGCGGTGAGATATGTCGTGATACTGGTTACATCCCACAGAAGTGGAGACCGGAAGTTTGCGTGCTTAATTACAAAAAGGGCTCTATCGGGTCTTCCTAGGTCAAGGAGGACATTGGCAACACCAAAGAAGAGAACCAGTACAGTTATGGCCTCAGCGGCTCTAGTTATAGACCTTCTCCATTCGGCTAGGGCGAGCCGTAGTATTGCAGAAATAAGGGTTCCTGCGTGGCTTATGCCGATGAAGAAGACAAAGTTTATAATGTAGAATCCCCAAAAAACCGGGCGGTTAAGACCCGTAACCCCAAGTCCGTATCTCAGTTGATATATCCATGCGTAGAAAGCCCAGATGATAATTAAGAGCAACACCATAGCCGTTATATAGAATCTCTTTCCGGTTTGAACTATTGGCTGGAATAATATGGTATCCTCTGTATTAGCCTTTTCGTCGTGCATTTTACCCTCCCTCGCTTAGATAAATTACCCTGGGTTTGGTTCCAAGCTCTTCAAGGAGTCTAAAAGCCCTTCGGCTCTCTGCCAGCTTAGATACCTGGCTATTTGTGTCGTCAAGGTCTCCAAAGTACATCGCTTTACTTGGACAGACCTCTACACACGCAGGCACGTAATCCCCTTCGGCTAACTCTCTTCCTTCCGCCTTTGCCTTCTCCTTTGCCTTCTGAAGCCTGTGGTTGCAAAAAGTACATTTCTCTATAACCCCTTTCGGTCTTATCGGCACATCTGGATTGAGAGACTCTTTTATTTCTTTGGGCCATTCGGGTTTATACCAGTTAAAATACTTTACCCCGTATGGGCAATTATTAGCACAATATCGGCATCCGATACACCTGGCGTATATCTGAGTAACTATTCCCTCTTTGTTTTCATAGGTAGCACCCGTTGGACATACCTTAATACAGGGCGGATTATCACACTGCATACAGGGTCTGGGAATAAATCGAGTTTTGACACGCGGGTATTCTCCCTCAATCACCGGTATTATCTCCATCCATGAGATTGTCCTTCCATATGCTACCTCCTCCGGTCTTGGAATAGGGTTATTGTTCTCTATCTGGCAGGCTACTACACATGCTTGGCAGCCTGTGCATTTATCTAAGTTGATAATCATTCCCCACTGTGGCATTTAGGCTATCCTCCTTTATTAAGCCTTGTAAATCCTCACACGACTGGATATCCGAGGAGCAAGACCACCTAGAAGGTCATATTCATTTTTAATAATCCAATTGGGATTTACTCCCCTTTCCTTTGCCCATCTACCGTAGGACCTGTGACCGAGTCCAAAGGGAATATTAACTACATTGGGCATTGCCCCCGGATAAAGTTTAGCCCGCACTCGGAGTTTCCCGATAGGGGATTCCACCCATACTAAGTCGCCATCACGAATCCTAAGACTTCTACCAGTTTCTGGATTGATCTCTACCCAGGAGTCCCATTTCATATATACATGGGGACCCAGTATTCCCAAAAGATGCGGCTGATTAGCACCCGTGCCACCAATAAGAGCAAGCGGTTCGTAAATATTGAGATAAAACGGATACTCTTTTTCATCCCCAGTAAATCTTGCCGGCTCATAATGGGGCATAAATACCTTATCTCCTCGAACTTCAATCTTAAGTCCCCTAAGAATCTCTTCAATTTTATCTTCCGGACTTATGCCCTTAATTGCAACTTCTCCATTGACAAAGCCTTCTAGTCTCTCCTTAAGGTGTTGGGAGTAGAATTCAAATCTTCCAGAGAGGGTTTTAAAAATCTTATATTCTCCGCCAAAGTAGGTCGGGTCCCACCAGCCCCCTTTTTCTAGGAGCTCTTTCCAGAACCCCTCAAATGAGCTATATGAGGGATACCGCCAACCCCTCTCCCCTAAAAATCGAATTAGGGACTTCTCAGGAGGGCCAGAGACAATAGAACCCCTCTCAGCCTGATAAACCCCTTGGAAGCTTTCCATAAGGAGTTCCTTAAAATCCTTCCACGGAAAAGCCTTAGCAACGGTTCCGCCAATCTCCTTAGTAATATTGATTATTACATCCCCTGTATGCCTAGTATCATATAGAGGGGCTATCACTGGTTGCTTGATTCCAAGAAGGGGATAGCCGACACTTGGAAGAATTGGGTCATCTTGCCACTTCTCTAGATAGGTATGGTCAGGCAGTACCAAGTCCGCATATTCTGTACTCTCATCCAAGAAGGGAGAGAAACTGACGATAAAAGGAATCCTTTCAAAGGCCCTGTGGAATTTCTCTAAATCCAGACTGGTAAAAAGGGGATTTGTATCGTATAGGAAAAGGACATTAACCTTATAAGGATCCTCATTAAGAATGCCCTCTGGTAGAATCTCTAAGACACTAGAGGCAAGAGGGAACCTAAGAGTGCCCGCATGGTCAATCCGGGGCATAGATAAACCCTTCTCGGCAGTAGAATCTTTTTCTACGGGGGGCAGAGGTGAGAATGGAACGTCTCCTTGAACGAGAACTCCCCCAGAAGAGCCTATACTTCCCACCAAGGCATTTAGAGAGTGAATTGCCATAAGGCTATATAGGTCATTAGAGTAAGAACTTCTACCACGGTCCCCGAGGGCTAAGGCTGGCTTTGCCGTAGCAAATTCCCTAGCCAGTCTTATAATGATATCAACCGGGATACCAGTTATATCGGAAACAACGCCTGGAGAATACTCCTTAAGAACCATAGTCTTAAAGCCTACGTGCTCTCTGCCTACTTCATCCTTCCAATCCTCAAATCCAAATGTGTAATTCTCAATAAAGTTTTTATCATAAAGTTCTTCTCTTATAATTACGTGAGCAATTCCAAGAGCCAATGCCCCTTCGGTTCCAGGGTTAATTGGAATCCATTCGTCCGACTTTGCTGCCGTGATGGAGAGCCTGGTATCTATCTGCACTATCTTAGCTCGAATGCCCGGTCTTTCCTGCCTAAGGTAGCCGTAAGCCCTTAAAACCCTTACAGGAGACGACCAACCCTCAAGGAGCGGACAACCAAAGCTCAAGATATAATTTGTATTTTCAAGGTCATAGGCTAAGTGATCGTGAATTCCTTGAGTTAGGTAATTCACAATTGGCGTGGCGTTATTAGCTGTTGACCTAATATAATTAGGGGAGCCAAAAGCCTCTAAAAATCTTTCAATAAGTTTATGCATAAGCCCGCGGCATTCCCCTCCGACAAAGACAAAGGAATACGCCTCTTCTTTCTCCCTTATACTTTTAAGCCTTGAGGCTACAGTCATTATCGCCTCATCCCAGCTTATACTTTCCCAACTTCCTGTACCCCTTTCACCGACTCTCTTTATAGGACCTCTAATACGGTCTGGATTATAGAGGGCTTGCACCCCAGAGACCCCTTTAGGGCATAACCCGCCAACATTAATTGGATAAAGCGGGTTACCCTCAATCTTTACAACCTTTCCATCTACTACCCTTGCCTTGATTCCACATCCACCAGGGCAAGCTCCGCAGATGGATGTCACCCATTTCTCAATCCCCGGTCCCCTTATCCTTTCTTCTTCAGCGGTAAATTCAAGTATATCCCCTACAGTGTTACCTATGTCTTTGGGACTGCAACCACCGATTGCTGTCCCCAAAGTAGTTCCACCGGCAAGCTTAAGGAAGTTTCGTCTATTTACCTTCATTTTTTACCTCTAAGTTCAGACTCTTTTCTTACGTCCACTCTCTATGGGGCGCCAACGGCAGACATTTATCTATGACACGCATAGCAATCCGTATCTGCTCCCATCTTCTGGTGGCAGGCTATACACATATCCATGGTTAACTCAACCTCCGGTCCTAGCGGCGGCTTTATGCTTTCACCAATCCCTCCGTGGCAGGTTGTGCACTCTAGCTTTCCCAAAACCACATGTCTTCTATGAGAGAAATACACGTGATTAGGAACCCTATAAAGTCTCACCCATTTGATTTCCACACCTTGCTTTGCATACTCCCTAATTTTCTCCTCCTCTGGGTTTTGCGTTAAGGCTACTGTATGACACGTCATACATATCTCTCCTCCCGGTATCCCCGCAGAGGCGTGCTCTTCAAAATACTGGTGGCAAACACTGCAAGGAAGCTCTATATCCCGATGCTTCTTATGGCTAAACTCTATGGGTTGCTTAGTATTTAGCTCGGTTGTTCCCGAGAAGAAAACGCCTACACTCAGGATAAGGATTACTACAATTAATAAAGGGAGCAATTTTCTCATTTAGTTGCCCCACCTTTACTAATAGATTGCAGGTAAGCAAAGAGATTCGGCATGTCCTTACCCTTAAATTCGGGCCATGGAAGACGCTTTTCTCTCATCTTCTTCTCCATTATAGGGGCGTGATTCCACATCACCTGAACCATCTCGATAGGGGACGATACTCCTCGTGAGGTGGCTAGATCAGGACCAATTTCTTCACCCTTTCCCTTAACCGAGTGGCAGGTTATACAACCCTTGCTGGAGAAGAGCTTCTCTCCCTCTACACGGTCTCCGGGCTCGTCAACGAATTTAAGGAAGTAGAGGTATGCAATAATGTCTGCCATCTCTTCACCACTAAATCTAGGTCGATTTATTCCTCTTTTTTCCATTTCTTGCCACATCTCAGGTCCGTGATTCCACATTATACCTACAATCTCCGTAACGCTCCGATATAGCTCTACCTTTCCTAAGTCGGGACCGATACTTGCACCCTTACCACGAACAGAGTGACAATCTATACAACCCTTGCTCACAAAAAGTCTCTCACCCTCAGTTGGGTTTCCTGGAAGCATATATACCTTCTCCTCAGGGGCACCAGCACTTACCTTCTGAATATACGCAATTAAATCTACTATCTCTCTCCCCTCGAATCGGGGTCTTCTGATGCCCAATTCCTTCATCCTTACTTCCATTTCCGGACCGTGATTCCACATAGCCTGTGCCATGTAAAGGGGGGAGGCATAACGTTTCATCTCATCTAGCTTTGGTCCGATAGTTCCTCCTTTACCTCCCACTGAGTGGCACTTTATGCAACCCTTTTCCGGAAAAAGCTTCTCCCCTTCCAGTGGATTTCCAGGTTCGCCTAGGTACTGGAGGTAATAAAGATAGGCAATAAGTTCAGCCATTTCTTCATGGGTAAAGGTTGGTCTAGATATCCTTAATTCACGCATCCTTTCACTCATTTGAGGCGAATGGTTCCACATAACACCTGCAAGCTGTAAGAAGCTTCCATAGAAGGGCTTTTCCCCAAGGTCAGGTCCGTCCTTTCCACCATGACCGTGTATGGAATGGCATTTTATACATCCCTTCCCCTCAAACACACTCCATCCCTTAAGGGGGTCTTCAGGCAGACGAATCCATTCATTCGCTGCCAGGAGGACAGACACCGCTATAACTAAGCTCCATGCTGCCAAGCTGATACGGAGGGCTTGAAATTTCATAGGATTACACCTCCTTAAACCTAAATTACCTGCTTCCGGTAATCAAGTGAATTAGTTGCTTAAACTTAGTATCAAAGTTCGTGCCAAAAGTTTTTTTCAATATTTTAAAGGCATTGAAGCTACGGGAGATTTAAGGAGTGTCCGATTTTCCGACATCAGACACTCATAGTAGAGATAGTATGAACTGAAGCTTTATGAAAAAGGGAAATCTTGTATTTGGCATATGGTTTGCTATATTTCATAACCTACAAGATGATAGGTTTTTTTATTGTGGCGACACTAGCGATTATTCTAGGAGGATTTACAGAGAAAGTTGAGGGCAAGGAATATACAAAAAGTGAGGTGTGCGGTAGATGTCATACTGAAATCTTCAAAGAGTGGGTAAACTCCCTCCATGCCACCTCACTTACTGACCCTGTTTTTGTAGGGGTTTTTAAGGAGGTTGAATATAAAGAAGACAGGGAATTCTGCCTTAAGTGCCATGCACCCACTGTGAGGGTTACAGGAGATTTCGACATAAGACTTCCTATAACTAAAGAAGGCGTCACATGCGATTTCTGCCATACTATAAAGGGCGTGAATTTGACTAAAGAAGAGCCGTTTGCCTTTGACCTAGGAGATACAAAGAGGGGACCCTTTGAGGGTGGGATTGAGGATGGGCATAAAAACGCCTACTCAGAGGTGCATCTAAAGGCGGAGTTTTGTGCTACTTGCCATGAGGTGGTGAATAAGTGGGGGTTTTACGTTATGAGAACATATAGCGAGTGGAAAGAGGGTCCTTATGCGGAAAAGGGCATACAGTGTCAGAACTGCCATATGCCAGAGGTATTTGGTGTTCCCATTGTTAATCCCGAGGTTGCAAAGACCATACGGATTGTTACAGCACATAAATTTTTAGGGGGACATTCTGAGATTACTTTAACTCGGGCGGCGAAGATAAGCTCACTTGTAGAAAGACTCGATGATTCCCTTTCAGTTGTGGTTTATGTGACAAATGCCGAATCGGGGCATCGGCTTCCTACAGGAATTCCTTCACGAAAGGTCATACTTAGACTAAGGCTTTTAAGTCCGAGGGGAGAGGTAGCCGGTGAGATAGTCGGTGAAAAGGAGGTTGTATATAAACGGGTTCTCATTGATGAGGAAGGAAGAGAGATTCCTGACGACAACATGAAGGATATGTTTCTTAAGGCAGTAGGTGTAAAGAGCGATAACAGAATTTACCCCGGAGAGAGCCGCAGAGAAGAGTTTATCTTTCCCATAAGCGATGTTATGGGAGAAGAGGTCATCGTGGAGTCAGTCTTAAGGTATGAGTTTAGGGTTCCCTTTCTCGAGCCAAATATAATGAAAGTAGAAATGGCTCGTGATGTAAAAACAATTAATATCGGGAAAGAGGGTATAGATATAGGTATATGGAAATGGATTATTTTTCTTGTTGCGGTTTTATTTGTCCTGCAAATAACATTACGAATAGTAAGGAGGCACCCCAGTGGATGAAAAAATCGAAAGAAGGAATTTCTTTGGAACCCTGGTTAATTGGATATTAGGTCTTACAGTGGCAAGCTGGATAATCCCAATAGTAGCATACCTTTTCCCAAAATCTAAGGGGGAGGCAGAAAACGTCTTTATGGACCCTACGGGTAACCCTATAATAGTATCGGCTGTAATAGAAGAGGGGTCTAAAACAGGGCTTGCTTTTGGAGACGCCACAGTTGTTATTAGCTACGGAGGAGAGGTCAGGGCTTTTTCGGCGGTGTGTACACACCTTGGTTGTATTGTAAGCTGGAAGAAGGATGAAGGTATTTTCTTCTGTCCATGTCATGCGGGGAAATTTGACCCGAGTGGGAACGTTATTTCAGGACCGCCTCCTAAACCGCTTCTCAAGTATAGAGTTAAAGTTGAGGGAAGTAAGATAAACCTTTCAAAGGTGT
>Ga0209322_10002654_pt1 | contig 10173 bp, 9 predicted proteins | sample Rifsed19ft1_FD_184013 | JGI IMG/M metagenome (GOLD analysis project Ga0209322, IMG submission 184013) | Soil microbial communities from Rifle, Colorado, USA - sediment 19ft 1 (version 2) | ecosystem: Environmental > Terrestrial > Deep subsurface > Rock core/Sediment | place: Rifle, Colorado...
GGTTAGTGGTTATCATACTACGAAAATTGAGATGCAACAAAAATGGAAAACTGAGATGTTAAGTTACATTTAACTTTTATTAAAAGTAAATGATTGCTTGCCACAAAAAAAGAGCGGGTTACCTTTCGGCTTCCCGCTCTTTCAAATGTGCCCTCAAGGTTGATCAGCACCGTAGTTTTCTGCAAAGCTAATCAGTCCCCGAAGTATGCCGTCAATCGGCAACCGCCTCTGCTCCCCATCCATGGTACACAGTGCAGTCACCAAACTTGACGTGCCCCAAACTCTGTAACCCGCAGGCCTTTGGCCAAAGTCCTTAGTGTCAATGTAGAAACAACGACTTACTGCCTTGACCCACAGATCGACTCCCCCAAACGTCACCTTCAGGGGCCCGGCGGTAATCATCCCCTTCCTCAACCAAGTCTCAACGGCCGTATCATAAAGTGCCTGAAGAGAGGCAATCGAAACGGAACTGACGACCGCCACGAGCGCCTCTTTGTCCTGCTTCCTTAAAGCGAGAGCGTAGACCAAGGCGCCATCGGCCGCCTCAAGAGTCATCCCATTGATAGTCAAAAACAGATCCGCCGCATCCAGCCCTAGCAAATCTGCCGGTGTTGGGTAAACCCTCACCAGCCTAAAGGCTAGCACAAAATTCATCCCTTTCACATTTGCCAAACGATCGACATCAAATTGTTTCATGGGATACCTTCATTGAAAGGAATGAAAAAACCTCCCCCAAGTCACTGTTTGACCCTGGGAAATTCTTCACCCCGAAGTTAAAGTGCATTTCGATATTGTCCTCGTCTCTAAAGCTCAAGTTTTAAGTCCTAAAGACGAGGCCCTCCGGTAAAGACCGGAGGGCTCGAAAGTGCGGTCACGCAGTCTCGGTTGCCCCGCAGCTGGGACAAGCTTGACCAAGTGTCCGGGCGCTGCCGCAAAAAGTGCAGTTGTTCTCTTTTTGCTTCAACTCCTTCTCCTCTGCCACTTTGACAGCGACTTTGCGGGCGGCCTCTACCGTCGCCCTTTCGACTTCAGCGCCATACTTTTCAATGGTGTCCGCGATCTTATTGGCGGTGTTCAAATCCGAACCAGCCTGGCCGACGATCTCAACTGCGCCACCGAGAACGTCGAGCGCGCCTTCAACCACATTGCGACCTTGAACAGCCCTTCTGCCCAGATTGAACAAGCTGTCGACAACGCCGCTCGCGCCCTGCTTGACTTCATCAAGGTTCAAGCCACTGACGGTAACAGCCGTTTTGTCGTCATTGACTGACAAGCGGATCATGCAAAAGGGGTGGCTTCCCGCCTGGCGGGCAATGGCGATGCTCGAGGGCGCGCCGACAATGCGAAATTCTCGCGAGTCCAGGTTGTTCTTCAGTCGCGCAACGATCTCGGTAACCTCGAGACGTGCCTCGTAAGCGATCGTCTGCCCCTTGACGAGTTCAAGGACGCGGTTGACGGCAACTGCGCCCAAGCCCGTGCCGACGCCTAGCCCGGCCAGAGTCCCGGTCTCAGACCCGGGAACCGGAGCATTAGAAGGATATCGCCGCATCCGAATCAACGTTGTCTTGGCCACGATGGAATCCGTAAAGCTCGGAATCTGTGCATCAATCCACGCGTTGGCTTCTTCTTCAGGCATCGCCAACAGCCAGACGATCTCGTCATCACTAAGAATTCGTGCCATGTTTTTTCTCCTTATGGGAATGTGCGTACTTTTAAGTACTGGCTGGATTTTAAACCCAAATGACCCAAAAATCAACTATAGGTCACGCCATGAAAAAGAGCGGGTTGCCTTTCGGCTTCCCGCTCTCACAGTTATTTGATGACCCGCTGGGGTGTCGGTACCATCCGCGGAACTTTCCAGCTCCCCGAATCGCTTCCCCCGCTGTCCCACGAGCCACTATCCGATCCACCCGAGTCCCAGGAACCAGAGTCGGAACCACCAGAGTCCCAAGACCCGGAATCGCTTCCACCACTATCCCAAGATCCCGAATCGGAACCGGAATCCCAGGAACCGGAGTCGGAACCGGAAGAATCATCGCTGGACCAGTCGTAACTTGACTGCGACGGCGGGTCATACGGCTCCGGCGTCTTGGTCGGTTCGGGAGTGTTGGTCGGCAAGGGCGTCGGCGTCGGCGAGGAGGCATGCGCATAAGCGTCCTGCAGCCAGGCGTAAGCCAGATTCGCTTCACCAATCGCCGTCTGCCAATCCGATCGGTTCATCTGCCGCCAGGCCTGAGTCGTATGGGACATTCCCACGTTAAATTCCGACTCGGCCAATTGCGGGGCTACCGCATCCGCCGGAGGGTTAAAAACCCGCCCCTTAACGGTGTACCAAGCATAAACTTCAACTGACTCGATCGTCCCTTTGGCATCCCGGGCTAGTTGCAACTCGACTAGAGCGGAGTCAACAACCTGGTTCAACTGATCAATCAGGGCGACAGCGCCATCATATACTCTAACCAAATCGGCGCCATCTTCAAGCAAACTTTGCAACCAGGCCAGCGATGATCCACAAATGTCGCCGACTTCGACGGGAACCGATCGGTTCGATTTCAGGCCACCAAGTTGAAACTGGCGCCGCTGCTGAAATTCCTGCCTGGTTTGTTCCCAAGCATTCGTAGCTGCTTCCCAGTTTGTCCGGTAGCCAACTTCGGCAATCTGGCAGGCCACGGCCAACTCGACCACCTTTGCTTCTGCCTCCCGCGCCTTACGGGCATTATCAGCCACAATGCAGCCACCGGTGATCATCAAAACCAAACCAACCACGATCACACCAATCCAGATGTTTCGTCTGTCGTAATAGTTCATCTGCCACCTCCTTAAGTGGATTTGAATTTGAAAAAGTTAAAGAACCTGTGGCCGCGCCACATTAACCCGCTATTATATAGGATAGTTAAACTTTTGCCAAGTTTTCATACAGACAAACGATCGTCAGCGGCCCGACCCCGCCCGGAACGGGCGTAAAAAAAGAAGCCTTCTCCGCCACCTTCGGCTCAAACTCTCCCTTCGGAAAGCCCAAATCAATTGCCACTACCCCCTCCCGCACCATTTCCGGCGTGATCAACCCCGCCGCTCCCGTTGCCGCAACAATCGTCTCGCAAACCAACAACCCCTTCAAATCATCCCCCAAATCAAATCCTAAACAAGGATAACCTGCCCCTCCCAAGTCGCGCATCAGCCTGCGCCCCACCATCCCTTCGGCTCCCACCACCCCGATCCGCCGACCCAGTCCGACTCCGGCTTCCTTTAATAGTCGAAGAACGGCCAACACTGCCGCCGGTTTGAAATCACTTCGGGCATTCAGTCCGTCAACGTCTTTTTCCACCGGGATAGCGGTCAATATCTCTTCTGTCTCCTCCCGACCCGCGCCCAAAATCGGCAGCTGAACCAGGACGCCATCTTCAGCGACCCTTTTTAACCTTTCTACCACTTCCTCCTTATTCCTTAATACTTCAACCTTAACTTTTACCCCCAGCCTTTCCCCCAGCTGTCGTTTCAACCTAATATAAGTGCTTTCCTGGTCACTGCCATCAGACTGCAAAATAAGCAGGCTTTTCCCCGCCAAACGACCCGAGGCCATTAACTCCTCTTCTATTTTCTTCGCCACCACCCGGCCAGCAAAAATCATGGTCTTAATTCTACACGACGAACCGCCGGTTTAACTCCGCCCAAACTCGGCCATGGATTTCCTCCCGGGAGTCGATCTCTCCAGGCCCAATCATGCACTCAATTCGAGCAAATCTCCGGCGCGTCGCACAGAGGTATTCATACATTGCCCGCGTCTTCGTTTGATGCTCCAAATTCTTCTCGGCTTCATCGGTTATCACCGCCCCACCCAGATATTCGCGCCCCGCCTTTTTCAAACACAAGCTTCGGGACAACTCGGCATCGGTGGCTAAGAAAAAAGAAATATCCGGCATTGGCAATCCCATTTCCCCATATTCAAACTGCTCAAATTCATCAATAAAGAGCCTTGCTTCTGCCATCGTGGCACACTTGGCGCCGCCGTGACCCAAATTGGAATCAGTAAAACGATTACAAATAGCCACCCCGCCTTCCCGCATAAACTGGATCATTTCGTCTCTGACACTCAAGCGATCAAAGACAAAAGGCAGAGCCGCCAGATAGGTCGGGATTTCCATCAACGGACCGAACTTCCCCGCCAGCATTCGCCCGGCAACCCTCGCTCCGAAGCTACCGCCGGCATACTGAGGAAAATCCCAAACATGCACCTTTCCTCCTAAATTGACCAACCGATTCTCTAAGAATTTCACCTGCTCGGTCTTGCCCGACCCGTCCCCGCCCTCAATGGTCAATAAGTGGCCCGCCAACATTGTTATCCTGTCCATAATTATCTTCCCGCCAGGTCCTGCCTGACTGCTTCCTTAATTCTACCCAAGGGATATTCCTTCGTGTTCGTAAATGATCCCAAGACCGTTAGCGCCGGCATTTTCCTCTCCATCGCCCGCCACAGTTCCTGGGCAAACCAGCGGTATTCCTCAAAGCCGCTGGCGATCGACCGCAATTCCGAAATCCAGTAGCCCTCGACCAGGTCGCAATCGATATCAAAAGTGGTCAGCATCCCCTGAGTCAGCAAGTATCGGGCTTTTTCCTCTCCCACCCGCCCCCGCATCCAGATAACCGTCTCGGCCATCATTTTCTGAACCGTGCTGTACTTGGTTACCACCTCTTCACCCATCGCCGCGATATCTTTGGGAATATGATAGCCATTCTGACCGGAGAAATCCGCTTTGGTTCGCCATAAAATTCGGCGGTGGCGGAACAGATCCTTCAGACTGCCAAAAGAAATCTGTCTGAAACGGATAGAGAGCACCACCTTCCGCAAAAAGTCCGGCAACTCATGTCGCCGGTTGGTCCGCAACCGTCCCAGGTCGGCCAGCACCTTCTCCATTTCACCCGTCTTCACCATTCTCCCCGCCCGCCGATTCAGTTCCCCCTTGTCGGCGTTGGGATTCTGGTCGTTCAAAAAGGCTTTGGCGGCGGTATACAAAAACTGGCGCGTCGATACTTTCAATAAATCGATCCCCGGCTTCTTATTGCCTTCTTTGGGCATCGCTTCCAGCCAGGGATTTTTGGCCAAATACTCCTCCCGCTTCCGCTTGTACTCCGTCCAGGCCAAACCGTGTTCATTGTTGACCACCGCGATAAACTCGGGATTCACCTTGGCCAGTTCGACAGCCACCGCGTCCCCCATCTTTTGCATTTCCTCGTTTTCCTCGGCCCGCAAATTCATAATCAACTCGCTCAAAGCCCGAAAGTCACCGTGCAAACCAAAATTTGTTAGCGCCGCCAAAGGTAAAAGCCCCTTGAGGTCATCGCACACTCTCCCCCGAATAGCCGACAGATAAGCCGCCTCACTCACTCCCTCCTCCCGCGGGTTACCGGCGACGACATAATCCCAAACCGGCTGCCACAACAACTGATAGGTTCCAAAACAAAGCTCCATCGCCCCCTCATAAACCTGTTTTGCCTGCTCGTCACCGTCAAAATCCAACTCCTTGTACAAATATCTCCCATTTTCCTTTTCCCCCCACTTAATGTAGCGGGTTGAGGCCTCAATTCGCGTCAAAAGCGGCTGGACAATCCCCAAAGTGGTCGCCAAAATAGAAGCGTTCTGGACCATCACATAGGCGCTGGCGTCCTCCCGCGCCGAGTCATCGCCAAAGCCATCAAGAACGATTTTGCCCCTTTTCCCAACCTTGACCTCATCCAACAAGTTGTCATCGCCGGCTTCCTCCAACTTTAAGAACAACTGCCTAGCCTTCTCCCGCAATCTCTCCATCACTCGCTCCGGCTCGATCAGACATTCCGCCCACAAGAGCTCCCGAGCGTCCCGAATTTCCGCCCGACTCTGACGGATAACCAACCACGCCTTTATCGGATCCGCTAGCCTACCTGTCAGAGCATAGACATCCTTATCCATGTTGGTAAAAAATTGCGCCAAATACCGCCCCTTCAATTCCTTCTCAGCGGCAAGAACATCCGCCTCCAGCGTCGGCAATACATATTGATAAACTTCTTTTCCCCTTTTTACTTCTTTCATCTCTATCAATATACCCCGACCCGCTTTACTTGACAATGCTAGATTTTGTAATACGATTGGGTTCATGTTCAACCGCAAAATTGAAGCCCGCTCGCAATCGGTTATGAACCTGGCCACCGCCCCACTACTGGCCGAGCACCATTTCCTGGCCACCCTACCCATCGACCAGAAACTTCTCGAACTCTACCATTTATTTATCCAAGAAGAACGGCTGGCGGCCCTAATCGCCGACGACAAAGAAGTAATCGACAAAGATACCGTCTACGAAGTCGTCGCCAGCGCCAGAAAAATTGCCGCCAAAGGCTACCCCACCACTCTCGTCTCGACCGACGAACTGCTCGACATCGCCCAAATCTTCGATCCGGAAACAGCCTCCGACAAACTCATCAAGATCCTAGCAACACTCAAGGAGGAGGGGAACTCCGCCTGGACCGCCCGCGTCGCCGCCGCTCTCGCCTACTTCTCTAACCTTCAGGGTCCGTCCCCGTAGGTCCTTCGGCCGCACCTGGGGGCTTCGGTTTCTTCCAACTGGCGTAGTCGCACTTCGGGTAATTCTCACAGCCATAAAACTCCCTCCCCGTCCTCGTCCGTTTGACCACAATCCGGCCCCCATCCTTCGGGCAAGTCATCCCCTCCAAATAGACAATTAATTTCGCGGTATAGCGGCACTCCGGAAAACGGGAACAACTATAGAAGCGGCCGAAGCGGCCGATCCTGATAACCACTTTCCCCTCCTGGCACTCGGGACACTTCTTCCCCGTCGACTCGACCGGCATCTTCACCCGTTCCGCTTCCTTGGTCGTCTTGACCACCGTCTTCTCAAATGGACCATAAAAATCAGACAAGATCTTTTCCCATTCCTTTTTGCCTTCGGCAATCTCGTCCAGATCGGCTTCCATTTTGGCCGTAAACTCGTACTCCATCTCCGTCGGGAAGTTCTTCACCAGGAAGTCGGTCACCACCGTTCCAATCACCGTCGCAAAAAACCTTTTTTCTTTCCTCTCCACATAGCCGCGAACGATAATCGTACTGATCGTCGGCGCATAGGTACTCGGCCGGCCGATACCTCTTTTCTCCAGCTCCTTGATGAGCGAAGCGTCATTGTAGCGCGCCGGCGGCTGGCTAAATTTCTGGGCCGCCTCAACATTCTCTTTTTTCAATTTTTCATCCTCGGTCAGTTCCGGCAGGATCACCTCACCATCGTGCTTGTAGAGCTCCTTCCACGACTTAAACTTAAAGACCTCGCCCACCGCCCGCAGTTGATAGTTATCTTTATTCTCGGCCACTACCCAAACCACGGTCTGATCCACCAACGCCGGCCGCATCTGGCAGGCGACCGTCCGTCTCCAAATCAACTGATAAAGTTTTATCTCCTCACGGTCGACATCGTCGCCCGTCACTTCCACTTCACTAACCTGCGTTGGCCGAATCGCTTCGTGAGCTTCCTGGGCCGTCACCTTGCCCGAAGTCTTGTAGTAGATCTCCTTGTCGGCTAAATATTCTTTCCCGTATTTTTTGGCAATCACTTCCCGAATTGCGGCCACGGCGCTCTCCACCAAGTGCAAAGAATCGGTACGATGGTAGGTGATCGCTCCTTTTTCATAGAGCCGTTGGGCGACACTCATTGTTTTCTTGGCCGACCAGCCGTAGACGTTCGCCCCCGCCTGTTGCAGGGTAGAGGTCTTGAAGGGTGGGTGGGGGTAAAGATGCCTTTCTTTCTTTTCGATCTTCCCCACCTCATATTGCGCCTGATTCAAATCGGCCTCGATCTCCCGCGCCTTTTTCTCGTCGCCGATCTTCACCATCTTGCCATTTGCCTTGACCAACTCCACTGTAAACGTCTCTTTTTTCCCCTTCTCCCGCGCTACTGCCACTTTTATCTCCCAGTATTCTTCCGCTTTGAACGCCTCAATCTCCCTTTCCCGCTCAACCACCAAACGGACGGCCACCGATTGGACCCGGCCGGCCGACAGACCCCGCCTCACCTTCTTCCACAAAACCGGCGACAGTTCATAGCCCACCAGCCGGTCCAGAATCCGACGCGCCTGCTGGGCGTCCACCAAATTCATGTCGATCTTTCGTGGGGTTTTTAGCGCCTCTTCAACTGCCTCCTTGGTAATCGAATGGAAAGTAATCCGCTCAATCTTGTCTTTCTTTATTCCTTTCTTGCCTTCGGTCAAAAGCTCCTGGGTGTGCCAGGCGATTGCCTCGCCCTCGCGATCCGGATCGGAAGCCAGGATTACCCGATCCGCCTTCGCCGCCGCCGTCTGCAATTTCTTGGCCGTCTCTTCTTTCCCTTCGACCAATTCGTAACTCGGAACAAAGTGCAAACCCGGCTTGCCTTTTTTGACTTCAATCCCCATTTTGGACTTCGGCAAATCGCGGATATGGCCTATGGTGGCCAGCACCTCGTAGCCGCGACCCAAATACTTGGTCAGACTTTTTGTTTTTGTTGGTGACTCGACAATAACTAACTTCACAACTGTTCACTATATCTACTAATTAGAAAGACGGCAACCCCCGCCCGCCTGTGGTGGGGTCAAAGGAAGCGAAAGTATAGCCGATGGTGTAAAATAGCCCCTGCCAGCAATGCTTTAAGCATAGCTAATGCAGGCTGGCCACTCTTCCAGCCAAAAGGAGGCAATCATGGAAGTAATTGCCGACGAACTGCAGCTTAAAATAGTCAGGAAACGAACAGATACAGCTCTGTTCGTTTCATTTCTTACGATGGTTCTGCCACTAATTCCACTCCTTGTCGGAGGCGCCCCGGCGCTCATAGTGGCTCTCTTCGGCGCGGTCGCCCTTGCCGGCGCTTTCGCGACGACGATGATCATGATGGCCAGGCAACATCTCTTTGGTCTCGCCCTTTCAGCCGTTTGGCTGACAGCCGAAACCATCATCTATTTCGCCTGGCTCCTACCGCTGCTCGTGGCCCGCTAAGGGCATTGACCCCGCTTACTAGCGGGGTCTTTTTTTGGTCCCGCCGCCGGCGGACAGGCATAAAAAACGCCCCCGCGACCATTGGTCGAAGGGGCGAAATAAAGTTGAAATTCGAAAGGATCCCCCGACTACTCGGGAGAAAGGAATCCAGCGAAAAATTTTTTTCGGTTCCCCGTGGTTCCTTTCGAATTAATCCGCAATATATCACGACTATCTTATAATGTCAAGCCGCCGTGTCAAGAGGTCGGACCTCTTGACGATTGAACACATAATTTACACGGGGCCCTTTCTGCCTAAAACAGACCAAAACTACCCGAAACCTGAGCCTCAAAATCAGTTCTTGAGTACATACTCGACTATCTGCCTGGCTACCGGTCCGGCCTGTTCGCTCCCTTCGCCGGCATCTGTTAGCATCACCGTCACCACCACCCACTGGGGGGTATCCCCCCGGGGTATGACGACGACCATCCAAGCGTGCGGTTTTGCCTCCTCCCCCCCGTGCTGGGCCGTCCCCGTTTTGCACATGACCGCTCCTTTCAGATTAAAAAAGACAAAACCCGTCCCGCCCTCCTGACAAACCATCTTCATCCCCTCTTTTAGCGTCTCGATCGCTTTCTGGGGCAAGCTCAAATCAGAACATTCTGATTTGCCCACCAGTCTCGGCGGACACTTCTTCCCGGAAACCACCGCCGCCGCCATTCGATTAATCTGTAAGGCTGTCACCAGCAGATCACCCTGACCAATCGCCAAGTGATAGGTGTTCCCCAGGAACCAGCGTTCGCCTTTCTCCTTCTCCATCCACAGGGGTGTCGGCAATAACCCGGGAGCCTCTCCCGGCAGGTCAATCCCCGTCTTCTCCCCCAAGCCCACTTTCTTCGCAAAAGCAGTCAGCCGGTCTACCCCCAACCTTTCTCCCAGACGATAGAAGAAGATATCGTTGCTGCGCGCCAGAGCTTTCTTAACATTAATTTTTCCCTCCGTCTTGCCGTACTTGTCGAAATACCAGTTGCCAAAGCGATACGGCCCGATGACGATCTCACCCGAATCCTCGATCAGGTCAGTTTCGTCAATCACCCCGAGAGACAGACCCGCCAGAGCCGGCACCAACTTAAAAACCGAACCCGGCGGAAAGGCCCCCCCGCTGGCCCGGTTAAACAAGGGTTTTTTTA
>Ga0209322_10002656_pt1 | contig 10171 bp, 6 predicted proteins | sample Rifsed19ft1_FD_184013 | JGI IMG/M metagenome (GOLD analysis project Ga0209322, IMG submission 184013) | Soil microbial communities from Rifle, Colorado, USA - sediment 19ft 1 (version 2) | ecosystem: Environmental > Terrestrial > Deep subsurface > Rock core/Sediment | place: Rifle, Colorado...
GGCGTACTCGATCCGATCCAGCACGCGTTCGTCGAGACCGGCGCGATCCAGTGCGGCTACTGCACGCCCGCGCAGGTGCTCGCGGCGAAGGCGCTGCTCAGCCGCAACCCCCACCCCGGCGAGGCTGAGGTGCGTGACGCGCTGAGCGGCATCCTGTGCCGTTGCACGGGCTACGTCAAGCCGGTGCAGGCGGTGCTGCGCGCCGCCGCCGCGCTGCGCGGCGAGCCGCTGCCGCCGGTCGATCAGCCGGCGATCTCTCCGCCGCCCGGGTTATTTGATGTAAGAGGCGACTCTCACAGATCCCCGCAGCGAAGCGAAGGGGACAGTCGCCAACCCGATGAGCCACCTGAAGTCACCGGGTTCTTTGGCCCAAGCCTTGAAACCCGAACCATCGCGCCGCCCAAGCTGATCGTCGTTCCACCCAAGGCCGAGACGAGCGTCGTCAACAAACCCGAAATCAAAGTCGATGCGGCGAAACTGGTGAAGGGCCGGCCTGCCTTCGTCGACGACATCGACTTGCCCGGCCTGTTGCACGCCGCGCTGCTCACCAGCCCGCACGCGCACGCGCGTATCAAGCGCATCGACGCGAGCCGGGCGCGCGCGCTGCCCGGCGTTCACGCCGTGCTGACGTACAAGGACATTTCGCGCGTGCTGTATGCCTCGGGCGGGCAGTCGTACCCCAACCCCAAGCCATACGACCAGGTCAGCCTGGACAACAAAGTGCGGCACGTGGGCGACCGCGTGGCGTTCGTCGCCGCCGAGACGCCGGAGATTGCAGCAGAGGCGCTTGATCTCATCGAGGTCGAGTATGAAGTTTTGCCGGCGGTATTCGATCCGGTTGAAGCGATGAAGCCCGGCGCGCCGATCATCCACGACGAGCCGGACGCGATCGGCATCCACGACGCGCAGCACAACATTGTGCACCACATTCACGCGATGCACGGCGACATCGACCGGGCGATGGCCGAAGCCGACCGCGTCATCGAGCGGACGTACACGGTGCATCAGGTGCAGCAGGCCAGCATCGAGCCGCACATCTGCATCACGTACTGGGACGAAGACGATCGCCTCGTGGTACGCACGAGCACGCAGGTTCCATTCCACGTGCGGCGGATGCTATCGCCGCTGATCGGCCTGCCGGTCTCGCGCATCCGCGTGATCAAGCCGCGTATCGGGGGTGGGTTCGGCGGCAAGCAGGAGATGCTGATCGAGGACATCTGCGCGCACCTGACGCTCGCCACGGGCCGCCCCGTCCGGCTCGAATACACGCGCGCGCAGGAGTTCACGTCGGCCCGATCGCGCCACCCGCAAATCACCACTTTCCGCGCGGGCGTGAGGACCGACGGCCACCTCACCGCGATCGATATGTACACCATCGGCAATACCGGCGCGTACGGCACGCACGGGCTGACGGTGCAGATGGTGAGCGGCTTTCGCGGTCTTTCGACGTACAAAGCGCCGGCCCTGCGCTTCGAGTGCGACGTGGTCTATACCAACATTCCCACGCCCGGCGCGTATCGCGGCTACGGCGCGCCGCAAGCCGAGTTTGCGCTGGAGAGCCTGATGGAAGAGGTGGCCGAAGCGATCGGCATGGACGTGATCGAGTTCAAGCGGCTGAACTGGATCAAGCTGGGCGATCCTCTGGTCATGGCGCGGGCGATGGGCGAAGGCCGCGAGGGATTCGAGCAGGTCGTCACGTCGAGCGGCCTGGAAGAGTGCGTCCAACAGGGCGCGGCGGCGATCGGTTGGGAGCGGCGCGCGCTGGGCGACGCCTACCGGATCGATCCGAAGCGGCCGCATATCCGGCGCGGGCTGGGCATGGCTGTGGCGATGCACGGTTCGGCGATCGCCGGGCTGGACATGGGCGCGGCCAGCATCAAGCTGAACGACGACGGCTCGTTCAATCTTCAGGTGGGTGCGACTGACATCGGCACGGGGGCCGACACGGTGCTGGCGCAAATCGCGGCCGAGACGCTCGGCGTGCCGCTGAAGGACATCATCATCTACTCGTCCGATACCGACTTCACCCCGTTCGACACCGGAGCGTATGCCAGCAGCACGACGTACATTTCCGGCGGCGCGGTGCTGAAAGCTGCCGAGGATGTCGCGCGGCAGATCATCGAGCACGCGGCGAAGTATCTGCTTAAAGGTGCAGACCCCGATCGGATGTGGCTGAAGGATAAGCGCGTGTGGGCCGCTACGCGCGATGGGCGCAGCGTCTCGCTCGAAGAGGTCGCGCTGCATTCGATCCACCAGGAGGATCAGAAGCAGATTCAAGCCGTCGCGTCGCACATGTCGTATGCTTCGCCGCCGCCCTTCGCCGCGCAGTACGCCGAGGTCGAGGTCGATATCGAGACCGGGCAGGTCGAGGTGAAGCAGTTGATCATGGCCGTCGATTGCGGTGTGGCGATCAACCCGGTCACGGCAGCCGGCCAGATCGAAGGCGGGATGACGCAGGCGCTGGGCTACGCGCAGTGTGAGGCGATGGTCTACGACGAGAAGGGCACGCCGCTGGCAACCGACTTCACGCGCTACAAGATTTACGCTGCGCACGAGATGCCGGAACTCGGCGTGATTCTCGTTCAGACGCACGAGCCGAATGGCCCGTACGGTGCGAAGGCCGTCGCGGAGATTCCAAAGGATGGTGTGGCCCCGGCGCTGGCGAGCGCGATCCATCACGCCACCGGGGTGCGCCTGCGCGATTTGCCCTTTACGCCAGAGAGGGTGTGGCAAGCCTTGAGACGACAAACGACCAACGACGAATGACGAACGGTGGTTAATCGTCTATCGTCTTTCGTCCTTGGTCTTTCGTCATTCGTCCTTCGTCTTTCTACGGGAGCGTGTGAGTGAACATCGCGGCACTGGCCGGCGGTGTGGGCGGGGCGAAGTTCGCGCACGGCCTGGCGCAGATTATTTATCCACGAATTCACACGAATAATCACGAATTGATTCGTGAAGATTCGTGGAGATTGGCGGATCATTCTCTGACGGTGGTCGTCAATGTCGGCGACGACTTCGATCATCTCGGCCTGCGCATCTGTCCCGACCTGGATACGGTGATCTACACGCTAGCCGGCATCGCCAATCCGGAGACGGGCTGGGGCACTGCCGGTGAGACATGGCACGCGATGGACATGTTGGGTCGCTATGGCGGCGAGACGTGGTTCCGGCTGGGCGATCGCGACCTGGGGATGCACCTGTTTCGGACGGCGGCGCTCAGGCAAGGCCGGCGCTTGACAGATATTGTGGCTGATGCGTGCGGACGTTTGGGGGTGGCGGCGCGCGTGCTGCCTGCGACCGACTCGCCGGTTCCGACAATCGTCGAAACGGATCAAGGCGCGCTGGCCTTCCAAGAATACTTCGTGCATCGGCGCTGCGAGCCGGCGGTGCGCGATGTGCGCTTTGACAGGATCGAGTCGGCGCAGCCAACCGGGGAAGTCATCGCCGCACTCGATGCCGCCGATCTGGTGGTCGTGTGCCCGTCCAACCCGTTCGTGAGCATCGATCCGATACTGGCACTCGGCGACCTGCGCGAACGCTTGAAACGCAAGCCGGTCGTCGCCGTGTCGCCGATCATCGGTGGGCAGGCAGTGAAAGGGCCGGCGGCGAAGATGCTGCGCGAACTCGGCTATGAGCCGTCGCCGCTCAGCGTGGCGCGGCATTACGCGGACTTCCTCGATATGTTCGTGATCGACCGTGTTGATGCCGGGCAGACGCTCGAGATTGAGAGAGCAGGAATTCGCGTGCTGGTGACCGATGCCTTGATGAAGTCTGTTGAGGATCGCGCGCGGCTGGCGCACGACGTGATCCAATTCGCACATCAAGCCTGACTGCCTGGATCGCCAACAGCCCACTCGTCACACTTGGAGGTCGCGATGGAAGTCGATCTTTCTGCCGAGCACTATTACGATCAAGGACTGGACCTTGAAAAACAGGGCAAGTGGGTCGAGGCCGAGGCGAAGTATCGCCGCGCGATCGAACTGGAACCCGACAACGCGGACGCCCACTTCCGCCTGGGCTACGTCCTGGGTGAGCAGCAGAAATCGGCCGAGGCCGAGAGCGCCTATCGCAAGACCATCGAGATCGACCCCGACCGTTACAACGCGCACTTCAACTTGGGCGTGATGCTGGAATGGCAAGAGAGATGGGTCGAGGCCGAGGCGGAGTATCGCCGCGCGATCGAACTGGAGCCTGACAACGCGGACGCTCACTTCCGGCTGGGCTACGTCCTGGGTGAGCAGCAGAAATCGGCCGAGGCCGAGAGCGCCTATCGGAAGACGATCGAGCTTGACCCCGATCGCTACAACGCGCACTTCAACCTGGGCGTGATGCTCGAACGGCAGAAGCGGTGGGCCGAAGCGGAGCCGGAGTATCGCCGCGCGATCGAACTGGAGCCTGATAACGCGGACGCCCAGTTCCGGCTGGGCTATGTGTTGGGCGAGCAGCAGAAGCCGGCCGAGGCCGAGGCCGCCTATCGCAAGACCGTCGAGCTTGATCCCCAACGGTCTGACGCACACTTCAACCTGGGCCTGATGCTGGAACGGCAAGGCCGCTGGGCCGAAGCGGAGGCCGCCTACCGCCGCGCAGTCGAACTCAAGCCCGACGGCGCGGACGCAAATTTCAGGCTGGGTTACGCTCTGGGCGAGCAGGGGAAATCTGCGGAGGCCGAAGCGGTCTACCGCAAGACCATCGCGCTCGACCCCAACCGGTATGATGCCAACCTCAATCTGGGCGTGATGCTCGAACGGCAGGGCAAATGGGCCGACGCCGAGACGGCCTATCGCCGCGCGGTTGAGCTGGATTCTACCAACCCGGACCCGCACCTTTATCTGGCCAATGCGTTAGGTGAAACAGGCAAGTACAAGGACGCCGAGCGCGTCTACCGCACAACGCTGGAGCTAGATCCCAATCAGGCTTCGGCGCGTAACAACCTGGCCGACTTGCTCAGAAAGTCCGGTTTCCCCGAGGCGGCGCGCGAAGAAGCGCTAAAGGCTGTCCAGAGCGATCCCGGACTCTGGTATGCGCGCCACACGCTGGCCGAGATTGAGATCGATTTGGGCGATGAAACCGGCGACGCCAAGTGGTATGAAGCGGCCACCCGCGATATCGATACCGCGACCGAACTGCTCTTCAGGGTAGGTACACCTCAGGAGCAGCAGGAGCATCAGCCTCATCTGCTTCTCCAGCGCGGTTACGCTCACGCCAAGATCGGCCGGCAGGACAAAGCCATCGCAGATTTTCAACAGTGTCTGGAGCTTCGCGTGAAAGGGCCGACCACGCACGGCGATCCATTCCTCAAAGCGCGCGAGAATTTGAAGGCACTCAGAAGCCTTCGCAATGGAAGCGATACTCACACCTCCATTCCCAAATGGTTGCCTTATATCCTGGTAACGCTCTCCGTCGCGCTGGGCGGTATGGCGATTGTCCTCCTGACGCTGGGCAAAATCGACGGCGGTCAATTCACGGCGTTGATTCTGGCTGCTTTCGTCGGCGTGTTCATCGCATTCTTCTTCCCATACGTAACCAAACTCAAGTTCGGCGGCGTGGCGGAGCTGGAGAAGGAAGGCAGCGGCCCGATCAATGTATCCACCACTGTCAAACTGGAGGCCGGCGTGGAGCGGCTGGAGCAACAAAGATGAATCGGGTGATAGCATGAGAAGCATTCGCGAATACCATCGCCCTCAACAACTCGAAGAAGCACTGGCGCTCCTGGCACGCCATGACGTGACTACATTACCCATCGGCGGCGGCACCGGCCTGGTCGCCGAAGGCCGGCTGAATGTAGAGGCCATCGTCGATCTGCGCGACCTGGGTCTATCGTACATCCGGCGCGACGGCGCTGCGCTGCGTCTCGGCGCGACGACAACGTTGCAAACACTCATCGACTCACCCGAATCGGCTCAGGCCTGGAGCGGGGAACTGGCGCGCGTGCTGGAATTGACCGTGGCGCGCAATCTGCGCGAGGCGGGGACGATCGCCGGGACACTCGTATCGGCGACGAACAACAATCCGCTGGCCGTCCTGCTGCTCGCGCTCGATGCCTCGCTGACGATCGAGCCGGGTCGCAAGACAGTTGCGCTCGAAGCGTTCCTCTCACAGCGCGCGTCACTGCTCACCGCTTCACTGATCACCGAAGTGACCGTCCCCCTGCCCCGTCCCGGCCAGGCCGTTGCATTCGAGAAGGTCGGCCGCACGCCCGCCGATCTGCCGATCGTATGTGCGGCGATCCGGGCGCAACTGGAAAACGGAGTGTTACGCGATGTGCGGATCGGGCTGGGTGGGGTCGCGCCGCTGCCGGTGCGCGCATCTCGCATCGAGCAGGCGCTTCAAGGCAAACCGCCCGATGCACACGCCGTCGAACGCGCCAGGGCCGATCTCAACCCGCCATCGGACTTTCTGGGCAGCGCCGAGTATCGGCGCGAGGTGGCGGCTGTGCTCGTGCGCCGCGCGATCGAGCGCCTGATGCATTAGTACTCTCCACCAGCGCCACAGACTCTCTGTGCACATTCCGCAAGCAGGGCTGCTCTGACAAACAGCGGCAATGGTTCGGCGTGGCCCGCAAGTAATATGACGCGACATGGTCACTGTGTGAGCCATGTCGCGTGAAGGCGCTTCTTCTCCAATTGTCGAATGGAAACGTTTTCACCCTGCGGCGTCGCCGATCGCCTGTTGCAACTCGCGCACAATCGCCCGCGCGGCCTCCACTAGTTCCGGCACGGCATCATAGGCGGCCTGCCCATCCCGATCGGCGGCCTGTGCTTTCGGCGTGTACGGCAGGTGACCCAGAACGGGCACGGGCGAGCGCCGGTCGATGAAGGCCCGATCCTCTTCCGCGTGTACTTTGTTGCCGACCAGATAAAGCCGCCGGATGCCGATGTCGTTCGCCAGCGACTGAATCTGCCTGGCCGTGTCCAGGCTGCGCCCACTCGGCTCGACGACGATGATCATCGCATCGACGGCGTCGGCGGTGGCCCGGCCCAGGTGCTCGACCCCGGCGTACATGTCCAACAGCACCACGTCGTCGCGGCGCAGCAGGATGTGTGTGGTCAGCGCGCGCAGCAATGCGCTCTCCGGGCAGATGCAGCCCGACCCGCCCGTTTCGACTGCGCCGAGTTGAAGCAACCGGATGCCGCGATGCATCACCGAGAACCGGTCGGGGATGTCATCGACGCGCGGGTTGAGCTTGAAGTAACCGCCGACCGTGCCCGGTTGCGCGCCGGTGCGCTCGTAGATCAAGTCTTCCATCTCGGCGATCGGCGTCAACGCTTGCAACACATCCGGCGACACACCCAGCGCAGGGCCGAGACACGGTGAGGGATCGGCGTCGATTGCCAGCACGTGCATGTCCATGTCGGCATAAATGTAAGCCATCAGGCTCACCAGCGTTGTCTTGCCGACGCCGCCCTTGCCCGTAATCGCGAGTTTCATACCGCCACCTCATCCGCACTAACACTACTTTGTCAGATCGGCGCTACGCCCATGTCATTCTGAGCCGGAGCGCAGCGACGGCGAAGAATCTCGGCCCAAACGAGATGCTTCGGCGCTGCGCGCACCTGCCCCGCTCTGCGGGGTCAGCATGACAGGCCCTTTGGCTCAAAGTGACAAGGTAGGACGAACTGTACCACATTCTCCAGGCTGTCGCAGGGCGATCGACGAAGGACGAAGGACTATTGCGCTCCTCGGTCGTTCGTCCTTCGTCGCCGCTTACACCGGGACCGCTTCCACCGCGTGCGCGTGATGCAAATGCCTCGCCGCGATGAAGCTCAGGCCGTGCTCGGTCAAGGCCCGCGCGGTGCGATTGACCGCCTCGTGCTTGTCCAGGTAGTTGCGCTCCAGCATCGACATTTCGCCGCTCGCCAGCGCCTCGGCCTTGTCGCGGAAGTAATCCAGAATGTCCGAAGGATGCTCGCGCGTCTGCTCCACCTCCGGATCGCCGCCTTCGTGCTTGGCCGAGATGTTGGCGACGTGTCCCGCGATCCGCACCAGCTCGTCGCGCCGATTGTACGGCTGTCGGACGATGCTCTTCCACGTCTCGGTGATGTGATGCTCGAAGCGCACCACCTTCTCGAAGTTCAGCGCACCGCGAACCTCGGCGCACAGCTCGATGGTCTCGTTGTTCACCGAATTACTGAAGTTGAAACCGATCAGCGGCGTTGTGCCGCCTGCCCCCGGAGCCTCCGGCGAACGGGGGTCGGGGCGCGCGAAAAGTTTCGCGCCGATCAGCGTCCACAGCACGGCATACGGGTTATCGTTGCCCATGAACACCGAGATTTTGAACTCGTTGTTCACGCCGAGTTTATGCAGCAGGTAGCCCAGCAGCACCGTGCCGGGATTGATGTTGAGCACCTGCTGGATGCCGTAGGTCGTGTAATAATACAGGAACTCGTCGAGCCACATTAGCGGGTGGTCGTTGGGCTGGCCGATGCCGCCGAAGTAGCCGGTGATCGTCGCCGGTCCGCCGAGGTGGACATTGGAGCCGTCTGTGCCTTTGGTGTCCAGCGTCTCGACGTAGGTCGCGCCGATGATCTGCATCGCCGCCGCCACGGCCAGCAGGTCGCCGTCGTCGGCTTCCGATTCTTTCATCTTGCGCACGCGGATGTAGCGACCCGGCATCAGTTCGCCGCCGGCGATCGCCTGCCTGGCTTCCGCGATCAGCCACGGGAAATACTGAAAGGCGCTGATCTCCAGCGTTACGGCGAAGTCGTCGGCGAAAGTCGTCGAGTCGGCGCGCGGGCCGAGCACTTTGCGGCGATACTCCGGCACGCTGATGAACGCGCCGCGATCGCGCTGCTCCATCAACCAGTGCAGATCGGCCAGATACGGCGACCGGATCGCCTCCAGCCGCGCCAGCAGGTTGGGCAACTGGCGGGCGGTCTCGGCTTTGCGGTTGATCTCCTCGGGTGTGCCATACTTGCGCACCACGTCGAGGAAGGCGTTGATGACTCTCGCATCGGGATCGAGCAGCAGCGCGTTGATCTCCTCCACCTGCAATTCGGAGATGCGCAGCCGCTCTCGCAAGTCGTCGGTCATGTATTCCTCCTTGCGCGACAAGACCAAAGACCAAGGACGAAAGACGAATTCGTCATTCGTCCTTGGTCATTCGTCCATTCAGCATCTTCTTCAATTCGGCGAACTGGTCATCCGGAATGCCGAACCAGTTTTCGGGCTGCGGGAACTGCCGGCCGGTCACCTCGGCCACGTACTGCTTCAGGCCATTCAAGATCACTTCGCCCGCGTTACCGTACACCTTTGCCATCTTCGGCTTGAAGCGCGGATACAGCCCGAACATGTCGTGGAAGATCAGCAGTTGGCCGTGCGCGTGCGGCCCGGAGCCGAGACTGATGATCGGTATCCGGGCGCGCTCGGTGATGATCTGCTGCACGCGATCGGGGATCATCTCGAACAGGATCGAGAACGCGCCCGCCTCTTCGAGGAGCCTGGCGTCTTCGACGATGCGCAGCGCCTGCTCCCAGCCTTTGCCCTGCACGCGGAACCCGCCCAGCGCGGAGACGCTCTGCGGCGTCAGACCCAGGTGACCCATCACCGGGATGCCCGCGTCGGCAATGGCCTTGAGGCGCGAAGCCATTTGCCGCCCGCCTTCCAGCTTCACGGCATCACAGCCGGCCTCGGCCATGAAGCGCCCGGCGTTGCGCACGGCGATTTCGTCGGAGGGTTGATACGACATGTACGGCATGTCGCCGATCAGCCAACAAGTGGGCGAGCCGCGCCGCACCCCTTGTGAATGGCGAATCATGTCGTCCATCGTCACCGGCAGCGTGCCTTCGTAGCCGAGCATGGTCATGCCCAGGCTGTCGCCGACGAGCACCATATCGACCTCGGCCTGCTCGACCCAGTGCGCCATCGAGTAGTCGTAGCAGGTGATCATCGTGATCGGGACGCCATCGGTCATTTTCTTGAGGAGCGCCGGGAGTGTCACTTTTTTGCGATCGGCCATGGGAGTCTCCTTCTACGTTTCACGCATCGCGTCTGAGAGCATTCCAGTTTCGAGAATACCGATCAGTTGATCGGCCACCTCCGGGCTAAGTGGCATCAGTCGCAATCTGCGCGCGGGCGGCGGTGACGGCCGATGAGATCGCCCGCTACGCCGAGTTCTTCTCCTTCGGCACCAACGACCTGACCCAGACGACCTTCGGGATATCGCGCGACGACG
>Ga0209322_10002658_pt1 | contig 10170 bp, 6 predicted proteins | sample Rifsed19ft1_FD_184013 | JGI IMG/M metagenome (GOLD analysis project Ga0209322, IMG submission 184013) | Soil microbial communities from Rifle, Colorado, USA - sediment 19ft 1 (version 2) | ecosystem: Environmental > Terrestrial > Deep subsurface > Rock core/Sediment | place: Rifle, Colorado...
GAGCTTAAGAACTGGATTGAAGATAATCTAAATCAAAAACAAAAAGAGATAAAAGGAAAAGGAGTAGAGGGTCTTAAGAAAGGTTTTTTTGATATAACCATTCCCGGAAAACAGGCTGTAATCGGAAATATACATCCCCTTACAAAGGTATTAAATGAGGTTACAGAGATTTTTGTGGAGATGGGTTTTTCTGTGGCAGAGGGGCCAGAAATTGAATTAGATTACTATAACTTTGAAGCGCTGAATATTCCAAAAGACCATCCTGCAAGGGATATGCAGGATACATTTTATATCACTGATGATGTTATATTGCGAACTCATACCTCACCTGTTCAGATCCGCACAATGGAAAAGACCTCTCCTCCTCTAAAAATAATTGCACCGGGAAAGGTTTATCGTTGTGACGCTGATATAACCCACTCTCCAATGTTTCATCAGATAGAGGGATTTATGGTTGACAGGGATATTACATTTGGCGACCTCAAAGGGATACTGGAATTGTTTGTCCATCAGTTTTTTGGTAAGGATGTTGATTTAAGATTCAGACCGAGTTTCTTCCCATTTACAGAGCCGAGTGCCGAAGTTGATATCAGGTGTGTTATATGTAAAGGTTCTGGATGCAGGGTGTGTAAAGGGACAGGGTGGCTTGAGATTCTTGGCTCAGGGATGATTGACCCTGCAGTATTCTCGTATGTAAAATATAATCCCGAAGAGTGGACTGGTTTTGCATTCGGAATAGGCATAGAGAGAATCGTTATGCTTAAATATGGTGTGGATGATATAAGGCTATTCTATGAAAACGACCTTAGATTTTTGAAACAATTTTAAGAAAAGAAGAACACAAATTACACGAATTAACGAATGCCACAAATAAGGGATAGAATCTAAAAGGATACTGATTAATTCGTGGAATTTGTCTATTCGTGAGATTCGTGTTCTAAAATAACTAATGAAAATTACATACAAGTGGCTTAAGGAATTTGTTGAGTTTAAACACTCGCCTTCGGAATTGTCAAAGCTATTGACAATGGCAGGTCTTGAGACAAATGTCATTGAATCCATAGATGACGACCATGTCATAGAGATTGACCTAACACCTAATCGTTCTGACTGCCATAGTGTAATAGGGATAGCAAGAGAAGTATCAGCCTTGACAGGCGGCAGGTTTAAATATCCAGATATATCAGTGAAAGAGTCGGATGGAGATATAAATAGCCTTATATCTGTTGCAGTTGAAGCTCCTCAACTCTGTCCGAGATATACAGCAAGAATCATAAGAGGTGTAAAAGTTAAGCCAGCTCCATCATGGCTTGAAAAAAAGATTATTGCAGTAGGCTTAAGGCCTATAAATAATATTGTGGATGTAACGAACTATGTACTCTATGAAATGGGACAGCCCCTTCACGCCTTTGATTATGTGCATATAAAGGGAAAGAAGATTATTGTAAGGAATGCTTATAAAAAAGAATCACTGACTACCCTTGATGAAAAGAAACATAATTTGTCTGAAGACTCCCTCGTGATTGCAGATTCAGAAAGGGCAGTTGCACTTGCAGGAGTTATGGGGGGAGGAGATTCTGGTGTAACACAAGCAACAAGAGATATTCTCCTTGAGAGTGCATATTTTAATCCAATCAGTATAAGGAGGACTTCAAGGAGGCATGGAATATTTACAGACTCATCCTATAGATTTGAAAGGGGTGTAGATAATGAGGGGGTGGTTGCAGCACTGGACAGGGCGGCTAATCTCATAGCAGATTTATCGGAAGGAAAGGTGGCCAAGGGTAGAATTGATTGTTATCCTAAAAAGATTTCATATCCTCAGATAGATTTGAGGATAAGCCGCACAAATAGAATTCTTGGCATATCTCTGAGCATGGAGCAGATTTTAAATATCCTCAATCGGCTGATGTTCACCACGAAAGTTATAGATGATGACAAGATAAAAGTTAATGTTCCATCTTTCAGAAAAGATATAGAGAGGGAGATAGACCTCATAGAAGAAGTGGCAAGGCTCCATGGATATGAAAAAATATTAAAGACCATCCCTTCCTCAAAAGTTTCAGTATCAGCATCAACAAGGAATCAGGTTTTTGAAAAAGAGATAAGAAATATCCTGATATCTTTAGGGCTTACAGAGGTTATAAACTATAGTTTTATAGATGAGAAATATTTTAACTTAATGAATATCCCTCAGGATGACCCTCTCAGAAAGACAATAAAGTTGAGAAATCCACTGAGCCAGAACTGGAGTGTTATGAGGACAACCCTTCTGCCTGGTATTATAAATACAGCAGTTTTTAATATTAACAGGGGAATATATGATGTAGGGATATTTGAAGTCGGAAAGATATTTATTCCAAATGAAAGACTCCCTGTTGAAAAAATGATGATAGGATGTGCTGTTACAGAAAAGGTAGAAAAGAAAATCTGGAGTAAGGGGGAGAGGGATTTTTATTATTTAAAAGGATTAGTGGAGTCCCTTTTAGGCAGATTAAATATTCATGATATGGAATTTTTTCCTGTAAATCTTTCTTATATCCATCCTCAAAAAGGGGCGTGCGTAAAAATTAACAAAGAAGATATTGGCTATCTCGGTGAGCTTAGTCCTGCTGCTGCCGAAGGTTTTGACCTGAAAGAGAAGCTGTATGTATTTGAACTGAGCTTCGATAAAATAATTACTAAGGCTGTTACAGAAAAAAAATATACACACCTTCCAAAATATCCTTCCATATACAGGGATATAGCAATTGTGCTGGATAATAATATAAAATCAGATGATGTATACAGGATTATAAGGGATACAGATAATTCAATCCTGAAGGAGATAATTTTATTTGACTATTATGAAGGAAAACAGATACCTGACGGCAAAAAGAGCCTCGCATATTCTCTTGTTTACAGAACAGACGAAAGAACCCTCACTGAAGAAGATATAAATCCTATCCACGAAAAGGTTATTGCCAATTTGAGAGATAAATTAGGAGCAGTCTTGAGGTAAGGGGAAATTACACAAATTTAATCACCAAAAAATCAAAAAGGGAGGGGGCATGAAGCAGAGTATTGAAAAGATTGAAAGAAGAATATGGCAATTGATGTTGATGGCTATAATTGTCATTCTTTTATTGACCCTCACCCTGTTGGCCATCCAGTTCGTAGGTTTTATAGGAGAATCAAAGAAAATCCTGTCTTTTGAAGGCCCTTATAAATATTCTATTTTTCTTTTCATCCTTGTTCTCCTTTTTTGTGCATATATGATCATCAATCAGCGAAAGTTTTTACAGATTTCCAAGGCATTTTTCAAAGAAAAGGAAGCTGCTGACATATTAAGCCGTAATGTGAAGACATTGAGCTCTCTTCTGGAAGTCAGTTCCAGTATAAATTCCAAGCAGAAACTGTCGGACATTCTGACCACTATCAGCAGGGAGATTTTGACCTGCTTTGATGCAGATCAATCATCCGTTATGCTTATTGACCAGGCATCAGGATTACTTAAAACACAGGCTGCCTCAGGCAAGGGAGCTGAATATGCGACCGATGCTATGGTTCCGATGGGGGAATCTGTAGCCGGATGGGTGCTGAAAAATGATAAAGCCCTGTTGCTTAATGGGCAAGTGAATCCGTCAGATTTTCCGGGAACACCCATAAAAGGCAGAGTAATTAATTCAGCTCTCTGCATACCCCTGAAAATAGGCAAAAAAGGTATTGGCGTACTTAATGTAAATGTGGTAGGGAGGGACAGCAGGTTCTCTGAAACTGATCTTAAATTACTTACTATCTTTGGCAACAGCGCTTCCGTAGCCATACATAACGCCATGCTTTTGGGAGAAAGAACCCGACGCATCCAATTGCAGTCGCTTTTTGAACAGTACCATTCACCTCAGGTGGTCCAGAAACTGATAAAACAAACAGGTAGCCTGGACCCGCGTCCCAAAATCAGAGAAAAAATGGAGTTAACTGTTTTGTTTGCGGATATACGAGAATTTACAAGCCTCCTCAGCACCATTAATGTGGAAGATCTGGTGGATTTCCTGGATTTATTTTATAGTGCAATGACAAAAGCGGTTTTTGATAATGATGGCACCCTTGACAAATTTATAGGTGATGAGGTAATGGCATTTTTCGGTGCCCCTCTGTCCTTGGAAAATCCCGCTGATAATGCGTTTAAGACAGCGAAGGAGATGCTCGTATTATTCCATGAGCTAAAGGAAAAAATTGGAAAAAATTCTTCTTCTTTTGAGAAAATAGGGATTGGCATTGGTATTAATACAGGTGAAGTGTTTATTGGTACTGTTGGTTCAGAAAAACGTTATGAATATACTGTCATTGGAGATGCGGTTAACCTCGCCCACAGACTATGCTCTTATGCGGCTCCAGACCAGATACTTACTACAGATAAAACCATAAGCAAAATGAACGGTGCAATTTCATCAGCATTTTTGAAGGATATATCTTTTAAAGGTATTACAGAGGCGGTTCATGTCTATACGGTTAATCTGAGCTAACAGGGAAATCAGTTTGAATAGCTGCCTTATACACATCCAGGGGCAGTGTTAATCTATTAGCCTTTTTGAAGACCTGATGGCATCTGATATTTTCGCCACCCTCACCATCTCTTTTACATCATGAACCCGAATTATATTGGCACCATTCATTATACCAATTGCAATAGCCGCAGCAGTCCCTTCCAGCCTCTCCTCAGGCGGCAGATTAAGGATATTGCCTATAAATGACTTTCTTGAAGGCCCTATCAAGATGGGTCTTCCTAACTCTTTAAGTTTTGAAAACCCTTTTAATATTTCTAAGTTATGTGAGACTGTCTTTCCAAATCCTATCCCCGGGTCTACAATAAATCTATCATGGTTGATACCTGCATCCATTCCAATTTTAATACTATCTTTCAGATACCAGATAATTTCGTTTAAGAGTGATTTATACTGCGGATTATCTTGCATTGTCTTTGGTTTGCCATAAGTATGCATTATAACTACAGGCACTTTATATTCAGAGACTACTTTTGCCAAGTCAGGGTCAAATCTGAAACCGCTTATATCATTTATAATTGATGCACCTGCATCCAGTGCCCACCTGGCTACAGATGATTTATAGGTATCTACAGATATTGGAACATTTAATCCGGATAATTCAGGAAGGACAGGCTTTAGCCTTTCAATCTCTTCATCAAATGAAATTGGGTCAGAGCCTGGTCTTGAAGACTCAGCCCCAACATCTATGATGTCAGCCCCATCTTCAACCATCCTTTCAGCATATTTGATTGCATCGGAAGGATTAGTAAATTTGCCGCCGTCATAAAATGAATTTGGGGTCAAATTGAGGATTCCCATGATGTGGGTTCTTTTATCCAGTTCTAATCTGAATCTCCCGCACTCTATGGAGAAATTACTCTCTGATGGCATTTTAGGATTTGTATGAAAAGAAATGCAACTGGTGAGTTAGAATCAAGCTACTGCATTCTCTGTCTTATTAGCTGTTACACCTCCAGCCTTTTTAGCAAGCCCTTCATCAACAATTACATCTATCTCGTGCCCTTCTAAAACTTCCTTTTCAAGGAGTGTATTTGCCATGTTTGTGAGGATATCAAAATGTTCCAAGAGAAGCCTTTTTGCCTTTTCATAACTTTCGATTACCAGTCTTTTTACTTCTATATCAATCTCTATCGCTGTATGCTCGCTGTAGTCTTTATGCTGTGTTATCTCTCTGCCGAGGAATATCTGTTCCTCCTTCTGCCCATATGCAAGAGGTCCCATCTTCTCACTCATCCCCCACTCACATACCATCTTTCTCGCGAGTTCTGTCACCCTCTCAATGTCATTTCCGGCACCTGTAGTTTGATGATTGAGGGCAATCTCCTCTGCAACACGGCCGCCCATCAGAATGGCAAGATTATTAAGGAGATACTCCTTTGGATATGTGTGCTTCTCATCAATTGGAAGCTGCTGGGTTAATCCGAGTGCCCTGCCCCTTGGTATTATTGTAACCTTGTGAATCGGGTCTGTGTCGGGGAGGAGTTTTGCCACGATAGCATGCCCAGCCTCGTGATAGGCAGTATTCTTCTTTTCCGTCTCACTTATTATCATGCTCCGCCTTTCTACACCCATCATAACCTTATCCTTGGCATATTCAAAATCCTTCATATCAACCTTATCTTTTCCCTTACGGGCTGCGAGGAGTGCAGCCTCGTTCACGAGATTTGATAAATCTGCACCTGAAAATCCCGGTGTCCCTCTTGCCAGCACTTCTATCTTAACATCGTCTGATAGAGGAATATTAGCAGTATGAACCTTCAATATCCCATCTCTGCCCCTTATATCAGGCCTTGGGACCACCACCTGTCTGTCAAACCTGCCGGGTCTCATTAGGGCAGGGTCAAGAACATCGGGCCTGTTTGTTGCCGCAATGAGTATGACACCCTCATTTGATTCAAATCCATCCATTTCAACCAATAGCTGGTTAAGCGTTTGCTCCCTTTCATCATGTCCACCGCCGAGTCCAGCCCCCCTGTGTCTTCCCACTGCATCTATCTCGTCAATAAATATTATACATGGGGCATTTTTCTTCCCCTGCTCAAACAAATCCCTTACGCGAGAGGCACCGACACCGACAAACATCTCTACAAAGTCAGAGCCGCTCATACTGAAGAATGGAACCTCTGCCTCTCCTGCTATTGCCCTTGCGAGAAGGGTTTTACCTGTCCCCGGAGGACCCATCAGCAATACGCCTTTGGGTATCCTTCCGCCGAGTTTCTGGAACTTCTGCGGGTCTTTGAGGAAATCAATTATCTCTTTTAATTCCTCCTTTGCCTCATCAATACCTGCAACATTTTTAAATGTAGCGCTATTTTTTTTGTCGGATAGGAGTCTCACCTTCGCCTTGCCGAATGAGAGTGCCTTCCCGCCGCCCATCTGCATCTGCCTCATGAAGAAGAGCCATATACCGAGGAGGAGTATCATGGGGAACCATGAGATAAGCAGATTTGTGAGCCATGAATCCTGATCAGGGTGGGCTACACTAATCTTTACTCCTTTTTCCCTTAATATCTTTATAAGGTCAGTATCTTTCGGGGTCAGCGTCCTGAAGATTTTGTCATCACTAAGTTTACCTGTAATAGCATCTCCCTGTATAGAAACTTCTGACACCTCTCCTTTTTCTACAGCATTAACAAAGTCGCTGTAGATTATATCTTTGTAAGGAGAATGCGGTTTATTAAAGATGTTGAATAAGGCTATCATTATCAGCCCTATTACAAGCCACAATGCAAGATTTTTGTAAAACTGATTCAATTCCATACCTCCGAAAAAACATGATTTTAACCACAGATTTACACAGATAAACACAGATTAAATATTTTAAATAATCTTTTTTACTCGATGTTATCCGTATTCACTTGTGGCTTATTTTTTTAGAATATCATATAAGGGGATTTTGTTGCAATAAAAATGCTATTTGACTGCGGCTATATATGGAAGGTTTCTGTATTTTTCCGCATAATCAAGGCCATATCCTACTACAAATCTATCTGGAATTGTAAAACCTGTATAATCAACATGAATATCTTCTTTTCTGCGGCTCGGCTTGTCAAGGAGAACACACATCTTTATACCTGCTGGATTCTTTGATTCTATATAATCCTTTACGAACTTAATGCTGAAACCTGTATCAATTATGTCATCAATCAGTAATACATCCTTTCCATTAACAGGTATCCTTATATCACTGATTAACTTAACCCTCTCACTGCTCACTGCTGCATCTCCGTAACTTGACACGCCAATGAAATCACACATTACAGGTATTTCAATCTCTCTAACAAGGTCAGCCATGAATACCCACGCCCCTTTTAATATCCCTATAGCTACAATTTCTTTGCCTTTATAATCAATAGATATCTTCTTTCCTAATTCACTGACTCTTTTCTTTATATTCTCTTCTGTTATTAAAATATCAAGATTTTTATCCATAAGAACAAAAAAGATTAACTACGGATGATTTCACAAGGCTAATAAGTTAGTAATGATTTTTATCAGTTTATCTTTTTCTTTTGGGTCGCTTACTGCCATCAAAAGAGCCAAGGCGGTTAAAGCATTGTCATTGATTTTCTTTTCTCCGCTATCCTTATATAGGTAATTATTTTTATCAAGAAAATAAATAAACAAGAAGGAACCAATACGCTTATTGCCGTCAGTAAAAGGATGGTCTTTGATGATAAAATACAAAAGATGGGCGGCTTTTTCTTCTAAACTTGGATAGAGTTCTTTACCATCAAAGGTTTGATAGATGGCGCTTAAAATTCCTTTGAACCTATCACCGCTCTCAAGTCCAAATAAATCGCTTGCTTCTTTTTTTGCAATTAATTCTTTTTTTACTTCTTTAATTATTATTTGTGCTTGTTCATAATCCAGAACAAACTTAGCTCTCCCCTTTTCAGCGAGAACAAGTTTTTCCTTGTCATACTGCTCTAATAGTGTGAGGGTTTTGGAATACTTGGCAAGCAGGTTTAAAATTTCATGTTCCTGCCCTGTAAGTAACTCATGTTTAGATTTTTCTTGTAAAAATGAGATAGTTTCTTGCAGTTCATTAAATTTTTCTTTTGCCTCCAACAATTGTTTTTGATTGAGTGCATACCCTTTTAATAAATAATTTTTCAAGACATTGGTCGCCCAGATTCTGAACTGAATTGCCCTTGATGAATTAGTCCTGTATCCAATGGCTAAAATCACATCTAAATTATAAAAGGCAACGGGTTTATCAGAATTTGCAATGTGCAAAAATTGCACATTGCTTTTTTTATCAACCTCTCTATCGGCAAAAATCTTATTTATATGTTTTGTTATAACAGAACGCTCCTTGCCGTATAACTTGGCTATTTCATCCTGTCTTAACCAAACCGTTTTTCCTTCAAAACGCACCTGCAATTCAACCTCATTTTTTGAGGTTTTATAAATAACTATTTCGCCTTTTTTAAATTCTTTGTCTTTCATAGAAAACCATTCCTACAAATTTCTCTCTCCCCACACCTATGCATTAATCCTCTCAATCCGCCTTTCTGCACTGCCTGCCGCAAGAGCAGAATGGTTTTTAAATGGTATTTGACCCCTCATATTTTACAAAATAATCAGCCAATAACTCCGCCTGTTTCAGCACCGTATCAACTGCCTTTTGCTGCATGTCCGGAGGATAGCCGTATTTGGTTAATGTCCTTTTCACCAGCACCATCAGCTTTGCCCTTGCGCTTTCCCTGATTGTCCAATCTATCGTTGCATTAGCCTTTACCTTCTCTGCCACCTCAATCGCAATAATTCTCAGCTTTTCATTGCCGAGGACTTCTACCGCTGATTTGTTTTCAGCAAGCGCATCATAAAACGCCAGTTCTTCCGTTGACAAATTCAGCTCTTTTTCTCTTTCGTCATGCTCCCTTATTTTTTTGGCGACTTCATCAACGAGGAACTGAATTATTTCTGCTGTTGTAAGCAAGCCATTATTATATTTCTTAATCGCCGTTTCAAGCATCTCAAGCAATGCCCTGCCTTTTACAAGATTGGTTTTTGAACGGATTCGGATTTCATCATTCAATATTTTTTTCAAGAGTTCAAGGGCAAGGTTCTGATGCTTCATTCCCTTTATTTCCTGTAAAAATTCTTCTGAGAGTATAGATATTTCAGGCTTCTTAATCCCTGCCGCATCAAAAATATCAATCACCTGCTCGGAGCTTAATGCTTCATCAACTATCTGCTTTATGGCTGTTTCAATATCTACATCAGCCCTCCCTGTGCCGCCTCCTATAAATTTTACAAGCCTTGCCTTTACTGCCTGAAAGAACGCTATTTCATCTTTTATTGCCAATGCCTTTTCATGAGGTATTGATAGGGCAAAAGCCTGACTTAGCAATGTTACCTCGCGGATAAAACGGTTCTTGCCGTCTTCCAGCCCTAAAATATGCTCCTCTGCCTGCAGGATAATGGACAGTTTTTCCTGCGGAGAAGCCGAGAAGAATCGCTTATAATTAAAACCTGTTCCGGGAAAATCGGAATAATAAGCAGATGGTTCCGCGATCATAATTGCTTCTTTTGTTTTACTTTTCTCAAAGAAAAGCTGTCGCACTACTTCTAATTTCTCCAGCATCATTACAACTGCCTTTTCCTGACCTTCTGC
>Ga0209322_10002660_pt1 | contig 10167 bp, 10 predicted proteins | sample Rifsed19ft1_FD_184013 | JGI IMG/M metagenome (GOLD analysis project Ga0209322, IMG submission 184013) | Soil microbial communities from Rifle, Colorado, USA - sediment 19ft 1 (version 2) | ecosystem: Environmental > Terrestrial > Deep subsurface > Rock core/Sediment | place: Rifle, Colorado...
TGACGTAGCTACGCTCCAAGATTTGCTGGTCTACATGCTGAAAGGGCTATCACAACTAACAATTGAGGCAAGAAAAGTCGGAATCAAAGACGAGAAAATTAGCGTGTTCACTTGCGAGGCACTGTTCGCTACATTAACGAACGTGAACTTCGATCCAGACAGAATCATCGAATACATTAGGAAAGCAGCAGAACTACGCGAGATACTGCGGAAGAGGATACAATCAGCAGAAGGCCACATCGACAACAGCAGCGGACCTGCCAACTTGGCTTTAGAGAAAACAAAGGAAGGCCTTATAGCACAAGGCACGCGCTTCGGAGTAAAGTCTGATCCTGCCATCGACCCTGACCTTCACTCGCTCCAGTGGTTGCTGACTTACGGCCTAAAAGGAGTAGCTGCCTACACGTACCATGCTTATACTCTTGGAAAAAAGGATGACAAGGTCTTTGATTTTATACACCAAGGCCTCACAGCTACACTGGATAAATCGTTTGGCGTCAATGACTTTGTAGGTTTGGTAATGAAGTGCGGAGAGATTAACATCAGAGCCATGGAGCTGTTAGACGCAGGAAACACTGAGACGTACGGTCACCCAGCACCTACAAGGGTTCCTCTTGGCGCGAAAAAAGGGAAAGCCATCCTCGTATCTGGACATGACCTTAAAGATCTGGACGAGGTTCTGAGGCAAAGCGAAGGAAAAGGAATCTACGTTTACACGCATGGAGAAATGCTGCCAGCGCATGGCTATCCCAAGTTGAAGGAGTATCCTCACTTCTATGGACATTATGGAACAGCATGGCAAAACCAGCAAAGAGAATTCCCAGCGTTCCCAGGAGCCATACTAATGACGACCAACTGCATTCAAAAACCGCTAGAAAACTACAAAGGAAACATCTTTACATCAGGTCCTGTTGGATGGCCGAGTGTAAGGCACATAGCAAACAAAGACTTCTCACCAGTCATAGAAAAAGCGCTAGAAATGCCGGGCTTTCAAGCAGACAAAGAAGGCAAATACGTAACTGTGGGATTCGCCAGAAACGCAGTTCTAAGCGTAGCAGGCAAAATCATAGACGCTGTAAAGCGTGGGCGCATCAAGCGTTTCTTATTAGTCGGCGGATGTGATGGAGCGAAGCCTGGAAGAAGCTATTATACGGAGTTCGTGGAGAAAGCGCCCAGAGACACAGTCGTGCTGACCCTTGCATGTGGGAAGTTCAGGTTCTTTGACAAAGACTTGGGCACTATCGATGATATTCCGAGGCTTATGGACATGGGGCAATGCAATGACGCGTATTCAGCAGTTAAAGTGGCGCAAGCGTTGGCTGAAGCCTTTAACGTGCAGGTTAATGATCTGCCGCTGTCGCTTGTGCTTTCTTGGTATGAACAGAAAGCAGTTGCCATACTGTTATCGCTGCTCTATTTGGGCATAAGGAACATTAGGCTTGGACCAAGCCTTCCTGCTTTCATAACGCCTAACATGCTCAAGGTGCTCGTTGAAAAATTCAATATTATGCCAATAACAAGCCCTGAAGAAGACTTGAAGGCGATCATGAAGTAGCTAACGTTTCGAACGTTTCAGTTTTTTGATCAGCCAAGCCATGTTCCTTCCCAAGTCTTCCATAGTTTCCATGCCCTCTTCATCGCCTTCCACGTCGCCTTTTTTCCGTCCAATTCCGATGTTCCAGTACGATGAACCAGGCACAATCATTTGGCTTATCAGGAAGAGATGGTTTATGGCATCGAAGGTTGGGATTGCACCTGCCCTTCTAACCGCGACGACGGCTGCTCCTACTTTTCTTTTGAACATGTCCGAGTTTGCTCCGGCTACGTATCCTGCTCTATCGATGAGGGCCTTCAGTTCAGGCGTCATCATTGAGAAGTAGACAGGCGAGCCTAGGATTATGCCGTCTGCCTCCAGCATCTTCTGTATGTACGCGTTTACGTTGTCATCCTCGATGACGCAGCGCTTGTTTTTGGTTTTGTAGCAGGTTTGGCACGCGTTGCAGCCGCGTATATGTTCTCCCGCAAGCTGTATTAGCTCTGTCTCGATTCCTTTTTTTTCGAGAACTTGCAGAACACGCCTGATTAATATGGCTGTGTTGCCGTCTTTTCTGGCGCTTCCGTTGAAAGCAACCACCTTCACTGAGCATCACCAAACATACTGTTTGAAAGAGAGAATAAAAAAGTAGCGCGTATTAGCCGACGCAAAAAAAGCTTCCCAGTGTCCTTGGCGTTGGTGGTGGGGCCGCTTAGGTCAAAGCCCACGTTTGAACCCTCATTGGCGTATAATCAGCTATGATCTATTATTTCTTGATTTGCTTGGCTTGTCTTTTTGGGAAGCTGGTTCATTACAATGAAAGTATTTAAGTGAAAAAGGCTTATAGTCGTTGCCGTGGCATGATAGTATGGTTTCAGAGAAACAGACCCAGGCGATTGTTGGTCATGTTGGAATCGAGGTCTCAAACCTGAGCAAATCGAAGAAGTTTTACAGGGCCTTGCTTAGCGGGCTTGGTTTTGAGGTCATAATGGAAGCTGAAGATGGAGTAGGATTTTCTAATCAGAATTTTCAGGTCTGGGTAGGCGAGTCACAGGAACCAAGGGTTAAGCGTGAAGCCCCAACCGGAGAGGAGTTCGTTGTGGCAGATCATTTGGCGATCCTTGTTCGGGACAAGGAAACTGTTGACGCTATCGAGAGAGAGATGAAGAAGAACGGGTTCAAAGCCCTATTCCCATGTGAAGAGCATCCTCAATTTGAGCCAGGATACTATGCTGTGTCATTCTGCGACCCGGACAACTATGTAGTTGAAATCTACAATAGGCCAAAACTGGAGCGGTTTTAGCAGGTCACAGCGCGCGGCAAAACTGGCTGTGCCAGCACGTTCCAGCAGAAAACTCGCTGCATCTGGCTTTATTTCGCAAAATATTGACTTGGTGGGGCCGCTGGGATTTGCTCCCAGCCCTCAATGGCGACATCTCCCGCGATCCACTTTTTTTGAAACATTCACATTCTAGTCAGATTATCAATAATAAGGGGTGCGGGGGATGCCAAAATGATCCAAAAGCATTTAGAGGAAAATAAGCAAATCAAAATATAGGTAGGTAGGTGAAGTGGCTACTAACAAAGAGAAACAGGATAAGCACTTCCCTGTCTGGGGACTTGATAACTTCTTTAGAAGACTCGCTGATAATCCGAACAAATATTCCTCCTATGTTACAAAGGGGCAAGTGGTTGCTGACCTTGGTTGCGGTCCAGGCTACTACACGCTTCCTTTAGCTGAATGCGTTGGTCCTGAAGGAAAGATCTATGCAGTTGATTCTGATGAGAAGGCTATTCGAGCTTTAGAAAAAAAAGCCAATAAGCATGGTTATCACAACATCGAAGCGCACGCAATATCTGCTTCCGACCTGAGTTTCATAGAAGACGGGTCGGTTGACTTCGTCCTCGCTTGTGACATGTTGTGTTCCATGGCCCCAAGATATCGTGAGTCAGCAGTAAGCGAGATCAAACGTGTCCTGAAGCCTGCTGGGCAAGCGTACCTTAGCACCTCCTTAGGCGCTGTCTTGGGTCTGTGGAGCAGCAATATAGGTGAAGCTGACTGGGAGAAGGTGCTTGAAGGATTCAAGGTTGAGCGAAGGGGTAAGGACTGGGCCGTGGTATCTAAAGCATAACAAGGCGCGCTTAAATGTAGCCTACTCGACATTCTACGCGACAGTTTTTGACATACACAGGATTTGAGAACCCAGTAAGCAATGTACCAACACCCAACTTCGCGCGCGCCCGAAGTCCTCAGTCTAATTCGGGATATCTCACTTTTTTCTACTGACTTAGCAACAGTGATAAGATGTAAAATAGTGTGGTAGATAGTTCTAGGTTTTCTGAAGCCTTATTTGTTCGTAAATCTAATTCTTGCATTCCAAAGCGGTTCGTATCATTGTTATATTCATACAGATTATGATAAGGACAGCCCAAAAAGATAACAAAAACCACACGATAGGCGTAAATCCACTGATTGTCACGTTTAATGCTGCGGTAATAATACCAATAAAAAAGAAAATGAGGACCGGTATTTCAAGAATACCATGATAACGTGTAACCCTTTTCTTTTCCGCTTCATACTCTTCGTCAGAAATTTGTGCCATTTACTCACCTCCCCCAACTAAAATATACAAATGCTGTTTTCTTGTTCTTTGCTTAAATCACTTGTGCCATTGATTCATTCTCAGTTTTTTTATCCTTTTTCTCAAGTCCACTAATGCCATAATAGTCTACGTAGTCATGACAAAAAATGAAATAAGTTCTCGTGATTTGTGTAGGAACGCTAGCTTCATTCTAGATGACTTATGCCAAAGTGTTAGATAGTTAATAGTGGTAACTGTAAAGAGGGAAATTGTGTCTCTCATTCCAGCGTTTGAGTTAGGCTTATGGAATGCTTGGATTTTTATGCTTCCTTCTCTATTGCTCACGCTTTTCTCTCTTCGCTGGTTCATGGAAAAACGTGCACCATCACCAAACATGCCCATGTCCAAGACTAATCTGTCATTTTGCCTTGTTTCCAAGTTTACTTATTTTGCAGCCGTGATATACTCTGTTTTCCTACCCTTGAAATTAGGTACGATATGGTTCTACGCAGGTCTCCCAATCATCCTAATCGGGTTAGTTGGGAGTGTGATGACTGTGGTGAGCTGGGTTAACACCCCAGCGGGTGAAATAGTAACCAAGGGAATCTATCGTTTTTCAAGGCACCCTATCTATGTAACAGAAGTTCTACTTCTTCTAGGCGTGAGCATAGCTTCGGCTTCATGGGTTTTCTTGTTGTTTCCCATCATAGTTGGAGTTGGAGCAGTATACTTCATAAAGATGGAGGAAGCCCAGTGTCTTGGGCATTATGGGAACGCCTATCGAGAATACATGGATAGGACTCCAAGATGGATAGGCATTCCCAAATCAGAGAAAAAGGAGTAATATCAAACAATACCACTTTTTTGAGCGCGCTAAACTGATTGTGCATTTAATAGGAATATTAGCATTTTCGCCAGCCTCGAAAATAGAAAAAGGTTTAGTGGTTGTTGCTGCTATCGGGTATGGATTATTCTCGCTAATTCTTGCTCCAAAACAAGTAAGTCTTTGTCTGCAACAGCACCCCAACGAGCCTGAAAACTTCAAATTAAGCTTATTTTAGCCAAATACGGCTGAATTATGGTTGGTGGGGCCGCTGGGATTTGAACCCAGGATCGCCAACGCCCCAGGCTGGTATCCTAATCCAAGCTAGACGACGACCCCACAGGCATAGATCACGACCCCAGCCTTTCCCGACTGAGATCGAGGTATAACACTTTCTTCTTTCTAAAAAGCTTGCTCCTCTTCTGCGCGCTCCACGGTCGCGTCTTCAGAGTTTAATTCTATCAGCGGTTTTGCTTTTCTCAGATCTGAAAGGCACAGGCTACGGGCTTTACCTGATAGAGAGGATTTGCGAAGCCTATGGTTGGGCGATACGGGAAACAGGCAAGCAATGCCAAGGTGCGCAGTTCACCATGGTCATACCCAAAATTGGCAAGGATGGCAAGAGAAGCTACGAAATCAGGTAAGCGCTTTTCTGATGCGCTCTGTGGAACTATAGCCCCCTTATATATAATGGGGGTATAGTCACCGAGAGCACATAAACTTTCACACGCATAATGCGTACGCAGCATATCAATAACAAAAGAGTTATTACGCTCAAACCAACAGAAACCGCTTACAACAAAAGGAGCAAACAAAACAATGCCTATTGCGTTTATTATAGGAACTGCGGGTTCTGGCAAGTCCCTGTTCACAGCAGCCTTCAGTGAATGGCTAAAGATGTCAAAGCAAGATGTAGCCGTAGTAAACCTGGACCCAGGCACGCTAAAGCTTCCGTATTCGCCAGATGTGGATATCCGAAATTACGTGGATGTCGGAAATCTAATGGAGAAATACGGTTTAGGACCTAACGGCGCCTTAATAATGGCTGCTGACCTTATAGCGGACGAAATTGAAAACATTTCAAAAGACATCGAAGACGCGGACGCCGACATCGTTTTAGTGGATACTCCAGGACAGATGGAGTTGTTCGCGTTTAGAGCAAGTGGTCCTTACATAGTGAACGAGCTTACAAGAGAACCTAAAGCCATGGTTTACTTGTTTGACGCGGTTTTTTCAGTTAATCCGCTCAATTATGTTTCCAACATGTTTCTCTCAGCCGCAGTTTACAATCGGTTTTTCCAGCCTCAGGTGCATCTGCTTTCAAAATGCGATTTGCTTCCGAGAAAGGAAGTTGAGAGAATTACGGACTGGTCAGCCAACCCGAACGCCTTAGAAAACTCAATTGAACAACAACTAGAAGGCACAAAACGCCTTTTCAGCAGAAACATAATGCACGCGATTAGTCAGCTTGGCTTAAAATTCCTGTTGATTCCTGTTTCAGCCAAAACAAACGAAGGATTGATAAACTTTAACACCACTCTGGAGCGAATTCTAACAGGCGGAGAAAAATACACATACTAGCCACAGGCTCATTTTTCCTTGTCGCCGTCAAGAAGAGCCCAGCTTGCCGCGAACGCAGCATGCTTGGCTTTTTGCAGAATGTCAGCGCCAGCAATTATTATCACATCATTATCTTCTGGCTGGATGACTTTGAGAATTTGATTTGCCGCTTTTGGAAATTCTTTTTCTATGCTATTGCTTACTGATTCGATAATCAAGTGTCCGCCTTTGGATACTATGACGACAGCACGCTGCGCGCCTGCCACGATGGCTGCGTCTCGTTGCTCTATGCCTGACTTGACTTTGTGCCCGCTGTTTTTGACTAAGAAGGCGTAATTGTGTTCTGCCGTTGTTAACTCTGTTTTTCCAATTTCAACTCTCGTTGGGAAAAATTTTTCGAATTTTTTCCAAATGCTTAAACCTTTAGCTGTGAGGGTGCACCCTGTTTTTGAGGTTACGATGAGGTCAGCATCTTTCAAATGGTTTGTTATTGTGCGGATAGCGCCTTCTCCAACACTTAATTTCTCAGCCAACTTGTTGCGTCCGATAGGTCTCTCAGCCATGAGTTCCAGAGCATAGAATATGTGAGATACAGAAAATGTCGTAGCTGGTCCAGGTGCTTTTTCGCCTGCGATACTTTCGATAAACTGTTTAAATGTGGAAGTCATGATTTGCCACGTTTCTATTTTGAAATGGCTAATTATTATAATTTATGACAGAGAAGAAGAGCTGACAGTGTTATTGTGAAGCGAGTTTCGGCGCAAGCTGCTCTACAGCATTTTTAACTTTGTTCCATTCATCAAGGTTCCTCACGCTGAACTTGCTTTTCCGCTTCCAAGTGTCGTTCCTGTTCACCCAAAGGTAAACCCCTATTGCGCGTCTTCCACCAGCCTTCTCAAATACCACTATAGCTTCCCACCATTTTTTGCTTTTAAAAATCGTAACGTAATCAATCACTTTGTAGAATTCGGATATGGGCAGTTTCTCAGTCGACTCAGCCATGCGCCATTCCACCACGCTTAAGGGTTAGCCTTCACGCATTTAAGCATTTTTTAGCCTGCGTGATTTCATTCTTTGTAGGCGACAACCGCGATTTCCACGAGGGCGCCTAGCATCAGTTCTATTCCCACCGTAGCGCGGGCTGGAAGTTCCCTGTCGAAATATTTTGCGTATTCGCTGTTGAATTCGCTGAAAAGTTTCATTGACGAAAGATACACCGTGGACTGGACAATGTGGCTGAAGTTGTATCCTGCAGCCTGCAGTATCGCCTTGATGTTCTCCATGGCTCTGACGGTTTGCTCCCTGATGCCATTGGCAACTATTCTGCCCTCTTTAGGGTCTATCGCCGCTTGACCTGAGACAAACAGGAACTTGCCAACTTGTATTGCTTGACTGTACGGTCCTACAGGTTTAGGTGCGTTTTCGGTTTGTATAATCTTTTTCATGCTGTTATCCTTCTGTGGATTTTCAAAGCTTTGTATATGCTCATACTGTGGTGATAAACTTTCGGATGACACTTGAGTGTTCTAATTGTGGAGAAAGCCTTTTAAGAAAAATGTAAAGTATTAAAACCCTTACTGCAAGTTTATTCGAAGGGTCTTTATGAGAAGAAATGGAAAATGCTTGTTTACTTCAGAATCTGTGGGAGAGGGGCATCCAGACAAAGTCGCAGACCAAATATCTGACAGCGTTTTGGACGCTATCTTATGCAAAGACCCCAAAGCAAGAGTTGACTGTGAAACCTTAGTAATGCAGGGAAATGTAATAGTCACTGGTCAAATCACAACCTCTTGCTACGTGTCAATACCTAAAATTGTTAGGAAAACACTGAAGGAGATCGGATTTGATAATGCCAAGGATGGGCTGGACTGGGAAACTTGCGGCATTCTCGTTTCCTTGGAGGAGCAATCCCCAGATATTGCAAGAGGAGTGAATGAAACCGCAGCACATGAACAGGGCGCTGGAGACCAAGGAATGATGTTTGGCTACGCCACAACTGAGACGAAGGAACTGATGCCTCTGCCGATAATGCTTGCACATAAACTTGTTAAGAGGCTGTCTGAGTGCAGGAAAAAGAGAATACTGCCGTATTTGAGGCCAGATTGTAAGTCTCAGATCACAGTGGAATATTTCGATGGGAAACCAAAAAGAGTGACCGCTGTCGTGATTGCTGCTCAGCACACTGATAGTGTTAAATTGGAAAGGATCAGAGAAGACGTAATTAATGAAGTAATAAGGAAGGTCATTCCTTCTGGCATGTTGGATGCTGAAACAAAGTACATCGTTAACGGGACTGGAAGGTTCGTGATTGGAGGAACTTTGGCGGATTCAGGTTTGACGGGACGAAAAATCATCGTTGACACGTACGGAGGCGTTGGAAGCCATGGCGGAGGGTGCTTTTCGGGAAAAGATCCATCAAAAGTTGACAGGTCGGGCTGTTACATGGCAAGGTACATTGCCAAAAACATTGTCGCAGCGGGTTTGGCGGATGAATGCGAAATTCAAATAGCGTATGCCATTGGTATAGCGCAGCCAATTTCCGTGTTCGTGAACACACATGGCACGGGGAAGTTGCCCGATGAGGAAATTCTCGCGTTGGTGCAGAAAAACTTTGACTTGAGACCTAAAGCAATCATAGATTACCTATGTCTTCTCAGACCGATATACAGAAAAACGGCTGTGTTTGGACATTTTGGAAGGGATGACCCAGACTTCACGTGGGAAAGAACCGACAAGGCAGAAGAACTCAGAAAAGCGCTTAAGTCTGCCACAAAGACATAACTTCCCTTTTTTTCAGCATGTCTAATCTTTTTCTCTAGCGTTCTCTGCAGACTGCAAGGTGTAGGTAGCCTATGGAAAACAGGACCTCTATCCCTCTAACGTTTTCAGAACTGTGCAGAACTAGCGCGTGGAAAAGACTATAGCCCCCTTATATATAGACTGAAATATAGCTTGAACTTTAACGTAGAATCTCCATAGGCGGAGACTTATCGTTGTTCAACGTGTTTTTTGCTTTCAGACACGACAATTCCTCCTACAATGTAAAGGAGCTAATTTCCTGAAAAAATCGATTGTGGGTTCTGCTCGTTTCCTACGTTTACACTGATTTTGCCTTAGTTGCGCAAGTTTTATATTAGAAACTAGTTCGTACCAGTGAAACATGCAAGTGAATAAGAAAGTTCTGGCAATCGCCATTCTAATATTGGTTATAACTGTCCCTACGGTTTTTGCAAATTATGAAACCAAAGCATCCGTAATCTCAAAGTACAAAGCACTGTGCAGTCAGTATCCGTCTTTGGCTTCTTACGTGTCTGTTGGCAAATCCGTGGAGGGCAGAGACATTTGGCTCTTTAGATTCGGCAACTCATCAGGTGGAAGAGTCTTATGGGATGCGCAACTGCATGGAAACGAAGACTTGGGCAGTGAAACAGGTTATCTTTTTGCGCAATGGCTTTTGACAAGTTCAAATAGCCGAGCAAAATACATTCTAGCGCATAATTGGGTTCTCATCATTCCTGTCGTGAATATTGACAAAACAGGCCGAACTAACGCCCACCACGTAAACTTGAACAGAAACTTCGTTACAGGCTGGGGTAAGTCAGGATCGTCTTCCAGTACGTCCAGCGAATATAGAGGTCCATCTGCTGGCAGCGAAGCTGAAACAAAAG
>Ga0209322_10002663_pt1 | contig 10159 bp, 6 predicted proteins | sample Rifsed19ft1_FD_184013 | JGI IMG/M metagenome (GOLD analysis project Ga0209322, IMG submission 184013) | Soil microbial communities from Rifle, Colorado, USA - sediment 19ft 1 (version 2) | ecosystem: Environmental > Terrestrial > Deep subsurface > Rock core/Sediment | place: Rifle, Colorado...
CAAAACTTACATGAAGATGATCAACTTTCTCTTTGAATTGTTTAAGTATTTTTACGATTATTCTGTGAATTCCGAGTCTATCAATATCTGTCATTGTATAAACCGGAAGATTTAATCTTTTAATGTTTAGCTTCTCAAGAGTATCAACGCTTCTTATCCCGATTAAAGCACAGTTCTCTGGTTTTAATTTTGGTGCAAAGCCGTAAAAATTAACGAGCTTGTCATTTCCTATTCCCAGGGATGCAGCAAGAGGCATTCCGTGAATATTCCCCGAAGGAGAAGTTACATCAGTGTTCATATCGGTATGTGCATCTACCCAGACTACTCCGAGCTTAAGCCTGTGTTTTTTACAATACGAAGAAATTCCAGCAATAGAACCTAATGCCATTGAATGGTCACCACCGAGGCAAAGAGGAAAATGTCCCTTTTCCAATACTCTTTCAACTCTATTTGCAAGGATTCTCGATGTCTTTAATATTTCATTTAAGTATTTAAGTTTTGGATCGGTTACTTTTTGCTTCTCCATTATCTGGATGAATATATCGCCCTGGTCGACAATTCGGTAACCCAATCGTTCAAGCTTTTCTCTGAGACCCGCGATTCTAAGGGCGGAGGGTCCCATATCTACCCCTCTTCTATCGGCACCGAGATCTATAGGAAAGCCGATAATATTTACGATTTTAGAGCTTTCTATTTTCATTATGTGGATTGTTTTAAAAGCCATAGCAAATTAAAAAGTTTCCCCTAATATCACAAAAGCAATCCTGTCCTTAAGAATGTAAAATAAAATTGCTATTGTGTATATTATTTTCAGGAATATTTTTTTTATAAAAAATTACTTTTAATATGTTGCTCGAAGAACCGGTTGTAAGTGTAGGCATTTTATCTGGCAAACAGATAAGCTTTGAGCTCTATGGTGATTTTAGTATTCAGGGCTTCAAACAAAAGTTCAGTGGTAGGTTTTCTGCAGAACTAAAAGGGAATACTATTATTTGTAAAAATGCAAAAGATAAAATTGAAATATCGAACGAAATTATTTTTGAACCGGGCGATCTTACAGTTGATTCCTTTCTTATTAAAGAGGTTCCTATAGGAAAAGAATTCCATTGGGAAAGAAAAGAAACACAAAGATTCTGCGGTTCACTTAAGCTCCTTAAAGATGGCGATGTTATATGGGTTATTAATATTCTTCCCGTAGCGCAATATCTTAAAAGCGTTATATCATCTGAGATGAGTGCGAAAAGCTCGCTTCAGCTCCTGAAGGCACATGCAATTGTTTCGAGAAGCTGGCTGTTGGCTCAAATTGAAAAACTTAAATCCTTGAATGAAAAAGGGAATGACAATAAATATGAGTACCAAACGGACTCGGAAATAATAAAATGGCAGGACAGGGGGGATCACATGTTTTTTGACGTGTGTGCCGACGACCACTGCCAGAGATACCAGGGAATTTCAAAGATTTCAACAGAGGCTTCAAACAGCGCTGTTGATCAAACGAAAGGGATTGTCCTGATGTATGGCGGTATGATATGCGATGCGCGCTACTCAAAATCCTGCGGCGGAATTTCGGAATCATTTGAGAATGTGTGGGAGCCGGTTAAGCATGATTATCTATCTTCCGTTATTGATTATAAATTTGATCCGGAAAATTACAATCTGGATTTCTCTTCCGAGGCAAATGCAAAAAGATGGATTCTGAGTAATCCCGCTTCTTTTTGTAATACTAATGATGAAAGAATTTTATCCCAGGTCTTGGTCGATTACGACCAGGAGACAACTGACTTTTACAGGTGGAAGATCGAGTATTCTCAAAAACAGATTGCGGAATTAATAAATTCAAAAGCCGGAATAGATTTCGGAGACATACTTGATATGGTACCTGTTGAAAGAGGTGACTCTGCAAGATTAGTGAGGCTTAAAGTCATTGGTACCAAGAAAGAAATGATAATAGGCAAAGAGCTGGAAATAAGAAGGCTGCTCTCTCCCACACATCTTTACAGCAGCGCTTTTGTTGTCGATAAAGAAGGAGACGAGGAAGGCATTCCGCAAAAGTTTCTTATACATGGCGCTGGGTGGGGACACGGAGTGGGTCTCTGCCAGATAGGGGCTGCAGTTATGGCTACCCGCGGCTACCAGTTCGATGAAATATTGCTTCATTACTTTAAAGGGGCAAAACTGAAAAAGATTTACTAATAAGTGAAAAATATTTTATTTGAACACCCGGCTTTAGACAAGCTCATTTCTGTAAAAGATTTCCAGGGTACAGCAAAATTATTTCTTGAAGAACAAAAGAGAAGCTGGACTGTCTTAACAGAAAATTACAGCGCTCTTAATTTTGCAGAAGTAAAATCCTTTCAATTTTCCGGCTTTAAAATTAAAGTTCAGCATAATCCCGGCAGGATTAAATCTACTTCTGCTGAAGTTGACGAGACATCTATTAGCGAGAGAAAATGTTTTCTCTGTCCTGATAATTTGTATGAGGAACAGAAAGCTATCAAATACGGAGAGGATTTTTTAATTCTTGTAAATCCTTTTCCTATTTTCCCCGAACATTTTACAATTCCGCACAAAGACCATATATCTCAATCAATTAGAGAAAGTTTTGGAAAAATACTTTCGGTTTCAAGGGACTTTTCCGAATATGTTGTTATTTATAATGGACCGGAATGCGGAGCCTCTGCACCAGATCATCTTCATTTTCAAATTGGCAGTAAAAATTTTCTTCCTGTTAATGACGAATTTCATTCTCTAAAAAACGAATACGGGGAAATACTATTGAGAAATAATTCTCTTACAATAACAGGGATCGGGGATAACTTAAGAAAAATAATAGCAATTGAGGCTACAGAGATAGAAGCTGCCGAAAAAGTTTTTGATCTGTTCTATAAAGCATATTTGAAAATTTCAGATAAGAATAAAGAACCGTTGTTGAACATACTTTCTTTTTATGAAGAAGAGTACGGATGGAGAGTTTTAGTTTTTTTGAGGGAAAAACATCGTTCTTCCCACTATTTTAGAGAAGACGGGAGAATTTTACTCAGTCCGGCTGCAGTAGATTTAGGAGGAATTTGTATACTCCCTTTGGAAAAGAACTTTGAGAAGATTACAAAGAAGGATATTGAGGAAATATTTAAAGAAGTAAGTATCGGGAAAGAACAGTTTGAATTTATAAAATCCGAATTAAAAAAACCTTAAATGATTAATCCTGTATCCAAATTTACTCTAAACCAGATGCTGTTTGAGGCCTAGATAAAAGAGTTTCAAAAATTTCCCATCTTTTATCCGGATTATCTTCCGTTCCGCCGTTTTTCTCAATATAATTTTTCACTATATCCTGACCGAGATTGTAGTTAATTACGTAACTGCGGTACTTTTCGATAAATTTTATTCTCTGCTCTGCTCTTTCCGGTGCCATGAGAGAATATTTAACTAACCAGTTTTTTACTTTCTCCTTATTCCATTCTCCGTCCAGGTAATTTCTTGCAGCTTCATTCCCGGCATAGTCAAGTTCTTCCAGTAAAGAAAGTATGCGGTAATACTCATCTGCTTTGCCGGGGTCTAATCCGGCAAGCGGGAACAGAATTTCTTTTTCAAATTTGATTCTCGACTCACCCGGAAGAACAACCTGTATTCCGTAATTTGCGCTTCCTTCTGCAATCAACGATTGGGGACTATTTAAAGGATAAACGCAAAATTCCACCCAGCCGTTTTTCCTGTAAAGATTTTCCAGAAGCACATTGTAAACATGGTGCCCGGGATATCCTTCGTGTGCGGCAAGATCAACGGCGCGGTCAATAAAAATCGGCAGATCGGTATTTACCTGTATAACACTGTAGCAGTTTCCTTTATACCAATTGTAGCCAGCCCATGCTTTATCTGATACATATTCTACTTTGAAGTTTTCATTCTGAGGAAGCTGAATATGCTGCAAAGTTCTTTTCCTGCATTCATTAATAGCTGCCTTAAAAACCGCATCGAGTTTTTCTTTAGGGATTATAAATTGATTTTTATAATCGTTTACTCTTTTTGAAACCTCACCACTGCCAGGTAAAAGCTTATCGAGCCTGTTAAGTATTCCTTTATAGTGATCTTCAGAATAATGTGGAGAGACGGCATCATAAAGTGCTTTTGATTCTTCATCGAAACTCAGCAGCCCGCCCGAAATCATATACAATTTTATTTTTGCTGCAAGAATTTGCTTGTAAAGGGAACGGTATCTTAAAGTTTCAAGCCGGGTAGCCTCATATTTTGACAGGTTTTCGAGATCGTTCAGAAGGTTATCCGCTTCTTCATCAAGTTGTTCGTGGATTAAAGTATTATTTCCGTCGTGAATCAGGGGGGCAGGCTTCCATTCTTCGGGACCATAATAAGCGTCAACATAATCGGCATCGTGCTGCCCGATCTTTAAAACGAGCTTAACATAAGCTTCAGCAATGTTATTCATTTTTAATTCCAGTTCACTGTTTGGCGGGTTATCTTTTCTTTCTGAGCAGGAAAGTAAGATAAATCCTGTTGTTAAAAGTATAAATAATTTTTTCATTCTTGTTCAGTCTACCAGGCTACCAAGTGAGGCTCACCTTAAACCTGCCTCCTGTAGGCAGGGGTGAACCTCACTTAGTTTTAGATTATTTTTATTGATGAATTAAAATAGAAAATATTGATGAGGAAATAAATGAAGAAGAGATTTTAATTGTGTTAATAAGGAGTATTTCTCTAAAACAAATTATGCCTAAAGCTAATTAGTGCGGTTTATGATCCTGATAATCGATTCTTTCAATAGACTTTCAAAATCAAATAATCAATTCCATCTGTAACTAAAGATAAAGTGCCATTGTCTATATCAAACTCTTCTCCGTTTAGTAGATTTTTTACTTTGGTTACATTATAAACTGCAGGTATAGTTAACTCAACATTTTGCTTTTCAGTATTTTTATTTAGCACAGTAATAATTCTTTCGTTCATATCTGAGCGAAGGTAGGCATATATGTTATCAGCAGCGATAAGTGTTTCAAAATCTCCATATCTCAAAGCGGAATGCTGGTTACGAAGATTAACAATTTTTTTTACATCACTTAAAACCTTCTGCTCTTCATCAGTCACATCATCACCAAATCTCATCATCCTGCGATTATCGGGATCACCCGCTCCGGTCATTCCAATTTCATCTCCATAATAAACAACAGGTATTCCCGGGATTGTCAGCAGGTAAGCAAAGTAAAGTTTTAATTTATTGTAGCTTGTGGAATCATCAACTTCAGGAGGATTATTCCAGCCGATCTCTGTCGTGTTTGCATCACTTAAAGAAATATCATTATCCGCATAAGCCATAAATCTTACTTTATCGTGGCTGTCAATAATATTTCCCATAAGATTATTAACCCCATAAATGGAAAAAGTTTTTTGCATTTGCTGATCAAGCGCAGTAAATGAAACACTTGAATCAGCAAAGGTCGGGATAGCTGTATCATAAAGTATAAAGTTAAATTGAGCATCGAGCTGCCCGTTATTAACGTAAGAGCTGACAAGATCATAGCTTCCAAAAGTTTCCCCGACCTGGTAATAGATTTTCTTATTTGGTATTTCGAGTTTCTTTTTTATTTTTTTTGTAAGCAGTCTCCAGAATTCATTCGGAACATGTTTTACTGCGTCGTGCCTGAAACCATCTGCACCGGTTTCTTTTAACCACCAGACAGCGTTATCGGTCATTACTTCAAGCGCTTCTTTTGAGCCCTCAAAATCGAAAGAGGGCATAAAAGGCTCAAACCATGTCGTAAGCCTGTATTCGTCCCATAGCCTTAAATTTTTTTTGCCGTTCGGGAGCTTAAGAAAGCCAAACCAATCGCGATGTTCTTTCCAGAAAGGATGTTCTATGTGAACATGATGTGCAACAAAATCAAGCAGCACTTTTATTCCTTTTCTGTGAGCAATATTGATCATCTTTTTAAGCAGAACCATATTGCCGAAACGTTCCTCTACTCTTTCAGGATCGATTGGCCAGTACCCATGATAACCCGTGTAATAACGGTGCGGCGCCGGGTATTCCCGATAGGCGTTCGGAGTGTTATCGACAACAGGAGATATCCAGAGTGTATTAATCCCAAGAGAAGTAAAGTATCCTTCTTTAAGCTTATTGATAATTCCTTGTATATCCCCTCCTTCATAATTGGCAGGCTTTAGAACATTAGAATCGTTTACCGGGATGCTATTACTTGTATCGCCGTCGTAAAAGCGATCAACAATAATTGAATAGATGATCGAATCATACCAGCTTGTTCCGCTGTTAGAATCTTTGTTATCCAAAGGCTTTCCGTCTTTCAGCATTATTGTTTGCAGATTCGAAGCTCTTCCGTTTTCATTTACAGCAACTCTTAAAGTTTTATTCCCTTTCAGTTTCCCGGACGCCAGATCAATAGAAAATTTTCTTTCTTTAATGTTTATTACATTTTGTGGAATGAGTTTATTATCAAGTAAAGCAATTACTTCTATATTGTCATTTGTTTCCGACTCATAATAAAAAGAAAAAAGCGTGCTTGTTTTTTTATAAGAATAATTAAGAATATGAAGATAAATTTTGCCCGTGTATAAATGCCTGACATTGACAACTGAATTCCAGCTTCCCAAACCATTTGGATTTTTTTCTGAGTTTAGCGAGTCGATCATCTCGAAGTTGCTTACACTGCTGTCGAGCGGAACAACATAAAATTTATATTCGTACCTGCCGGGTTCAAGAGTAATCCCGATTGAGTAAAGCCCATCGCCATCTTCATCAGGCATAGAGATATCTTCACGGTTCCAGCCATTAAAACTGCCAAACAGATTAACTTGTTTGATCGGTTCGGTGGGTCTGTATGAAAAGAAGATGGTCTGCCTGAACTCAGTTTTATAAAGAATGTGATAAATATTATTGTAGAAATAAAAAGGAAGAACTCCGTAGCCATCAGATCCTTTCAGGGAAGTTATATCTACCAGACCATTTTCTGCTTCATAAAAAACCTTAAGGGAATTATCGGGATCAAAGGTAACACGGTATTCCTTATCGGAATAAAAGAGGTCGCTTATTAGAAAAGTTTTTTTCTCTCCCGCAGTAAGATGAACCGGTTGGATTATTTCATTTATTTCCTGGGGAATTGAGACAGATGAAAGCGTTAAGAAAGTCAGAAATATCAGAAGAAGGTTTTTCATTTGAACGGATAACTTTTATACTGTAAATAGTGGCAAAGATTTAATTACTCATGGAATTGTTTATCAAACCGTTAGCAACAACGCTTTCTCTCTCACCGATCTGCTGTCTCCACATTGCGTAATATAATCCTTTAAGCTCAACAAGATATTCATGAGAACCTGATTCGACTATTCTTCCTTTTTCGAGGACATAAATTCTGTCGGCATGCATAACAGTAGAAAGCCTGTGAGCAATCAAAATAGTAATAAGATGCTGGCTTGCTGAGATTTCCTTTATTGTTTCAGTAATATCTTCTTCTGTAAGAGAATCGAGAGCGGAAGTTGCTTCATCAAAAACAAGCAGGTTTGGTCTTCGTAATAATGCCCGCGCAATAGATAATCTCTGTTTCTCTCCGCCCGAAACTTTAACTCCGCCTTCGCCTATCAATGTAGCGAGACCTTTATCGGCTCTTGCCATTAAACTTTGTGCTGCCGCTTTTTCAAGTACTTCAAGACATTCTTCGTCGCTTGCGGACGGATTTACAAACAAAAGATTTTCCCTTATTGTTCCGGAAAACAATTGTGTATCCTGGGTTACAAATCCAATTTGATTTCGTAATTCATCAAAATCAATTTGTTCCGCTTCGATGTTGTTATAATAAATTATACCCTCGTGCGGTTTGTAAAGACCGACAAGAAGTTTCACAAGAGTAGTTTTCCCTGAACCGGATGGACCTACAAAAGCAATTGTTTCACCTTTCATTGCTTCAAAAGAAATTTCCTGCAGAGCCCTTGTCCTCGAAGTCTGATGTTGAAAGCTTACATTTTCAAATTTTAATGAATTAATATTACCGAGGTAAACAGGTTTTACCGGTTTAGTTTCCTTTGGCAATTTCAATATTTCTTCAAAATTTTCAAGAGAAACTTCCGCTTCACGGTAAATATTTATTACATCGCCTAAACTTTGGAGCGGACCAAAAATAAAAAATGAATAGAACATTAAGGTTATAAATTGCCCGATTTGAATTTCTCCGGCAAATATCAGGTAAAGCATTAAGAAAAGAATACTTGTTCTTAAAAAGTTAACCGATGTTCCCTGTAAGAAACTTAATTTTCTTATGTAACGGACTTTCTTTAGTTCAAGTTCAAGAATTTTATCCGTTGTAGAATTTAATCTTCCTATTTCCTGCTCTCCCAAACCGAGACTTTTTACAAGCTCGATATTTCTTAATGATTCTGTTGTGGTTCCTGCAAGAGCAGTCGTCTCTTTTACAATTACCTTTTGGATTATCTTGATCTTCCTGCTTAACAGTGAACTGATGAATCCAAGTATCGGGACCGCAGCAAAAAAGACAGGCGCAATGAGCCAGTGAACATTTATAGAATAAACAAAAACAAAAATTACTCCGACAAGGGTTGTAAAGAGCGTGTTTACAAAAGTGTTGATAAGCCTTTCGGTATCTGTTCTTACTTTTTGGAGCTTGCCAAGAGTTTCCCCGCTCCGCTGATCTTCAAATAAAGAATAAGGAAGATGAAGAGAGTGCATTAAACCATCGGAATAAATTTTTGCACCAAGTCTTTGAGTTATGACATTAACATAATAATCCTGGAAATTTTTTGCTACGCGAGAAACAAAAGCAACACCTACCATAGCACCGAGAAGTAACCCGATGCCGCTTAAAAAATCGCTGGAAGAATATTGATCGAATTTGGTTGCGTACTTATCTATCAGTTTTCCAAATATGTAAGGATCGAGCAGGGAGAAGACCTGATTTACTGCCGCAAGCACAAGGGCAAGTATAACTAACTTCCAGTAGTGGGCTAAATATGAGTATAAAAGTTTCATTTGGATTGTTGAAAATAAACATAGACTGGTAAATAAAAAAGGACGGAGATATCTCGCCGTCCCTTTACGAAAAAACACTCAAAGAAAAAAAGAATTACTTTGTAATTACTTTAGAACAGCGTCCTTTGCATGTTTAGCTATTCTGAACTTCAAAGCTTTTCTTGCAGGGATCAAAATCTGTTCACCGGTAGCAGGATTTCTTCCCATTCTTTCCTTCCGGTTAACGACAACAAGTTTACCAATTCCCGGGAGAGTAAAAGATTTCTTTGCCTCCTTGTAAGCGAGTTTGCTTAACTCTTCAAGAAACTGGTTGGCAATTTTTTTTGTGGTGTCGGTTTTGCTTGCAAGATGTTCCACAATCTGTGCTTTGGTCATTGCTTTGATGTCTGCCATTATTTACCTCTCTGTTTAGTTTGTTATTAATTCCTTTGTGAAAATAAATATTATTTCACTTAAACAAAATGATTTTCTGCTTAATAATTAAAAATTTTTCTTTTGGGGATTTCATTTTATATCTGATTTTATTGCCCGAAACCGGTTCTTTTTTTGTAGCTTAGACTTTAATTCTATATTTTCCTTTTTGATTTTAAATATTACAACAGATTTATTGAATGAAATTTTTCTTGCCGATAGTCTTTTTGATTTCATTAAATCTTTTTGCCCGTCAAACCGATACTACACCGGCGGATACAATTAAAATAATTTCCGATTCTTTATCTTCTGTTTCAAAAGATTCGCTGGCATCCGATACAACAGGATATATCCAGGCAGATACACTTTATCCTTTGTATCAAAAATCTTTTTATCCTGAAAGTTTCTTTACAAACAGGGAGATAATTAATAAACTCGGTTACAGGTACACGGGGGATTTGTTCTCGACAGCAGGATTCAGCTTGCTTAAAGATAAAGGTTTAATCGGGCAGCAGAATGAGCTTGCTCTTTACGGAAACAGGGTTGGAGACATTGGCTTTTTCTCAGATGGGATTCTTAATAACAACCGTTACACGAATATTCTCGATCTGAATTTTATTCAGAATGAATTAATTGATTCAATAGAAATTCTCCCTTTGCCAAGGGGATTCCTTTATGGACCCGATAATTATATTTCCGCTGTTAATTTTATAGAAAAGGATTTTCTTACCCCCGCCCCTT
>Ga0209322_10002664_pt1 | contig 10155 bp, 10 predicted proteins | sample Rifsed19ft1_FD_184013 | JGI IMG/M metagenome (GOLD analysis project Ga0209322, IMG submission 184013) | Soil microbial communities from Rifle, Colorado, USA - sediment 19ft 1 (version 2) | ecosystem: Environmental > Terrestrial > Deep subsurface > Rock core/Sediment | place: Rifle, Colorado...
TTTTCTATGAAAGAATAACAAATCAATACGATACCATTCGCTTCCAATTCTTAATCTTTTCTGTCTTCCTATAAAAGCAAAATCGCCGCCAAGTTCTAGAAGAAAATTTTCTAGGTGTTTAATTAATGTTTCCTCCAATTCACTTTCCGAATATTCGTCTTTTAGTCCAAGGAATTCCAAAATGATCGGGTCTTTGATTTCTTCTTCAGCGTTTAATATATCTTCTGGTCTGGATTTATTTCCTTTCTTTAGCATTGCAGCTTTATTTTTTGAAAGAAGTGTTCTTTCATAAAACTGTGATGAAATTTGCCTGTCAAGCTGACGAACAGACCAACCGTTTCTTAATGCTTCCGACTCATAAAATTTTCTTGCATCTTTATTTTTAACGGATAATAAGCGAACATAATGAGACCAGGGTAATGGAAAGCTATTAGATAACTCTATAGATTGTGCAGACGGTGTCTGCGAAATGTTTTCAACAATAGGAGATTTCGCAGACACTGTCTGCGAAATTGAATGAGAAATATAAAAGAGGCGCATTAATTCGAGATTCCTTTCAGAGAAACCTCTTCCAAATTTTTTTATTAAGTCATTAGAAAGTTTTTTAAGTAGTTTATCCCCATACTGAGCACGGTCAACACCTTTTTGTTCAAACTCGACAATTCTTCTTCCTATTTCCCAATAGGTTGCCGTAAGAATTGTATTAACAGCGCGTACAGAAGTTCTTCTTGCTGCTTCGAGCAGAAATGAAATATTGCCAATGAGTGAAGAATAATTTTCTGTGCTGGCAATTATTTTCTTTTTTGCTTTAGGCATTTTGTGGTTCTTTATCGGTTACGTTTAGGAATACGCAACTCTGCCGGAACTTGATCATTCAATTTTTTAAGCATAGTAATTGAAACACGAAACATATTTATTTTATTTGGCTTTTTATGAGCTAATTTATTCCAGATTATTTTGCCCGGGCCATTAAAGACTTCTTCAATTTTACCTTCATTGGTAATTCTAATTCCCAAATAATATTCGGGGACGTGATCACAGGGAAAACCTAAATGGTTTTTCATAGTAGCCTTAATTTGCACATTCCTTTTTGTTCCGTCTGTACAAACAGCATCGTAAAATTTTGCAAGCCCATGTAGCAATTTTATTTGATATGTTTTTTCAGCTAAAACTTCACCAATATCTCCAACTAATCTTCCATCCAAAGTAAATTCTTTATGCGGATATGCGGCCTTTAAATCTTTAACTATCAAAAGTAATTTTTTGATGGAGTTTTTAATCATTTTTTATCTTATTTATCCGGAATCTGATATCGGGGTTCGGCATCTACTTAGAAAACTTCTTATACAACAACCACGTTAGAATGAAAAGGATAATTGTTAGCAAACTTAATTTGTTTATCTCAATGTGGCAAGAACGAGATCAAAAGATGTTTTCAATTTACTTTTGAGATACCGGGTCAAGCCTGGTATGTCAAGTATTTATTCAAATTTTCCCGCTTGATAATCAATTATTGCCTGCCTTATTTCTGCTTCTGTATTCATAACGAATGGACCGTAAGAAACGACAGGTTCATTAAACGGTTTGCCATGGCAAAAAATTAATATAGAATCTTCTAGAGCTTCAATATTAATTTCTTCATCGTCATTATCGAATTCAACTAAAGCAAGTTTCTCTGCTGTCGTATTGTTAACGTTTATTTTCCCATCAACAACATATAAAAGAATATTTCTTTCCTTATCAACATTTACTTTTAAATTTCCACCTTTTTGGAATTCAATAAATGAAGTAAGAACATCAGTTAAAGAATCAATCGGACCTTTCTCATTACCCCATTTGCCAGTAACAAGATTAACAATAACCTTTCCATCATCAAAATTCAGTTTTGTAATTTTATCTTTCTGCAAACCAATATATTTAGGCGGAGTCATTTTTAGTTTAGAAGGAAGATTAATCCAAAGCTGAAGCACTTCCTCAACGCCGCCATTCTTTTTAAAATTATCAGAAGAATTTTCTGAATGAACAATTCCACTTCCAGCAGTCATCCACTGAATGCCTCCCGATGTAATTATACTTTTTCCACCACTTGAATCCGAATGCATAACATCGCCTTTAAGAATAAATGTAAGAGTCTCAAAACCCCTGTGAGGATGAGGACTGAAAGGCAATCCGGTATTGTCCCGCGGAAAATTTTGTGGACCATGATGATTAAGAAGTATGAACGGATCAAGGCTGTCTAACCCTCTGTTTGGAAATGCCCGGTAAGTAGATAAACCTTGCATCGGTTCATCAATAGCTTTATATAATTTATTAACACTTCTCATAAAAAATTTACTTCCTGTTAAATTTTGTTTTTGTATAAACCTGGAAACCTCTATCTGGTTCAGCGAGTTCAAAAGTTTCTGTAAATCCATTATCATTTAATACGTTATAAGTTTCCCTTGCTTTCCATCCGGGTGGAATATTCTCTATGGATTCAGTTGTAAATATAAAAGTTTTCCCGTCTGCAGAAATGTTGTCGAGCAGGTACTGATTAACAAATCCTTCTTTATGAAATTGCCTGAGAATAAATGTTCTCCTTATTTTATCGTAACTAATGTAGCCGACATCTTCGTGGACTTCACCTTCAGGGTATTTATCAGTCGGAGGATAAGTCGATTTATTTTTTACTTCAATAAATTTTTTGTTAAAGATGAAATGATAACTTCTTTCATAATCTCCTTTGCCAGGTTCTCCTTCTCCGGTTCCTTCCCAATCTCCGATAATGAAGCTGAAAGGAATCCAGAGGCTGTCTTGTTTACTCACCTGTCCAAAAGAATAGAAGGGAATTAGCAAAATAAGTAATGTTAGTTTTTTCATTTTATTACCATGATTATTTAGTTGATACCGGATACAAGATGAATTAATTACCGGATTATCGAATTTGAAAAAATCATTAATTTAAATTTTCTAACCTCTGGAATGAATTGCGATTCTGTTACCCTCTGTGTCGATAAATAATCCCATATATCCTATATCTTCAGTAATAAGTTTCTTTTGCATTAATACTTTTCCCCCTGCCGGTTCAACTTTTTCGAGTTCATTACTCAAATCACCGGATTGAGCGGTAAAATATATAAGCACACCATGAGTTGAAGGCTTGTAAAACTCTTTGTGATAAACAAGCGAACCGGGAGAGCCCGGAACATCCGCAAAAGGAAACCAAGCCATGTCAAGATCACCCATGTTTTCCCGCTGAAGTTCAAAACCAAAAACAGTTTTGTAAAACTTAATTGCCCTTTCCATATTAGCAACAGGTATTTCGAACCAGCCGACTACATTACTTTGTAGTTCCATAGCTAAACCTCCAACTATTTTTTTCTATTAAATGAATAAATCTAAGTGGATTAATGACGATAGATTGTAAGCAGAACATAAAAAAAGGAGAGAAGATATTCAAATATGATAGTAATTGAAAAGTAAGGTCGCCGGTTGGAATTATTGACGAGGGTATAAAAAAAGTTGCCAGCCTTTGCAGACTGGCAACTTACCACCTTTGAAGCAACCTACTTGACGAAAAGTTCTTAAGCGTGCTGTGGCGCAGCTTTTAATTCATTCATAATGGAATTCAGATCGACTCCGAGACCTTGAGCAACACCAATTCCAAGTTTCTCATCTGCACGGAAGAAATGACAAAGCTGGCGGTTTATTATTAGATCACGTTTTGGTCCTGTAATACCGCTCATCGCATCTATAATGTTTGCAATAAGATTTTTGCGATCCTGTTCATTCATAGCTTTATTAAATAACCAACCAGCTTGTGTATAATGATCATCTTCGCCCAGTGCATTACGGTTATACCAATCTGCCACAGTTGAATCGAGATTCATCGGAGATTCTTTATAGCTTTCATCGGTATAAATATCATCGAATGAATTTGGCCAGTAATTAGGATTACTGCCGCTGTTTCCATCGACTCTCATATGTCCGTCTCGTTGATAATTATTAACTGTAAACGGGCATTTGTTTACCGGAATTTGTTCGTAATTTACACCAAGGCGATACCTGTGTGCGTCGGGATAAGATAGTAAACGACCCTGAAGCATTTTATCGGGAGAATAACTAATACCATCAACAATATGAGCAGGCGCAAATGCAGATTGCTCAACCTCTGCAAAATAATTTGCAGGAAGTTCATTCAATTCCATTGTACCGACATCAATTAACGGGAAATCGGTATGAGGCCAGATCTTAGTAAGATCAAATGGATTAAACCTGAAGTTCTTAGCCTGTTCGTCTGTCATTACCTGGATTTTAAGCGCCCACTTTGGAAAATCTTTATTTTTGATTGCATCGACAAGATCTCTTTGTGCATGATCGGGATCAATTCCCCGCATCTCTTTTGCATCTGGTCCTGTAAAGTTTTTTATACCCTGTACAGTTTTGAAGTGAAACTTAACCCAGATTTTTTCGTTTTTCTTGTTGATCATAGAATAGGTATGGCTTCCATATCCGTTCATATTGCGATATGAGAATGGAGTACCGCGATCGCTCATAAGTATCATAACCTGGTGAAGGCTTTCAGGATTAAGGCTCCAGAAATCCCACATCATTGTCGGGCTTTTAAGATTTGTTTCAGGCTCTCTTTTTTGAGTGTGAATAAAATCTCCAAACTTTTTAGGATCTTTCACAAAGAAAACCGGAGTATTATTTCCAACAAGATCCCAATTGCCGTCTTCGGTATATAATTTTACCGCAAAGCCTCTTGGATCTCTTTCACTGTCTGCACTTCCTTTTTCTCCTCCAACAGTTGAGAAACGAACAAACACGCGGCATTTGTTTCCAACCTTGCTAAAAAGTTTTGCGCGGGTATATTTTGTTATATCATTTGTCACTTCAAAAGTACCGAAAGCACCAGTTCCTTTAGCATGTACAACACGTTCCGGGATTCTTTCGCGGTTAAAGTGAGCCATCTTTTCATGCAGAATATAATCCTGTAAAAGGATTGGCCCTCTTGGACCGATGGTCATTGTGTTTTCATTTTCTACATAAGGTCTGCCTGAAGCAGTTGTTAATTTTTTATTTTTTTGTTTTCCGTTATCCATTGGTGGTTTCTCCTCCTGAATTATCTTAAATATTTTACCGTCAAAATATTTACATTTGCTTCTGATAAATCAAACTGATATTTTCTATAATAATATAGATATAAACTATAAGTATGAATTTACAGCAATTAGAATACATCCTGGCAGTTGATACATACAGGCACTTTGCAAAAGCAGCAGACAAATGTTTCGTAACACAGGCAACTTTAAGCATGATGATTAAAAAGCTTGAAGACGAGCTCGCTATAAAAATTTTTGATCGAAGCAAACAGCCGGTTACCCCAACAAAAGAAGGAGAGGGATTTATTTTAAGAGCCAAACAGGTTCTGGCTGAAGCGAAACGGTTGAAAGATTTTGCAGCAGAAATAAAAGGTGAAATAACGGGGGACCTTCATCTTGGTATAATTCCTACTCTTGCGCCTTACCTGTTACCGCTTTTCTTAAAAAATTTTATAAAGAAATATCCACAGCTAAATATTTTCATTAAGGAAATAGTAACTGACGAGATAATCGATCATATTAAGACAGGTGAGCTTGATATGGGTTTGGCAGCCACTCCCTTGAATGAATCTTTTATAAGAGAGTATCCGTTATTTTACGAGGAGTTTTTTGCTTATAGCTCACGGGAAGAAAATCTTCCCGATAAAAAATATCTTTTACCGCAAATGATCGATCTTAAACGACTCTGGCTTTTGGAGGAAGGTCACTGTTTCAGAAGCCAGGTCTTAAATTTTTGTGAGCTTAAAATGAAAGCTCCCTATTCTGAAAATCTTCACTATGAAGCAGGAAGTATTGAAACGCTCATTAACCTCGTTGATAAGTACCAGGGGATAACTATTATTCCTCATCTTGCCATGCTAAATCTCAAATCATCGCAAAGGAAAAAGATAAGAGAGTTTGCGAGCCCTAAACCCGTACGGGAAATCAGCATAATAGTTGGAAATAATTTTGCGAGAGAAAAACTTCTTGACGGTGTCCGGGAAGAAATCATGTCACGGGTTCCTTTCCCAACAATATTGAAGAGTAAAAAAGTATTGGAGATTTAGATTTATAAAAAAGGCTCACAGTTGTGAGCCTCCTGAATTTACATACTTGATAAGAAACCGAGGAATGGAACAACCTTTCCAAGTCCCCAGAGTAAAAGCGAACCTAAAATCCAAACGCCAAATACAACAATAAAATATTTTGTTGTTGAATCAGATCTGAACATTTTTGCTAAACCAATGCCTGTAATTGAATAAGCCCAGATAGAAAAAGGATCGACTTTGCCAAGCAGCCAGCCAGTTATGGTTGCTTTATCAATACTGGCAAGAGAAGCAACGCTTATATCTCCAAGCAATTTTCCAAAAGCCATTGCTAGAATTGCAGCGAGGACTATCTGAATAATTGATATATATGCCGTTAGTCCGCCTGCAACAAGTGCAGATGTAAATCCTCCATTGCCTTTTAAAGCTAATTTTGCAAAGAGAAAGTAAATTAATGCAACAAAGAAAAAGACAATAAAACCAAAAATGAAAATCCCTATTGTTTGAAAAATCCAGCCTAACGGACTTTTACTGAATTTTTCACTTTGTTCAATTTGTTGATCTGCTTGTTCTCTGGTTAGTACACGTTTTTCTACCATTTCATTAATAGATTTTTCTTGTTTTTGTTTTACTTGATATGCAATTTCTTCATTGCTCATTACAAGAATTTGAGTAAGAGAAATAACCAAAAGAAGAAGAAGAATAGGTAGCAGCCAGTCAATTGTTTTAACCGGAAACTTCGCAATCTTTTCAAAAGTTGAAGAAGGCTCTGTAAAAATGCCGATCATTTTATCTGAGTGAGAAAGTTCTTCTTCCGGTGCAACCGGAGTTCCGGTGGTTTCAGGATTCTGTTCGATATTATCCATAAAGTAGACTCCCTAAATAGTTTAAGGTAAGTGTTATTAAAAATTATTTATACTTTCTTCAAAAGGCAAGAAGAAATGTTAAATGTAAGATGGAAGATGTAAGATGGAAGATGGAAGATGGAAGATGGAAGATGGTAAATGGAAGATGTTAATGAAGTTTGAGATTAAAAATTATTAGTAATTTGCAATTATATTGATAATTAAATGACTATAAATGACTACCGGATGACAATGAATGACTTCTCATCTTTAACTAAAGTATTTACTAAATTTCAGTTAATTATAATATCTAACTATATTTTTATGAAAACAAGAACCATAATCGAGCCTTTCAAAATAAAATCCGTTGAGCCAATCAGATTTACGACTAAAGAAGAAAGGGAAAAGATATTAAAAGAGGCTGGCTACAATCCTTTTTTTATTCACGCAGATGACGTTCTGATTGATCTTTTAACAGATAGCGGGACTTCTGCAATGAGCTCAAAGCAATGGGCTGGAATTATGGATGGTGATGAATCTTATGCCGGTTCAAAAAGTTTTTTCAGGTTTGAAGAAGCTGTAAATAGAATTACAGGTATGAAGCATATCATTCCAACCCATCAGGGGAGAGCAGCAGAAAAGATTCTTTTTTCAATTATTGGCGGTCAAGGAAAATATATCCCCAATAACACTCACTTCGATACTACAAGAGCAAATGTTGAATTTACAGGGGCAGAAGCCGTCGATCTTTTAAATGAAACAGGGAAACATCCCGAAATCAGGGCTGATTTTAAGGGGAATATGGATGTTGAAAAGCTTGAAGCTTTCATTAAAGAAAAAGGTAAAGAAAATATTCCTGTCTGTATGATTACAATAACAAACAATTCCGGCGGTGGTCAGCCTGTTTCTGTGCAGAATATAAAAGAAGTGAAAGAAGTTTGTAAGAAATATAGTATTCCTTTATTTATTGATGCCTGCCGTTTTGCCGAGAATGCGTACTTCATTAAGAAAAGAGAAAAAAGTTTTGTAGATAAATCTTTGCTTGAAATTGCACAGGAGATATTTTCTTACGCTGATGGCGTGACTATGAGCGCAAAGAAAGATGGACTTGCAAACATAGGCGGGTTTCTTGCAATGAATGATCCCGACCTTGCTATGAAATGCAGAAATCTTTTAATAGTAACTGAAGGGTTTCCAACTTATGGCGGACTTGCGGGAAGAGACCTTGAAGCAATTGCGCAGGGACTTGTAGAAGTTCTCGATGAACATTATCTCCAGTATAGAATCAGAAGTGTTGAATATCTTGGTGAAAAACTTGTTACTGCTGGTGTTCCTATTATTGAGCCTCCGGGAGGACACGCAATTTATATTGATGCAAAAAGATTTTTACCAAACATTCCCCCCGAACAATTTCCGGGGCAATCTATTGTTTGTGCGTTATATACTGAAGGGGGAATAAGAGCTGTAGAAATCGGAAGTGTAATGTTTGGCAAGTATGATAAAAACGGAAAATTAATTCCTCCGGCTATGGAACTTGTAAGACTTGCAATTCCAAGAAGAGTGTACACTCAAAGCCATATCGATTATGTTCTCGAAATAATTCTTGAAGTTTTCAAAAACAGGAAATCGCTTAAAGGCTATAAAATAATTTATGAAGCTCCAATGCTGAGACACTTTACAGCAAGATTTGAAATGTTATAACCGTAGGACAGACTATTAGTCTGTGCATTATTAATTCCGATGAAAATCAAAAAACTATATTCCTTCTCAAATAAAAAGCAGATATGGAGACTCCTTCCCACTCAAACCGGAAAACTTGTAGTAGAAGAAAGAGATCCCGCTTCAAAAGAAGTTTTCTTTAGTTGTCTTGATATTAAAACAGGGAAGAAAATACTCAACAATTTTCAACTTGAAGAGAAATTCTGGATAGGCATAGAAGTAATCTATAAAGACATAATTTATTTTCATAAATTCAGGAAACCCGATCTGCCCGGGCACCTCGGCATAATTGCTTTCGACATAATAACAAAGACCATTTTATGGGAGACTAACGAGTACATATTTCTGTTTATTTATGAAGACGGACTTTATTGCTATAAAGAAAAATTCGATGGAAGAAATTTCTATAAGCTTGATTATAGTACAGGAAAACTCTTATCGGATATTGGACGAGATGTTACCGGGATAAACATTTTGAAAGAAAAGACTCTTTCAGATGATAATCCAAATGGTTCTTATTTTACAAGGCAGTTTAATCCCGGCTATGAAAATAATGAAACAGTAAGAAATCATTTAACCGGCATTAAAACCGGGAACCTGGTATCAGGAAAGATTGAGTATATATATCTTGGAGGATTACTTTTGTATAGCTTTCATGAAATACTTCCATCAGGCGGGGAAATGAAAAATATTTTCAGAGCAGTTGATATTGAAGCAGGAAAAGTTATTTTTGAAGAAGAATTGAATACGGGAATAAAAGTATTTGTACCGGATTCATTCTTTATAGCAGATGATTTACTCTTTTTATTAAAAGATAAAACCGGATTCATAACCTGTTCTATCGATAAGTAGAATTGCTCCTTACGGAGGGCACCATGGAACTGACAGAGAGAGAAAAAAAGGTGCTGTTATCAGCCGCACGGCAATCAATTAAATTCTTCTTTGAAGAAGCAGAATTATTTTCCCCAGATTATGACAATAACCCAAACCTGAAATTACCTCTCGGTGCTTTTGTTACATTAAAAATAGAGAACAAGTTGCGCGGTTGTATCGGCTACATTATAACACAAATGACTTTGTTTGAAACCGTATGTGAGGCAGCTAAGCAGGCTGCATTCAGGGATCCCCGTTTTTTCCCACTGACCCCCGAAGAATTGGAACAAGTAGATATCGAGATATCTGTATTATCGGAACCCCAAAAAATAAATGAGTACGACGAAATTATTGTCGGTAAACATGGTTTAATTCTTCAAAACGTAATAACTCATGCTGTTCTTCTTCCGCAGGTAGCTGAGGCAAATAATTTTACGAGGGAACAGTTCTTATCTGCCCTTTGCGAAAAAGGAGGCTTGCCGCCAAATTACTGGCAGGATCATAAATTATATTTAAAAGTCTTTACAGCAACAATTTTTTCTGAACAAGAGAAAGGGGAATGAGAATGATTAGGAAACCGGCAGTTGCGGGACTCTTTTATCCCGCTTC
>Ga0209322_10002687_pt1 | contig 10102 bp, 9 predicted proteins | sample Rifsed19ft1_FD_184013 | JGI IMG/M metagenome (GOLD analysis project Ga0209322, IMG submission 184013) | Soil microbial communities from Rifle, Colorado, USA - sediment 19ft 1 (version 2) | ecosystem: Environmental > Terrestrial > Deep subsurface > Rock core/Sediment | place: Rifle, Colorado...
AGCTCCATATGCGAGGCGTCGAGGAGCGAGGAATGAGGCGTACTCTTCATGTACGCTGCAGTGACGAGCGACGATGACAACAAAGCAGATGGACTTTTTCAGCAGCCTGCAATCCCATGCGTAAACACATCGAGACAATAATAATCGTTCTTGCCGTCGGCGTCCTCCTCGCGGCCACGCACCTCTATATAACTTTCTATACGCCTCCTTCGGATGAAAGCGTAGCAAAGATCGTCTCCATCGAGCGCGGCATGAGCTTCCGGGTCATAGCCGAGAACCTGGAGAAGGCGGGAGTTGTGCGCGACGCGGATAGCTTCAGCTTCGCGGCGCGCATCCTCGGCGCGTACAAGAAGGTAAAGGCCGGGGAGTACGAGTTCACCACGAATATGACGCCCATCGAGGTATTGGAGCAGCTCGTTAAGGGGAAGATAAAGAGGTACTTCGTCACCATACCCGAGGGCTACAACGTCCGCGAGATAGCCGCGGCGCTGAAATCCGCCGGGCTTGTAGAGCCGGATGTCTTTGTTGCGAGGGCCCTTGACCCTGAGCTCGCCGAGTCCCTGGGCGTAGAGGGGCCCACGCTCGAAGGCTATCTCTTCCCGGATACCTACGAGTTCACCAGGGGCACGGCGCCGGACGAGATGATAGCCCGGATGGTCGAGAACTTCAAAAAGGTCTACTCCGAATACGAGGGCGAGGCCAGGGCCAGGAGAATGTCCATGCGCAAGGTAGTGACACTCGCCTCGATTATAGAGAAGGAGACCGGCGCGCCAGCCGAGCGCGAGATAATATCGTCCGTATTCCACAACAGGCTCAGGAAGGGGATAAAGCTCCAGAGCGACCCGACGGTCATCTACGGCATAGCCGGTTTTGACGGCAATATCACCAGGAGGCACCTCTCTATAAGGTCGCCCTATAATACATACGTGATCTACGGCCTGCCGCCCGGGCCCATAGCCAACCCCGGGAAAGAGTCGATAGGCGCGGCGCTGAGGCCCGCCAAGGCGGACTATATCTACTTTGTTTCCCGGAACGACGGCACGCACCAGTTCTCAAGGACCCTAAAGGAGCATAACGAGGCTGTCGAGGAGTTCCAGAGGCAGGCAAAGGCCGTGAAGGCGGAGGCGAAGGTGCAGGAGGTAGCCCAGGAAAAGACGCCGGAAGGAAGTAAGTAAGTAAGGGAGGCACTTCTCAGAATCATTTTTTTCTGTCATTGCGAGGAGCGAAGCGGCGCGCAATCTGAAAAGATGAGATTGCTTCGCCTGCGGCTCGCGATGACAGACGGAATGGCTGCTTACTACACCGGCCCGTCAGTATATCTTCCCCTCGAACCCGCTTGAGACTTTAACATTCCCGTCCCCGTCCACTATGACGCCTTCGACCCCTTCGAGCCTTTCTACGAGCTCCATCCCCTTCACCGGCCCCATCACGAATACGGCTGTAGAGAGCGCGTCGGCCATGGCCGGGTCCTGGGCCACAAGGGTGACGCTCTGAGTCCCTTGAGCCGGAAAGCCGGTCTTCGGGTCGAGTATATGGTGGTATCTGACGCCGTCCTTTTCAAAGTACCTCTCGTAATCGCCCGAGGTCGGGACAGCGCCGTTATATACGTATGCCTCTCCGAGCAGCCCCCCTTTTTTTCTCGGGTGCTGGATGCCTATGGTAAAGGGCTCCTCGCGGCCCTCCTGGAATACGAACATATCGCCACCGGCATGCACTATGCCGCGCCTTACGCCGTGCGCCTTCAGTACCTCAGCAGCCCTGCCTGCTATGTAGCCTTTGGCCACGCCGCCCAGGTTTAACGCCATGCCGCGCTTGGCGAGGCCGGCCTTGCCCGCTGCCTCGTCCACGACGACGCCCCTGTAATCGACAAGGGGCAGTAGCCTTTGCAGATCATCCTGTGAAGGCACTATCCCTTTTTCGCCTGAGGGGCCCCAGACGCCTGCGAGCACGCCGACGGTCGGGTCAAACGCGCCGCTTGAGAGTAGAGAGACCTTGAGCCCTGCCTTTACGGCAGCTATGACCTCAGGCGCTACCTCGACCGTCGCCTCTCCGGCGCTCCGGTTTATCCTCGAGAGGTCGCTCTCCGGCCTGTACGAGCTCAAGAGCGCTTCGAGCCTCTCTATCTCGGCAAAGGCGGCCTCGGCAGCCTCGTCGTACCTGGTCTGGTCGCCTTTCATGAGCGTAAGCTCGACGACAGTGCCCATCGCTGATCTGGTGTAGTTGACGCTTTCCGTTGGCTTGCGCGAGTTGATGAAGTACGCGGCCGCGAGGAGGGTGATGACCGAGGCGGAGATAATTATGTAGGTAGAGAACCGTTGTTTAGGCATTGTGTTTTAGCTTGCAGATATTATGGGCAATTCAGGCCGCTCAAAAACAAAGAGCCGGGCCTCAGGCCCGGCTCTTGGATGATTCAGTCTGGAAGCCGCGTTAGAATTCCTCTTCCTCGGACTCTGTGCGCTCAAGGATACCCAGGCCGGTATCTTCCTCGAACCTGCCCTTGATCTTGAGCTCCTTTTCCATCTTGGACATGCACTCCACGCAGACCCTCGTCGCGGGAAGGGCGCGGAGCCTGTCCTCTGCTATGGGCTCTCCGCACTCCTCGCAGGTGCCGTAGGAGCTGTCGCGGAGCCTCTCGATGGCGTCCTCGATCTCCGAGAGCTTTTCCCTGTCGCGGTCGCCGAGCATGAGCGTGAGCTCCCTTTCCCGCTCGTTGCTGGCGATGTCGTATATGTCGCCTATCTCGTACTTGAGGACGTTGCTCTCGCTCCTGACCTTCTGAGAGACCTCCTGGAGTATCTTGTTCTTGGCGTCATGGAGCTTCTGGGTTATCTCCTTCTTGAAAGTCGTCTTGCCGGTCTTGGGCTTCTCTTCCTTTTTCGCTGCTGCTTTGGTGTTTATCTTGGGCATTTGTTTCTCTTCTTTAGTGGTTTTAGTGGTGTTTTTCTTTGCTGCCTTGCTCGCGCGCGAGATCGGCTGGGCGGCCGGCGCCGCCTTCTTTGGAGCTGCCTTTACGGGCTTTTTGTTTTTATCGGCTGTTTTTGGCATAAGGAGGAAGTATACATTTTTTTTAGATGTTGTCAATTGAAATTGGATTCCGGAGAGCCCTGAGGCGCTTCCTTATCCGGCGCAAAATCGCGTAGTTAAGCGCCCATGGCCTTATTCCTTCTTTGCCTCTCCCCGCCGATCGGCCGCTCAACGTATGATTTTAATTATAGCCAAAAACGTGGGTCAAGGCAAAACCTACTTTCTTTTTTTGAAAAAAAAGATAATGAGCATAGAAAAAACAGATCCCGGAAACCTTCGCAGAGCCGAAGGTTGCGATTGACAGGGCTTTTGCCGCTAATCTACAATAAAGGATTCGAATTGAAAGGGCTGAGATGAAGCAAAGCGCATTCGATATCATAGTTGTCGGCGCGGGCCATGCGGGGTGCGAGGCGGCCCTCGCTGGCGCGCGCATGGGCCTCTCTACAATGGTCCTTACCATGAACCTCGACACCATCGGCCAGATGTCCTGCAACCCGGCGATAGGCGGCATTGCCAAGGGGCATCTTGTAAGGGAGATAGACGCGCTCGGCGGCGAGATGGCCAGGGCCATCGACGAGACCGCCATACAGATGAGGACCCTGAACGACAGCAAGGGCCCTGCCGTGCGCGCTACCAGGGCGCAGGCCGACAGGCTGCTCTACAGGCTCCGCATGAAGAGGGCCCTCGAAGAGAGCCCGAACATCTCCATACGCCAGGGCACGGCGGATGCCGTTTTGACCAGTGGCTACGCGGCAATCGGCGTCAGGCTATCTACGGGAGAGGAGCTTTTCTCAAAGGCAGTCATCATCACGGCGGGCACGTTTTTAAAGGGCCTCATGCATATCGGGCTGGAGAGCTTTCCCGGCGGCAGGGCAGGGGACTTGCCAAGTGTCGGCCTCTCCGATTCTCTCGCATCTCTCGGCTTAAAGCTCGGCAGGCTCAAGACAGGCACCTGCCCGAGGCTTGACAGCAGGAGCATCGATTACTCGAGGACGACCCTGCAGGAGCTTCAGTCTCCCTCTGAGTTCAAGCCATTCTCATTTACCTCCCCCCCGTTCGCAAGAAGGCAGCTGCCCTGCCATATAACTTATACTAATGACGATACGCACAGGGTGATTCGCGAGAACCTCGGAAGGTCTCCATTATATAGCGGCGTAATCGAGGGCATCGGGCCCCGCTACTGCCCTTCGATAGAGGACAAGATAGTAAAGTTCCCCCAGAGGATAAGGCACCAGGTCTTCCTTGAGCCGGAGGGCTATGATACCGTCGAGGTATATCCGAACGGCCTGTCGACCTCGTTCCCGGTTGACGTGCAGCAGAAATTCTTACGGACCATACCCGGGCTTGAGGAGGCAGAGATACTGAGGCCCGGCTATGCCATAGAGTACGACTATGTCGAGCCGACGCAACTCAAGCAAACGCTCGAGACAAAGGCAGTTACGGGGCTATTCCTCGCAGGCCAGATAAACGGGACATCCGGTTATGAGGAGGCTGCTGCCCAGGGGCTCATGGCTGGCATGAACGCGGCCCTGAAGATCAAGGGGAGGCCGCCCATTGTCCTCGACAGGACCGAAGCCTATATAGGCGTAATGATAGACGACCTGGTAACGCTTGGCACGAAAGAGCCCTACAGGATGTTCACATCGAGGGCAGAGTACAGGCTGATACTTAGAGAGGACAACGCTGACCTGAGGCTCCGTGAAAAGGGCTATGCTGCCGGGCTGGTAACCCGGGAGGCATACGAGGCGTTTACAGAAAAGAAGAATAAAATCAAAGAGTTAGACGATATATTGGATTCCGTAAGGCTCAACCCTACTCAAGAGGCCTGCCGGGCGCTCCAGGCTATCGGCGGCGGGGAGCTCAAAAAATCGGCCACTTTGAGGGAAGTTCTGAGGAGGCCGGGCCTGAAATTAAGAGACGTGCTCTCGCTCGCTGGAATCTCAATATCCGTTTCTGACGAGATAGCCGAGGCAGTCGAGATAGAGACAAGGTACGAGGGATATATAAAGAGGCAGGTCGAAGAGGCTGGCCGCTTCAGGAAACTGGAGGGCATCAGCATCCCTGAAATAGCCTATTCAGCGGTCCAGGGCCTCTCTTCCGAAATCAGGGAGAAGCTCGATAAAGCCAGGCCAGCCTCCATAGGCCAGGCCAGCCGCATCTCAGGGGTAACCCCGGCAGCCATATCCATGCTGATGATCCACTTGAAGAAGATCGGGGCGTACAGGTAATGTTCCACGTGGAACATCGCTATATTTCTGTCATTCTGAGCGAAGCGACAATTTTTGCAGGATAGCAAAAATTGAATGCTGCGCCGAAGGCGCGGCAGCCCGCAGGGTCGAGCCCCAAGGATGGGGCGAGATAAGGATCTCTCTCCTTTATTTTTGCTCTGAGATTCTTCGGTCGCTGCGCTCCCTCAGAATGACATAAAGTCCCTTACCCGAAATCGCACGGCAGTGCGAAAAAAGGTTTTTACTGAATGGAAGAGAGAGAAAAAATAGATCTGCTCCAAAAAGGCGCCCTTGAGCTTGGCGTAGCCCTTGATGAAGGCCAGGCAGCAGCCTTCCTTGTCTATTTAAGGGAGCTCAAGGCCTGGAATAAAAAGATAAACCTCACGGCCATAGAGGACGAAAAAGATATAATTATCAAGCACTTCCTTGATTCCATCACCCCCTTTCGCCTCCTTTCCGGGGTAACTTCCATCCTCGATATGGGCGCTGGTGGCGGCTTTCCGGGCCTGCCGCTCAAGATAGTAAGGCCGGATCTCGAGCTCACCCTCCTTGATTCTGTTGAAAAGAAGGTCAACTTCATAAGGCATATTGCCCGGACCCTCGGCCTTACCGGCGTTGAGGCCATTGCCAGCAGGGCAGAGGCCCCGGACCTCGTCTACAGGCTCTCCAACAGCTTCGACTGCGTCATATCCCGCGCCTTTGCCGAGATGGAGGTCTTCGCGGCCATCGCGTTCCCCTACATCAGGCCCGGCGGCATGCTTTTGGCCATGAAAGGCCCGGGCGTGGCCGACGAGCTCAAGGGCCTTGAGGCAAAGGGCCTTTCCCGGCCCGAGATAGTCGAGGTCAGGGTGCCATTCTCAGACAGGATAACCAGCCTGGTCACAATGAAGAAGCTCTAAATGTTCCACGTGGAACATTTTCACAAGGAGCCCCCTTTTCTATAGAGGGAGCGGATTAAGCTTTGTCATTGCGAGCGAAGCGAAGCAATCTCAGGTCTTCAGGTTATGAGATTGTTTCGTCGCCTTCGGCTCCTCGCAATGACAGGCATAAGCGACATTGTTCCACGTGGAACAATCTTCGCTTTTTTTGGCCTTTTTCAGGCCTGAGATGTTCCACGTGGAACATCTTCACTCTTTTTCCTTGAAACGCCTGCCCCGATGTTTTAAACTCAGACAACGAAAAAGCCGGGAGCCGGGATGGGAAGGGTAATAACAGTCGCAAACCAGAAGGGAGGGGTGGGAAAGACCACTACCTCTGTAAACCTTGCCGCAACCTTAGCTGTTGCCGAAAAGAAGGTATTGCTCGTCGATTTCGACCCGCAGGGCAATGCCACAAGCGGCCTGGGCCTTGATAAGAGGGGCTCTACAGGCATCTACCACGCCATGATAGGCCAGGAGGACATACGGGCCCTCCTCAAGGACACTGAGCTCCGTTATTTGAAGGTAGTCCCGTCCTCCATAGACCTCACCGGCGCCGAAGTAGAGCTCATAGACGACCCTGCCCGCGAATACAGGCTGAAGAACTGCATAAACACCGTAAAAGACCTCTTCGATTATATAATTATAGATTGCCCGCCTTCCTTGAGCCTCCTTACGGTAAACGCCCTCGTGGCAGCCGACGCCGTGCTCATACCCCTCCAGTGCGAGTACTATGCCCTTGAGGGCATAAGCGACATCCTCCGCACAATAGACCTCATACGGGCCAAGCTCAACCCCGGCCTTGAGATAGAGGGCATACTCCTTACCATGTTCGACTCCCGGAACAACCTGGCCCGCCAGGTCGAGGAGGACATAAGGGCGCACTTCGGGGCAAAGGCCTTCAAGACCATGATCCCGAGGAACGTGAAGCTCTCTGAGAGCCCCTCCTTTGGCAAGCCGGTTATCCTCTACGACATAGAGTCAAAGGGCGCGCAGAGCTATATGGAGCTTGCCAAAGAGCTGGTGACGGATGCCGATATCAGAAAATCAGCAGTAAAATCAACTACTTAGAATAAAAGAGGGCAATTATGATAAACAAGAAGAAGGTCCTTGGCAGGGGTCTTGGCGCCCTTATCGGCGAGGCCTCGGTCGAAAGGTCTGTGCCCGCGGCTGCAACCGCCGTTAACGAAAAGTTTTTTCTCTGCGCGACAGAGGACATAAGCCCGAACAAGAGCCAGCCGAGAAAGCACTTTGAAGAAAAGGCGCTCGGTGAGCTTGCCGACTCGATAAAAGAGAAGGGCATAATAGAGCCGCTGGTCGTGCGGCGCGCTCCGGGCGGGTTTGAGCTTATAGCTGGCGAGAGAAGGTGGCGTGCCTCGCGCATGGCGGGCCTTAGCCAGGTGCCGGTCGTGGTGGTCGAGGCCAACGAGGAAGAGAGCCTGGAGCTCGCCATCATAGAGAACATCCAGAGGGAGGGGCTGAACCCAATAGAAGAGGCCGACTCGTACAGGAGCCTTATGGCCTTCGGCCTTACTCAGGAAGATGTCGCGAGGAAGGTCGGCAGGGAGAGGGCGACTGTCGCGAACTACCTGCGCCTGTTGAAGCTCCCGCACGAGGTGCGCGACGAGATAGTAAAGGGCAACATCACCATGGGCCACGCGAGGGCGCTCTTGTCGATTGAAGGCCACGCCGCGCAGGCAGAGCTCTGCAGGCAGATAATCACGAAAGGCCTCTCAGTGAGAGAGGCAGAGGCGCTCTCGTCCTCGGCGGGCAAGTCGAAGGCAAAACCGCCCAGGCCGGGCGAGACTCTGAAGAGCCCGATTGAGGACGAGCTAAGGGGCATCTTCGGCACCAAGGTGGCATTGAAGGACAGGAAGGGCAAGGGCAGGGTGGAGATAAGCTACTTCTCTGTGGAAGAGAGGGAGAGGATACTGGAGCTGTTGAGGTCGGTGGAGGGGTGAGTTTTTATAGGTTGGGTTAGCGAAGCGTAACCCAACCCGCCATGGCTGGAAGAATTGACTTCCCCTCCCTTGACGGGAGGGGATTGAGGGGAGGGTGAAAGGGTCACCCCTCACCCCGCCCTTTCCCGCAAGGGGAGAAGGAGATTGGCGCCAGGCCGTATTGTTTTGTTAAATAACGGAAAATTTGTAGGTTGGGTTAGCGAAGCGTAACCCGACAAAATGTAGGGTGCGCCATGCGCACCATTCTATTTGTTGATGGATCGAGAGGCCCACAATTGATAACTACATGAGATGGTTTTTATTTGCAATCTTGTTTTCTCTCGCATTAATCCCAGCGTGCTCCAAGAACAAGGCCCTTCCCGAAGGCTGGAGGGCGCCAACCAAGGACGAACTCAAGGCCGCGTGGCGCTCTGATAGCAAGGACCGCTTCACGATAGTAAACAGCGACTTCAACGCAGACGGCATCCAGGACCAGGCAAGACTCCTCGTGCGCGAGGACGAAAAAGGCTTCGGCCTCTTTGCATTCGTCTCGCAGCCGGACGGCACGAAAAAGGCCCTCTTACTCGATGAGACGAATGAAAAGAGCCTCCTGCCGTACATAGGGATAAAGAAGGCCGGGCCGGGCAAATACACGACAGCGTGCGGCAAGGGCTACGGGCCGAAGTGCAAAAAAGACGAGCCGAGCCAGATAGAGATAAAGACCGAGGCAATCGATTTCTTTATTTCCGAGAGCGCGAACGCGATCATATATTGGGACAGCGAGAGGAAGGATTTCAGGAAGGTGTGGGTAAGCGATTAGATTTAATCATGGTGCGCGCGGCGCACCCTATAAGGCTTCATTTTTGAAGAAGCAAGGAATCATAATGATTTATTATGAAGACACCTTAGTCGCATATTTCGATATTCAAGCCTACTCTTATTTTATTAAGAATAGTTTCGTAGGGTGGGCTGCGCCCACCACAACCTAAATCCCTTAATGTGACCCAGATACTTGCCTTTTTCACCTTCTTTATCCTAAGATAGCGCTCTGAACCGCACTTTTTCTGCCCGCGTCACCAAAAGGAGGCCTCGGAATGTTTGGAAGGGACAAGGAGAAGGAAGAGAAAAAGAAGGTCGGCGAGATTACCGGCTTCATTGGCAAGGGTGTCGCCATGGAGGGCCGGATCACCTTTGAGGACACCATGAGGATAGACGGCAGCTTCAAGGGCGACATATCAGCCCCCTCGGGCGCGCTGGTCGTGGGTGAGGGCGGGTACATAGAGGGAGAGATCAGGGTCGCGTCCGCCGTGATAACGGGCGTGGTAAAGGGAAAGCTCGACGCGGCCGTGAGGGTAGAGCTCAGGGCCCCCGGAAAGATGACCGGAGAGATAAAGACGCCGACCCTTATAATAGAGGAAGGCGTCCTCTTTGAGGGCGCGTGCACGATGGTCAAGAAGGACGGCGCGTCGTTCGAGACTGTCGAGTACGGCGCGCAGGAGCAGAGAAGCACGTTCGTGCAGTAGCGATTCACCCTCCCCTTATCCCCTCCCGTCAAGGGAGGGGAATGAAATGACAGGCTCCCTCTCCCCTTGCGGGAGAGGGAGGGCGAAGCGCGGGGTTGGGTGTAGCAGGCCGGTTTCCGTTCTCTTTGCGGGTTCAATTTTGTAAATTGAACCCTAATCTTCGTAATTCCCCGGGCGAATCATCGGGTTCAGGTTCAAACCTGAACCCGCATGGGGCAATGACGGGAAAAAAGCAGATCCTTCGCTCTGCTCAGGATGACAGAGTAAACCCAAACAGGGGGCCTCTCACGAGGCCCTGTTCTTTTGCTTCCATCGTACTATAATAAAGGAATGCGGCGAAGGCTTAAGGAAGAGACAGTAATCTTCATAAGCGTCCTCAAGTGGATATTCCTTGCCACCATTGTCGGCGCGACCGTGGGACTATCTACCACTGTCTTTGTCAAAAGCCTCAACTGGGGAGCGGCGCTCTC
>Ga0209322_10002692_pt1 | contig 10093 bp, 9 predicted proteins | sample Rifsed19ft1_FD_184013 | JGI IMG/M metagenome (GOLD analysis project Ga0209322, IMG submission 184013) | Soil microbial communities from Rifle, Colorado, USA - sediment 19ft 1 (version 2) | ecosystem: Environmental > Terrestrial > Deep subsurface > Rock core/Sediment | place: Rifle, Colorado...
GCTGTCGATCATGGTTGAGACGTTCGGCACAGCCAAAGTCCCGGAAGAGAAGATCGTGAGTGTGCTCAACAAGCACTTTGACTTCCGGCCCGGCGCGATCATCCAGAACCTCAATCTGCGCCGGCCAATTTACCGGGCGACAGCAGCCTACGGCCACTTTGGCCGGACCGACATTGACGCGCCGTGGGAAGCCACAGACAAGGTCGACTTGATCCGCGCCGAAGTCGGGCTGGTGCCGGAACCGGCCTACGCGGCTTAAGAACCATCCGAAAACTTGCAGGTTTCACTTGCCCACGTAGCGCGCCTAGCGGCCCACTGCCGCACAGCGGCAGACATGGGCAAGCGGTGGGGTCAGCCTGCCTCGTCTGAAGCGGACTATACTCGACGCGGGAACAATCTGCGGTTTTGCTCATCGACCGCGTCCTCGCGGTCGATCCGGATAGACGCCCGCGTGGACGCGGGCTTTGAGCAGCAAAAGGCGCAACTTGTGATCGCGCGCAGTATAAAGTCCACGCTCCGAAGGATAGGCCCTAAGAACCAGGAACCGGGTTTCTACATAGAAACCCGGTTTTCTTTTGGGCACTGTTGTTATGCGTTTGTTATGCACAGTTTGCCGGTTGTTATGGGCATATTACTGTGGTCGGGGATAATCAGAGCAAATCCGGCTCCCCAGAGTCCAAACTCGCGTCTAGCCGGATGGCGATGCCGCCTCGCTACCTAACCTATTTGAGCATCTTGGGCGGTACTAGTGAGACCTTCCTCCCCCGTGGGCCTCACTGGTCATTAAAAGCCCCGTCTTCCCCCCAGACGGGGCTTTTGCTTTCTGGCACAGACTTGACCGATTGACACACTTTTCGATCACACTTATAATCCGCCTCAGATTCGACCGCTGAGACAATCTATGCACCTGCATTTGTTGGCGCCCGCGCACCCGTGCCCAAACTCGCCAGGCGATCGGTCTGGATAGGCTTGCTGGCGCTTGCAGGGATAGTCTTTGATCGAGCCGGCCCTCTCCAGACCCACACGAGGGGCCGGTTTTTTGTTGGGATGCGAACGGTGGACATCAAACAGCTCTCGGAGGAAATGACCCGCTTCGTCTCCAGCAAAGGCTGGCTCGAAGCGAATTCGCCGCGCCCCCAAACGTCGCGCAACATCGCCGTCTCGCTGGCGATTGAGGCGGCCGAAGTGCTGGAGCATTTTCAGTGGGGTGAGGCCGATGTCGACACCCAAGAGTTGAGCAGCGAACTGGCCGATGTGTTCCTGTATTTGCTCGAGCTCGCCGCGATCAGCGGCATCGATCTGGAGCGAGCGGCGCTCGACAAGCTGAAGGTGAACTATGGTCGTAGCTGGGAATGAGCGCGCGCCGTGGCACACGCCGGATAAGGTTCACCGCCGCACGGCGGCGAACCTGGGCAAGCGGAGTGGGGTCAGCCTGCCTCGCCCTCGGGATGGTTTTCGGATAGGCTCTAAGCCACGTTGGGAACCGATCGCGGGAGTGATCGGATGAAAATCCTCGCCGTGAGCGATCAAGTGGTAGACAGCCTGTACACGGCCAATGTCAAAGATCGCTTCGGCGACGTGGATCTGATCTTAGGTTGTGGCGATCTGCCTTACTTCTATCTGGAATTCCTGGTGTCGGCGCTCGATCGCCCGTTGTACTACGTGAACGGCAATCACGATAAGTCGATTGAGTTGACGGCTGACGGCATGCGCCGCATCACTGCCGCCGGCTGCGATCCGATCGGCGGTCGAGTCGTGATGGCGAAGGGGCTGATCATCGCCGGGCTGGATGGATCGATCCGCTACAACTACGAGAGTCCCTATCAATTCACGCAGTCGCAAATGAACTTACGCGCATTACGATTGGCTGTGCATCTGATCCCGACGCGCATGCGCTATGGCCGATGGCTCGACATCCTGGTGGCGCACTCGCCGCCGTTCGGCGTGGGCGATGGCCCGGATCCGGCGCACATCGGATTCCGCGCGCTGAATGCCTTGATTCGCTATCTCAAGCCGCGCTATCTGCTGCACGGTCATCAGCACGTCTATCGTGGGCGGAAGCCGGGTGTGCGGGTGGCATCGACGATGGTCTTGAACGTGTTTCCATACCGCGTGATCGAGTGGGGGCATGACGATGCCGGATGAGATGTTCCGCGCCGATGCGGATTATCATCGCGCCCGCCGGCGTGCTTTGTTTCGCGATATCCTGGCGCGCCTGTCGGGCCGCAAAAACCGCCTGTTGTCGTTTGAAGAGGTCAAGCGATCGCTCAATCTGGGCGGACCGATCTATCGCGGCACGCGGCCCGTCCCGGTGTCGAAGATCATCGGCAGCGTCGATCGCTACCGCGATTTCGACCGCGAGTTCCTGCCCAAGCAGAACATCACCGCCGATCGGTGGAAGAGTATCGCCCACGCTTTCTACAAGGATGTCGATCTGCCGCCGGTGAAGTTGTACAAAGTGGGCGACGCTTACTTCGTGCTGGATGGTCATCATCGCGTATCGGTCGCGCGCGAGCAAGGCGTCGAGTTCGTCGACGCCGAGGTGCAGGAAGCGTACTCGCGCGTACCCGTCGGCGCCGACCTGCAGGCTGAAGATCTGAAAGTGCTGCACGAGTACCGCGAGTTTCTGGAACGCACGCGGCTCGACGAAATCCGGCCCGATCAGCGAGTGCGCCTGACGATCGCCGGCGGTTACCGGCAGCTCCTCGAGCACATTGCGACGCACCGTTACTTCATGGGGCTTGACTTGCAGCGCGACGTCAGCGAAGAGGAAGCCGTGGCGCACTGGTACGATACGGTATATGTGCCGATCGTCCAGGCGATCCGCGACTATGATGTCCTGCGTGATTTCCCGGATCGCACCGAGGCAGACCTGTACCTGTGGATAGTTGATCACTTGTATTACTTGCAGAGTGCACAACATGAAGAGGCCGATGCCGAAGATGCGGTCGAGGACTTTGCCAACCACCCGAAGAAAATCCGGCTGCGGCAAGAGGCTCGCATCGCTTCGCAGACTCAGGAAGAACAACCCGGGGCCGAGGATGACTCCGTTCCGTCGTAACAGGCTGTTTTGAAAACCAGTGAATAAGGTGGCCGGCACTTTCGTACCTGGCAAGCACGGTCAGTTTTGCGCCAGGGCTTTCCCAAAGTCATGCGCTGCGCCCTGACCGGGAACGCCGAACGGTGAACCGTCCGGCTGAAAGCGTGGAAGCCCGGTCAACCGGGCTACCGGCTAATCGGCTTCAGCCGATTTCCACGCTTTCAGCCCGGAGCGGCGACTCCCGGAGCAACTTCAAGACAGTCTACGAGGCGCGAAGAAAGATGCCCCATCCCAAAGGTCTGATCGCCAGTGTGTTCGGCAGCAATTCGCCCAGGGAGGGCGAGTCGAGCTACGCACAGGCACGCCAGTTAGGTTGCCTGCTGGCGCACGCCGGTTACGTCGTCGCCACGGGCGGATATTTTGGCACGATGGAAGCGACCAGTCGCGGCGCGAAGGAAGGCGGCGGCCACGTCATCGGCGTGACGACCTCGGTGTTTGATGGCATTCGCATGGGAACCAATCCCTACGTGGACGAGGAAATCAAGTTCCCTTCGTTGTTCCAGCGGCTGCATCATCTGGTCGCCTTCGCCGATGTGTGGGTGGCCCTGCCGGGTGGCATCGGCACGCTGAGCGAAGTTGCGCTGACGTGGAGCCTGATGCAGGTGGGCGAAGTGCCGCGCCAGCCGTTCGTCGTCGTCGGCACGCTGTGGCGCGACCTGCTGAAGAATCTCTCAAGCAGCGGTTACGTGGCCTTGCACTACCATGACTTGATTGCATACGCCGAGACGGTAGAGGACGTTGTGCCTTTGTTAAGGCGTGAAACGTAAAACGTAATCACGTTTTACTCCACCTGCACTTTTCATCAGGAGCCTCTCATGGTCGACAAACTGACTCCCCGCGGTGAAGATTTCTCGAAGTGGTACAACGAAATCGTTCAACGCGCAGAACTGGCCGATTATGCGCCGGTACGCGGCTGTATGGTTATTCGACCGAGAGGATACGCGCTGTGGGAAAACATCCAAAAGACCTTTCGCCGGGTTTCAAGTTCAACGCTTGGGAGATGCGCGGCGTGCCGCTGCGCATCGAGGTCGGGCCGAAGGATGTGGATCAGGGCCAGGTCGTCCTGGCGCGGCGCGACGCGCTTCGCGGCAGCCAGACGGGCAAGTCGGCCGCGCCGCAGGCCGGGATACTCGATCGCGTCCGTGAGATGCTCGATACGATCCAGGCCGATATGTATCGCGCCGCGCTGGCCTTCCGCGACGCCAACATCCGCGATGTCACCAACTACGGCGACTTCAAGGCGGCGATCGAAGATGGCTTTGTCCGCGCGTGGTGGGCCGGCAGTGACGAGGACGAACTCAAGGTGAAGGAAGAGACCAAAGCCACCATCCGCTGCGTCCCGACGGATCAGCCCGGCGGCGAGGGCAAGTGCTTTTACACTGGCAAGCCGGCGACGGAGGTCGCCATCTTCGCCAGGGCCTATTAGGGATTGTTTGAACAGGGTTGAGATTCACCGCCGAGGCGCAGAGAACGCCGAGTTTTTCTAAAGACTTCTCTGCGACCTCAGCGTCTCTGCGGTGCAAACTCGGTTTTCCAAACAGTTTCTTGTCAGACTCCAGCCGGCCGTCTTGAAGCGGCCCGGCTGAATACACAAGGAGACTTTCATGCAACACGACCCGACTGCCGTTCAACAGGTGCAAGAGCAAATTCGCGCCGCCGGAATCAAGTTCATCAACCTGCAGTTCACCGACATCATGGGCATCGTCAAGACGGTCGGCATCCCCGTCGATCAGTGGGAGGGTGTGCTCAAGCATGGCCTGTGGTTCGATGGCTCGTCGATCGAGGGGTTCGCGCGCATCGCCGAGAGCGATATGCTGCTGCACCCCGACCTGAGCACGTTTGCCATCATCCCCTGGGACACCGATGTGCCGACCGCGCGCGTGATCAGCAGCGTCTACACGCCCAACGGCGAGCCGTTCGAAGGCGATCCGCGCAATGTGTTGAAGCGCGCGCTGGCCGCCGCCGCCGAAATGGGCTTCGACTACTACACCGGCCCTGAACTGGAGTTCTTCCTGTTCAAGCCGCACGCCGATGGCAGCCTGATTCCGCCAGTCCCGCACGATCAGGCCGGTTACTTCGACGTGAGCACCGACCTGGCGCACTCCGTTCGCCGCCAGATGGTCACCGCGCTGAATTCGTTCGGTATCACGGTCGAGGCTCTGCATCACGAAGTCGCTATCGGCCAACACGAAATCGACTTCCAGTACGATCGCGCGCTGCGCACGGCCGATAATGCCGTCACCCTGCGCATCACGCTGAAGGCGGTCGCGCAACGCAATGGCCTGCATTGCACCTTCATGCCCAAGCCCATCGCCGGGATCAACGGCAGCGGGATGCACACGCATCAAAGCCTGTGGCAAAACGGCAAGAACGTCTTCGCCGACCCGTCCGATCCCTACGGCCTCAGCATCCTCGCCAAGAAGTTCATCGCCGGGCAATTGGAGCACGCGCGCGGGATGTCGGCGCTCATCGCCCCGCTGGTCAACAGTTACAAGCGGCTCGTGCCCGGCTACGAAGCACCGGTGTACCTGAGCTGGGCGCGCGTCAACCGATCGGCGCTGATCCGCGTGCCGAAGGTCAGCCCGGGCCGCGTGGAGGCGGCCAGCCGCATCGAGCTGCGCTGCCCCGATCCCTCGGCTAATCCTTATCTCGCCTTCGCCGCGATGCTGATGGCCGGCCTGGATGGCATTAAGCGCGATCGGCCTGTCCCGCCGGCCAGTGAAGAGGACCTCTATCACCTCGACGCCGAGACGCGCCAGCAGATGACTTCCATGCCCGGCTCGCTGGGCGAGGCGCTGGACGAGCTCAGGCGTGATGAGCTGATGCGGCAAACACTGGGCGATCATCTCTTCGAGCGTTACCTGGAGGCCAAGCGCCAGGAATGGGACGAGTACCGCGTCCACGTCAGCCAGTGGGAACTCGAACAGTTCCTGCCCATTTACTAACCTGAGAGCATTCGGCAATTCGTGGGCAATGCCCGGTGATTCATCACCGGGCTGAAAAAGCGAAGCCTGCTGAAGCAGGCAATTTGCCGCTTCAGCCGGATTGATCCGGCTTTTCTTGATTAGCCCGACGATTCATCGTCGGGCGATAGGCGTGAGGCAATTGCCGAACGCTCTCAACCTGATAACCACCAAGAACCTTACCAGCGGGAACTCGCTGTTTGTGCAAAGATTTAACCACGGAGACAGTGCGCAGCCTCCCTGTGGGACGGAGGACACAGAGGTTTTGCCTTTCAGTTTTCTCCGTGTCTCCGTGCCTCTGTGGTTTTATTCCTGTTGGGTTCCGAACTTGCCCGGGTTAGGTCCTAATTTGTGTATCTCCGTGTCTTGGGGTCTTCGCGGTTGGCAACCGTATGCGGCGACGCGATCGGCGCTATTGGTACAACCTGATCCGGGCAGGTGTGATTGAACTTGCGGCGGTGTTGCTCTGCCTCTTCTACATCGTCCTGCCTATTGCTTACGCGGGTTACACGATCCATCCACGGCGCGCGCCTGTGTGCTGCGTCACCCCGGCCGATGCCGGTCTGGCTTATGAGGATGTGTCGTTCGAGACGAGTGACGGCCTGACGTTGCGCGGCTGGTACATCGCATCGCGCGGCGGGGCCGCCGTGATGATCGCGCATGGATTGGGTGGGAACCGGATCGGCATCGGACAACTCGATCAGGCTGCTGCGCTGGCCCGGCGCGGGTTGGGCGTGCTGCTCTTCGACCTTCGCGCTCACGGCGAAAGCGAGGGCGAGGCAATCTCATACGCCGGAACCGACGCGCTCGCCGCATTGGCTTACCTGCGAAATCGGGACGATGTCGATCCCCGTCGCATTGGCGCGGCTGGTCTTTCGCTGGGCGCGATTGTCATCACGCAGGCGGCTGCGCAGGATGATGACATCAAGGCCCTGGTCCTCGACGGGCTGGGTCATGCCGGTTTCGCCGATTTCCCCCCACCAGGGAGTGTGCAAGACCTGGCGATAGTCCCGTATCGTTGGATGACGTTTAAGTCACTCGAGGCGAGCGGCGTGTTGAGCGCGGCGATGATCGACGTAGTCGATGACATCGCGCCTCGACCGATCCTGTTCATCTCCGGCGCGGGGCAGAGTCTGGAGCGCGACACGCTGCGGCGCTATTTCGCCGCCGCCGGCGCGCCGAAGATGCTGTGGGAGATCCCCGAGGCGGGTCACGCCGGGACGTGGCTGGCCCGGCCGCGCGAGTTCGAAGCGCGCATCGTCGCGTTTTTCGAGCAGGCGCTGCTGGAGAAGTAGGCGGTTATTGAAGGCCATGCTATAATCGTGACGGGATAAGCGCGATATGCGAATCGAGGGTCTGGTTTGGGACGATTATCGGGTTGAGCATATCGCTCGACACAATGTCAGGCCAGAGGAGGTTTGGGAAGTTTGTGAGGATCCGCTGCATTTAGCCCACCGTGAGGGACGCAATCGTTATCGTCTTTACGGCCAGACGACTGCCGGCCGTTATTTGTTTGTCGTTCTAGAGCATTCTGAGGGTACGCAATTTCGACCTGTTACGGCGCGCGATATGAGCGAGGGCGAGAAGCGAGGCTATCGGAGGTTACGGCGATGACTGACTTGAGACTGCCAGAATTCAAGACTTACGAGGAAGAGGCGACCTTCTGGGACAACCTCGACACGGCTGATTGGATGGAGGATGACGGCCAATGGTTCCGTTTTGAGACGCCCGAGAAGCGCGCTGTTCGCATTGCGATTCTGCCGGAAGTTATGGATGAGATTTCGCGGCGGGCACGCACCCAGGGTGTATCGGTTGAGACGTTGGTGAACGCCTGGCTCATAGAGCATATACGCGAATCGATAGGCTCCAGCTGATGGTTGCGATCGTGTGAACTCGATTGAGTCGGTGCACGCGGGTGGACTTCATCCGCGTTTTGCTGTGTGGTCTATCTGCTTTGTTTCTTCGTGTCTTTGTGGTTAAATTGCCGCCATCATGGATCGACGTGACCTGGCGGCGATCTTCGTATTGGCCCTGCTCGCGCGCGTGGCCGTGGCTGCGTTCCAGTCACATCCCGGCTACATGGATGCGTACTACTACACCGTCGGCGCGCAGCGGCTGGTTGAAGGCTTGGGATTCACCGAGCCGTATGTGTGGAATTACCTCGACGATCCCACTTCGCTGCCGCGTCCCAGCCACCTGTACTGGATGCCTCTGCCGTCGATCCTCGCCGCTGCGTCGATGACGATCTTTGGATCGAGTTATCACGCTGCGCAAGTTCCCTTTGTCCTTCTCGCCTCGCTTGTTCCCCTGATCGCGTATACGATCGCCTGGCGCGCGACCTCGCAGCGGCGAGCGGCGTGGATCGCTGCACTGCTGGCGATCTTCAGCGGCTTTTACGTTCCCTTCTGGGGTGTGCCGGAGAGCTTCGCGCCGTACGCCGTGTTCGGGTCGCTGGCGTTGCTGCTGGCGGGCGCAGGTCGCTCGAAGCGCGCGTCGTTCGCCGCCGGCGTGTGTGCCGGCCTGGCGCATCTGACGCGAGCGGACGGTGCGCTATTGCTGATTCCTGTGCTGTTATCGAATGCAGAATTGAGAATGCAGAATGCAGAATTGAGAATGAAGAATGTAGAATTGAGAAGGCAGAATGTAGAATTGAGAAGGCAGAATGTAGAATTGAGAAGGCAGAATGTAGAAAAGCGCTCCGGCTTTCTTCATTCTTCATTCTTCATTCTTCATTCCCTACTTGCCGTTTTGGCAGGATACCTCGTCATCACGCTGCCGTGGTTCGTGCGGAACGTGGCGGTCGTCGGCGCGCCGATCTCGCCCGCCGGCACACGCGCGTTGTGGCTGTGTAACTATGACGAGTTGTTCTCGTTCGGCATCTCGCTTGACGCGAGTCACTGGTTGAGTTGCGGCGTCGATCGAATTGTGGCGACGAAACTCGGCGCAGCGTGGTCGGGGCTGGTGCACCTGATCGCCGAGAACGGATTGATATTCCTGGCGCCGCTGATGGCCGTGGGGCTGTGGCGCTTGCGGCGTGAGCGGCTGTTTCGCCCGGCGATCGGATATCTCGTCCTGCTTTACCTCGCGATGACGCTCGTCTTCACCTTCGTCGGCGAGCGCGGCGGGCTATTCCATTCGAGCGCGGCGTTGACGCCGTTCCTGTGCGCCGCCGCGCCGATCGGGCTGGAGACGATCGTCGGCGTCGTCGCGCGGCGGAGGCGGACGTGGACTGCGGCGACGGCGAACCGCGTGTTCAGCGTGAGCCTCGTCGCGCTGGCCGCGATCTTCTCGGCGGCGATCGCGTGGGGCCGCGTGATCGGATCGGATTGGAGCCGGGCCGACGCCGCCTACCGCGAGGTCGGCGCGTGGCTGGTCGGGCAGGGGGACACCGATTCGATCGTCATGGCCGGCAACCCGCCCGGCTTCACCTACCACACCGGCCACCCGTCGATTATGATCCCCAACGGCGATGTCGATACGCTGCTGTTGGCCGCGCAGCGCTTCGGCGCGCAGTGGCTCGTGCTCGACTCGAACCGGCCCGTGCCGCTAGCCGTGCTGTATGCCGACCCGCAGTCGGACGCGCGGCTCAAACTTCGCGCAACCCTCGCAGGCACGTTATTGTTTGAGATTCATCAGCAGCAAACCCTCCCGCAGGTTATGACGCCAGTAGAATCTGCGGTACGGCCTCATAAGTAGTGACAATCGGCGATTGACACCCGTGACGCAATTTCCCTATACTGGTTGGCGTTATTGAGTCGTTGCTGTCTCACCGCGAGGGCGTGGCGACTTGCGCTCCGCGAACGGCGCAGAGTGGGCAAGTGTTGATGCCGGTTCGATATTATCTGCAGCATGTCCTCATCAGGCCCCACGGAGGCGAGCGATGCAGTCCCCCCAGTCCCCAACCACCCCCTTACGTTGGACGCGGCTCGCAGCGGCGATTGCCGGCGCGAGCGCCTTGATTGTGCTGCTGATGCAGGTCTTCGCGCCGATGCGGGTGGCGCGCGGCGAGACAGACGCCACCAATACCCTC
>Ga0209322_10002693_pt1 | contig 10092 bp, 15 predicted proteins | sample Rifsed19ft1_FD_184013 | JGI IMG/M metagenome (GOLD analysis project Ga0209322, IMG submission 184013) | Soil microbial communities from Rifle, Colorado, USA - sediment 19ft 1 (version 2) | ecosystem: Environmental > Terrestrial > Deep subsurface > Rock core/Sediment | place: Rifle, Colorado...
TGTGCGGTTGCTTCGTCCGTTGCAATTTGACGAAATATTCCATGAGAAGGCGAACTTGGTAGGGGCAAGCCTTCGCTCTGCGGACCTTCGCTATGCGGACCTTCGCTCTGCGGACCTTGAAAAAACCCATGTTACTGAAGGCGCCTTGACTAAAAAGCAACTTAAACAAGTGAAAAATGCGGATAAAATACAATGGGGTGCGAGGGTTTAAACTATGGTAGAACAAGAACGCGGGTGTGGATTTAGAAAAATCGGGGGGGTCTATCTTGTAAGTGACGGCGGTTCTATGGCTTGCGACGGCTTGCCCGTTGAACTGTCGCCTTGCTCGGACTGTGGTTATGAAATTCACCAAGCCCGAAGTATGCAACCGATTCATGCGGGCTATTTGGCGTCGAAAATGCGGGGTCATAAGTGCAAGGAAGATTTCGCGGGTTGCCCGCTATGCTATTACGCCGAAGAATACGCCGACGAATTCGCCATGACGCCCGAAGAACGCAAGGCGCAAGAAGTCCAAGTCCCCAAGGTGTTCTTTATCATGTACGTGTCTAAGGAATTCTACACGCCCGAAAGCTTCATTGACGAAGCAAGGACGCAAGGGATTTCTAAGCGAATCGCGCCCGATAGCTTGCCAAGGGGGTTTAAGGTCGGGGTCGATTGGGTTTTTCTTGCACACCAAGAAGTCCATTTCCGACCCAATTGCGGAAAAACCACGGTCACATTTAAGGACACAACGTCCGCGGAATTGGAACAGCCTAAGCCGACAATCAAGCGGGGCATATTCTACGCTTTCAAGCCACAACGCTTAGAGTTGGTTCTATGGAAAGGGACCGACGCCGAAATGATACGCGATTATGAAGAACGGGGCTATACCGTGGTCCTAATCGACAAGACGCCCGAGAATAAGCTACGCCATGGGGACGGGCGACCGCCCGCCTTGGCGACCTATGAGGGGGGACACAAGGACGCCGAAGAATAAGCCGAAAACTTGCTCGGTGTGCGGGTCCTATCGACCGAAACCGCCCCTCAAGGACGCGCCGCTTGGGTGCGGCGTATGCGACAAACATGGAATCTTGGTGAACAAGGACCTTGCAAAAGAGCAAGCGATTTGCCAAGAATAGAGAGGTTGGTTAAAATGAAAATGGGGGGGATTTAAACGGGAAAAATAATTCGTCCGAAAGTCGATAGCGACTATATCCTCAAAATCAAGGGCAAGTTTCCCAAGGAAACTATGCGTTTGAACGACAAGGAAACGATAGCTTGGGCGCTTGACGTGGTCTTGTCCGCTAAGGAAATCATCACCACGCCGATAGGGGGGGATAGCCACGGGCAAGCTTAGGGAAAAGGACCCTTTCCACTTCTCTAATAACGTCGTGTCGGTTCGCCAATTGCGGGGCTTTTCCAAGAACGTCGAATCGGTCAAGCCCTTGCGGTTTGGCGGACGAAAGCGACCGCCTTATTGTGGTCCAAACCCAACGGTTAAGGGCGCGGATATCGCCAAGGTTATCGCCGAAGCGAAAAAGCGACGGCTAAAGGGGGGGATTTAAACGAGAAAATGCAATCTGAAAGCGTTTGAATGTAAGGACAAGGACCCGACGACGGGCGCTTGTAATTGGAATAAAGAAGGACGAGTCATAGACGGACACGTCATTCATTGCGAATACGCGGGGGCGGAATCTTGACCGAAGAACATGAAGATAAGGGTGCCGTTGCTCGGGCTTGGACAAGCGAATCAGAATTGAAAGAACGGCTTAAGCTACGCAAGGGCAAACGCCCCTTGACATACGACGAAGTGACCAAGCGCGAACGGTGGAAAGAAGCGCGAAAGGTTACAAAAGTCAAGACGATGTCGGCGCAAGCCCCATTCAAGGACGAAAAAGCGGAACAAGCCGACCAAAAGAAGCTTGGGGATTATTGATATGATAAATGAAAAGGACCTATTCAACCGTTCCGTGAAGCTATGGGGCTTGGCGTCCCAAATCTATATGTTAGCGGAAGAATCCTCCGAACTGTCCGTCGCGGCACACCATTTAAATCGAAATCTTAAGGATAGGACCCTTGCCATGGAGAACTTAGCCGAAGAAATTGCCGACGTCGAATTTATGATAGCTGAATTAAAAGACTGTTTTCCCGACTTGCCCCTTCGCGTTGACTTTCACAGATACGTCAAACGGGTCAGTTTGAGAGATATATTGGACGCCGCCGAATCCAAGAAGGGGACGCTTGAATGAACGAACTCACAACCGCCCTTTTGTTCTTTTTCCTAATCGTAATATGGGTTCCGTTTCGCGTTCCGTTTCGCAAGTGGCTAGAGAAAAGGGGGTGATTGACACGATACAACCGATTAGTTTCATGCCATACGCACCCGACCCCGTCCAAGAAGCTATTGGAATTTCCTCGGGGGTATTCATTGCGATAGTGATAGCCGTTCTTGTTGGGGTTATTACCCTCGTCCTTGTGTGGCGAAGCGCGGGGGAATCGGCTTTCACCGAAGAACAAGAAAAGCGGATAAAAGAACTTGCGTATGCCGAAGCGAAGAATTGGGTCCTAAGCCACGAAAACGACAAACACGCCAAATCGTCCGATAGCGGATAACTGAAATGCCTAAATCCCTCGGGGACCAACCCCTTTTTTTGAGTTAATCCCGTCCATTTCTTTTATATACCCGCCCGCCAACTAAGCCGTCCTTTCAAGGGGGGCTTTCAATGCGGACGGAAACACAAGAGATTAAGAAGAATCTAATTTGTAATTTTAGAGCACCAACAGAAGAACTATTCGCCAAATGGAAAGCTTATGTTGCTTGGTGCCAAAACCATGGACGCGACGTTTGTTATATTACGCTTTCCTTAGCTGATAGTTTCATGCTTGGGGTCAAGGGCGCGACGGAAATCAAGGACCCGTCCCAAATAATTAATATTCAGATGAATAACGCTTTCACCTATCAAGTCGCCCGCCCCCGAAGAGAACCGTACGAGTTAAGTTGTGTACGACCCGAGTATCGGAAGACGTTTAGTAGTATTCTTTTAGAGGGGTACGTCCTCAACAAAGCAAGGGATATAAACGCTGAATTCTCTTTCCGTGACTTCTTAGAGATTAAACACGACGCCTTTAGGCGAATCGTCCGCCGTTTGATTCGGAAAAGTAAATTAGTCGCGAATCCACAGCGGACGGTCCCCCGCTTCTACTTTTTACCCGAGAAAATCCCCGAGTATATCACGGGTCCGAGTACAACAGAGTAAAACTTTTGTTTATGACCCTTGCGTTCCTTCTCTTTCTATTTTAGTCTTGTTTTGGGATTGGTTTGTCAAAAGACGGTACGGGGTGGTTATCGGCGGTTTTCGAAAACTTGCTTATTTTTGGAATAGAGGGACCCCTTGACTTCCATTGGAAAATACACAAGCTTTATCAATTAAACGGGCTTCCCTTGCTTGGGCGGGTCCTCGGGTTTTAGTTCGTGTAACTCTGCGGAATACATGATATCCCCCTTAGCTCGGGGGTCCGTCCAAGTGATAGGGGGGTATGTGATTGAAACTTGAAATAACGGTCCAAAAGGCAAGGGACGGTCGGGACTACGTTCAAATCATGTCCGACGATTACACAAGCGTCGACATAGTCCTTATTGCCGAAACTATCGTCGTGAAGGACCTTAGAGGGGCTTAAGACGTGGACGTGTCCGCTTGGCTTGCCGTTCAATTCATGCTTTCGTTCATAGCCTTGGCGATAGGGGCGTATTACGATTTCAAAACCCGCGAAGTTTCAAATTGGATTTGGGCGTACTATGGCGGCTTGGCTTTCGTTATCGCGGTCCTTGAGTATGGCGCTTCGATTCTGTTGGGGATTCATTTGTTATTCGCGGGGCTAATCAGCGGACCGCTTTTTCTACTGTGGTATAAATACGAGGACTTGCTCGGGGGCGCGGACCTCAAGGCAATTATGTGTCTAAGCCTTAGCTTGTCCTTCTTGGGGTTTATGGTCATTGCATACGCGGCGCTTCTTGTTGGGGTCTATGTTGCCTATCGGGCTTTTCAGAAAAAGGTCACGTTTAAGGAATCCTTAAGGGTGAAAGCCCCCTATATCCCCTTCTTGTTCGTCGGATTAGAATTAACGATTATCTTTTGGATTCTTGCTCCGACCGCGGGGGTGCCGCCCCCGTCAATCGTCCCCTTGCTTACGTGAAAATTAAGAGTTTTTCCTCGGTGCCGTCTTGGTCCTTATCAACGTCCTTCTTACGTTCGCGCCTAAAAATAGACTTGCGTTTGGGTTTAGGTTTAGATTTAGGCTTGGGCTTGCGCTTCGACTTGGGTTTGATTAGCCCGATATGCCCCGCGATTCTGTAAACGACATAGATTTCGATAGCTTGGGACAACAGTAAAACAATGACGCCGAAGAATATCCAAGGGACCCAATATTCAATCGGAATATAGCCGAAAGTTTGTTCAATTATGCCTATGGTCAATCACCCCCAAGCCCCCGTTATCGTTATGTCAAAAGAAAAATCGGTAAACCCCCCTATATTCGGCGGGGCGGTCAATAGAAAATTTACGGTCATGCTTTCCTTGCTCGGGACATACCCCCCCTTTATAATTCCAAGATAGGACCAAGACGGACGCATTGGCGGGGACCCAGTTAGACGTCGAAAAATAAAGCGTCATTGGTCCGCTTAATTCGTTCGTTATCGTCACCGCCGCGGTCGCGGTGCCGTTCGGTTCTATCAAGCCCCATTCAATCGCGGACTTGTCCAAGCTTAAGCCGTCACCCGCGAACAAGGTCCCTTTAGTCGTCATTTCTTGGGTCGTCCCGATAAAAAGATTGACGGCACCCGTCAACGCAAGCATGGCATAGACGGATATGGAAACAACTATTAGGATAATGCCGAAGGCTATTGCCTTGCCGAATAAATCGTCCAAGTTTATGCCCCCCGTTGTTCAAAATAAAGCGCCCGTCCCATGTCGGCTATATCCGCCCGTCCAATGTAATAGTCCAAGGCGGCAAGGGATAGCCCCGTATAGGTCCTTACTTCGGGAATTGAAAAGCCGCGGGCGCGTCCAACCTCGGGGTGCGGCATGAAGAACCAAGTTATCCTTGATAGGCGGAATAAATGGGGGTATGAGAACACGCGGTCGATTATGTTGTATGCCGTCTTGAGGGACCAAGGAAAAACCCTTTCGCCTTCGTCGGCTTGCTCTATGTTTCGGACTAAATCTTTCATAAATGGCGCGTTCAAGGGCAAGGGCAACGGCGGCGTCGTTATTCGGTCGAATTTCTTGGTTAGGACCTTGATATACTGTTCGTCGGATAGGCGCTTTCCCCTTCGGGTCCGTCGAATCTTCTTAAGCCGCGGTCCAACGTCGAAGAACACGTCCCCGCCCTTTATAACAAATTGCTCTTTAACCGCCCGCAACGCTTCTAACTTGCGGACCGCTGAATAATACAGAATGACGGGATAGCCCCTATGTGCGTCAAGGACGAAATGCCCCTTTTCCATACCTTCGGCGAATTCTTGGTCAGTGACAATCGTTAAGATTTTCCCGTGTTTTCTATACCAAGGCGTCATGGGTGAACGACCTCAAGAATCCCCCGTCCGCCGCAACGCTTACATTTATGCCGCTGAATTCTATCTTCGGCATAAAGTCCCGAGATTTTATCAAGCTTCTTTAAATGCTTCTTTTTGGTGATGATATAGCCCTTGCCGCCGCAATTAAGGCACATATTCCCCAAGGTCCCGACATACCCCCTATCACGGGACCGTCCTTTCAATAGGTCTAAATTAGCGTCGTCCACTATGATTATCTTGGACGGGACCCCCTCTATCAATTTCTTAAAATTGCTTCTTTCCGCTTTTGCCGTGGTCACACCCCCTTAATCTCGGTCGAGCATAGGGGCTTTAAATCTCCAAAAAGGCGGTTAGCCGCTTCGCGGGAAAATCCCGTAATAAGGACTTGTACTTCGCCGCCCCTATGGAACAAGCCCCGCTTGACTATGACCGTCGCCTTGTATCCTTCTAAGATAGCCAAGTTTTCCTTGTTCAAAAAGACGATTTTCTCGGCGTCCTCAAACATCAAACGCTTGTCTATAATTCCTATCTCAAACACCCCCTATTTCTACACTAAAAAGACTAGCCTTTTTGTTTAAACTTTGCCCTATCGTTTCATAAGTCATTCTGATTCCGTCCGCGTCAATTCAAGGACCCGCGCCAATTTCTCGGCTTGGTCCCGTTTAATGACAAGATAGGGGGCTATATGCGGCAACAGCTTTCTAAGATTGGTTGGATAGAATTTTAAATGATGTACGGGTTTACTTGTTCCGCGAGCTTGGGAATATATGCGCCCGAACCCTATCCTTTCCTTGACGATTTCCAAGACTTCTTTATTAGTATTCGCAACGTCGATTATCGGCATTTCCCAATACCCACGTCTATATCGCGGGTCAAATCTACGGGTAATTCCGACCCAACCTTCGCCGTCGATTAAGCCCGCCAAGTACGCATAGAACACCTCGTCTTTTTCAGCAAATACTCCATCCTTTTTGGTTACGATTTCCCCTATCGCTTCAGTCATACCTTTCAATCCTTGCATGGTTAAGTTAACCCACGTTCAATTGATAAAGCTTTACCTATTATGAAAGCTTACCTTTTACCTAAGAAATAGGTAAGGGCATGGACAAGACGCGGGAAAGGGGGCTATCATGTGGCGGGTTTCAATAGAATACAAACTTGATAGTTAAGACGATTCGCTTGGCTTTTCGCCGCACCCTTGCGAATTATGCCTTAATGGGGTGCGGGTGTGAAGCGTTCGCCGTGTTGATTGCGCTTCGTTCGGCGGCGGTCAAGGGTTGCTTTTCTTCTTTCCGCTTGGTCTTTTCAATTATCTTCTTGAATCGGTGATAGGCGTCACTTGCAAGCGTCAAGCGATTATTCCAATACTTGACGAACTCGGTGCGCGGGACGCCCGTTAATCTTGCCTTCTTGATAAAGAAGCGTTCGCCCTTGTAAGATACACCCCCGACTATGAATTCACCTTCGCGAAGGACCTTGTCTAACTTGAAAGAATCGGGTGTCAAGGGAAAGGGGATATCTTCGATAGCTATTAGCTTGGCGACCATTTCAGTCGGGTCCTTGAGATTCCTTAGCCATAACCAACGTCGATAGTCGTAGTGCGCTATTATTTCCCCGTGTCGATTGTACGTTATAATGTCCCCTGTGATGTCGTTGGTTATGAATGTCGCGACCTTGTTCTTTCGCGTCGCGGTGAAATCGAAATTGGACATGACCGTCCTTAAGGTTTCCCAACTTGATTGCAATTCTGAATAGAGCTTGCGGTCCGTGAAATAAAGCGATTTGGGGAATATAGTCGCTATGTCGTCCACGCCAACCCAAGGAATACGGACTTGTTCTTCTATCGCCTTTTCTAATAAGTCCATAAAGGGCTCTCGGGTCGTTATGGTGTGATGTTGGACTTCGTCCCAATTTTCGTATATGCTAAAACCCCTTTGCATAAGCAAGTTAGACTTGGCGGACCCTTTTGGTCCCGTTATCGCCGTTGATTCCCAACCGTAATTTTTGACCGCTTCGCGCATATAATCCGCGGCGGTCCAACCCTTCTTGACAACACCGTATTTTTGGGCTATGTCCAATAGCTTCTTGATTTTCAAACGGCGCGATTGAGTTTCAAGCCGTTGCGCTATGGTCACGGGTTTCATGGTCATAGGTTAGCTTTCAACCTTCGCGGGATTTTCTCGGTCGGTGCCTTTTCTGCGCCCTTAATTGTGGACGTCGGAACTATTCCGAATTGACATTCTTCTAAATAAGTCTTGGCAAGATAGGCGGAAACTTTAGCGTACATATCGCGGGCGTTCGTCCTTTTCTTGCCGAAGGACCCGCGGTTTATTTCGTCATGGATTTCTTTAAGGGCGGTTTGGCTTGCTTCATTTAAACTATCTATGATTCCGTCCAAGACGTTTAGCCCCCTTGCGTCGTCTATTGACACGAATATATAGAATTCAGCTAAAGACAATTGCTTAATTAGATAGGAAAGAAAAACCTTTTTCGGTTCTTGGCTAAAGTCTATACTCTCGGACGACATAAGAACGTACTTTCGGCGAATAATTTAAAAGGCTTGTCTATCGACGCCGTGGCTTGCAATGTGACCTTGGCTTTCGGTGACGTCGCCGCTTGGGTTCTGTTCCGAAATCCATGCTTAAGCCCTTTCCGATTCCGCCGAAATCGACGTCCCCGACCAACGCCTTACCGCCAACCTCAAAAGCTCTAGCGCCCGCCGCCAAGGACCCCATGATTCCGCCTTGCCCCGACCCCTTGGCTAAGCCTTTTCGATATCCCTTTTTCCTTGCGCCCGCAATCATGCCCTCTTTCATGGCGGACATTTCCGCTTTTCGCGCTTCGGCTTTCATTATCTTTTCGTCGGCTTTCCTTGCTTGGTGTTCGGGTCCGCCGAAAACGATTTTTTTGATAACGCCTTTAACACCCATGTTCTTCGCCTTCGTTGATTCCTATTCGGTAAGATGGACATAAAAGCTTTTATGTAGATTTGGACATAAGAAATCGGGGCGCTTGGGCTAAATTGTCGTCGTCGCAAGCGGAAAGTTTAGCGCGGGAAAGAGTTATCATATCGCAAGAAAACCAAGTTTTCGCGGACGCTTACAAAAAAGGGACTATTACTAAAGAGCAATACGACGCGGCTATGGCTTATCAACAACAGCGGGCAAGTAACAAGGTCGGTGTTTCGCCAAGCGCCCGCCCCTCTTCACAAACAACCGCCTATCTTCAGTCGAAAGCCTATTACACACAAATCGGCTATCCCCAATATGGGGGGCTATACGCGACCCCGAATATTCCCAAGGGCTATGAAATTGCGACCGTTAAGGAAACAACAAAAACAACCCAGTTAAGCGGTGCCGCCCCCAAGACGACGAAGTCCTTGCAGTTCGTCTTAATGCCCGAAATAACCGAGGTATGGGTCGGCAAGTCTTATTTTGGTCCTCAATTCACCCGACCGCCAACACCCGCCGAAAAAGCTAATCTGAAAGCCCGCTATCTTGCGGGCGAAAACATTTTCCAATCGGGCGAAGAACGCGCCATGACGGGCTTAGGCTTGGCAATGGTCCCTATCCCGATAGTCACCGCCCCGACACTTTTAACCGCCCTTAAATTCGCGGTCCCCGCGGCGTCCGCTGTTGGAATAGGGGACGTCTATAAAGTTTCAACTACGGGAAAACATCTAACCGTTGGCGAAGCGGTCGGCTTGGCGGGCATAACCGAGTTGGGCGTTTCCCTTGTCACGGGCATAGTCCAATCGGGACCGATAAGGGGGCGCGTTCAAGCCAAGATAGACGCCGCCTATGAACAACAATTCAAGCTTAATGAAGCTATCTTAATGGACAAACCCATGCCCCAAAACGTCGAAGGTATGACGGGCTTGTCGCCTTGGTCCCCGACAATCGGGCAAAAAATAGCTATGAAAATAACGGGCGCGGCGGTGAACGTCCCCGCGGTAAGCGTTAACGTCGTGCGGGTCCCCAATGCGGACGTCCCCTTTAACATGGCGGGTTTTCAACGTATGCAAACCGCCGAGGATTTGTTTGATTTCTCATTTAGCCCCAAGGGCGGCTTGGTGACGCAATACGTCGCGGGTCCCGAAATCATAACCCCCGCGTCCAAGTTTCCGCTATCCCCCGTCATGTTTGATTGGGCGGGATTCGCCGACATAAAGGTGGATATGGCAACAGCGGAATTGAACGCTGAAATGAAGCAACGCCTTATCGACCAAGGAATCCCCGAAAACCAACTTGACATAGATTATAGGGGACCGCTAAGTTTCAAGAAAACCCCCGTGACCAAGCCGTCTGAAATAATGGCGGGTCCCAAGAATACGATAGGCTTAGACTTATCCGCGGATTTAATGACGGGCGACTTTAACTTGTCCGAAGGGATAGGGGGGTATAACAAGGCGGTCGGTCGTGCCGAAGCAAGATACGGCAAGGGCGGCGGAATCGTTAACCGTCCTAACTTACTTTCAGTCTTGGAAAAACCCGTAATAAATGCGGACGTGTCCGTTTCGGGCGGTGCCATATCACGGCTTT
>Ga0209322_10002695_pt1 | contig 10089 bp, 9 predicted proteins | sample Rifsed19ft1_FD_184013 | JGI IMG/M metagenome (GOLD analysis project Ga0209322, IMG submission 184013) | Soil microbial communities from Rifle, Colorado, USA - sediment 19ft 1 (version 2) | ecosystem: Environmental > Terrestrial > Deep subsurface > Rock core/Sediment | place: Rifle, Colorado...
AGCGGGGTGGAGGCCCAGGCGCCCTATCCCGCCAAGCCGATCACCCTGCTCGTTCCCTTCGGGGCCGGAGGCACGACGGATCTGGCGGCGCGGGCGCTGGCCCAGGTGATCCCGCAGTACGTGGGGCAGCCGATCGTCGTGGTCAACAAGCCCGGATCGTCGGGGGCCGTGGCCTGGCAGGTGATGATCGAGAGCCCGACGGACGGGTACACGCTGATGATGGCGGCGATCGGCACGCACGGCACGCTGCCCGCCGTGAACCCCAATCTGCCCTTCAAGCACAACCAGTTCACCACGCTCGGCCGGACCCAGGTGAATCCCACGGTGCTCGTGGTGCGCCCCGATTCGCCGTGGAAGTCGCTGAAGGACCTGCTGGAGGCGGCCCGGAAGGGCCCGATCAAGGCGAGCGTTCCGGGGCTGGGCACCATGCCCCACCTGGCGCTCGAGATCCTGGTCAAGACGACCGGCCTCCCGAAGGGGAGCCTCACGATGATCCCTTACAAATCGGACGCCGAGACCGTGACGGCCCTGATGGGCGGCCACGTGGACGTGAACTACAACAACCTCATCTCGGCGATCTCCCAGATCAGGGCGGGGCAGGTGCGGGCGCTGGCCGCCGTCTCCCCCGTCCCCGGCAAGCGGCTGAGCGACCTGCCCGACGTCCCGACCTTCACCGAACTGGGGATCCCCCAGATGAACGTCGTCGGCTGGCGCGGCGTGCTGGCCCCTCCCGGCGTCCCCGCCGACGTCGTGGACAAATGGGAGACGGCCGTCAGGAAGATGACCGAGGACCGGGGGTGGCGGGAGACGATCCAGAAGCTCGGGGACGAGCCGGCCTTCCTGGGGGCCCGCGCTTTCGGCGAGTTCGTCGAGGGGGAGTACCAGCGGTACAGGGCGGTCGCGACGGAGGTCGGCATCGTCGTCGGGCGCTGACGTGAAGACGTGGGACAGGCTGAGCGGGGCGGTCCTGCTGCTCGTGGCGGTGGCCTGGGGCTACGAATCGAGCAGGCTCCCGCTCGGACAGCCCTCGCTCCCGGGCCCGGGGTTCCAACCGTCCTGGGCCGCGGGCGTCCTGGGCCTCCTCGCCCTCGCCCTCATCCTCGAAGCCACGCTGCGGAGGTCGGAGAGCGCGGAGGCCCAGCGGCCCCGCTGGGCGGGAGAGGGGAAGGCGCTGGCCATGATGGGCTGCCTGATCGCCTACGCGCTCGCTCTGAACGCGGCAGGCTATCTCCTGGCCACGGGCGGGGTGCTGGCCGCCTTTCTCCTCCTGGAGCGGCAGCGCTGGCCGGTGGTCGTGGGCGTGGCCCTGGTCTCGGCGCTCGCTTCCTACTGGCTGTTCGCCGTGTGGCTCCAGGTCCCGCTCCCGCGGGGCCTCCTGGGGTGGTAGCCAGGAGCCACCATGGGAGCGCTGGAGGGGCTCTGGCTCGGGCTGACGGTCGCCCTCTCTCCGGTCAACCTCGCGTACTGTTTTCTCGGCGTGGTCCTGGGCACGGCGGTCGGCGTGCTGCCGGGGCTGGGGCCGGCCGCCGCCATCGCCCTTCTTCTCCCCGCCACGTACGCCATGCCCCCCACGGCGGCCATCATCATGCTGGCGGGCATCTATTACGGGGCCATGTACGGTGGATCGACCACGTCCATCCTCATGAACGTGCCGGGCGAAGCGGCCTCGGTCGTGACGTGCATCGACGGGTACCAGATGGCCCGGCAGGGACGGGCCGGGGCGGCCCTCGGGATGTCGGCCTTCGCCTCCTTCATCGCCGGCACGTTCGGGGTCCTCGGCCTGATGCTCATCGGCCCCCCGCTCGCCCGGTTCGCCCTCCGCTTCGGCCCCCCCGAGTATTTCGCCCTGACCGTCGTGGGATTGACGCTGGTGAGCTATCTCGGCGGGACGTCCATGCTGAAGGGCCTCAGCATGGCGGCGCTGGGCCTCCTCGTGGGGAGCGTGGGGATCGATCCCATCTCCGGGTACCAGCGCTTCACGTACGGCCTCTTGACCCTTTCGGAAGGCATCAGCTTCGTGCCGGTGGCCATGGGGCTCTTCGGCGTCGGCGAGGTGCTGGCCAGCGCCGGAGAGCCCGCGAAACGGGAAATTCTGAAAACCCGGCTCTCCGGCCTCCTGCCGACGCGGGACGATTGGGCCCGGGCGGGGGGTCCGCTGGCGCGGGGCTCGCTCCTGGGATTCCTCATCGGGACGCTCCCGGGAGGGGGGGCGATCATCGCCTCCTTCGCGAGCTACGCCGTCGAGAAGCGGGTGTCGAGGCATCCCGAGAAGTTCGGGACCGGGGCCATCGAGGGGGTCGCCGGTCCCGAGGCGGCCAACAATGCGGCGGCGACCGGGGCCTTCATCCCCCTCTTCACGCTGGGGCTGCCCTCCAACGCCGCCACGGCCATGATCTTCGCCGCCCTCCTGCTCCACGGGCTCCGACCGGGCCCCCTCCTCTTCACCGAGAGCCCGGCCCTGATCTGGGGCGTGATCGCCTCCATGTACATCGGGAACGTCATGCTGCTCGTGCTGAACCTGCCGCTCATCGGGCTCTTCGTCCAGATGCTCCGGGTGCCCTATCCGATCCTGGCCCCCCTCATCATCCTCTTCTGCCTGGTGGGGGCCTACAGCGTCAACAACAGCCTCGTGGATGTCTGGATCCTGATCGGCTTCGGGATCCTGGGCTACTTCATCCGACGGCTCCACTTCGACGCCGCCCCGTTGATCCTGGCGTTGATCCTCGGGCCGATCATGGAGAACTCCCTCCGGCAGTCCCTCATGGCCTCGCGGGGGGACTTTTCCGTCTTCGTCGCCCGGCCGATCTCGGCGGCGCTCCTGGTCCTGGCCTTCGTCCTGGTCTTCGTGCCCGCGCTCCGCTGGGCGGTGGCGCTATGGGCCCGCCAGGTCGCCGGGGGCATCCGGCCGGTCGTGCCATGAGCCGAGCCGCGCTGGATCGCCTGTTCCGGCCGCGCTCCATCGCGCTCCTCGGCGCCTCGGAGGACTTCGTCAAGATCAGCGGTCGGCCGCTGAAGTTCCTCCTGGACAAAGGCTACGGGGGAAAAATCTTCCCCGTGAACCCGAAGTACACCACGCTGGCGGGGCTCCCGTGCTATCCGAACGTGGCGGCCATCCCCGAGCCCGTGGATCTCGCCATCGTGGCCCTGCCGGCCGCGGCGGTCGTGGAGGCCGTGACCCAGTGCGCGGCCAGGGGCATTCCGGCGGCCGTGGTCTTCAGCTCCGGCTTCGGCGAGGTGGGTGAGGATGGACGGCGGCTGGAGACCGAGCTGGCCGAAGCCGCGCGGCGCGGGGGGCTCCGCCTCTGCGGCCCGAACACGCTGGGGTTCATGAATACCTTCGACCGGGTCATGGCGACCTTCAGCCAGGCCGGGGAAGGGGAGGCCTCCGAGGGGCCCGTCGCCTTCGTCACGCAGAGCGGGGCCTTCGGCACGGCCATCTTCGCGCTCGCCCGGCAACGCGGCCTGCCCTTCGGCTACTTCGTCAACAGCGGGAACGAGGCCGACCTCGACTTTGCCGACCTGCTGGATTACGTCGTCGCCGACCCTCGCGTGCGGGTGGCCGCGGGCTACATCGAGGGCCTCAAGGACGGACGGAAGCTCCTGGCCGTTTCCGAGCGCGCCCTCGAGCTCGGCAAGCCCATCGTCGTCGCCAAAGTCGGGCGGTCCTCCGCCGGGGCGCGGGCGGCCCTGTCTCACACGGGCTCCCTGGCAGGTTCCGATCGCGTGTACTCGGGCGTCTTCCGTCAGAAGGGGATCGTCCGCGCGGCGCACGACGAGGAGCTGCTGGACCTCGTGTCGGCGTTCCTCCACTGTCCGCTCCCGGAGGGGCGGGGGGTCGGCATCGTGACCCAGTCGGGCGGGGCCGGCGTGCTGATGGCCGACCGCGCGGAGGAGATCGGCCTGGTGGTGCCCGAGCTGGCGGAGGAAACGAAGGAGCGCCTCCGCAAAGTCATCCCGGCGTTCGGGTCAGCCAAGAATCCCGTGGACATTACCGCCCAGTTCATCGCCGATCCCGGCCTGCTCAGGTCGTCGCTCGAGATCGTCCTCGAGGACCCCCATGTGGATGCGGCCATCTTCTACCTGGGACTCATGGAGCGCTTCGCCGATCAGGTAGTCGCGAACCTGAGGGAGGTCCATGCCGGCGCCAAGAAACCGCTCCTCGTGGCCTGGGCGGGGGCGCCGGAGGCGGGGCTCCGGGCGCTCGGGCAGAGCGGGATCTGCGTGCTGCCGAGCGCCGCGCGAGCCGTCAACGCCGTCCGCGGCCTCGTGGAGTACGCCGAGGCCCGGAGCCGGTGGAAGCAGAGCCGCGGGGCCGAGAGCCGACCCGGTGGTGGCCGGGAGCAGATCCAGTCGCTGGTCCGGGCGTGCCGGTCGGAGGGTCGGCGTGTCCTGACGACGGGCGAATCGTTCGGACTTCTCTCCCGGTACGGGGTCAGGGTCGCCCGCTCTCGCCTGAGCCGCACGCCGGCGGAGGCGGCGCAAGCGGCGGAGGAGATCGGGTACCCGGTGGCTCTCAAGATCGAGTCCCCGGCCATCCGGCACAAGACGGAGGCGAAGGCGCTCCGGCTCGACGTGGCCGGCCAGCAAGAGGTTCTCCGAGCATTCCAGGAGGTCGTGACCGAAGCCCGTCGGCACGCGCCGGAGGCGGACATCCACGGGGTGCTCGTCCAGGAGATGGTCCGGGACGGCACGGAGGTCGTCGTGGGGGTCCACCACGACCCGCAGTTCGGCCCCGTCGTCATGGTCGGCCTCGGCGGCATCTTCGTCGAGGTGCTGGAGGACGTCTCTTTCCGCGCGGCGCCGCTCAGCCGCGAAGACGCCGAGCAGATGGTGGCCGAGCTGAGGGGCGCGAGGGTTCTCGAGGGGGTTCGCGGCCGTCCGCCGGCGGACGTGCCCTCGCTCATCGAGGCGTTGATGGCGGTCTCGCGGCTCGCCGCGGACGCGGCCGGGGAGATCGCGGAGCTCGACGTGAATCCGCTTCTCGTCCTTCCTGGAGGACGGGGGGCCGTGGCCGTGGATGCGCTGACGGTCCTCGCCGAGCCTGGGACCGGAAGCCCTTGAGCGAGCCTATCTCGCCAACTCCTTCTCTGATATCATCCCTGCACCGTGGCACCGCTGCGCATCGGGCGCGCCGCTTCTTCCTCTGCTCGTTCCGTGTCCAAGCGGGCGCTGCGGCCGGCGTTCGCCGGGCTCCGCCCGGAGCCGATCCTGACTGCCCTCACTTTGCTTTCGATCTTCCTGGCCTGGTACGCTATCGCGCGCTTCCGGCTGGTGTCGGAGCTGTTCGTACCGCACCCCGCGCTGGTCTGGCAGGCGTTCCTGGACATCCTCACGGAGGGGTACCGGGGGGAGACGCTCCTCCGTCACCTGGCCGACAGCCTGTACCGGGTGATCGTGGGCTTCCTCCTGGCGGTCGTGACGGCGGTGCCGCTCGGGCTGGCCATCGGGTATTCCTCCAGGGTGCAGGCCATCTTCGACCCTCTGATCGAGTTCTATCGTCCGCTGCCGCCGCTGGCGTACTACACGCTCCTGGTCATCTGGCTGGGGATCGAGAACGAATCGAAGATCGCCCTCCTGTATCTCGCCGCGTTTCCGCCGCTGTCGGTCAGCGCCATGGCCGGCGTCAAAGGCGTCACCCCCGAGCGGATCCAGGGCGCCCAGTCGCTCGGCGCCGGTCGCTGGCAGGTCTTCCGGTACGTCATCTTCCCTTCCTGCCTGCCGGACATCTTCACCGGCATGCGGGTGAGCATCGGTTTTACGTACACGACGCTGGTGGCCGCCGAGATGGTGGCGGCCACCTCGGGAGTCGGGTGGATGGTCCTGGACGCCTCCAAGTTTCTCCGCTCCGATGTGATTTTCATGGGCAACATCGTCATGGGGATTACCGGCATCGCGCTGGACCGGATCATCCGCGTCGTCGAGCGGCGGGTGGTCCCGTGGAAAGGAAAGGCGTAGGGAGGGCATGGCGGAGATCGTGGTTCGAGGCGGGATGGGACACGCCTTCGTAGTGTCGAAGGGGAGCCGGTTCAGGGTCATGGACGTAGAGGGCAAGCAGGTGAGCGACCTCGTGGCCTTCCTCCGGGACGACCCGAGCGAGCGCTTTTCTCCCGGCAACACGCGGAAGCTCAACGGGAGGCTCAAGATCTCACGCGAAGGGGTGCTCTACTCGACGAAGTGCCGGCCGCTCCTCCGGATCACCGAGGATACGGTGGGCGAGCACGATTTCCTCTTTTCCTCCTGCAGCGCCTACGACTATCGCGTGCGGTTCGGGCTGAGGATGGATCACAACAGCTGTCTCGGCATTCTGGCCGGGGTCCTGGCTCCCTACGGGATCTCCGAGTCCATGATTCCTGACCCGTTCAACATCTTCCAGCGCACGCTGATCCGGCCGGATTGGGCGCTCGAGACCGTGGAGCCGCTCTCGAAGCCCGGAGACTTCGTCGAGTTCCGAGCGGAGGCGGACTGCCTGGTCGCGCTCACGGCGTGCCCCCAAGACCAGAATCCGTGCAACGGGTGGACAATCACCGACGTCAAGGTGATCTCTGAGTGAGGTGGCGCCGGACCTCAACGGCGCGCGGTCTGAACGATCGACGGACGTAATGGAGGAAGCGGACATGCGACAGCGACGGTGGCTCATCGGCATAGTCGTCCTTCTCCTCGCGACCGGGGTACCGGTCTCCGGCCTCTGGGCTCAGGCGAAGCCCGCCAAGGTGACCATTGGCTACCAGGTGATCCCCAACAACGAAATCATCGCCAAGGCTAATGGGTGGCACGAGAAGGAGATGGGAGTCAAGATCGACTGGAAGCAGTTCGACTCGGGGCGGGACGTGAACACCGCCATGGCCGCCGGCAGCATCGACATCGGCCTGGTGGGCTCGAGCCCCGCGGCGGCCGGCATCTCAGCGGGCGTGCCCTACGAGGTCGTCTGGCTCTACGACGTGATCGCCGACAACGAGGCGCTGGTGGTCAAGAAGGGGAAGGGGATCAAGGCGGTCAAGGACCTCGTCGGGAAGAAGGTCGCCGCGCCCTTCGGGTCCACCACCCACTACCACCTGCTGGTGGCCTTTAAGGTCTTCGGTGTGGATCCCAAGAAGGCGACGATCCTGGACATGCAGCCCCCCGACATGCTGGCGGCCTGGCAACGGGGCGATCTGGACGCCGGGTTTGTCTGGGAGCCCACCCTGATCAAGATGGTGGAGGCCGGAGGGGAGATTATCCTGCCGAGTCGGGCTCTCGCCGAAAAGGGCTTCCTCACGGTGGACGTGGCCGTGGCGCGCAAGGGCTTCGCCGAGAAATACCCGGACCTCGTGGTCAAGTACTTGCGGAACCTGAACCGGGCGGTGGATCTGTACCGGAAGAGCCCCAAGGAGGCCGCCAAGGCCGTGGCCAAGGAATTCGGCATTCCCGAGGCCGAGGCCGAGAGGCAGATGAAGACCCTGCTCATGCCCGACGGCAAGGAGCAGCTGTCCGAGAAATACCTGGGGACCTCGGCCAAGCGCGGAGCCCTCGCCAAGGCACTCAAAGACGCGGCTGACTTCCTCCAGGAGCAGAAGACGATCCGCTCGGCCGCGACCCTGGCGGCCATCGAGAAGGCGATCAACCCCTCCTACCTTGAGAAGGCTGTGAAGTAGGCGAGGGGAATCGGACACGCGGGGGTGATCGCCGTGGCCCGCCCCATATTGGAAGTCGACGACGTGACCCTCACGTACGTCTCCCGGGACGGGCCGGTCACGGCCCTGGAGCGGGTGAAGCTGGCCATCGAGGAGGGGGACTTCGTCTGCGTCGTGGGCCCGTCCGGCTGCGGGAAGACCACCCTGCTCCGGATCATCGCGGGCTTCATTCCACCGACCGAGGGCGGCGTCCGCCTGGACGGATTCCCCATTCACGGCCCGGATCCTCAGCGGGGGGTGGTGTTCCAGCAACCGGCGCTATTTCCGTGGCTGACCGTTCAGGAGAACGTGGAGTTCGGCCCCAAGATGCGGGGCGCGCCTCCCGGGCGGCGGCGGGAGTTGGCGGAGGCCTACCTCCGCATGGTGAGGCTGTGGGACTTTCGCGGCAAGCCGCCGTACGAATTGTCGGGCGGCATGCAGCAGCGGGTGGCCATCGCCCGGGTTCTCGTCAACGACCCGCGGATCCTCCTGATGGACGAGCCCTTCGGCGCCCTGGACGCGCTGACGCGCGAGCATCTCCAGGAAGAGCTGCTCAAGATCTGGAAGGCCACCGGGAAGACCGTGTTCTTCATCACTCACAGCGTGGAGGAGGCCTGCTATCTCGGCACCCGGATTCTCGTCATGTCGCCGCGGCCGGGGCGCGTTCTGGCCGCGATCGAGGCCCCGTTCAGCCGGCAGGCCGGCAACGGCGCCAGCCGGGCGGTCAAGTCCAGCCCGGAGTTCGTGGCCCTGCGCGAGCAGGTTTTGACGTACATTTGGGAGGTTGAGGGCTGAGGTCGGAGCCCTCGACGGAGGAGGAGGAGCGATGAGCGCGAAGCGGAGGATGCCGGGCGTCCTGGCGTGGTGCGTCTTCATTTCCGCGTGTATGATCCTGGTGGGGCTGCCGGCGGCGGGCGCCCAGGAGAAGTACCCGTCGCGGCCGATCGACTTCATCGTGACGTGGGGGGCGGGCGGCGGGGCCGACGCCATGGCGCGGACGATCGGCCAGCACGCCCAGCCGATCCTGGGCGTGGCCATCCCGGTCTCGAACGTCCCCGGCGCGTCGGGGAACACCGGGCTCGGCCAGCTCATGGCGGCGAAGCCCGACGGCTACACGATCGCCACCTACATCATGGACACGCTGGCCACCATCCCAATGGGGCTGTCAAAGGTGACGGTCGATGATCTCGAATGGGTGACCCGCACCCAGGTGGCCGACTCGTTCTTCTTCGTCAAGAGCGATAGCCCCTACAAGACGATCCAGGAGCTCCTGCAGGCGGCGAAGGAGAACCCCGGGAAGATCCGGGTGGCCGCGACGGGCTACGGCACGGTGGACGACGTCACGGTGCGCTTCTTCGAGAAGAAGGGGATCAAGCTGACGACGGTCCCATACCCCAAGCCCGGGGAGCGCTACGCCTCCACCCTGGGCGACCACTCGGAGGTGCTCTACGAGCAGGCCGGGGACGTCCTCCAGTACCTCAAGGCCGGCCAGCTCCGCCCGCTGATCATCTTCGCCGACAAGCGTCACCCGGCCTTCCCCGACGTGCCGGCGTCCGTCGAACTCGGCTACGACATCCAGCTGCCCCAGTTCCGGAGCATCGTGGCCAAGAAGGGGGTGCCGGCGGAGCGGGTGAAGATCCTGGCCGACGCGATCCGCAAGGGGATGGAGACGGCGGCCTACCGGAAGTTCGCCGAGGAGTGGTACTTCCGCCCCGACAGCCACATGGGGCCCGAGCAGTTCGGCCCCTGGGTGCGGGAGCAGGTCCAGATCCTCGACCGGTACGTGAAGGAGTTCGGCCTGAAGCGGTAGGGGGGATCCGGTGCGGGCGGCTCGTAGATCCATCGGCCCCGCCCTGATCCTGCTCGCCGGCGCAGGGCTCTTCGTGGCCGCGGGGCGGCTGCCCGTGGTGCCGGTTCCGGGCCAGCTGGGCCCCGACTTCTGGCCCCGGCTGGTCCTGGTCGGCCTCATGACCGCCTGCGTCCTGAAGATCCTCGAAGTGGCGCGGGCCAAGGGCCCCGGGCCCGAGGCCACCGCGCCGGCCCCGGTGAGCCGGCCCAAGCTCGTGGGCGGGATGGCCCTCGTCCTCAGCTATCCCGCCCTCGCGCCGCTCCTCGGCTTTCCCCTGACGAATTTCTTCTTCCTCCTGGCGTTCATGCGCCTGGTCGGCATGCGCCGGCCGCTCCCCCTCCTCCTGACAGGTCTCCTGGGGACCGTGGCGCTGCTCTACGTATTCGTCAAGGTCGTCTACCTCCCCCTCCCGAAGGGAGCCGGCGTCATGGAGGACTTCACAATCTTCCTCTACCGGCTGCTCAGGATCTTCTGAGCGTCGAGCATGTGGGAGACTCTCGGCTATCTCGCGGCCGGCCTGGCGGCTTCGCTCCAGCCCCTGAACTTCCTCATGATCCTGACGGGCCTCGCCATCGGGATCGTGGCGGGAGC
>Ga0209322_10002699_pt1 | contig 10080 bp, 9 predicted proteins | sample Rifsed19ft1_FD_184013 | JGI IMG/M metagenome (GOLD analysis project Ga0209322, IMG submission 184013) | Soil microbial communities from Rifle, Colorado, USA - sediment 19ft 1 (version 2) | ecosystem: Environmental > Terrestrial > Deep subsurface > Rock core/Sediment | place: Rifle, Colorado...
GGATGAGGACGAGCAGGAAGGCGGTGCCCAGGCTGGCAATCAGCAGAGCGCCCAGAAAACCGCCGGCGCGATCCTGGTCGAGCACCTGGGTCCACAGCCAGCCGCCGAAGAGTCCGCCCACGATGCCGAGCGCGGTGGTGCCGATGCACCCCATCCGCTCGCGGTCCGGCACGAACCAGCCCGCGACCGCCCCGGCAAGGAAGCCGATGACGATCCAGCCGAGCGGGTCGAGTCCTGAAGGCATGGGGTGGATCCTACCGCGCAGCGGGATCGAAGGTCCGCGTGAAATCGACCGTCACGGCTCCGTTGTTCACGGTCGTTGGAAAGGCCTGAAGCGACGGATCGGTCGCATCCAGCGGGACGCCATCGAACGTCCACGCATCGCCGGCGCAGTCGCGCAACCGATCGGCACCGATCTCCAGCGCGCAGTCATGGGTCGAGCTCCACGCGTTCACCACTGAGAAGCCGCCGATGGTGAGCGGCGCGACGATGACGCTGATCTGGGTGCGATCGTCCTGCACCAGCTCCCCTGCCCAGCCATGCGACTCGTTGAGCAGGAGCTGCCGCGCGATCGGACCATCGGTCACCTGCGAGACGGCGACCACCGTGTAGTTCGTGTCGTCGAGTGGTCGAGCCATGGTGAACAGGAGCGGCCGGGCGACGAGCAGGAGTCCCACCAGTGCAGCGGTACCCACCAATGCCGCGAACAGGTAGCGACCGACCGAGACCGGTGACGGGACGGACTCCTCCATCGGTCAGGCCATGCGCGTCAGGATCGACTCGCGATCAAAGGCCCACGAACCGATGATCATGGTCACGCCGATCAGCCCGCCGACCAGCAGGTCGCCGATCAGCACCTGCTCCATGGAGAAGGTCGCCTGCCCCCCGAAGAACTGGGCGACCGCCACCGCGATGATCGGGATCACCACGAAGCCGCCGATCTGCTGTGCCGTGCGCGGATCGTTGACGCGGGAGGAGACCACGATGCCGAGCAGGACGCTGAACAGGCAGATGAGCGGCACCAGCGTGGCCATGGCGGTGAGCCACACGTCGCTGAAGACGAGGCGGGTAAGCCGTGGATCGGCGATGGCGCCGTTGAGATAGCCATACCCCGCGAAGACGCCCCAGGTCGCGATCACCGCGGGCAGGGCCGCCGCCAGCGTCTTGCCGGCCAGCAGCTCGCTCACCTCGAGCGGCGTGGCCAGCTGTGGCTCGAGCGAACGGGCGACCTTTTCGCCGATCACCGATTGGGAGGCGATGGCCATCGGCACCATGGCCGGGATGAGCAGGAAGTAGGCCATGAAATTGGTGACGATGAACCCCTGCGCCGCGAGCTTGGCCGGGAGGCCCGGGAAGTTCGCGATGTACTGCTCGATCTGCCCCAGCTGGTTGGGATCGAGGTCGTTGGCCTGGATGAAGGCCACCAGGCCGGTGGGGATGGCCGCGAAGATGAGCGCCGGGAAGGCCACCGCCCCGAGCAGCAGCCGATTGCTGAGCAGGTCGCGCCATTCCTTGGCGAAGACGGCGATCACGTACCCGATCCGCATCAGTCGCGCTCCCCCACTTCGCCGACCAGCGACAGGTACGCCTCTTCGAGCGTTGGCGCCTCCTCTGCCACGCCGGAAATGCGCGCTCCCGCGGCGACCAGCGCGGCCACCAGGTCGGGGGTGTCGCGCGGCGGATCGGCCATCTCGACGACGAGCGTGTCCTCCTGCGCGGTCGCGCCGGTGACGAAGGGGAGCTCGCCCAGGCGGCCGAGGAATGAGTGCGGCCCGCGGGCGCCGTTGAGCTGTACGCGCACGGTGGCGCCGCGCCCGTGGCGACGCAGACCGGCCGGCGTATCGACGCGGAGGAGCGTGCCGCGCATGATGCCGATCCGGTCGCAGAGCCGCTCCGCCTCGTCGAGGTTATGGGTGCAGACCACGATCGCGCGGCCGAGCGAGCGCAGCGTGGCCACGAAGTCGCGGACCGTCTTGGCGGCGGATGGGTCGAGACCGCTGGTCGGCTCGTCAAGATAGATCACCTCCGGCTCGTGGAGGAGGGCCCGCGCGATGGCCACCTTCTGACGCATCCCCTTCGAGAAGCCAACGACGCGTCGGTCGGCGTGCTCGGCCATCCCCACCACGCCGAGGTAGCGATCCACCGCCTGCCGGAGCACGCTGCCGCGCAGACCGTAGAGGCGGCCGTAGTAGGCCAGGTTCTGGCGGGCGGTCAGCTTCTCGTGGAGGCCGGGACTCTCGGTCAGGATGCCGGTGATGGCGCGAATCCGCTGCGACCCCTCCCCGAGCGAGTGGCCGTTGACCGACGCGGTGCCCGCGGTCGGGGTGATCAGCCCGGCCAGCATGCGCACCGTGGTCGTCTTGCCGGCGCCGTTCGGGCCGAGCAGCCCGAAGATCTCGCCGTCGCCCACCGTGAAGCTCATGTCGTGGACGGCGGTGAGCCGGCGAAAGTCCTTGCGCAGCCCCTCGACGACGATCATCGGTCCAGATCCTAGCGCGTGGCGCAGCAGGGGGCTGTGGTACGTCCGGCGGCCACTACCATGCCCGCATGCCTGAACGCACCGTCCGCAGCGAGCAGGTCTTCCGTGGGGACCTGCTCAGTCTCCGCGTTGACGAGGTGGAGCTCGACTCGGGACGGCGCACCACGCGCGAGGTCGTCGAGCATCCCGGCGCGGTGGCCATCCTGGCCTGGGATGGGGAGCGACTGGCCATGGTCAGCCAGTGGCGCGCCGCGGCATCGGGAGAGCTGCTGGAGATCCCGGCCGGCACGCTCGAACCGGGCGAGCAGCCGGGAGCGACGGCCCGCCGCGAACTGGCGGAGGAGTGCGGCCTCGCGGCGGAGAACTGGGAGGAGGGGCCGTCCTTCTACACCGCTCCCGGCTTCTCCACCGAACTGCTGACCCTCTTCCTCGCCAGCGACCTGGTGCCCTCTGAAGCCAGCGCCCCGGAGGACGAGGCGCTCACGCGCTCCTGGCTGACGCTCGACGAAGCGCTCGCCGCGATCGACGACGGACGGATCCGCGATGCGAAGTCGCTCGTCGGGATCCTGTGGCTGGTCCGCCGACTCGACGCGAGCTAGGCGGCCTCGCTGCGACGAAGGGCGCGCTGGTAGTCGGCGTTCTCCGGCTTGAGAAAGACGGCCATCCGCAGGTGCCGCACCCCCGCCTCGACGTCGCCCAGCCGCGTGCGCGAGAGGCCGAGCCCGAAATGCGCGTAGTGCGCCAGCGGGTTCGCGCCAACGATCGCTCCGAAGTGATCGGCAGCGCGGGCATGGTCGCCGAGGTCGTAGTACGCGCGGCCAAGCGCCTCGAGGATCGACGCCTTGCCAGGCTCGAGCAGCAGGCACCGCTCGAGCAGCACAGCCGCCGCGCCCGGGTGGCGCTGCGCGAGCATCCGTGACCCGCGACTGAACAGGTCGTACGCGGACTCGGGCTCGGTGGGTTTCATCGGCGGCCTCAGGCCGAGAGGTCGACCGGTCGCAGGCGCGGGTTCTCGGTCCTGCCGGGGATGCGGCCGCGCTTGGCGATGGGTCGCCCGTCGATCTCCTTGAGGTCGCCGGTGAAGTCGATGGGGCTGGCGTCACTGATGGCCGACCCGACCGCGAAGGAGTCGACCGGGGCGCCCGCCTCCTTGAAGTAGGCGATCCGCTCGACGTCCAGGCCGCCGGACACCACGATCTTCACGTTCGGGTGTCCCGCCTGATCGAGTCGTGCACGAACCTCTTTCACGAGGGCGGCGGTGACGCGGCCGCGCTCGGCAGGGGTGTCGAGCCGAACGCCCCACAGGCGATCTCCCAGCGCGTCGGCGACGCGCAGCGACTCCTCGGCCTCATCCTTGAAGGTGTCCACCAGCACGATCCTCGGGACGTGGGGGTCGATGTGGCGATCGAACGCCTCAGCAGCGCGCACCGTGTCGCCGAAGATGAGAATCAGGGCATGCGGCATCGTGCCGGTCGGTGCCAGGCCGGCCAACCGGGCGCCGGCCGGGGTCGAGGCGCCGACGCAACCGCCGATCACCGACGCATAGTCCATCTGGTCGGCCACGCTGGGGTGGACATGGCGCGCCCCGAAACCGATCACCGGCGTCGGGGCTGCCGCCTCCACGATGCGCCTCGCTGCCGTCGCCCAGCCGGTGCTCTGGGAGAGGATGCCCAGGATGGCCGTCTCATACAGGCCGAATGCCGAGTAGCGGGCGGCGATGCGCATCACCACCTCCTTGGCGGCAACCGCGTCCCCGTCGGTGAGCGACTCGACCACAGGCGTCGGATCGTGGGTCGGCGCGGTGCCGAAGATCCTGCGCAGGTACGAGATCGCCTCCTCGGCGCCGCACAGGATCCCGTCCTCCCGGGCAAAGATCTCCATGGTGACGACAGGGTCCATCCGCTCCGCCGCGAGAATCCGCTGCGCGCGCTCGAAGTAGACATCCGCGGTCTCGCCCGACAGGACGTCCGAGGCGGGCGGAAAGCGGGGTTCCTCCGGCGAGGGGCCAGGGCGCGGGGGCTGTCTGGTCATGAGCTCGCAGTGTACCCGTCGTCGCCGGAGCGTCGGGTGACCCGCGTGGCGCCGTAGCCGAGCAGGCCGATCAGGATCATGACCGCGCTGATGCGCACCAGAGCATCCGAGGTGGCCCGGTCGAGTCGCGCAGAGGCGAGGTCGATATCCTCGGCCGCACCCTGGAGATCGCCCTCGCCGAAGGCGGCCGCTGCGGCGGCCAGCAGGGCGCCGGGGTCGGCGCCACCGATCAGGCCGATCTCTTCAAGCGGTCCCTGCTCGGTCGCAGCGCGCTGACGGACCGCGGCATACGCCTGCACGACCGCTGCCGCCGCCTCGAGCTCCGCCCGGGCGTCAGGGCCACCTCCGTCGCCCCGGTAGGCGTCGCGCAGCCGCGTCGGCGTGCTCAGCCCGAGGAAGGAGACCTGCGCCACCAGCGCATCGCGGTCGGTCAGCCAGGCGCGCGCCTGGTCGATGGCCGTGCGCGCTTCCTCGAAGCGCCAGCCGGCCATCGCCCCGCGCAGGGACTCAGGCGCGCCCCAGTCGCCCGCGATGGACAGCAGATCGGCCCAGGCAAGGCGAGCCAGCGCCCGCTGCCGGAGTTCGGCCCGCGCATCAGGCTCAAACACCGTCTCGCCAAACGCGCCCGACAGGTCCGAGCTACTCACCGCGGACAGCTGGTCGAGGAAGCGGCGAGAGTCGGCGGGCGGCACCGGCCGGCCATCCAGCGCGGTCGGCTCAGGGTCGGCCGGAGCGTAGGCATTGAGCCCGGCAGCGATGCGCGCCAGGGCCAGGCGGAGCCGCCCTTCCCCGATCGTGGCGCCGATGCGATTGATGAAGGCCCAAGCCGCCGCATGGCCGTAGGCATCGGTGTCCGCCGTCCAGGCGATCAGGGGAACCGCGGCATCCCGCAGATCGGAAGACCGCCGCGCCGGGTCGTACGGGAGGTCGATCTCCAGCGCTCGGGCGGCCTGCTCCGCGACATGCGACGCCAGACCTTCCCGGATCCACACGTCGGTCGCCAGACGCTCGTCGATCCACAGGTGCGCGGCCTGGTGCAACAGGGTGAACTCCGGCTCATCGAAGGCGGCCAGGATCTCGGCGCCCGAGGTCAGTGGTTCTCCGACCGAGCTCGGATCGGCGACCGACTCGCGCACGACCAGCGGGCCGACGCGCGGATAGGGCAGCCCCGCCGCCTCCTCGAGAAGCGGCAGGGCGGCCACCAGCAGGGCGAGCGTTCGGCGTCCCCACGCTGGATCGTCGGGCCAGGCGCTCACCCGCAGATCGACCGTCCCGCTGGCCAAGGCGACACTGGCGGATTGGGTGACGTAGGTCGACGAGTCGCCGACCCCGCTGATGCGCACCGCCCATGCCGCCGGGTCGGCGATCGGGCCGCTCTCCAGGATTGTCACGGCCCCCTCGTCGCGGACGGTCATCTCCTGGCCGGCGCTGCTCACTTCGTAGTCGGCGGGAACCTCGACGCTTACGTCGCCACTCGTGCCGATGCCCCACGCGCTGAACTGCACGACCTGCGGGCGGACGTGGACGTCGGGCGCACCGTCGTCGAGCACGTAGCGCAGGACGAAGCTGGCGGTGGCGTCGGCACCCACGCGCGACCGCATGCTCACCGAGGCGTGTGCAACGTCATCGGTCAGCAGCGACACGCTCAGCGGCCCGGTTGCGTCCTCCGCCTCGAGCTGCGAGGCGCCCTCGTGCACAGCAAGGTCGACCTCGTCGAAGCCGCTCGAAGCTCCACCGGTGTCGGGGGTCGTGTTGGTGAAGACGACCTCCACGCTCACGGCGACCTGACGCGCGGTCGCATCGACGCGGTAGCGGACGTGCGTCTCCATGGTGTAGCCGGTCGCGGCACGCGCAGGCGAGGAGCCTGCCGAGAGGGCTGCCACCGTCATCGCGAGCATGACGCAGACCAGGAGCGCACGGAGCGGCGCGTCGCCTGCCCGGATCCCAGCCCGGCTGCTCATCGCCCCGTCCCGAGCAATCGCGCCAGCAGGCTCCTGCGACGACGGGCCGGCGGCATCGGCTGCCATTCCGGCATCGTCGCCTCGACCTCGCCTTGGTGGGCCGCCAGGAGCGCGGCGTTGCGTCGTTCCCGCCCGGACCAGTCCGGCAGGGCACCGTGTTCGGCCACCGCCATGGCGGTCTCGTCGAGCAGCCGGTCCGCGAGCACCACCAGGCGGACCAGCGCCTGGGCCAGGGCATCCCGATCGAGCCCGGCGGCCGGCAGCTCGGTCATCAGCATCGGTCGGTCGTCATCGGTCAGGGCGAACTTCACGAACGGGTGATCGAAGTTGGCGCGCAGCATGCGGTGGTAGATGCGCTTGGGCAGATCGGCCGATTCCGGCCCGTAGTACGCCCAGACCGATAGGCCCACCCCGGTGATCCATGCCACCGTGATCTGCAGGTCGCAGCGACGGTCTCCATCGAGCACAAGGTCCCGACTGAAGGCAGCCTCGCCCGCCTCCCCGACCGACTCGACAACCTCGACACCGAGCTCGGCAAGCCAGCGATCGATCGGCGGCGCAGCGTCAGCCAGCGTGCACCACCGTTTCACCCGAGGCCACCATGCGCTGCCCGTTGAAGTCTGCCTCGGTCACGCCCGGATCGATCCGGCAGTTGCGTCCGATGACTGCGCTCCACGGGACGAACGCCCGCTTGCCGACCAGCGTGATGCCGGACGATAGCCGCTCCGGCTCGGTGTTGTTCGGACGCATGTCGTCCCCGTCGCCCACCCGGGCGCCGTTTCCGATCACGCAGTCCTTGTCGATGATCGAGCGGTCCACCACCGCCCTCTCACCAATGTAGGTGTCGAACATGACGATCGAGTCGCGCACCACCGCGCCACGCGCGACGCGCACGCCGGGCGACAACAGGCTGTGCTCCACGGTGCCCTCGATGACGCAGCCGTGGCTGATCATGCTGCGCCTGACCTTCGCCTCGGCCCCGATGAGCGCGGAGGCGCGCTCCTCGCTCTTGGTGTAGATCAGCCAGCCACGGTCAAACAGGTTCATCCCCGGCTGATCCGAGAGCAGGTCCAGGCTGGCGCGCCAGTAGCTCTCGATGGTGCCCACATCCTCCCAGTAGCCACCGTACCGGTACGCGGCCACGCGTTGACCTGCGGCCACCATGGCCGGCAGCACGTCCCGTCCAAAATCGACGTGCTTCGCCGACAGTACCTCGCGCAGCGCCGGCCAGGAGAAGACGTAGACGCCCATGCTCACCAGGTTGCCGGTCGGGTTGGGCGGCTTCTCGATGAAGCGGGTGATCATCTCGTCGGCATCGGTCTCCAGGATGCCGAACCGATGCGCATCCTCGATGGGGACCGTCCGCACCGCGCAGGTGACGTCCGCCCCGGCCGCGCGATGGCGCTCGATGAACGGCCGGTAGTCCATCTTGTAGACGTGGTCGCCCGCCAGGATCAGGACCAGCTCCGGGTCACGGTCGGCGATGAACTCCACGTTCTGGAGCACCGCGTCGGCGGTGCCGAGGTACCAGTCGCGTGTCTTCCCGCGTCGCAGGTACGGCTGCAGCAGGCTCACCCCGCCCCGGCTGCGGTCCAGGTCCCACGGACGGCCGACACCGATATGGTCGATCAGCGAGCGCGGCGCGTACTGGGTCAGCACCGCAACGTCGGACAGCCCCGAGTTCACCGCGTTCGACAGCGCGAAGTCGATGATCCGGTACTTGCCGCCGAATGGAACCCCCGGCTTGGCGCGGACCTGCGACAGGATCGAGAGCCGCTCGCCTTCGCCACCGGCCAGGATCAGCGTCAGGATCGACGGTGACACGCGCAGATTCTCGCACGGCCGGGGTCGGCCGACGTGCCGGCTCTCAGCGCAGGCGCCGTCGCCGACGGGTCCAGCCTGCTGCGCGGACGAGCAGCGGAACCAGACCGAGCAGCATCGAGGCCCCGAAGAGTCCCGCCAGGCTGGCCGCGTCGATGGCAGCGCCGGTGAAGGCGGCAGACGCCGCGGTTATCGTCGGCACCGGCGTGCATTTGGGGTTGGGCGGCGGACAACCCAACGGCGGTCCGCCCGTGGCACTCGGATCCGGGGTCGGCGTGGGCTGCGGCGTGGGGGTCGCCTTGATATCGCCGCAAATGGGCGCGCCGTAGCCGCCCTTGCCCGGCACCGGCGAGATGTAGAACCAGACCTTCTCGGGGCCCAGCGTGCCGAGCGAGTTCGGGTTGCCCCTGCCGCCGAGCTGACCGTTCACCAGGCGATCGGCCCAGCGCTTGGCCGACGCCGCCCACTGCGCCGGCCGCCGCGAATCCTGCGCGACGGCAGCCACGATGTCGAAGCACGGACCGCTGACCGGGGTCCCGCCGTCGCCGCTCGCCGACGGGTCGGGGGTGGCACCACCGCCGCCTTTCCTGTTGACGTGCACGTTGTCCCGGGGAGGGACGGTGCCCTCCAGGAACGGGATCTCGATGGTGGGTCCGCAGCCGCCGGTTGCCGCCATCCCCGAGAACTTGCAGATGCTCGCCGTCACGATCCCCGGGGGCTGGGCAAACGTCTGTGCCACGACGGGCGCCTGCCCGTTCCAGTCCCACGGCTGGTTGAGCGCGGCGTCCATGAACTCCTGCCACAGGAGCAGCGGGCCGTTGGCCGCGAACAGGCTAGCTGTCAGCGGATCCCCGTTGCTGTTGCCCATCCAGACGCCCGTCGCCAGGCTGCCAGACGCGTAGCCGAAGGCCGTCACGTCCTTGAAGTCGTTGGTCGTGCCGGTCTTGGCGGCAGCGTCCCGCCGATTGCCGTTGGCGTCGACCAGCATTGCCGATCTACCCCACCACAGGTTGAGCCGCGGATCGGTATTGCCCTGGATGATCCAGTGGGTCAGGTACGCCTCGGCCGGCGTCATCGGCGTGGTCGCGGCGGGGCCGTTCTCCTCCCGGCTGTAGACGATCCGGCCGTCCCGGTCGCGGATCTCGATGACCGCCGTGGCGGGGTGCCGCGTTCCCTGCTGGGCGAAGACGCCGTACGCCTGGGTCATGTTGGTCAGGTTGACCGGCACTGACCCGAGGGTGAGGGTGATGCCCGGATCCTGGTCGAGGATGTACTGCGCACTGGCGACACCCATCGACTCGGCGAACTGGGCGGTCTCGTTGACGCCGACCAGGTACTGCATCATCACCGACGGGACATTGAGCGAGTAGCGCAGCGCGTCCATGGCGAGCAGCGGGCCATGCTCGGACAGGTCCGCATTCGCCGGAACGTAGCCCCTCCCCACGTTGGAGCCAAACTGGGTGAGGGCGTCCACGAACATGGTGGCCGGGGTCGCCTGGCGCGCACGGAACGCGGAGCTGTAGGTGATCGGCTTGAATGCGGAACCCGGCTGTCGCAGGCCCAGCCCGGCCACGTCGAACTGGCCCTGCACCCGGGGATCCTCCCGGTTGTAGTAATCGACGCTGCCGACGTAGGCGATGATCTCGCCGGTAGCGGAGTCGACCGAGACGAGTGCGGCGTTGTTGGCATTGTTGTTCTTGGCCAGCTGGGCCACGTAGTCGGCGACCTGCGCCTTGGCGACCTGCTGCAGCCCGTAGTCGAGGGTCGCGGTGATCCGATACCCGCCGG
>Ga0209322_10002705_pt1 | contig 10067 bp, 11 predicted proteins | sample Rifsed19ft1_FD_184013 | JGI IMG/M metagenome (GOLD analysis project Ga0209322, IMG submission 184013) | Soil microbial communities from Rifle, Colorado, USA - sediment 19ft 1 (version 2) | ecosystem: Environmental > Terrestrial > Deep subsurface > Rock core/Sediment | place: Rifle, Colorado...
CAGGATTGAACGTGGGACAGAAAATCCGACATTAGATATGTTTATAAGACTTGCTAATGCCTTAGGGGTTGAGATATGGGAGATGTTTGATTTTGGTCACGATGTAAGTCGAAAGGATTTAAAGTCGCTCTTAAATAAGATTACAGGCGAAGCTAATGAAGCGCAATTGAGGCTTATGGTTAAGGTTATGCGGGCAATAGCAAGGTAATCTCAAAGTATCCTATCGAAAAGCGGATGTCCTAAAAGCGGATATTTTTCTCTTGCATCCACTGTATAGTTTTTGTATAGTAGACAGACAAAAACAGGCGATGATAGAAGGAAAACCTTACCCCTTCTAATTCCTTTAACTATAAGTAAACACAAACAAAAGGAAATATAGAAAAAGAGTAAGGCTTTCAATGGGTTACCTTCACACGGAAGAGGCCGCAGGTTCGATACCTGCATCGCCCACCAATAAAATCAATGGGTTGAGCCTCTTGCAAGACCACAGATTTCTAACTTGCATAAGCTACGCAACTATTGTATATTAGGCACACTAAAACAGGAGTAAAGAAATACTATAACCTATACAAAAAGGATTGTGACTATGGCAGTAGCGGAAAAGAGGATTTTCAGGATTGAGATTGATCCAAGACTATGCAAGGGCTGTGTTATATGTATAGATTTCTGTCCCACTAATGTGCTGGCAATGGATGGGAATCTTTGTGTTGTTAAGGACCTTGATGCCTGTAACGGATGTCAGTTGTGTGATAACAGATGTCCGGACTTTGCGATCCAGGTCTACGAAGTATAGTTCACGCTCAAAAATGCCCACACCCACTTCGTGGGTACCCGAAGGAAGGATGTTTGATTTGAGCCGAGACGTACTTCCTGTACGTTGAGGTTCAAATCCAACATCCTGACGCCGCAAATGGGCGTTTTTGAGCGTGAACTATGGAAGGAGAGATATGACTGTGCATGCTAAGAAGTTTATGCAGGGAAACGAGGCCTGTGCTGAAGGGGCATTTTATGCGGGTTGCAAATTCTTTGCAGGCTATCCTATAACACCATCTACAGAGTTGCTGGAAATTGCAGCAGCAAGGCTGCCCAAAATGGGTGGTGTATTTATTCAGATGGAAGATGAGATAGCAAGTATATCCGCTATTATTGGAGGGTCGCTTGGAGGTCTCAAGTCTATGACCGCTACAAGTGGTCCGGGGTTTTCTCTGATGCAGGAGGGACTTGGCTTTGCCTGTATGACAGAGGTGCCCTGTGTGATAGTTAATGTAATGAGGAGCGGGCCGTCTACAGGTTTTCCAACAGGGCCGAGCCAGTCTGATGTTATGCAGGCAAAATGGGGGACACATGGAGACCACCCTGCAATTGTCCTTACTCCGGCATCTGTCCAGGAGTTATTTCATGAGACAGTAAGGGCGTTCAACCTATCAGAACAATACCGTACGCCTGTTATCCTTCTCTATGATGAGATCATAGGGCATATGAGGGAGGCAATAACCATACCTGCTCCAGGGGAAGTTGAAGTAATAGACAGGTTAAGACCTACCTGCTCTCCGAATGAATATAAACCTTATGATACCCAGCATGGTGATGTAGCTCCGCTTGCTGCATATGGAGACGGCTACAGATTCCATGTGACTGGGCTATACCATGGAGCAGATGGTTTCCCTACTAATAATACTAAGCTTATAGAGGAGACAGGCCAGAGGCTTCTGCGAAAAGTAGACAATAACAGGGACAAGATTTGCAAAAACGAAGAGTTGTATCTTGATGATGCAGAGATAGGTATATTTGCATATGGTGTTTCTGCAAGGTCAGCTAAATTTGCCGTTAACGAACTCAGGAAGAAGGGAATTAAGGCAGGTCTCCTGAGACCTTTAACAATCTGGCCATTCCCTGAGAAGGCTGTGGAAGAGATGGCAAAACAGGTCAAAGCTATAATCGTGCCGGAAATGAATTTAGGGCAGATTGTATATGAAGTGGAAAGGGTGGCTCAGGGAAGGTGTGAGGTTAAAGGATTGTTCAGGACTGATACAGAGCCTATTAAGCCCGCCCAGATAATAGAGAGTATTACAGGAAATGGTTTTTTTACGACTTCTAAGATGGCTGAGATGATGGTGGACCGGGATATGTTAGACGGTTAGGTTTAATGAGGAATGAAGAAAGGATGTTCCAATGAGTACACAAACTGAAGATACAAGGCCATTGGCTAAGAAAAAAAAGAAGGTTCCCTTTAACTATTCCACGTTTATCAGGGGAGGGAAGCTGCCTCACATATGGTGTCCTGGCTGCGGTCATGGGATTGTATTAAAGAGTCTTCTGAGGGCTATACAGACTTCCGGCTTGTCACAGGATGATATTGCAGTGATATCCGGGATTGGTTGTTCAAGCAGAACTCCGGGTTATGTTGATTTTAATACACTACATACTTTACATGGCAGGGCGCTTGCTTATGCAACCGGAGTAAAACTTGCAAAACCCAAGCTCAAGGTAATCGTTACAACCGGTGACGGTGATGCCCTTGCTATTGGCGGCAATCACTTTATACATGCCTGCAGGCGGAATTTAGACATGGTTATCATGGTTTATAATAATTCAATATATGGGATGACGAGTGGACAGTCTTCTCCAACAACTCCCCAGGGTATGATCTCTACAACAGGACGTTACGGCAGCATAGAGCCCACTTTCGATACATGCAAGTTGGCGCAGGCTGCTGGCGCTACATTCGTTGCAAGGGGTACAGCGTATCATTTCCAGGAGCTTGAGAAGGTACTGCATGAGGCTATTATGCACAAGGGTACTGCAGTAGTGGACATCATAGACGCCTGTCCCACCTATTATGGCAGGTTTAATAAATACAAGACTGCAACAGAGATGATGGAGAAGATTGAGAAGGAAGGGACAGTGTCAGTAAAACAGGCCGAAAAGATGTCACCTCAGGAGCTTGAAGGAAAACTCCTGCGAGGTGTTCTTCATAAGTCAGACAGGCCTGAGTATCTTGATGAGTATAATAAGCTGGTTGAAAGAGTTCAGGCAAAGAAATAAAATTAAAGGGGTATGGGAGCCTATATGGGATACAGATATGAATTAAGATTCAGCGGGTCAGGCGGACAGGGGATGATATTGGCTGGAATTATAATGGCTGAGGCAGCGGCAATATACGACGGTAAGCAAGCTGTGCAGAGCCAGTCTTATGGGCCGGAATCAAGAGGCGGGGCTTCAAGGAGTGAGGTTATCATAAGCAACGAAGAGATTGATTATCCAAAGGCAACCAGCATTGACGCCATGCTTGCGCTTACGCAGGAGGCATGTAATAAGTATAACAAGGATATTAAAGACGGCGGGATTCTGCTGATAGACTCTGATGAGGTTAAGGATGTCCCGAAAGGTAATTTCAAGGTTTACTCATTTCCTATTATATCTACAGCGACCGATGTTCTCGGCAAGGGGATAGTGGCTAACATTATTTCCCTTGGCATAATGACAGAGCTTACAAAGATAATTTCTACAGAATCAATGGAAAAGGCAGTGCTCGCCCGTGTTCCGGCGGCATTCACAGAGTTGAATAAGAAGGCAATTCACTTAGGTTTTGAAAAGGGCGCTGTTCTTACACCTGTATCATAGTACCAATCAGATCATAGGGAAGCGCGTCAGTAATCTCAACGGGTACCATCTCACCTTGCAAAGGCATTATTTCTGAATTGCACTTTATATATACAACACCATCAACCTCAAGGGCATGTCCATAGGTGCGGCCTTCCAACAGGAAGGACGGTTCTTTTGATTTTCCATCTACCAAAACGATTTTTTTAGCGCCGATGAGGTTTTGATTTTTCCTGAAAGAGATGCCTTGCTGTATCTCCATTAAGATGTTTTGTCTCTCAATCTTCTTTTTTTCACTAACTTTTTTTCCCATTGAGTATGCCTCTGTGCCTTCTTCATTTGAATATGTAAATACGCCGAGGCGGTCAAATTCCACATCCTTGACAAACTCTATTAACTCATTAAACTCCTTTTCTGTTTCTCCGGGGAATCCAACGATCATGGATGTCCTCAATACCACATCCGGCATTTTCTTGCGCAGTGTTTCAATCGTCCTGTAAATACTTGTTTTAGTATGTCCCCTATGCATCCTGAGAAGGATGTTATCATTGATATGCTGGACAGGCATGTCAATGTAATTGCAAATCTTCTCTTCGCCTGCCATTACGGCGATTAACTCCTTTGTAAAAGAACCCGGATAAGTATAGAGGGTGCGTATCCATTTGAGGCCATTTATTGTTGCAAGCCTTCTTAAAAGTCGGGCCAGTGCATCAGGTTCTCTCAGATCCCTTCCATACGCAGTAGTATCCTGAGCAATGAGGGCGATTTCTACGACACCTTCCGAAGATAGTTGTTCAGCTTCGCTTATTATCGATTCCATGCTGCGGCTTCTCTGTCTGCCTCTAAGCTCAGGGATAATACAAAATGTGCATGTATGATCGCACCCTTCTGCAATCTTTATGAAAGCAGTATGTGATGGGCTGATTCGAATTCTTGGAAGTGACCGTTCATAACTAAAATTAGCCGGTTCCGCTAAATACGCCCTCTGTTCTTTTAGTTGCAGGAATTGTTTGTCTCTGAATTCTTTACATATAGTTATGACATCCTCAAACGAGCCGGTACCTGCAATTACATCAATCTCAGGCATTTCTTTCAATAACTCTTCTTTATATCTTTGAGGAAGACAGCCTGCTGCGATGAGGAGGCGACATCGCCCTTCTGTCTTAAGCCTCCCAAGATCTATCAATGTAGTTATGGATTCTTCTTTCGCTGAGTCTATAAAACCACAAGTGTTTACAACTATTATCTCAGCTTCTTCTTCATTTGATGTGAACTCAAATTCTGCTTCCCTGAGGAGGCCGAGCATTATCTCTGAATCAACCTGGTTCTTTGGACAGCCGAGATTTACAAGACCGATTTTCATAATATTTAGTTATAACATACACGCTGTAATAACCGTGATATTGTCAATCCCTCCATTATTATTGGCAAGTTCAATAAGTCTTCCGGTGATATTCTCCGCATCCGGTCTCAGTTCACATACAGTCTGCAGGATTTCTTTATCCGGCAGCATATTTGTAAGGCCATCAGTACAGAGCAGCAAAGTGTCTCCTTTTTGCAGGCTTACGCTTTCAATATCTGCCACTGCAACACCTTCCGTTCCTACTGCCCGTGCCAGCATGTGCCGTGATGGATGATACAATGCACCCTTATTAGTTAGTAGTCCTATCCGGACATATTCTTCTACAACAGTATGGTCTCTTGTGATCTGAGTAATAATATTGTCTCGTATCAGATAAGCCCTGCTGTCACCGACGTGGGCAACTATAGCTTTATCTGTTCTTATAGCAACAACTACAACAGTCGTTCCCATTCCTTGAAGTTTGTGATCCTTTTCTGCCTTCAACAGGATGCTGGAATTTGCAGCCTGTATTGCCCATTCAATTATACTCTGCATATCAGCAGCGGCGTGGGATGCAGATGCTATCTCCGATATTATTATATCCACTGCCATTTTGCTTGCAACCTCGCCACCCGCATGTCCGCCTAATCCATCAGCTATAATATAGAGGGATAAGTCAGGGCAGATTCCGTAAGCATCCTCATTCTGACTCCTGGCCATGCCTGTATGCGTGTTTCCTGATACGCGAATTTCCACTCACTCCTCCTGATTAACACATCCTAACATAAATGTTGCATTTATTCACCTTCACAAATCTATACATAAAATTGATATTTTGTATAATTTTGCTTGACAACCTTATTTATATAATATATAAGAGATAGCGGTGGAACAGCACAAAACACCCTCTAATAAGGAAAACTTATTTTCAGCTAATCAGATTTGCACCATTGCAGGAATCAGCAGGCGCCAGTTGCAATACTGGGATAAATCATCTCTTATAAACCCCTCTCACAGGACTGAAGGCGGGCATGGCAGGTACACATTCAGTGATCTTATTGCAATAAGGGCGGCCAAAAAACTTATTGACGCAGGGGTATCTGTTCAACGGATACGTAAAAGCATCGGACAACTCAAACACATCCTCCCAACGATAAAAAAACCCCTCGAAGAGCTTACCCTTGTTGCCACAGGAGATGTGATTTTAGTCTTTTATGAAGACACTGCATTTGAAGCGATCACAGGACAGGAGTGGATACTTGACATTGCAGACGTGCATCGTGAAGTGGAAAAGTGGCGTAAGAAAAGAAAGGTTATCGGGAAGTACAGGAAGCTTAAGGCTGTAAATGGAGGGTAAAGGATTAATTCACCCTTTAATAAAAGGGGCAATCGGGGATACCCCGGGGAGGTGTAAATGAGGATTATTGCAATAGCCAATCAAAAAGGCGGCTGTGGTAAGACTACCACGGCGATTAATCTTTCAGCCTGCTTAGCAAAACGTGACAGGAGAGTCCTGCTTATTGACATGGACCCGCAGGGCCATTCAACCCTGGGCTATAATTTAAAAACCGGGGAGATTGGACTCTCGATCTATCATGTGCTCAGGGAAGGTTTGCTGCTTGATGATATTATTCTTAACACAGAGATACAAAATGTAATGCTTGCCCCGGCGAATGTCGTACTCTCTACTATTGAACAGGATATAGCATATTTTTCCGAGAAAGAGAGCAGACTGCATAATGCCATAGGTAAGCTGAGCAAGAATTTTGATTACATTATAATTGATTGTCCGCCAAACCTGGGTTTATTAAGTATTAATGCATTGCGAGCTGCGGGTGAGGTTATCATCCCGCTTGATTCCAGTTTCTTTTCCCTTCATGGACTCAGTAAACTGCTGGAGACTATCGAGGTACTCAGAAGGTATACAGGTCATAAGACAGAGACATTCATTTTACCGACGATGTATGACAGGAGAAGCCGTTTTGCCAAAGAGGTATTGGAGGAGGTAAAGAACCATTTCAAGGGCATCATTTTCTCCACCCCGGTACGTCAATGCTCTAAACTCCGTGAGTCAGCAAGCTTTGGTTTTCCAATTTGCGAATATGCGCCAAACTCAATTGGTCACTGGGATTACGCAGGTGTAGCTGATGAGGTTCTTATGCAGGAAGAGCCGGCCTTGTATGAAAAACCTGTGGCAGTAATGGAGTCTTCGATAAATATGAGTTTCCAAAAGGTTGAAAGCCCGGGTTATACAGACAATGGCTTTATTTTCTTATACAGAGATCCTAAAGCCGCTGAAGTCAAAATTGCAGGTGACTTCAACAATTGGGTGCCGGACAAAAATGTATCATCATACAGGGAGAAAGACGGGACATGGAAAAAGGTCATCAAAATTCCACCGGGAGCGTATCAATATAAATTTTGTATTGACGGAGACTGGAAGGAGGATCCAAGTAACCCCAATATAGTTTCAAACAGATTTGGTTCGTATAATTCCCTGGTAGTTATAGACTGAGGGACTTATGAAAAAAACAAAACGGCTGGGCAGGGGGCTGGAAGATATATCCCACTATTTTATTTCCCGGAATCAGGCAATAATAGGTGAACACTCTTCTCTTCAGGATTCATCCTGTCAGAGGCATTACAAATCAGTTTCCATTGTGGATATGTTTAACCCGCAGAGAGGTGCATTTCTCGCCGCCACAGTAGGGATGGAGCTTTCCCAAAAAGGCATTAAGGTATTACTTATTGATGCTGATTTACGGTTTCCGGGAATTGCTTTCATACTCGGGTTGTCAGTCCCCGGTTTTTCTTTTGAACACTATTATCAGGAGAGCTATGAGCCATCTGATATAGTATATACAGGACCTTATGGCATCAAATTACTTGCACCGCATCTGAATAAGAATGATTGCACCTCTCAAGGGCCGGCAGAAAAGTCTCTTATGATTGATACGCTTATATCAATAGAAAAAGAGATAGATATTGTGATTATAAGGCAAACTGAAGATTTCATTAATCCTATTATTGATGAGGCTTTGTTTGTTGTGCCGGCATTAACCACATCTTTGCTGAGTTTATATAAGGCGATGAAGAAGTTTGCAATAGGAGATGATAGAAAGATGGCAGGGGTGTTGGTCTCAGATGCAGAGGATGAAGCAACTGCATTCGGGGTATTCGAGAATATTAGTAATTGTACAGAGATGTCATGCGGAGTCAGGCCTTTTTTTCTCGGGAATTTAACTAATGGACAGGGAGAAGGTTCAATTTTAAATCCATTGTGTATTTCAAATATTGCATCACGTTTAACGGAGATTTCATTACAAAACAGGGAGATAACAAGTAAGAAAAGGTTGTTCTTTGAAAAAATCAGGCTTCTTGCGAATGTAGACGACGTCACTCCTGAAGAGATGAAATGTCTGGCTGCAATGAGTAATTCCATATTTTTATTAAAGCGCTAATACCATACAACGCACACTTCCGCCTGATTTCATAAACTCTGACGTGTCTATGGAGATGACATTCAGCCCATATTCCTTAAGGTTATCTGCAACTGTTTTTGAACACTCATATAACAGGAGATTCCTGTTTATGCAGATTGAGTTGCATGCAAATGAAAATGCATCTTCCTTAGATAACCTCACGATGTTTGATGGCAGATCTTCTATCTTTTTTCTGCTTTCCTGGCTGAAGGCATCAGGGTAGTAAATAATGAGATTGATATCATCAATATACTGAAGACATGTGTCTAAATGATAGAAGTGAGGATCAACAAGCTCAAGAGACAAACAGCTCATTTCCATAATCCTGCACACATGATGGTGAGAGCTGATATCAGTCCTGAATCCATATCCAAGGAGCATCAGGTCTTTATAGAATACGGCGTCTCCTGCACCCTCAAAGGCAGAGCCGTCAGGTATTGAATGGCAATGATACCCCTGTTCTGAAAACCATTTTTCATAATATTTTGCCTCCTCCTGCCTTTCCCTGTGCATGAATCTGCTCAGGATCACCTTATCTCCCTTAACAAGACCTGCATTAGCTGTAAAAACCATATCCGGGAGACCCCCTACAGGCTCTATCAGGGAGACATCTGTACCGGTACGAGTGATAGTTTCATATAATGTGTCCCACTGTTTATGAGCCAGTACAGGGTTGGCAGGGTTATTCAAATTCATCCATGGGTTTATCTCATAGGAGATAGCGAAATAAGTTGGTCTGCACATAAGATAATGTGGTTTTGTGTCCATAATTTATGCTATCAGATAAATGAAGCAGGGGCAATGCCCAACAACCAATATGTGAATTGTAGAACAGCCTGATAATGTGATATTATATGATACTATATGAACAGCAAGCTAATGCGTGAAGGGTTAAAAAAATTTATTGAATCTATGGAGCTTGAAATCAGTAAAGATTCCAGCGAGAAGATGGTAGACAACCTTGAAAAGTTATGGTCTGAAGTCCTTCTCTCAGGTTACACACAGGACCCATGGAGCGCTTTAAGTACCCGCCAGGCTGCGGTATCAAATGACCCTGTGTATATAAATAAGATTCCCTTTGTATCAATATGTCAGGACCACCTGCTTCCATTCTCCGGCTTTGTATCTATAGGATATATCCCTGACAAGGAGTTTGTGGGGTTATCCAATATAGGGAAGCTTGTCCACATCTTGTCTGCGCGTCTACATATACAGGAGAACCTCACATCAGAGATAGCGGATGTATTATATAAGACAATCAATCCTGTTACAGTCGGTGTCTGCATGGTAGCCCAGCACTATTGCATGAAGGCACGCTTTCCTGCACAAAATGTCAGTGAGGTGGTTACCACTAGTTTTCGGGGAGACTGTAAGACAGGAGACTTTAAGAGGGATTTTTTAAAAATATGTACGAGATTAAAATCATAGCAACATTTTCAGCGGCCCACAGCCTCAGAAATTACCCGGGTAATTGTAAAAACATTCACGGCCACAACTGGAAGGTAGAGGTTGTTATGCAGAGCCTTAACCTTGATAACCTTGGTATGGCGATAGACTTCAGGAGGCTCAAGCAGGAAACACAGGGCCTTCTGGATACGATGGATCACACCTATATAAACGAAAACCCGCCATTTAACTCT
>Ga0209322_10002708_pt1 | contig 10051 bp, 8 predicted proteins | sample Rifsed19ft1_FD_184013 | JGI IMG/M metagenome (GOLD analysis project Ga0209322, IMG submission 184013) | Soil microbial communities from Rifle, Colorado, USA - sediment 19ft 1 (version 2) | ecosystem: Environmental > Terrestrial > Deep subsurface > Rock core/Sediment | place: Rifle, Colorado...
CGCGAAGCGTCGGACACGCCCTGTCCGCTGCGAAGCAGCGGGGGCGCGCTGGGCGGGGGCGTGGTGGTGAGTTTTCAGACAGTCTCTAAGAGCTCATTCACCTTCTTGATCAGAGCGTCCGGGTCGATTGGCTTGTCGATGAAGGCGTCCACGGGCAGGTAATCCTGATCGGGCGCGAAGCGCAGATCGGTGGTGCTGTGCAGCGCGGTGAGCATCAAGATCGGGATTTGGCGGTAGGCCGCCAGTGGGGAAGCTGGCTCCGGGCTGCGCAGCTTGAGCGACACTTGAAAGCCCTCGGTCGCAGTATCCATCATCACGTCGAGGATGATCAAGTCCGGCTTGATCTCCTCCACCAGGTGCAGGCCCTTTTCGCCGTTGTTTGCCTCGAATATCTGGTGGCCGGCGCTCTCCAGACACAGGCGCGTCGCCAGCACGATGTCGGGATCGTCGTCAATGATCAGAATCTTTGCCATGTTGACCCCCAATGTCCTGCAGAAGAGCGTAGCCCACGGCCGGCACAGCCGCCTGCACCTCGGCACTCAGTTCAGGCGACCAGTCGAGCCGGGCCGGCTGCACGCCGTAGATCACCACGTGTTCGGGCAGCAGGCCGAGCGTTGCACCCAGCGCCAGTGCATCGGCCAGGCCGGCGTTGTGCAAGGTCATGCCGGATGACTCGCCGTTCTCCAGGCGAGCCGTGTCGGGCGTGAAGCGCACCCATTCGCCGGGCGCGCGCGCCATGTTGGCCGCGTCGACGATGAAGACCCGGCGATAGCCCGCCCACGTCGAGACCAGGTCGATACCCGCCGCGCCATCGTCTACCACGTCCACGCCGGGCGGCGCGCCGTGTTTTTGGAGCCACGCGGCGATGGCCGGGCCGACACCATCATCGCCGCGCAGCGGGTTGCCTAGACCGAGAACGAGTGTCTCTGCTGTAGCCATCGTCGCCTGCTAAAACGTGAAGCGTAAAACGTTATACGTGTTACTCGAACTGCACGTCGAGCATGTGCGTCGCACACGAGATGCACGGATCGTAAGCCCGCACCAGCATCTCCAGCGCCAGCCGAATCTCGTCCTGCGCTCGATCCAGGATACTCGGCACGAGCGCGCGCATGTCGGCCTCGATGTTCGCCAGGTTCTGCCCGGTGGGGATGATGCAGTTCGCGCCCGCGATCCGCCCATCATCGCCGATGCGATAGTGGTGATACAACGTGCCGCGCGGCACTTCGCACGCGCCGACACCTTCGCACGCCCGAACCTCGATCGCCGGCAGCGTCTCCGGCTGGATGCCGCGTGCGAGCAGCGCATCCAGTTTCGCGATTGCATCTTCCACGCAATGCACGATCTCGATGACCTGCGCGATCGAGTTCATGTACGGGTTGGTGCAGGTCGGTTTCAGCCCTAGCGCTGTAGCGGCAGCCTGCGCACGCGGGTGCAGCCGATCGTGGTTGACGTTGAAGCGCGCCAGCGCGCCGACCATGTAGGCATCCCGCTGATGGCGCGCGTGCTTGGCCGTCGAGTGCGGATTCAGGTATTCGTTCGTCACTTCGCGGTAATCGGTGATCGGTAGCTGGCGACCGTCGGTGGAGGTGATCGTCCCGCCGATGAAGGCGTACTCGTCGGGCTGGCGCAGCGCGATGTACTCGGTGTCGCGCTCGAAGTCCGGCAGGGTGAGTGACTGGAATAGTTCGACGGTCGCATCTACGTCGGCGCGCATCGCGTCCAGGCGGGCGCGCAGCTTCTCCAGATCAGCCTGCGCGGGCAGGTGTGTGAAGCCGCCGACGCACATCGCGATGGGGTGCGTGTGCCGCCCGCCGATCGCGGCGCACAGGTCGCCCGCCGCCTTCTTCATGCGCAGCGCGCGCAGCACCACCTGCGGGTGGCTGGCGGCGAGGGGCAGCACACTGCCCGCGCCGAAAAAGTCGGGCGCGACGAGCATGTATACGTGCAAGACATGGCTGTCCAGTATCTCGCCGTGGAAGATCAGCTTGCGCAGCAGCCGGGCCTGCTCGGAGAGTTGCACGCCGAGCGCAGCTTCGAGCGCTTGCAGCGAGGTCGTCTGGTGGCCGACCGAGCAGATGCCGCAGATGCGTGAGGAGATGTGCGGCGCTTCGCCGTAAGGCCGCCCGCGCAGCATCGCCTCGAAGAAGCGCGGCGTCTCGACGATCTGTAATTCGCAGCGCTTCAGCTCGCCGCGCTGGACATCGACGACGATGTTGCCATGCCCTTCGACGCGGGTCAGGTAATGAACGTCAACTGCCACGCTAGTGGCCGGGTCAATTTGTCGTGTTGTCATCGCTAGAGTCCTGCGGCTCTTCCGGGTTTAGCGGGAAAAATCTCACCGCAAAGACACCAAGAGCGCAAAGTAGTGACAAAACTTGGCGCCCTTCGCGCCTTCGCGGTTCACTTCCCGCTAAAGTCGCGAGAGCCAGTCCTGTGGGAATGAGGAAGAGCGAACGCCTTCGTCATCCGCCCTTCGCCGATCGTCCTTTGTCTATCTGATAGGTGCCGAAGAGCGTGAAGTGATCCTGAATGTCATCCACGCTCAGGCCGGCCTCTTGCAGCACGCTGTGCATTCCGTCCACGTTGGGCTTGGCGATGATCCCCCGGCAACCTTCGCAGCCGTCGCCGTAGGTCGGGCAGATTGCGCCGCAACCGGCACGCGCGACCGGCCCCAGGCACGTCTTCCCACGGTGGAACAGGCAGACATTCTCTTTCAGCTTGCACTCGACGCACAGCGGATATTCCGGCAGGCGCGGCAAGTAGCCCAGGAGCAGCTGCTTGGTGACGCGCACGAACTCCTCGCGGTCGATCGGGCAACCGGGCAGGATCGCATCCACCCGAATGATCGCGTCGATGGGCTGGGCCAGCGGCGATACGTGCAACAACTCGTCTTTCACGCGCGGGCGGCGATAGGGGTACACGTCGGTCCCATCGCCGGAATCGCCGTACACGTACTGAGTGACTTCGTCGAGCGGCCGGCTGTTGCGGAGCGCGTTGACACCGCCCAGGTGCGCGCACGCGCCGAGCGCCACCACGATTTTCGCCTGTTCGCGGATGCGCGTCAACCGATCTTCATCGGACTTGCGGGTGCACGAGCCTTCGATGAAGGCGATCTCGTAATCGTCGCGCTTGTCCGTCATCGCCTCGCGAAACTGCACGATCTCCACAGCATCCAACAAGTCCAGATGCGTTTGCAGAGAATCGACGACGGTGAGCTGGCAGCCTTCGCAACTGGTGAAGTCGAAGAAAGCGATCTGGGGCTTGCTCATGCGAGTGCCTCCGACAAACCCGTGTTCTTGATCTCGGCATACGAGAATACCGGGCCGGATCGACAAGTGTACACGTGGTTGATCTGGCAGTGACCGCACTTGCCCACGCCGCACTTCATGCGCCGCTCGAGCGACAGCCAGATGTTGCCTTCGGGGATGCCTTTGCCCAGCAATTCCATCAACACGAAGCGATACATCACCGGCGGCCCGCAGGTGACCGCCACCGTGTTGCGGGCATAGACCTGTACCTTGGAGAAGAGGGTGGTGATCACCCCGACGTTGCCCTTCCAGTTTTCGTCCGGGCGATCGACCGTGACGCGCACCTCGATGTCGCCTCGCTTGGCCCACTCGGCCAACTCGTCGGTGAATAGCAACTCGGAGGGATGCTTCGCCCCATACAGGATGGTCACGCGCCCAAACCGGCCCCGCTCGTCGAGCACCTGATTGATCAGCGAGCGCAGCGGCGCAAGCCCCAATCCGCCTGGCGCGAACAAGAGGTCCTTACCCCGGAATTGCTCGATCGGAAAGCCGTGCCCGAACGGGCCACGCACCCCGACGACCTGCCCAGGCTCCATACGGTGCAGCACGCCGGTCACGTTGCCGGCCTGCCGCACGCACAACTCGAACGTTCCATTGCTGCGGCTGGGCGACGAGGAAATCGAGATCGGTGCTTCACCCACGCCGAAAGCCGAGACTTCGACGAACTGGCCGGGCCGGTGACTCAACGTCAGGCCGCGCGGCAATTCCAGCGTGAATAGCTTTTCCAGGGCTGTCAAGGGCCGCACGTCGACGATGCGCGCCGGCTGGGGCAGGTAAATCGACGCTTCGAGCGTGTCGAGCAATTCGGTCATTCGGTCTTCTCCTTGCTAGCGCCGGCGCGCTCGTGGTAGAGCGTATTGAATGTCTCGACCGGGGAGATGTTTGCCAGGCAAGCCTGCGCACAGCGCCCACAACCGACGCAGCCCAACAGGTGGTAAGCCTCGGTTTGGTAATGGCCCTTGCGCATGAAGCGATGGCGTTGCCGCGCCGCCCGCGTCGGTCGAAAGTCGTGCCCACCGGCCACCGTGGCGAATTCATCCAACTGGCAGGAATCCCACGTGCGGGTGCGCTTGCCCACAGAAAGCGCGAAGTCCACTTCGTCTTGAACGTTGAAGCAGTAACACGTCGGGCAGACGTTGGTGCACGACCCGCAAGCCAGGCAGCGCTTGCCCAGCTCGTCCCACAATCGATGGTTGTAACTCACGCGCATCAGCGATGGCAGCTCGCTCACGTCGAAGTCCAGTCGATACGAGAAGTGCGGCCATTTCTCGGCGAGCAGGGCATTCAGGCGCTGCATGTCGCCGTCGTCCGCCGTGCGCGTTTCGGCGTGCTGCTCCAGCAGAGCCTCGCCCCGCTGAGTCCCAATGTCCACGGCGTACACGTCGCCCAGGTCGGTCAGGTGCAGATCGAAGGTGTCGGTTGCCGACAGCGTGCCCATACTCTTGCAGAACGAATGCTTGGTGCACGGTCTCAGGCACTCGATGCTGATCAGCAGCGTGTTTTCCCGCCGTCTCCGATAGTATTGATCGGCAAAGCCGGCGCTGAAGACCTTATCCAGCAATTGAATGGCGTGCAAGTCGCACGTGTGCACGCCCAGCACCACTGTCGGCCGACCGTCGAAGATCGGTTCAATCTGGCTGCCATCCACTTGGAAATGCATCAATTCCTCACGCTGTGGCAGCAGGTACTTCTTGGGAGGGATCACCGTTTGGGTATAATCCAGATGTAGATTGTCCGGCGACTCCACATCGGCGAAAATGTACTGGCCCTCGACCGGCCGGGGGCCGGCGACCCGGTATTGGCCTTGCAGCGAGGCGACAAAGCGCCCCATCGCTTCTTTTTCGATCACACGAAGACCCATCGACCCTCCTTGCTGGTCCGAGTCGGCACTACGGGCGGCCACCAGCCACCGAAAAATCGGGCAATTCTGTGCCGCCTCACTCCGATGTCATATTGTAAACTTATACACAAGCAGTTCCAGTGACGCACATCATGCACATAACAGGCCGATTAGCAGGTCGAAGTTTCCCCATAAGAAGCGCCTGGGGCAATTTAGAAGCCGGCTCCCCCCAAAATGCGTTATACTGACCCCATCACCTCGGAAAGGCACAAACATGCACACTGAGCAACGCGCCCGTGCCCACGAGTTGCTTCGCTCGCGCAGCATCGACCGTGCACTTTTCGCCGCCCCCGCGAGCGTCACGTGGTTGACCGGCTTCGCACCGCCGATCCAGACCGGTGCCAATCCGTTTGCAGGCGGCCCGCCGCTGGTCTGGTACGAAAGCGGGGAATTCACACTGATTGTGATGGACTGGTTCTCCAGCCAGGCTGTTCCGGTCATCAACTACCCAGGCTACACTTACGAATCGCCTATCGCCAGTGCCGATCATCTTGCAGCCATTGTGCGCAGCCTGGTTGGCCGGTCCCGTGCGGGTACGTTAGGCGTCGAGGCACGCCACCTGCCTGCTTTCTTAGCGCCGAGTGATGCCGTCTCGATCGACGGCTTGCTCGATCCATTGCGGGCGGTGAAGACTGCCGACGAGATCGAAACACTGCGCCGATGTTTTGCGCTGGCCGATGCCGGCCACGCGGCCGCGCGGGAAGCGACCCGGGCCGGGAAGCGCGAGATCGACGTGTGGGCCGTTATTCAGAGTGCCATCTCACGAGCCGCCGGTCAGCGTGTGCCCCTGGGCAACGACTGCGTCGTGAGTCGTCGGGAAAACAACATCGGCGGATGGCCGGGCGACTTCGAGTTGCGCCCCGGCGACTCGCTCATCGTCGATCTCGGCGCTCGCCTGAACGGTTATTGGAGCGACAGTTGCGCCGTATACTACGCGAGCGAGCCGAGCGACCGGCAAAGGGCGACGCACAACGTGGTGAGGCAAGCCCTGGAATATGCTATCTCGCTCATCAAGCCGGGCGCGGTCGCGAACGAGGTCGATCGCAAAGTGCGGCAATTCATCGCCGATGCCGGTTATCCGGTGTACCCGCATCACACGGGGCATAGTGTCGGCGTGTCACCACACGAAGAGCCGCGCCTCACGCCATACAACACGCTGCTGCTTCAACCGGGGATGGTAGTCATGTTGGAGCCGGGCAGCTACATCCCTGGGGAGATCGCCGTGCGCTTAGAGGACGCCGTGTTGGTGACGGCGGATGGCGCAGAGGTGTTGACCAGGCACAATAAAGGATTGCCATGATGCATTTGGAAAACACGCATATACTGCGCGCGGTCACGGATTGCGCTTTTTAACAGGTTGCCCACAGACACCAGACCGCTCGAGGCCCGCGTCCGTGCGGGCATCTGTCCTGGCCGACCGCGAGGACGCGGTCGGCGAGCCTCGTGTTTTCGCCGCAGTTGGACTGCGGCGACGGCAGTGCAACTGCTGTCGGAATAGCACGTCACTCGAGTTTCCAACACGGCTCGAAAAGTTGCCCCAAAAGTGAAATGTACCCCCGGCTCGGCACGGAACCTATTTCCTCCCGCCTGCGTTTATAATTAGAGCCTGTCCGTCCGAAATTCCTCTTCCGTAAAGAAACCCTATGTCCATCCGGCTGCCTTCCATCCTCGCGGTGTTGATTGTGCTGGGCTTCGCCGTCGCGCAGCCTGCGACGGTGACAATGCGGGTCGAGGCTTTTTTCGAGGGCCACTTCAAATTCGGCGAGTGGCTGCCGCTGCACGTCACGCTGGCGAACGATGGCCCGCCTCTGCAAGTGGAGGTGCGCGCCGACACGACGGAGGCCGGTGGCCAGATGACCTACAGCGCCCCCGTGGATCTGCCGACCGGCGCACGCAAGCAACTGACGCTGTACGTGCTGCCTCCCTCGTTCGCGCAGGCGATTCGTGTGCGGCTGATGGATGGCTCGCGCGAACTCGCCAGCCAATCGGTTCCCGTCACCGTCGAACGGAACGTCAACTACGTGATCGGCATCGCTGCACCCCGCGCGGAAGCGTTTGCCGTTTTGGGCGGGCTGACGCTCAACACGTTGGAAGGCGGGCAAGGCGTCGACCCATTTGCCACTCAGCAATTTCCGCGCCCTGTCGTTCGCGTCTTCATGACGCTGGCCGATATCCCCGATCGGCCTGAGGGACTGCGCGCGCTCGACGCCCTAATCGTTTCTGGAACAGACACCACCGGTCTGACGCCCGATCAAGGACGCGCGCTGCAAGCCTGGGTCGAGCAGGGTGGGCGGTTGATCCTGGGCGGCGGGGCGAGCGCAGCGCGAACGCTGGCCGGGCTTCCCGACGCGCTGGTGAAAGCGTGGTTCTCTGCCGGCGACCCGACCGAGATTTCTGCGCTCGATGCGCTCGGTGCGTTTGCCGGGGAGGACGTGCGTGTGCCCGGTCCCTTCGCCGTCGCCTGGCCCGCCGTCGATCGCGGCCTGATCGAGCAAAGCGGCCAGGTGCTGCTTGCAGAGAGGCGTCTGGGCGAGGGACGTGTGAACTACGTGGCGCTCGATCTGGCCGGCAGCCCGTTTGATGCGTGGGCTGGCGCGGTGCGCTTCTGGGAAAAACTGCTCACGCCCGGATCGATCTACCCGACCGGCATGCCGCCCGACGTCTCGCCGCGCGTCATGCGCGCCAACTCGATCTACTATGCGCTGCAAAACCTCCCCGCGCTCGAACTGCCTGCAATCCGGGGGCTGGCCGGCCTGCTGATTATTTACATCGTGCTGGTCGGCCCGGTCAACTATCTGGTGCTACGCCGGCTGCGGAAACTGGCGTGGGGTTGGATCACCATCCTGGTGTTGACCCTCGCGTTTTCCGCCGGAGCCTTCGCGTTTAGTTTCAGCCTTCGCGGCGGTGATGTGATCATTAACCAGATTTCGGTGATCGCGTTCGATACGCGGGGCGTCGCTTCGCCCGCGCAATCGTTCGTCGGTATTTTCTCGCCAGACCGGAACACGTACACATTGAATTTTCCGGGCCGCGCTCTCGTCGCGCCCGTCTTTGTGGAAGGCAACCCGTTTACCCCGTGGGGGCCGGCAGGCCCAATCGGTTTGGCGAGTGCGGAGATCGTGCAAGGCGAGCCGGCCCAGGCGCGCGGCGTGCAAGTCAACCAGGGAGCGCTGCAGGCATTCCAGGTCGAGTCGCCTGTGCCGGAGGACTGGCGCATCGAGTCGAACCTCGTGCTCGACAGCGATCGCGTGCGCGGCACGCTAGTCAACCGCACCAGTGAGGCGCTGTTGAGCATCACGCTGGTGTACGGCAATCGTTTCATCCGATTGGATGACCTGGCTCCCGGCCAGACCGTGACGGTCGATCAGGCTTTTCAGTCTACGGGCTCGACGTTCCCGTACTTCCTGTTGGAAGACGCCTTCATGAAGGCCGGGCCGACCGGCCCTTCACGTGAAGCCCAGTCTCGGCAGCAAATCCTGGATGGCGTTTTTCAAAGTTTCAGCGGCCCACCGCAGCCGCCGAACCGCCCGACGCTGATCGGCTGGATGCGCGCCAGCCCACTCGATGTCCAGGTGACGGGCGTTCGCTCGGCTGTCCAACAGACCAGCCTGATACTCGCAGCGTTGACCGCGCAATATCCGGCGGGCCGCGTCCGCCTGCCTTTCGGCACTCTACCGGTCAGGCTCGTCAGCCTGCAAGGCAACGGCGGCGTGTGCGGAGCCTATGGCGGCGAAGTGTATATCGACTTCAATGCCAGCGGGACACTGGAGTTCCAATTGCCTGAAGCGCTGGTCGATCTGAATGTCACCCGCCTGGCCTGGCAGGCCGGAACCGCAGGCGCCGGCCTGCCGAAGATCGAATTGTACGGGCGCGACGGCCAGTGGGTGGAGCAAGAACAGTCTGAGGTCGCCGATCCTGCGCGCTTCATCCTGGCCGACGGGACAGTGCGCCTGAGGGCGACCAGCACCGGCAACGCGCCCGGTTGTATCCGGTACGATCTGGAGATCGAGGGCGACCTGCAGGGCCAGTAGGGGCGAAAAGCAAATGTCGCAAGTGCACGCCATTGAAACGCGCGATCTGACGCGGCGGTATGGCCGCGTGCTGGCCGTGGATCACCTCAATCTGCAAGTGCCGCGCGGCGCGCTGTTTGGCTTCATCGGCCCGAACGGCGCGGGCAAGACCACCACGCTGCGCATGCTCGCCGGGCTGCTCGAGCCGTCGTCGGGCGAGGTGTGGGTGAACGGCCAGCGCATCGATCACGACTGGCGCGCGCTGCGCCAGGTGATCGGCTACATGCCGGACTTCTTCGGCGTGTATCAGGACATGCTGGTCTGGGAATACCTGGACTTCTTTGCGCGGTGTTATCAGATGCCCGTCGCGCGCCGCCGGACGATGGTCGATGAGCTGCTCGACCTGGTGAACCTGTCGGATAAGCGTGACGCGAACGTGCAGGCGCTCTCGCGCGGGATGCAGCAGCGGCTATGCCTGGCGCACGCGCTCGTTCACGATCCGCAAATCCTGCTCCTGGACGAGCCGGCTTCGGGGCTTGATCCGCGCGCGCGGGTGGAAATGCGCGAGCTGCTCAAAGAGCTGGCAGCGATGGGCAAGACGATCATCGTCAGCTCGCACATCTTGCCCGAACTGGCCGAAATGTCGACGCAGGTCGGCATCATCGAGAAGGGGAAGCTGGTCGCCTCCGGCTCGCTGGCCGAGATTCGCCACAAGCTGCGGGCCGGTCGAATGTTGCGCCTCCGTATTCTGGCCGAGGAGCCGCAGGCGCTAGAGGCCGTGCGCCAGGCAGTTGGCGCACTGGGCGCTGTCGATGGCAGGCCGGCGGCGGGCG
>Ga0209322_10002711_pt1 | contig 10043 bp, 11 predicted proteins | sample Rifsed19ft1_FD_184013 | JGI IMG/M metagenome (GOLD analysis project Ga0209322, IMG submission 184013) | Soil microbial communities from Rifle, Colorado, USA - sediment 19ft 1 (version 2) | ecosystem: Environmental > Terrestrial > Deep subsurface > Rock core/Sediment | place: Rifle, Colorado...
TCTATGTCGAAGCTGAAGTCGTCATCGTCCTTTTTCCCGGGGGGTCCGGCCTCGCCGTTGCTGATGTCGATATCCCCGTCCGTTCCGGCGCCCCAGCCTTCCTCGCGCTCCCTCTCCTCCGTGCGCTCTTCGCTGAAGGAGAAGTCAATGTTGTCGAATGGCGCGCCGCCTGCGGGCTCTTCCGGCTGCTCTTCGGCTTTGGTGGACTCGAACGACTTTTCGAACTCCTCCTCGGAGAAGCTGCTGAAGTCGGGCCCTGGCTCCTCGGCCTTTTTCTCCTCCTGGCCCTCGGTCTCCTCGAAGTCAAAGGCCAGGAGCCTCCTGTCCTCTTCCTTCTGCCTTGGCGCGGCCTTGGCGGCAACATTCTTCTTCGCGTCATCGGGACGCGCCGGCGCGCCGGCGCCTACGCCGAAGACCTCTTCGAGCTGGACCTCTTCAGCGGGCGGAGGAGGGGTCACGATGAAGACGTTCTGGCACTTGGTGCACCTTACCTTCACACCGTTGCCCGTTATGCGTGAATCGTCGAGGCGGAATTTTGTGGAGCATTTATCGCATTTTATTATCATCTCTCTCCCCTGTTACGAGAGTTTACTTATTTGTAGCATACCGCAAAGCCCCAATTCAAGACAAACTCCTTCTTGACAGGCCCTGCCCGGGATTATATGCTTTACCTGGGCTTGCGCCTGCCTGAATGGAACTGAAACCTTTCATATCATCCGCCGAAATCGAGGGCATAGTCGGCCGCCTTGCGGCAGAGCTTAGCGCCGACTTCAAGGGCCGGAGGCCTGTCCTTGTAGGCGTGCTCAACGGCGCGTTTATCTTTATTTCAGACCTCGCGAGGAAGCTCGACATCGAGCACGAGATCGACTTCATCCAGACATCCTGCTACGGCCTTCGCGACATACCGTCCGACGAGGTCATCATACTCCGGGAAATTACATCGGACATCAGGGGGCGCGACGTAATAATAGTCGAGGACATCGTGGACAGGGGCCACACCGGCAGGGCTTTAAGGAAGTATTTCGCGAGCAGGGGCGCACAGTCCGTGAAGATATGCACGCTCTTGAGGCGCGAAGGCGGCTGCCCTGACCTCAAGGTCGATTATACGGGCGCCGCGATAGGCAAGGGCTTTGTCGTCGGCTACGGCATGGACTACAGGGAAGGCTACAGGGGCCTCGCGGCCCTCTATCTATTGGAATGAAAAGGAGGGGCTGTGGATGGAATACCGGAGCTTATAAAGGGGCTCCTGAAGCCTGAGGCCTACCAGGAACAGCCATCCGCGATAGAGCTTTGCCAGACACACATCTCGTACCTCATCTTCACCCCTGAATTCGTATACAAGATAAAAAAGCCCGTGGACTTCGGCTTTCTCGACTACACGACCCTCGAGAGCCGATTGCGCCTGTGCAACGAAGAGCTCAGGTTGAACCGCAGGCTCTCGCCCCATGTCTATCTCGGCGTCGTCGGGATAACGGAAAAGGACGGCGGGTTTTACATGGGGGGCTCCGGAGAGCCTGTCGAGTACGCCGTAAAGATGCGCAGGCTCGACGAGGGCCGCAAGCTCTCAAGACTGCTGGAAAAGGGCGAGGCCTCGACCGAGGTCATAAAGAGGATAGCCCTTGTAATCGCGGCATTTCACGCCACCGCGGAGACAAACGAACGCATATCCGGCTTCGGCTCGATAGGGGCCATCCGCAACAACACAAACGAGAACTTCGAGCAGACAGCCCCCTTCGTCGGGAATATGATAAGCCGAGGCCTTTACGCAAAGATCAGGGAATTTACAGACGACTTCCTCTCTGAGAACAGCTCCCTCCTAAAAAGCCGCATGAATGACAACTTCATCAGGGACTGCCACGGCGACATACACTCCGAGCATGTCTTCATCGAGAACGGCATAGAGATAATCGACTGCATCGAGTTCAACGAACGCTTCCGCTACTCCGACGTGATAGCCGACGCGGCCTTCCTCTCGATGGACCTCGACTGCTTTAACCAACACGGCCTTTCAGCGGCCTTCGATGCCGCATACCTTGCGGCGACAGGGGATTACCAGGGGGCGCGCCTCATGGATCTCTACAGGTGCTACCGCGCATACGTGCGCGGCAAGGTAGAGGGCCTGAAGGCGCAGGAGCCGGAGGTCGAAGAAAAGGAGAGGGACGATTCCTTCATCAGGGCCGCCCTTCACTTCCACCTCTCGGGCCTCTATGCCTCAGGCGGCTTCAGGCCCATGATGGTCGTCGTCTGCGGGCCGTCAGGAACAGGCAAATCGACGCTTGCCGCGGAGCTCTCGAACCATACGGGCTTTGTCCGCCTGTCGTCCGACAGGATAAGGAAGGAACTTGCGGGAGTACCGGCCAAAGAGAGGCGAAAAGAGCCCTTCGGGGGCGGCATATACTCGGATGAATTCACGGCCAGGACATACGCGGAGCTGCTGAGGAGGGCGGCGGGCCTTCTTAAGGAGGGGCGCTCCGTGGTGCTCGACGCGACATTCGGAAGGCGGGCTCATCTTATCGAGGCCAGGAACGCCGCCCAGAGGGCGCGCGCCATCTTCAGGGTCGTGGAATGCACTGCCCTTAATTCGACCGTACGCGAAAGGCTCTCAAAGAGGGGAGCTGCGCCCGAGGGCGTTGTCTCTGACGCTGACTGGGCGATTTATCTCAAGCAGAAGGCCCTCTTCGAGGAGATAAAGGAGCCGCACGCCGAGCTCAAGGCAGAGGAGCCCTTTTCAGAGGGCCTCAAGGCCGTCGTCTCGGCAATTTTCGGTTGAGCCTTTGTTCCCCTTGTGCTTTAATCTTCCGCATGGGAAAGGCGGTCGTTCTTGTAAGCGGCGGCATGGACAGCGCCGTTACCGCGGCTATAGCCGCGTCAAGGGGCGAGTGCGCCTTTCTCCACGTGAACTACGGGCAGAGGACCGAAGGAAGGGAGCTTGCGGCCTTCACCAGGATAGCCGGCCACTTTAAAATCAGGGAGCGCCTCGTAGTCGACATAAGCCACCTGAAGCTCATAGGCGGCTCTGCCCTTACCGACGACAATATCGACGTGCCCCAGGGCAGCCTCGGCGAAAAGGAGGTGCCAATCACATATGTGCCTTTCAGGAACGCGCACCTCTTATCGATAGCAATATCGTGGGCAGAGGTAATAGGCGCAGACGAAATATACATAGGCGCTGTAGAGGAGGACAGCTCGGGCTACCCGGACTGCACGAAGGATTTCTTCTCGGCGTTCGAGAAGGCCGCGAACCTCGGCACAAGGCCCGAGACGAAGATAAGGATAGTCACCCCGCTTATAAACCTGAGGAAATCGGATATAGTGAAAAAAGGAGTCGAGCTTGGCGCGCCCCTGGAGCTCACCTGGTCGTGCTACAGGGATTCTGTCGAGGCGTGCGGCGAGTGCGACTCGTGCCTGCTGCGCCTTCGCGGCTTCAGGGAGGCAGGCGTGAAAGACCCGATACCCTATCGCAGGGCGGGCGGCAATGGCAATTAGGAGGCTTTCATGACCTTCAAGGAGTTTTTAAAGGTAAAGAAGGGCATCGATACCGAGGGCAGGAACGTATTCGAGTTCATGGACGAGTATTACGACGAGTACATGGACTATCTGAAGTCGGTGAAGGACGGCTGCTCTCCGAAGTAGCGGTCATTGCGAGGAGCTTTAGCGACGAAGCAATCTCACGTTAATGCCAAAGAATAAGATTGCTTCGCTTCGCTCGCAATGACGGACTGAGCAGCCTGTCAGAATCAGGGGAATGGATACGGATAGGGATAGAACGGCTGCCTGAACGGGCCGTAAGGCGAATACGGGCCGTAAGGATATGTGGGCCCGTACGGGTACGGGCCGTAAGGGCCGTATAGGCCGCCATAGGGACCATAGGAATAGGGGTCCCTGTAGTATTCTGGGAGCGGCTCAAAGGCCCGTATCTCGATCGGCGTGATTATCGGGTACGGGTAGCCCATCTTCCCGATCTTGCGCCTCTCAACGCCCTTTACAGTGCCTGCTACCGTTATCTTCTTGCTCTTTGAGTATATGTTCGTATCGAGATAGCCGGGCGACTGTATTATGAACCTGCCCCTTGAAGAGCCGTTCTTGGGGCGCTCGTCAAAGGAGAGCTCGGTCTCGAGGACCTCTATCTCTGTTACCTCTTCGAGGTTTTCAGAGTTGAGGATAATGCCGCCCCAGACGACCTTCGTGCCGATGAACCTCGCGGGGTTTGTCTGGACAGCGTCGAGGGTGACATCGCGGTCAACGTCCTTGAGCACGCTCCGGGGGAGGACCGAGCAGCCGGCCAGCATTATCGCGGCTATTATCAGAACGAAGCTTCTCATACTTTCATTGTATTATTATCCGGGGAATTGTCAAATGGCAAAGGTACCGAATTTCTCAGAACTCGAAGCCCAGAGGCTTGCCCCCTACGCCGCAAAGAGCGGATTATCAAAGGGAAGACGCCACCCTGAGGCCGAACACCCCTTCAGGACGCCTTTCCAGCGGGACAGGGACAGGGTAATCCATTCCCACGCCTTCAGGAGGCTTGAGTACAAGACCCAGGTCTTTGTCTACCACGAGGGCGACCACTACAGGACAAGGCTCACGCATACCATTGAAGTCGCTCAGATTTCCCGCACAATAGCCCGCGCCCTGGGCCTTAACGAGGACCTTGCCGAGGCAATAGCCCTGGCCCATGACCTCGGACACCCGCCCTTCGGCCACACCGGAGAGGACGCCCTAAACCACCTGATGGAGGGCCACGGCGGCTTTGAGCACAACGCGCAGAGCCTTCGCATAGTGGAGGAGCTTGAGGGGAAATACCCGGGCTTCAAGGGATTGAACCTCACATTCGAGGTAAGGGAGGGCATCGTAAAGCACTCCTCAGAGCACGACAGGCCGGGCATAAATTCGGAGTATGACAGGGGCCGGTCAGCGAGTCTCGAGGCACAGATAGTAGATATAGCGGACGAGATTGCCTACAACAACCACGACATAGACGACGGCCTCTCATCAGAGATGCTCGAACCCGAGATGCTAAGCGACGTCGCCCTCTGGCAGGAGCAGTTCGATGAGGTAAAAAAGAAGTTCCCCAACGAGGCCTTCAGGATACTCAAATCCCAGACCGTCATAAGGATAATAAACGCGCAGGTCACTGACCTGGTGGACACCATAAGAAAGACCATCGAGGAAGAGCGCATAGGCTCGCTTGAGGCCGTGCGGGCGAGGAAGGGCAACATAGCGCACTTCAGCCACGCGATGGAGGTAAAGAACAAGGAATTGAAAAAATTCCTCAAGGATAACCTCTACAGCCACCACAGGGTGATACGGATGGCCGACAAGGCCCGGAGGATCTTGAGGAGCCTGTTTTCGGTCTACATGAGAGAGCCCAGGCTACTGCCGCCCAAGACCTGCCTGGAGATGGAGAACTACGGCAAGGAAAGGGTCATCTGCGACTATATCGCGGGCATGACCGACAGGTTTGCGCTGGATGAGTTCAAGAAATTGTGGGATCCGTATGAGAAGGTATGACCGGTTGAGAGGGAAGGGTTGATTTAGTTGGTAATCCTAACCATGATAAAGGAAGTTCATTGAATTTGTAATGGCAATTAACACTATGAACGTAAGCCAACACATCCTTGTACGAAGGTTTTTTAAACCAATCATTCAGCACATAAACATATTCAACTTTTATGCCAAGTGGTGCTACCAATTTTAAATATTGCTTGCGTTTAAAATCACATGTTTGTAGCTTCTCATCAACTGAGCCTGCAACCTGTTGATATTTGACTTCAATAATAAACAATGTTTCTCGTACAATCACCAGAAGGGCATCGTCAGGCAATAATTTCTTTGACAGCATGTGCTGCCAATTAATGCCTTTTTCATCCAAAAATTTATAAAAATCTTGCTTTCTAAAACACCGCGCAACTAGAGTATCCTCGAAAAACACACCTAACCCAGCCTTATGTGGTATCTCTTTCAATGCATACCCGGGAATCGCCTTAAGAAGCTCTTGAAAATCAATTTTCTTCTCAAAATTTAAGCCAGTTATTGTATTGCCTCCGCCTGCGCCGCCGATTTTCATGATGCTTTGCCCTCGCAACAGAATGTTAGACGTTGTTCTCTGCTAGCTGGCTCAAGGCGTTTTTTTGATAGACTTAAGTATTCTTCTTCCATATCAATGCCAACATATTTTCTATTCAATAAAGCTGACGCGACGCCAGTGGTAGAGCTTCCGCAGAAAGGGTCAAGTACAAGGTCGCATTCCCGTGTAGAAGCAAGAATGATTCTTTTTAATAGCTCAACCGGCTTTTGGGTTGGGTGTTTCCCAAATTTTTTTTCATCGCTCTTCGGTGCAGACATCTCCCATACATTTCGCATCTGCTTGCCGTTATTAATCTGCTTCATCAGCTTGTAATTAAAATGATGCTTACCTTTATTATTTTTTACAGCCCAGAGAACTAGTTCTGTTGAATGGGTGAAGTATCGGCAAGATAAATTTGGCGGGGCATTCCTTTTATACCAGACAATATCATTCAGTATCTTAAAGCCAAGCTCCTGCATTGCGAAGCCAATGGAATGGATGATGTGGGTTGTCCCTGAAACCCAAATGGTTCCATTGGGCTTTAGCACGCGCTGGCAGGCTGCAAGCCATTCAAGATTGAACTGATGGTTCTCCCTTACCCCCTTAGACTGATCCCATTTACCCTTGTTTACTGAGACCATCTTTCCCGCATGGCAGGTTATACCGCCGTTCGAAAGAAAATACGGTGGGTCGGCAAAAATCATGTCAACACTGTTTTCGCGCGCTTTGCTTAGAACTTCTATACAGTTTCCTTTTAGAAGCTTTATATAGTGCTCTGGGTTATTGTAATACGTTGAAAAGAGCCTTTTCTCCCCGTATCCGGCAGTGTCTTCGAAATTGACAAGATCTATACTGCTTTCTGGAGTTATATATAAAACTTCTTTTTTCTTACTTTTAGTCTTTTTAGCCAACCTGCAATCAGGCATTTTTGTCCCTCAAGCTTGACTTCTTAATATCGAAAATATTTAGCTCAATACTTCTCGGAAGTTTGTTTTCTTCTTTTATCTTTCTTATTCCCTTATCGGTTACAATGGCAATCGCATCATATCCATTCTTTTTGGCCGACAAATACATTTCTCTATCCAAGCTGAATCTGGTTTTTAAATTTTTGGCAGTATTATTCACTAAGGTCTTGTATGCGCCCATTTGGGCCGACCCTTCACCAAAAAGCGTTACAATCACATTTTCCTCGGTATCGATCAGTGGATTTGACAAGCGCACCTTAACAGGTTCATCCAATGGATGTCCGTAAAATTCGCATTCGCTATAGGACGAAGAAAGGAATATTCCTCTTTTCTTATATGCAGCACGAACTTCAGGAAGTGAATGCCACCAATTTTTACTATTAATCTGCTCTATTAGAGATCGCACCAATACTTACTCCAGTGAGAAAAAAGAGGAATGACTCAGGTGTAAAGAATACAAAATCCAGCGGGGTACGGCAAGGAAAATCGGCGTGAATTATTCCTTAGATTTTATGACGATTTTTAGCGATAACTATTGAACAAATCCATTTTTTTTAGTATCCTGAATTATCGGTTTCTTATTTATATTTTTCAGGAGGTCTTATGGGTGAAGGTTGCGGAAGCTGCGGGCCTGCCGGCGGCGGCCCGTTCTCAGTTGGTCTTGAGCTCGTCGAGTTCGTCTATAACGCCCACGGCGGCGGCGTGAGGAACGCCCCCATCCCGGACGGCGGCCTGAAGGCCAAGTGCCAGGGCTGCGGCGAGGCGTTCGTCCTGCGGACGTTCGTGGGAAAATGCCCCAAGTGCGGCGGGGTTCACGCGGTATCTCCCCCGAGGTGCGACGACCCGGCCAATATCCAATTCGCGGGCGTGGGATACAAGCTGCCTAACGAGATGTGATTTAAAACGGATTAGAGAAAAGAAGAGCCCCTCCAGAGATGGAGGGGCTCTTCTTTATTCCATGACACTGAAAGCTGCGGGATTTATGACGAATTCCTTTACACAGCTTCTTCTCGGCATAGTCGGAAAATCTTACACTTTCTACGCACAACGCAGATCCCGTCGAGGGCCTTACAACAAAAAATCCATTAAATCAATGTGTTATGGCAAGCCAAAACATTGACATCATTGGCACAGCTATTGCAGATTCATCAACCCATGAAAAAACTGATTTCCACCACAGCGTTGTTTCTCACCCTTGGATTGGCGGGCCAGGCATCTGCGATAAACGTGGACGGGACGTTCAGCCTCTCTGAATGGAGCGGCTATTACGCCGCGGAAGACGGGGTCGGCACCGGCGGATATGTCGGGCCGGGCTGGGGCGGCCAGCCGTTTGACGTGGAATACCTGGGCTTCAAGTACGACAGCGGCCTCATGTACTTCGGCCTTCAGACAGGTTTTAACCTGAAGAAGGGTGTAACCTACAACAACTATCATTACAACCCGGGCGATTTTGCCATTGACGTCGACCAGGACTCGGTATTCGACTACGCGATAGACTTCTCCATAAACGCGAGCAATATCCCCACGTTCAAGCTCTACCTCGTGTCTGCATGGCAGGACGTCATGTACCCGCAGCACAGTGTTGCAAACCCCTATCAGATGAGCTCGGGCACGCTCCTGTCCACCTTTACCGGGGCGTACGGCTCCGGCTATTACGCCAACAATACTGATGGCGGCAAGTCATATGTCCTTGAAGGGGCCTTTGACCCCAGTCTCCTGATGCCGCTTTACAACGGCGGCGATATGACGCTGCAATGGACGATGGAGTGCGGCAATGATTATCTGAATACCGCCACCTCTGCCCCTGTGCCAGAGCCTTCGACGCTCCTTCTCCTGGGCGGCGGGCTTACCGGCCTGGCGCTGGCGCGCAGAAGGTTCCGGAAGTAACCGTTCTCTTCTTTTTAAAGCAAAAGCCCGCCAATATCGGCGGGCTTTTTTATTTCGTAGTTGTAACCCTGAACCCGCTTAAAGCACCCGTCCCCTACTCGCCCCTCGGCGGCTCGGGCAGCGGGCACCTGTCGCTAAGGAGAGCGAACGCCTCGGCGAGCTGGGCGTGGCTGCCGAGGAGCACGAGTATGTCCCCAGCCTCTATCCTGAACTCCGGCGCCGGGTTGGTATGCGCCGCGTTGCCCCTCGCTATGGCGATGATGGTCGCGCCGGTCTTCTTCCTCAGGTCCAGGTCCTTTACGGTCGTGCCAACGATTGAGCACGGGCTGTCGACGTAATAGGTGTCCATTACCGTCTTCTCAAGTATGGAGGAGAGGCGCGAGAGCCTGTCGCCCATCAGGGCCGGGTTCCGGAGCATGGCGTAGCCCTCCTGCCTGATGAGGTCTATCTGGTTCTGGATGATGTTGGTAGGCACCCTGTAGTCCTTCAGCACCCTCGCGAATATCTCGACCGACGTCTCGAACTCCTCCGGGATGACCTGGTTGGCGCCGAGCTTGTAGAGGTCCTCGACCTCCTTTATATACCGGGTCCGGACGAGTATCGATACGGACGGGTTCATCTCCCGCGCGGTCTTCACTATCCGCCTGGTGCTTATGGGGTCTGATATGGCCGTGACGACCATCTTCGCCTTCTCGACCCCGAGCCTCCTGAAGACCTCCGGGTGGCTCGCGTCGCCGAAGTAGGCCGTGTGCCCCTCGGCCTTCGCGGCCTTGACCCTCTCCATGTTCATTTCCATTATGGCGTGGTGTATGCCGGTCTCTTTCAGGACGCGCGCGAGGTTCCTTCCGTTGAGGCCGTAGCCAATGATGATGACATGGTTGGAAAGGTGCGTCTTCTTGTGCCCTTCCCTCGCGCCGGTCATGCCCAGGAGCTTGCCGGCCCCCCACGCGAGCCTGGAGGACCTCTGGTATATGAAGGGCGTCAGCGCCATGCTTATTATCGAAGCCGCAAGGAGCGCCTGGTACAGGCCCTCGTTCAACATTTTGTAGTCCTGACCCATGTTCATCAGGATGAACGAGAACTCACCTATCTGGGCGAGGTTCAAGCCGACTATCACGGAGAGC
>Ga0209322_10002715_pt1 | contig 10035 bp, 6 predicted proteins | sample Rifsed19ft1_FD_184013 | JGI IMG/M metagenome (GOLD analysis project Ga0209322, IMG submission 184013) | Soil microbial communities from Rifle, Colorado, USA - sediment 19ft 1 (version 2) | ecosystem: Environmental > Terrestrial > Deep subsurface > Rock core/Sediment | place: Rifle, Colorado...
CGCGAGCCGTGGGTGACCCGATTGATCGTGTTCCCCGCGAGCTTCGGGTTGGCAGCAGGCGTGTCGCACAACTAGACTTTCCTTTGCTGGTGCCGATTTAGCGAGTTAGCGGTTGGTCGATTTACCGATGACTCGCGGCAAGGAGCGAATTGAACGGAATGAAGGGAATTCATTCGAAGCCGGTGGGCGCATGTCTACCGCGATGATGCGATTCTGCGCGTCGAGTTCCCTCATCCCCACGTCGCGTCGACTTGCGTCGACGCTCAATTCCCTCGGCTCCTAATTTCGGTACAGGGCGCGTTTTTGTTAACGACGTGCGCGATCGCGCGCGTTGGCGTGAGCTGAGTGCTGTGGATTGGCGGTGCCGGTGGCACACAACATGCGTTCACGGCAAACGGTTCGGTGAATCAAGGAATATTGCATGACGCAATGGACCAAGGGACTGCGAGCGCAGCTGTTAGTGCTTGTATTGGTCGCCGTAATTCCGGCGTTCGCGCTTATTGGCTATCAAGCCATTAACGAGCGTCGGGATTCCGTCGCGCAAGCCGAACGCGACGCGACTAATTTGGTGCGGCTGGCGGTGCGCGAGCATACGCGCTTGCTGGCGAGCGCGCGGCAGTTGTTGCTGAGCTTGTCGAAACTTCCCGATGTCAGAACGCCGCACACCGCCGCCGCGTGTAACCGGCTGCTGGCGGACGTACACAAACTCCATCCTTACTATACAAATCTTGGTGTGGCCGGCATCGACGGCGGGCTTTTTTGCAGCGCCTTACCATTCTCCCAGCCGGTGAGTATCGCCGATCGCGGATATTTCCTGCGCGCCTTGGCGTCGCGCGGTGTCGGTGTCGGCGAGTATCAGATCGGTCGCATCACGCGGGCGCCATCGATCAACGTTGGCCAAGCGATTTTGGATGGCGCCGGCCAAGTGCAAGCGGTGGTGTTCCTCGGGTTGAATCTCGCGTGGTTGAGCGAAATGTCCACCGGTCTCGATTTAATCCAAGATTCCACGGTCGCCGTGTTCGACAGCAACGGTACCGTGCTCGCGCACTATCCGGATTCGGAGAAGTGGGTTGGAAAATCGCAAAGCGGATCGGCACTGGTCAGCGCGATCCTCAGTCGGCGCGCGAATGGAACCGCTGCGATCCGCGGTATCGACGGTGTCGACCGGCTGTACGCCTACGCACCGCTACCGGACAGTACTTTGCAGGGCGTGTATATCGCCTTCGGCATATCGCAAGCTGCGGCCGCATCGGCGGCCAACTATGCCTTTGCCCAAAGCCTGACCGGGATGTTGGTCGTTGTCGCGCTCGGGGTGGTCATGGCCTGGTTTGGCAGCGGTGCGGCGATCCTGCGTCGAATCGACGCATTGACGACCGCCGCACGGCGCATACGCGCGGGTGACCTTGCGCCACCCGCGGAATCACGCCACGGTAGCGGCGAGCTTGGCGAGCTTGGCCGCACTTTCGAAGACATGGCCGGGTCGCTGCACCGCATCGATCGCGCGCACAAGACCTTAAGCGAAACCAAGCGTCTTATACTGCGCGCCACCGACGAACCGACGCTGTTGCAGGAGGTGTGTCGCACCGTCGTCATGCGTGTCGGCTACCGCGTCGCCTACATCGTGTATGCCGGCGAGGACGAGCGTCGGTTGCTCAGGCCAATGGCGCACGAAGGATATGATGGCGGCATCACCGCGTTGAAGAAGACGCTGTCCGACGTTAGCTGGGCCGCCGGGCGCGGTCCGGTGGCAACCACGATCCGCACCGGTAAGCCCTATGTCGCGCAGCACTTACTCACCGATCCCAATTTTGCGCCATGGCGCGACAATGCGACGCGTCACGGAGTCGCGTCGCTCGCGGTATTTCCGATCTCGCTGGAACAGCAAGTCATTGGCGCGCTCGCGATCTACGCGGTCGAACCGAATGCATTCGAGCAGCAGGAGCTGAATCTGTTGACCGAAGCGGTACAGGATGTTGCGTTCGGTGTGGCGCTGTTGCGCGCCCGCATTGAGCAGGATCGCGCCAAAGCCACGATCGAGCACATGGCGCACTACGATCGACTCACCGGTTTGCCGAACCACGCGTACTTCGAGGAACACCTACGCCGAACGCTGATGGAAGCGCGATCGTTCGATCGGCGGCTGGCGTCGTTCATAATCGACTTGAATCGACTGCGCGACATTAACGACGCCTTCGGTTTTCATCACGGCGACCACGTGCTGAAAGAGGTCGGCACAAGGCTGAGTCGTGTACTGCGTTCCGGTGCGCTGCTTGCGCGCATGCGCGGGGACGAGTTTGCGGTCCTGGGTAGCGTGACGAGCACGGAAGACGCCGAGAGCGTGGCGCAACAGATTGCCGAGGCGCTGGACGTTCCGTTTAACATTGGCGGTATCATGATCGACATCGACTCGACGGTCGGGATTTCGCTTTATCCCGAGCACGGCAAGGACGGGCCGCAGCTGATGCGCCGCGCGGACGTGGCGATGAACGACGCCAAAAAGTCGTCCAAGCGCTATGCCTTCTACCGCCCAGAGCAAGACGAACATCGCGCGCAGCGCCTGGCGATGGTGGGCGAGCTGCGTCATGCGATCGCGGCGAACCAACTCACGCTTTATTACCAGCCGAAAATCGACATGCTGGACAATCGGATTTGCGGCTTGGAGGCGTTAGTACGCTGGATCCACCCCGAGCGCGGCATGATCCCACCGGATGAATTCATTGGGCTCGCGGAACAATCCGGTTTGATTAAGCCGTTAACCGACTGGGTTATCGCCGATGCGCTGCGCCAGGCCGCCGCCTGGCGCAGCGAGGGCTTGGCGCTACCGATTGCCGTAAACCTGTCCGTCCACAATTTGCGCGATCCCGAGTTCGTCCAGAAAATCGAGTGGTCGCTACGCGCGGTCGATGCGCAGGCGAACTGGATCGAACTCGAAATTACCGAGGGCGCAGTGATGGAAGACCCAGCTGGCGCGCTTGAAATTCTCAAACGTCTACGTGCGCTGGGCATCACGTTGTTTATCGATGACTTCGGAACCGGCTACTCATCGCTGGGGTATTTAAAAAAGCTGCCGGTGCATGCCGTGAAGATCGATAAGTCGTTCGTTATCGACATGATCGAGGATCAGGATTCCGAAGCCATCATCCGAACCACCATCAATCTTGGGCATGAGCTGGGTCTCAAGGTCGTGGCGGAGGGCGTCGAGAGTCGCCGAGCGCTCGACCGGCTGGCCGGCTTAGGATGTGACGTCGCCCAGGGTTACTTCATCAGCAAGCCTATCCCCGGCAAGGACCTGCGTAACTGGTTCGACCACAGTTCATGGGCAGCGAACGATACGTCACGCCGCCAAGGTGACGTCGCGGCCCGGTAGCGCCCGACGCGTGCGCGTCACCACCTAGTCAGCGACGACTACGCGTGCGCGGTTCTAGACCGCAAGGGAATGCGCCGCGATGCCAGCCGTGTGCATGAGCCGTGCCTTACTCCTGCGCCCTGACAGTCCGAACGAGCGATCGCGTTACCTGTTCCTCCCACCCGCTTGGCGCACTCACTCGAGACGTGGTTAGACGTCGCCGTTGAGCGCGTCGATCGCTCATCCGTTGTACAAGTTATCTTGACGGATTGACCATGGCTATCTGGTGACGGAGTGGTAAGCTAGGTTCCGAATTCGGATGGATTTTGGAACGAAACACGGCAAGCCTTTAGCCAATCCGATGTAGACCCTTTGCGCGACACCTGCAAATTCGTTGGGTGCGGCGGTTCTTGTTCGGCGAAATCGCGACGAGCAAGGATCAGGAATCGTTTCAAGGGGAGGACGAAGTTGCTAAGACCTAGTTGGCGAATGGAGGCCAGGGATGAGTTTCAACCCGCAACGTATTTCAGTGTCGATTGCACAAACAGAATCGGAGGTAGATGACGCGTTAGGATTTTGTCGTTGGGTTTACCAGCGAAATTACGGGACCCATTGGACGGTTCCGCCCGATCTTTTCTTCGTCGCGAAAGAGGACGGCGAGATCGTGGCCACCGGCGGATTGACGTTTGCCGCCCTCCATCCGCAAATCGCCTCGGAGCGATACTTTCGCCTGTCCGAGAGCATGCGCCAGTTCATCGATTTTAATCGCCAGCGCGTCGGCGAGTTCGGCCGATTTGCGTCGGTGCGTATGCAGGCCGCTAAAGCCATTCTGCACAGTGTACTTTCCTATTGCACGATGGCCGACATCGATTTCCTTTTTGCCTGGGCCAATCCAACCGTATACAAGTACACGACCGATCGGCTCGGTTTACATTTCTGGCCGATTTCGGTGCCGCTCGATCTCGATAGCGCGTTGGGCGACACGCGTTGGGCGTCACCGCCCACGGGATTTTTCCAGCGCCAAGAACCGCCGGCGCTGCACCTGGGCGTCGTTCCCTTCTGGGAGCAGGCCAAAACTGCGCTCGCCGCGCAATCTGGGGTCGCGGCGACGGTTCCCGAATGGCTCGCAGCCGGTGCGTTCACGACGCCGGCGGCATTGATGAAGTCGACGTCGTTTGCACGCTCGGTGCCGCGCTTACTGCGTCGCGAAGTCGACAACGGTGGCGCCGATTCGGTCAGCGGCGCATTCGCGAACGTCAGCGGCGGCTCCGAACCGCAAGTGCAATCGACCCGAAAGCCGCCGTCGGCGGCCGAGTAGGTCGGATTCGTCCCAGGCCGTACCCGCGCGCACCGTGGAGGCCGAACGACGCGCATCGTTGGCGGAGACACTGTGAGTCGTTCGGTCGCCCACTGAATCGCGGGTTTTCTTGAATTCGCCCGGAGGCGACGCTACACTGCCGCCCCTGCTGCGGGGTGGAGCAGTCTGGCAGCTCGTCGGGCTCATAACCCGAAGGTCGTAGGTTCAAATCCTACCCCCGCTACCAAATCCTTCGTCGCCTACCGTCAACGGCGACCGCGGGCGGCGACCCGTGTGGCTGCCGTTGCAGGTCGCGCCTATAAGGATTGCGATTTGGGCGGAACGGCTTATAATTTCGTGCCAAGCAGTAAGCGATGGGGTAACAACAAGTGGGCCGTGTGCCCACTTTTGTGTTTATGAGTACGGAAAAAAGTTCGGGCACGAACTTTTTTGTAGCGGGGCGATAACATATGGGGAGCGTGGCATCGACTCTGCGGACGCAGCTAGCCTCGGGCGTGGCGGCGCTCGGGTTCGAGTTAGTCGATGCCGAGCTCTCCGGCGGTCGTCATCGTCGCACGCTGCGTGTATATATAGATGGCCCGCAGGGCATCACGGTGGACAACTGCGCCGCGGTCAGTCGCCAGCTGTCGGCGATATTGGACGTGGAAGATCCAATTCCCGGAGGTTATACGCTCGAGGTGTCGTCGCCGGGCCTCGATCGGCCGCTGGTGACGCCGGCTGATTTTCGCCGTTATCAAGGAGCCGTTATTAAAGTACGGTTACTGAACGCGCTTGATGGACGGCGTAACTTCACTGGGCGTCTGCTGGACACGACGTCGGACGCGGTGGTGATGGAAGTCGATGACGAACGATTTAATTTACCGTTGACGGCAATCGAACGCGCGCGGCTGGTGCCGGCGATTTAGACAGTAGCGGAAGAATCCAGACATGGGTAACGAAGTATTGATGGTGGTTGACGCGGTCTCACGCGAAAAGGGCGTGGACAAGGAAACGATTTTCCAGGCGATCGAAGCCGCGCTCGCGACCGCCACGCGCAAACGTTTCACCCTCGACGTCGACGCGCGCGTGCAAATCGATCGCGCGACCGGTTCCTACGACGCGTTTCGTCGCTGGGAAGTAATTGCCGACGAGGTCGAGCCGATCGAGTTTCCCGATCGCCAGATCCGCCTGACCGAGGCGCGCGGCCGCAAGCCCGACATCAACGTCGGTGAGCATATCGAGGAGCCGCTCGAGCCGGTGGCCTTTGGTCGCATCGCCGCGCAAGCGGCGAAGCAAGTCATCATGCAGAAGGTGCGCGAAGCCGAGCGCGAGCAGATCGTGAATTTGTACCAGCCGCGCAAAGGCGAGATGGTCACTGGTGTCGTCAAGCGCCTCGAGCGCGGCGACGCCATCGTCGATCTCGGCAACGCCGAAGCACTGCTTGCCAAGAGCTCCATGATCCCGCGCGAAGGCTTGCGCCCCGGCGACCGAATTCGCGCGTTACTCGAAGACGTGCGCTCGGTGCCACGCGGTCCGCAGCTGGTGCTGTCGCGTATCGCGCCGAAGTTGTTGGTCGAACTATTCAAACTGGAAGTACCCGAAGCGAGCGAAGGCTTGATACAGATTCACGCGGCCGCACGCGATCCCGGCCTGCGCGCCAAGATCGCGGTCAGCTCGAAGGACGCGCGCATCGACCCGATCGGCGCCTGCGTCGGCATGCGTGGTTCGCGTGTGCAAAGCGTGTCGAACGAGCTGGCCGGCGAACGCGTCGATATTATTTTGTGGTCGGACAATCCAGCCCAGTTCGTGATTAACGCCTTAGCGCCGGCCGAAGTGGCGTCGATCGTGGTCGACGAGGAATTGCACAGCATGGACGTGATTGTCGACGAGCGTCAGCTGTCGCAAGCGATTGGCCGCGGGGGCCAGAACGTGCGGCTTGCTTCCGAGCTCGCCGGCTGGGAATTGAACGTCATGACCGAACAAGCGGCGTCGGAGAAAGGCGCGAACGAAACCTCGAACGCCGTAAAGATTTTCATGGAGAGCCTCGACGTCGATGAGAACGTTGCGAGCGTCCTGGTGCAAGAAGGATTCGCGACCCTCGATGAGGTGGCCTACGTTCCGAGACAGGAATTGTTGGCGATCGAGGAATTCGACGAGGAATTGATCGATGAGCTACGTAATCGCGCGCGCGATATTTTGTTGACCCGCGCGATCGCGCAAGAAGAAAAACTCAATCTCGCGGAGCCGGCCTCGGATTTGATGAACATGGAAGGGATGGACGAGCATACCGCGCGGTTGTTGGCGAGTTCCGGTATTAAGACACGCGAAGAGCTGGCCGAGCAATCGGTCGACGAGCTGATGGAAATCGAGGGCATGACCGAGGAGCGCGCCAAGGAGCTGATCATGACGGCGCGCGCACCGTGGTTCGAGGCCGCTGCCGAAGATGGGCAAACCGGTGGTTCCGGGTAGAGGCAGGGCAGGCATGGCGCACATCACCATCGAAGGCTTTGCCGAGCAGATCGGCGTTCCGCCGGACACGTTACTGCGCCAATTGGTTGCCGCCGGTATTTCCGAGAAGAATCCGGGCGATGTGTTGAATGACGAGGAGAAGCTGACGCTGCTCTCCTATCTGCGCAGCAATCACGGCAGCGAAGAGGCGGGCGGGCGCAAGAAGATCACGCTCAAGCGCAAGTCGACCAGCCAGGTTACGCAGACGTCCCGCACCGGTCCGACACGGACGGTTCAGGTCGAAGTGCGAAAGAAGCGTACGTTCGTCAAGCGCGGTGCGGTCGAGGACAGCGGTACCGAGCCTGCTGAAGAAGTTGTGCTACCGGTCGAGGAGCCGGAAGTGCTCGCCGCGGTGGTCGCGGAGGCACCGGCCCCTGTTGCAGTCGAGACGCCAACGCCAACGCCGGCCCCGGCCGTAGCGCCGGCTGCCGAGGTCGCGACAAAAGCGCCGGCGGCGAAAGAAGAAAAGAAGGAAAAGCACGAAAAGCACAAAAAGGATCGCATCGAAAAGATCGAGCAGCGCGAACGCGGCGAGCTGCATCTGGCCGACGGCAAGAAGATGCGGCGTAAAACGCGCGCCGCACCGCCACGTACAGTCGTCACCAGCATGTCCGGACAGCACGCGTTCGAACGACCGACGCAGCCGATCGTGCACGAAGTGACGCTACCGGAGACCATTAGCGTCGCCGAGCTCGGTCAGAGGATGTCGATCAAGGCCGCGGAAGTCATTAAGGTGTTGATGAAGCTCGGCATGATGGTGACGATCAACCAGGTATTGGATCGCGACACCGCCACTATCGTGGTCGAGGAATTGGGGCACGTCGCCAAGGCCGCGCGCGCCAGCGACCCCGAGGCCTTGCTCAGCGATATCGAGCCGTCCGCCGAGGTGGCCGAGCCGCGCCCGCCGGTGGTTACTGTGATGGGCCATGTCGATCATGGCAAGACATCTTTGCTCGACTACGTGCGCAAAGCCAAGGTTGCTGCCGGCGAAGCCGGCGGTATTACCCAGCATATCGGCGCGTATCACGTCGAGACCGCGAACGGGGTGGTGACCTTTCTCGATACGCCGGGCCATGAAGCGTTTACCGCGATGCGCGCCCGCGGCGCCAAGGCAACTGATATCGTGATTTTGGTCGTGGCGGCGGACGACGGCGTGATGCCGCAAACGATTGAGGCGGTGCACCACGCGCGCAACGCCAAAGTGCCACTGATCGTTGCCGTGAATAAGATCGACAAACCCGAGGCACAGCCGGATCGGGTGCGCCAAGAATTGACCAAGCACGAAGTCGTCCCGGAGGAGTGGGGCGGCAGCGATATTTTCGTTGATGTTTCCGCCAAGACCGGCGCCGGGGTCGACAAGCTGCTGGAATCGGTGTCGTTGTTAGCCGAGGTGCTCGAATTGAAGGCGCCGCACACGGGCCCGGCCGCAGGTCTAGTGGTGGAGGCGCGGCTCGATAGAGGTCGCGGACCGGTTGCCACGGTTTTGGTGCAACGTGGGACGCTGCGCAAAGGCGACATGCTGCTCGCCGGCCGCGAATTCGGCCGCGTGCGCGCGATGCTCGATGAAAAGGGTCAACCGGTGCGCGATGCGGGGCCGTCGATTCCGGTGGAGATTCAGGGCCTGTCCGGCGTACCGGCTGCGGGCGATGAAGTCGTCGTCGTCGAGAGCGAGCGCAAGGCGCGCGAAATCGCGCTCTATCGGCAGGGCAAGTTCAAGGACATACAGCTCGCCGCGCGCAGCGCGACCAAGCTAACAAACGTTTTCGAGCAGCTGCAAGAAAGCACTGACGCGAAGACGCTAAATCTAATTATCAAGGCCGACGTGCAAGGCTCGATCGAGGCGCTGATATCGGCGCTCGAACGCTTGTCTACCGACGAGGTAAAAGTAAAAGTCGTGCACGGTATGGTCGGCGGCATCAGCGAATCCGACGTTAATCTTGCGTCCGCCTCGAGCGCGATCATGATCGGCTTTAACGTGCGTGCCGATGCGGCCGCGCGGCGGCTCATCGAAACGCATGGCGTTGACGTGCACTACTACGATGTTATCTACGACGCCGTAAACGATATCAAAGCGGCGATTTCGGGAATGCTCAAGCCGGAGATTAAGGAGCAATTGCTCGGGCTCGCCGAAGTGCGCCAGGTTTTCCGCGCGCCGAAGATCGGTGTGGTCGCGGGTTGTTTCGTGACGGAAGGCGCGGTGCGCCGCAATCGGCCGATTCGGGTGTTGCGCGACAACGTGGTGATTTTCGAAGGCGAGCTCGAATCGCTGCGCCGCTTCAAGGACGACGTCAGCGAGGTCAAGGCCGGCACCGAGTGTGGCATCTCCGTGAAGAACTACAGCGATGTCCAAGTCGGTGACCAGATCGAAGTGTTCGAGCGGATCGAAGTCGCGCGCACGGTATAACCGAGTAGCAAGTAGCAAGAGAATCCCTTCCATTTTCCTTGCCGCTAGTCACTTGCTACTTGCCACTTTGACCGACATGCACAAAGACTCCAATCGGCCGCTGCGAGTGGCGGAACTGATCAAACGCGAGCTGGCGGTCTTGATGCCGCAGGTACTTAACGACGCGCGCGCGCATCAGACGACCATTACCCACGTTGATGTGTCGCCCGACTTAAAGAACGCACGGGTGTACTTCACCTTGCTGGCCGGGACCGCCGGCGCCGAGCCGGTGTTGAAAATGTTTTCCCACGCCGCCGGACACTTGCGGCGGGCGCTGGCGGGGCGTTTGCGGCTGCGCGTGGTACCGGCACTACGATTTTACTTCGACGAGTCGGTCGAGCGCGGCGACACCATCGAGAGCCTGCTGGCGCAGGCGCGCCGCGAACAGGGCGAAACCGACTGATGTCGGACCCGCAAAAACCGGTCCGCATCAAACGCCAG
>Ga0209322_10002723_pt1 | contig 10022 bp, 14 predicted proteins | sample Rifsed19ft1_FD_184013 | JGI IMG/M metagenome (GOLD analysis project Ga0209322, IMG submission 184013) | Soil microbial communities from Rifle, Colorado, USA - sediment 19ft 1 (version 2) | ecosystem: Environmental > Terrestrial > Deep subsurface > Rock core/Sediment | place: Rifle, Colorado...
CCGCGCACGCTGACAACGAGCCACCGCGCGGCGTTCGAGATTCTCACCGATCGACAAGACCATGGAGTGCCGATCGCCGCGTGACGGACATGGTTTTTGGGATCGAATTCTTTACGCGGTAGGACGCAATAGCGCAGCGGATTGCGCCGCATGTGGAAGAATAGGCGTCTCGTTCGGCGCATTACGGCATGCGCCTAATTCGACTCACATGTAGTGGGGAGCGGAATACCCTTATACCAACGCCGCCGTATTCTCCCCCTCTCTCCTGTCCTCTCTCCCGCAAGGGGAGAGAGGGACCCCAACGTCGAGCGCGCGAAACCTTGAATGGAGCAGTGGCGCCGCACGCTAGCGAACGGCGTTGATTTGGTTGGCGACCCGTAGGATATTGGGAAACTATTCGGGAACGCTACGATGAAACGCGATTCAACTAATAAGTATTCTGCGGACGGCTGTCGCCTCGACCGGCGCAGCACGCTGAAAATACTGCTTGCGGCTGGTCTTGCTAGCCGGTGGGGAATCGCCGACGCTGCTTCGAGCCGCTCAATCCTTACGCGCGCGATCCCGAGAACCGGGGAGAAGCTTCCGGTTATTGGCCTTGGCACGTCCGACGAGTTCTCGGTTTCGCCGGGCGAAGATCTCGAACCGTTGCGCGAAGTGTTGCGCCGTTTCGTGGCACTCGGCGGTACGCTGGTCGATACCGCACCCGCCTATGGCAATGCCGAAGAAGTGATCGGTGGTCTTGTTGCTGAACTGGGCATCGCCAAGAAGTTGTTCATCGCCACCAAGGTTCGCACCCGCGGGCGGGATGCCGGCGTGGAGCAGATGAAAACATCCGAGCGCTTGCTGAAAAAACAGCCGCTCGATTTGCTCCAGGTGCATAGCCTCGTCGACGTCGATACGCAGCTTAAAAACCTTCGCGGCTGGAAAGAAGTGGGACGCGTGCGCTACATCGGCGTCACCCATTCACGCGTATCGGCCTTCGGCGACCTGGAGCGGCTGTTGCGCAATGAAAAGCTCGACTTCATTCAGCTCAATTACTCCCCGACCGAGACTGACGCCGAGCAACGTCTGCTGCCGCTCGCGGCGGAGAAGGGCGTCGCTGTCATTGTGAACCGACCTTTCGAAAACGGCGAGTACTTCCGGAAAGTGAAAGGCAAGCAGCTTCCCGATTGGGCCGGCGAATTCGATTGCACGAGCTGGGCTCAGTTCTCGCTCAAGTACATCATTAGCCATCCCGCCGTCACGTGCGTGATTCCGGCGACAAGCAATCCACGTCACCTGGTCGACAACATGGGCGCTGGCATGGGCAGATTCCCAGATGACCGCACGCGCCGCCGTATGCGCGAACTGGCCGCGTCGCTGTAAATAGACGCACGCAGGAAAGAAATAGACCGAGGTTGGACGGCCAAGCTTAGCGCCGGCTACACTGCGCGGTATGAATTATTCATACCCGAGGAGATCGGTGTGGCCAGAGCGGTAAAGAAGACGATTTCGCTGCCATCCGAGTTAGCCAAGGAAGCGGAGGAGATCGCGCGCGCGGAAGGCAAGACTTTGAGCGCAGTAGTTCAGGAGGCGCTGCGCACGACGCGGGCGCTGAGGCTTAAGAGTGAACTACGCGCGGTCCAGGGGCACTGGAGCCGCAAGGCGAAAGAGAAGCGCGTGCTTTCCGAGAAGGATCTTGATCGCTATCTTGGTCGATGAGAATCGTATTCGACACCAACATCTACATCTCGGCGTTGATGTTTCCCGGCGGGCGAGCGGAAGCAGCGCTGCTAAAGGTCATCGAAGGCGAAACCGAGCTGATTGTTTCCGTACCCGTCATCCACGAAGTACTCGACGTACTCGCGCGCAAATTCGATCGCGACGCTGAAGAGCTCGCGCGTGTCGCCGTGTACTTGGCGGAACTAGGCAGAGTCGTGAAACCTAAGCGCAAGCTCGCCGTGCTGCGCGACGAGCCGGACAACCGCATTATCGAATGTGCCGTCACCGGCCGTGCGAACTTAATCGTTACCGGAAATCATGCGATGTTGGCACTAGGGGAACACAAAGGAATTCGTATCGTTACGCTCAAAGCCTTCCTGAAAGAGTGTTAGATAGCATGGCCAGCGCAGCGAAGAATTCGAAATAATGGAGCGAAAGCCGCGGAACCTTTGCCGCTATTTCGAAGGCGACGCGGTGGTTCTCGGGAAAATTCACGTGTCGGATTTTGATAGATTTTTATTCCTGCTGACTTGAGAGATCCCTGTCTGTCTCTCCCAAAAACGCGGCAACGCAAAAAATGACTCGGATCGACGCCTATAGCGAAGACGTTCTCCCGCGCGGCGTGCGTTCCCGCTTCGTCCGCGATGTTAACGGTCTCACCATGCACATTCTGGAGGCGGGCTTCGAGGCCGCACGTAACCGGCCTTGCGTCCTGCTGCTCCACGGGTTTCCGGAACTTGCGTACAGCTGGCGAAAGATCATGTTGCCGCTCGCGGCGGCGGGCTTTCATGTGGTCGCGCCCGACCAGCGCGGTTTCGGACGCACCACCGGCTGGGACGGCAGCTACGACGGCGACCTCGCGCCCTTCCGCATGCTGAATCTCGCGCGCGACACGTTGGGTCTGGTCTCGGCGCTCGGCTACCGTTCCGTCGCGGCGGTGGTCGGGCACGATTTCGGCTCCACCGTCGCGGCTTGGTGCGCGCTGATACGGCCGGACGTGTTTCGCTCGGTCGTGCTCATGAGTGCGCCATTTCCGGGTCCGCCGCCGCTCCCCTTCGGCACCGACCGTAGTGGCGCTGCGGCGAAGCGGGCGCACAGCAATATTCATGACGATCTGGCGGTGCTGGCGCGCCCGCGCAAACACTACCACCGGTACTACAGTTCGCGCGAAGCGAACGACAACATGTGGAAATGTCCGCAAGGCTTGCATGCATTCTTGCGGGCGTACTACCACTGCAAGAGTGCAGACTGGAAGCAGAACCAACCGTTTCCGCTGGCGTCATGGAGCGCCGACGAATTAGTGAAGCTTCCGACTTACTACGTTATGAATTTGAACGAGGGCATGGCGGAAACCGTCGCGGCGAAAATGCCGTCCGCGGCCGACATCGCGGCGAACCGATGGCTCCCGGACGATGAATTAGCGGTGTACACCGCGGAGTACGAACGCAACGGATTTCAGGGCGGCCTGCAATGGTATCGGTGCTTGACCGACAGCCGTAACATCTCCGAACTCCAGATTTTCTCCGGCCGCAAGATCGACGTGCCTTCGTGCTTCATTGCCGGAAAGAGCGACTGGGGCATTTATCAACGACCGGGCGGCGATCTGTCGGCAATGCGCCGCGACGCGCTGACGCAGATGCTGGGCTGTCATCTGCTCGACGGCGCGGGACACTGGGTGCAGCAGGAGCAGCCGAAAGATGTCAGCAGGCTGCTTGTGCAGTTTCTGCAGAACTCCAGTAAGGGGCAGACCACGGACTCATCAAACACGTCGTTGCAGTAGCGCTCGGCAACGCAGGAAAAAGGGAGGCGTCAGCTTCCGGCGGGGCGAGGATTGGAGGCAGCGCCATAAAATAGCCAGCCGTTATAGATTCCGCCGAAACAAAGCAAACAGCCGTTCCCAATGCCGCTCGGCGCTCGGTTTGTGAAAGATGCCTTGGCGCAGCGGAAACGCGAAGCCGTGCTCCGCGCCCGGATACCATTCCACGCGCGATCGTAGTCCGGGAACGGATTTCAGGTGCGCTTCAAGTTTGTCGACCATCTCTTTCGGGGCGTACTTGTCGGTCTCGGCGCAGGCGAAGTACAGCTCGCCACGTACTTTGTTCGCATTGAGATGCGGTGAGTCGTCGCGGTCGGTTGCGAGGCTTACGCCGTAGATCGACGCAGCGCATTTGACGCGCTCCGGGAAACATGCGGCGGCGGCGAAGACAAAAGGACCGCTCATGCAGTAGCCCACCGCGCCGAGCGTCTTCGCTTTCGCTTGCGGCTGGCGATCAACGAAGTCGAGCATCGCTTGCGTGTCGCGCATCACCATGTCGGTTTTTAGATGCTCCATCATCGCGAACATGCGCTTGAAGCCTTCCTCGTCGCGGACCATCTTGAACTCGCGCGTCTTTCGATAGTAGAGGTTCGGCAGCACCACGTAGTAGCCGACAGTCGCGATGCGCCGCGCCATGTCGTGCAGCTCCTCACGTTTGCCCGGCGCGTCCATATAGAAGATCACGACCGGAAACGGCCCGCCTTCCTCGGGATGGGTGATAAACGTACTCATCCCACCATCCGCGGTCTGGATGTCGATTTCTTGTTCGATCATGGCGCGCTCCTGCGGTTCTGCGGTTGTTGGTGTTGCTCTCGTGAATCGCTCTACGGCGCTTTCGCTGCCTTCGTTGACTTGCGTTGCGTCATCGCGAAGTGGGCAAGGCTCGGGCATTCGCTTTTTTGACGAATGCTGCAGCGCAACGGTGCGGGATCAACGACGGTTTAACTCCCGTTTATGCCAGTGTATAACTGATTAGTCCGATCTGCTGCATTTGCCGGCGCATCGCGAATGTTGGAAGATTCGGGACTAGGCGCGCGTTTTGGATCGCGCAAACATTTTGCACGGAGGGAACTGTATGACCGGTGTCCGCAGCGCCAATCGCCTCTGGTTTGCTATTTTATCGTTGGTGTTTTTGGCATCGATGATCGGCTGCACGGTGCGTTACGCGGCCGAATACGATGCCAGTATCAAAGAAGAGATCATCCGTATTGCCAAGCAGGTCGACCTGTTCTATGGGCGGTTGCTCGAGACGCCATCGGGCGAACGGCAATATAAAAACTACAAGGATGACTATCTGAAAATAGAGGCCGATTTGCGGGCGCTGGAATTGCGCAACGAAATCCGCACATTCAACAAGGAATCGACCGCGCAGACGAAGATCGCGCTCGATCTGTGGCTGGAGGATAGGGAGAGCCACAAGAAAGACAACACGGTCGACGACGCCACCCTGCGCTTACATCGAAAACAATTTACCCGGGTGTTCGTTGCGATGGCCAAGGGAGAAGGAGCGAAACAATAGATGCAAACGCCGTAGTCGGCGGCAATGGTGCGCTGACATGCCGTCTTTACGATTATATGGAGATCGATGATGAGCTTCGACATTAGCGCGGTGGTGAAGGATATGGGCGCAGTCGTGAAAAAGACGCTGAAAAAGGATCTCGGGGATATCGAGGACTTTGGGAAACAGATACTCGAAAACGAAAAGGAGTCGTTGGAATTGATCGGCAAGGAGCGCGTGGCCGGACGATGGAGCGAGGAAAAATTCAAGAAAGAACTCGACCGTGAGAAAAAGGTGATGGAAGCGGAGTTGCTGACGATCGAGATCATGACCAAGGCGGCGGCACAGAAGGCCGTTAATGCGGCCATCGAGGTATTCGTCAAGGCGGTGACAGCGGCGCTGCCGATTTAACTCAGTGAAGGTAAGCCCCCGGCTCTGCCGGGGGACTCACCCCGGTTTGACCTATACGACGGTCGCCTGTGAATCTCAAATCGCCGCCAAGAGATGGAGATTCATACGTGAAAGAGTACCAGAGCCTGAGTCATGCGAGGTGGGACTGTAAGTATCATGTGGTTTTTATTCCGAAACGAAGGAAGAAAAAGGTATTCGGGGCACTGCGAAGGCACTTGGGCGAGATGCTGCACGAGTTGGCTAAGCACAAAGAATCCAAAATCGTCGAAGGGCATTTGATGTCGGATCATGTGCACATGTGTATCAGCATCCCACCGAAGGTCGCCGTCTCGAACGTGGTGGGTTCTCTCAAAGGCAAGAGCGCCATCCAGATCGCCCGAACGTACGGCGGCCGGCAACGCAACTTCACCGGCGAGAATTTCTGGGCCCGCGGCTATTTCGTCTCCACGGTCGGTTTGGACGCGGCGATGGTGCGGGCCTACATTCGAAACCAAGAGGTCGAGGACGAGCGCTACGATCAAATGAAGCTCGTCGAGTAGTTGCCGCCTTCAGGCGGCTCACGGTTTTATTTGCGCCTTTGAGGCGCTCACCCGATAAGCCCCCGGCTTTGCCGGGGGTCATTTAATTGGCGGTCCCACGCCTTGCGTATTATCGTCGCGAGCCCGGTCTAGCGGCGTCGTCCGACTCGCTGTGTTGCTTTGGCAGCCGATTTTTTTGACGAAATTCGTGACGTTCTTCCGGTGTCATAGTACGCCAGCGCTCGCGCAGCCGTTCGCGTTCCTCCGGTGGCAAGTCCTGGTAGCGCTCGTGGCTCTGGCGCAAACGTTTTTGCTCCGCGGGCGGCAACTCTCGAAAATTCCGGTAGCGCTCGCGCGTCTGGGCACGTTCCTCGGGGTTCATTTGCCGCCAACGCGACATACGCTCCTGCGCGCGGTTGCGCTCCTCGGGCGTCATCTGCTGCCAGCGCGCCGCGCCCTGGCGCAGCTGCTGCTGCCGTTCAGGAGAAAGTTCGGTCCAGCGTTGCTCGAAGGGCTTTAGCACCTCGCGCTCCTGCGGCGACAGCTCGCTCCAGCCGGTTGCCGGGGGCGCCGCCAACGTCGCGGTGGGCCAGAGGCAAAGCAGGCTGATCAGGACAATGCCGCGCATCTTCATAAGTTACTCGGTCGCCTAGCTCGCGCCCGACTGGCTCGCGAGCCAGCGATAGAATTCGAGATTGCGGTAGAACTCCGGGCTCTCGGTCGCGAGTAAATCGAGATCCGCCACGGTCGACTCAGCGGTCGACACCATCGCTAGTTCCGACGGTGCGCGCAACCACAGCGCACCCGCGATGGCGAGCGCGACGCTCGCGGTCGCCATGCCGCCGGCAAGACCCCACCACCGATGCCGCCCCGACACGCGCGCGACCGCATTCAGGCGCGCGGCACGTAGACGCGCAATCGTCAGCTCATCGAGCGCACGCTCGCTTTCTTGGCGTAGTCGATTCGCGTTGTCGAGCAATTTGTTTTCAGTAGGTTCCGTCATGGTGAGTGGTCCTTTAGTCGATCGCGCAGCGTGTGTACCGCGCGCGAGTAGTGGGTCTTGACGCTACCGGCCGCGCAACCCATTGCGTGCGCTGTTTGCTCAGTGTCCATTCCTTCCCAAGCGCGCAGCAGAAACGCCTGTTGTTGACGCAGCGGTAATGCGGCGATTGCGCCGTTCAGCGCTCCCAGCGCACGCTCGGTGAATATCGCCTGCACCGGATCGACCGCGGCCGAGTCGGGCAGATTTTCCAGCGGGTCGCTGTCGTCCTCGCTGTCGCGGTTGAACCAGTGACGCCAGCGATTGCGCACGCGCGAGCGTCGATACCAGTCAAGAATTCGCCGCTGCAAGATCCGATGAAAGAGCGGCGCCCACTCGCCTTCGTCGCGGCCGCCGTAATACTTCACCAGCTGCAGCATGGCGTCTTGCACGATGTCCATGGCGTCTTCCCGATTGCGCGTTGCCAGGCGCGCAATCACGAACGCGCGCCGCTCAATGCCGGCGAGAAATCGATCCAAGGCCTGCTTCGAATCCAACGTCATTTTCCTCGCGGCCAGGCCGGTGAATGAAGTCCTTGCGGTCAAAGCGACGTGTGCCATAACGATGTCTCTCAGCGCAAATGCGAGTCCTTCGGCGTCAGGCGAAGCTATTCTCGGCGGCCCATCGCCGAGGGTCCAGCGCCGCCCCAGGCGAAATCGGCATGTCTAACATGGAAAACGTAAACACCTGGGGAGACAACGCCCGTTCCGCGTTATGGTTGACCGGTCTGCGGAACCGGGGGCTTAGAAAAAATCTCATCATCCGGCTGCGCCGAAATTGCGAAGACGCAAGTGATTGAATTTTGGGAACGGGCACGGAAAGGTGCCGCGCTACGGCAGGGAAAATACACGGATCGGACGTTCTTAGTCAGCTCGTAGGGGTTCAGGCTCGGACCCGGCAGTGTTACATTACTTGCCGTAGTAGGGGTGGGGGAGCGAGTGACAAAAGAAATCGAAAAGCCAAAAGGCGAATCCGACAGGCGGGGACTCAACCAGGTCGATAGCGAAGAGCGCAGGAATTTTGAGCGCCGCCGCGCCGAACGCCGGGGCCCGCAACGCTGGGATCCGCGCGCGGAAGAGCGCAAACGACGCGGCGACAGCGAACGGCGTCGTCGGGGTTACCACTAAGGAACCTCTGAACAAGTCCGTCATTGCGGCGACCGCCGGAATGGGCCAGCGACTAAGCGCGCCAGTACGCCGCGAGCAAATTATCGGTGTCGCTGTGGTCGCTGATCGGCAGCTGCATGCGACGCAGGTAATCGAGCGAGTCCGAAATCGGATTGAAATCCTGATACAGCTGGTGATAGGTGTGGCGATGCGCCGGATTCGGCTCGTCGTCCGCCGTGCGCCGGAACGCCGAGCGGCCGTGCGCGACGTAGTAGTTCAGCTCGCCGCGCGCCTTCAGCCGTTCGCGAAACAGTCCGCTCATGAACAGCGTGTAATCCCCGATGTGGCGCATGATGGCGTGCTCGCGCGCGCGGTGACGTCGCCCGTGCCTACCCTCTTGCGCCTGCTGCCAACTGGCGAGCATGTCGACGATGTACTCGAGCGGTCGGCCGTCGGCGTCGCGTAGCGCTTGCAACGCCCGGGCGTGGGCAAAACGCGCCAGCACCTCGGCGACGTACTCGATGGTGCCGACATCGCGCAGGCCGTGGGCGCGGAAACCCGGTTGCAACTGATGACGAAAAAACTGGTGCAGCGACGGCAATCGCATCGAACCTCCGCGCCGAGAAAACCGGCGAGCGTTAACGCAAAGTATAGAAGACCCGGGCTCGTGGCGACGGCCTGCCCAAACCGCGCGATTCAGTGGATACCGCTCGCGATGCCCGGTAAGCTTGGCACCTACGAGTGAGTAACATCAGGAAATGTCGGCGCTTCGGACGATCGCGATAAGAATGGCTTTCGTGCTACTGACGGCGAGCGCCGCAGTGGCTTTCGCCGCCTGCGGAAAAAAAGGTCCGCTGTATCTGCCGTCGCCGACAGCGGTCGCGCCCGCCGGTGAGACGCCGGCGCCGCGCGGCGATCAGGATCGACGTTGAATCCCTTCGAGTACCGGCACGGGCGACTGCGTGCCGACATCGGCGGCCGCGATCATCTCGTGTGTTACGCGCTCAAGGCCAACCCTAACCTCGCGATTCTCGATATCCTGGCGCGCCTAGGTTCCGGTTTCGACATCACCTCGGGCGGTGAACTCGAACGCGTGTTGGCCGCCGGCGGCGATCCATCGAAGGTGGTGTATTCCGGCGTCGGCAAGACCGAGGCTGAGATGCGGCGCGCGCTCCAAGTCGGTATCAGTTGTTTCAACGTCGAGTCGCCGAACGAGCTGGAGTTGTTGAACCAGACGGCGGCGTCGATGCAAATGCGCGCACCGATCAGCCTGCGCGTCAATCCCGACGTCGATCCGCAAACCCATCCCTACATCGCCACCGGCTTGCGCGAAAATAAATTCGGAATCGACATCGAGCAGGCCGCGGACGTCTACCGCCGCGCGCGCGATCTGGCGCATGTCGATGTCACCGGCATCGCATTTCATATCGGTTCGCAACTCACCGATGTCGCCCCGTTCGCGCTCGCGCTCGAGCGCGTGCTCGATCTCGCCGGCGAATTGATGGACGAAGGATTCGCCATCGAGCACCTCGATCTCGGCGGCGGCTTAGGCATTCGCTATGGCGACGAAACGGCGCCCGAACCGCACGAGCATGTGCTGGCGCTGCTTGGCACTTTGGAGGCGTTCGGCGCGCGCTACCAGCGGCTGCGCCTGATTGTGGAACCCGGACGATCGATCGTCGGCAATGCCGGCGTGCTGTTGTCGCGCGTGATCTATTTAAAGCACGGACCCGCGCGCAGCTTTGCGGTGGTGGATGCCGCCATGAACGATTTGATTCGCCCGGCCTTGTACGACGCCTGGCACGATATCGCCCCAGTCGACGTGCAGGAGGGTCGTGAGTCCGCGGTGTACGACGTGGTCGGCCCGATTTGCGAAAGCGGCGACTTCCTCGGCCGCGATCGCGAGCTCGCGATCGCCGAAGGGGATTGGCTC
>Ga0209322_10002729_pt1 | contig 10012 bp, 12 predicted proteins | sample Rifsed19ft1_FD_184013 | JGI IMG/M metagenome (GOLD analysis project Ga0209322, IMG submission 184013) | Soil microbial communities from Rifle, Colorado, USA - sediment 19ft 1 (version 2) | ecosystem: Environmental > Terrestrial > Deep subsurface > Rock core/Sediment | place: Rifle, Colorado...
ACTCGGGTCCGGTCTGCGAGAAGAACGTCGCGGTAAAGGAGACGCCGGCTGGGCCATGGTTCGGATTGAGCGCGAGCGAGTTCGCGGCGTGGGCTGCGGGCGCGACCAGCACGACCACCGCCAAGCACGCGATGACAGCCGTGACCTTGCCGACCCGCGACATCGCCCCTCCTCGAACGCGCCCCCAACCGGTCGGGGGAATGGTACGCGACCCAGGGACGACGCGCCGGCTCGCGGCTCGGCTATCTTCCCGCAGCGAACGAGGAGAGGTGATGTCCAAAGCCGAGCTCTACAAGTTCATCCACGTCCTTGCCGCCATCATCTGGGCGGGCGGAGCCGCCACCTCGCAGGTGGTGGCGCTGCGGCTCAAGAAGGCAGATCCCGGCCACCGCCTCGGATTCGCCAAGGACATGCGCTTCGTGGCGCAGTGGCTCTTCATCCCGTCGGGAGTGATCGCCTTCGTGTTCGGCTCGCTGCTGGTCGAGGAAATGCCGGCCTTCGCCTACGAGCAGACCTGGCTCGTGATCGGCAATGCCGGGCTCGTGGTGGCGTTGCTCATCGCCGCCGCGTATCTCGTGCCCCACATTCGTAAGTCGATCCGTCTCATGGAATCCGGTCAGGGTGAGGCCGCGGGTGCCACGCTGCGTCGGGTTGCACTCGGGGCAAGGCTCGTGGTGCTCATCCTGATCGTGATCGTGTGGGCGATGGTCGCCAAGCCGGGCCTGTAGGAAGGAACGCGATGACACTCTTCGAAACGCTGAAGTTGCTCCACGTGCTTGCCGCCACCATCTGGGTGGGTGGCGGAATCCTGCAAACCACGTATGTGGTGCGGTCGGCCCGCGCCGACGCCGCCCATCGCCTGGGAGTCGCTCGCGACATGGTGTTCCTCGGGTCCAAGGTCTTCGGACCGGCCTCGGGTCTGGCCTTCATCTTCGGGGTATGGATGGTCATCGAACGACCGGCCATCGCCTTCGGCGACACGTGGATCGTCATCGGACTCGTCGGCTTTGCCCTCTCGAGCATCGTGGGTGGTGCGTTCTTCAGCCCCAAGGGGAAGGCGCTGCTGGCGGAGCTCGAAGCGGGGAAACCGGGTGATGCATTGCTGAAGACGATCACCCGGGTGGCATTCGTCGACCAGGTGATCCTGCTCGTGGTGGTCTGGGCGATGGTGGTCAGGCCGGGGGCCTAGAGCGCGCAGATCGCTCCTGACCGGTGGGATCAGTCCGCCGCGTACAGCGCCTCGATCTCCGCGGCAAAGTGCTCGGTCACGCGGTTCCGCTTCACCTTGAGGGTTCCGGTGAGCTCGCCATTCTCGATGGAGAGCTCTCGGGGCAGGATGGAGAACTTCTTCACCCCGTTCACCTGCGACACCTTCTTGTTGATCCCGTCGATGGTCGCCTGGATCTCCCGGCGGATTTCCGGTGAGAGGTGCAGGGGGCCGGTCAGGTTGTGTCGATCGGCATAGGTGCCCGCTGCCACCGGATCGAGCGTGACGAGGGCCGTGAGGTACTTGCGCCGGTCACCGATCAAGACAGCCTCCGACACCAGCGGATTGTCCTTGATGCCGGTCTCGAGGTCCTTGGGGGCGATGTTCTTGCCCCCGGCGGTGATGATGATGTCCTTCTTGCGCCCGGTGATCGTGAGGAACTGGTCGCGGTCGAACTCACCGATGTCGCCCGAATGGAGCCATCCGTCGATGAGCGTCTCGGCGGTGGCCTCGGGATTCTTGTAGTACCCGGCGAACACGTTGCCCCCCTTGAGCAGCACCTCGCCGTCGGCGGCGATCCGAACCTCGGTACCGGGGTATGCGGTCCCCACCGAACCGAACTTGGTGGCGCCGGGCCGGTTGGCCGTCGACGGGCCGGACCCCTCGGACTGGCCGTACACCTCGATCACCGACATCCCGAAGCCGGCGAAGAACTCCAGGACGTCCACGGAGATCGGCGCCGCTGCGGTCACCGCGGCCTTCACCTGGTCCATGCCGACGGCGTGGGCGACCTTGTGATGCACCAACTTGGCGGCGATCGCGCCCTGGACGGCGAGCATGCCGCCGGGCTTGCCTCCCCGGTTGCGCACCGCCACGACCCGACGCCCGACGTTCTGCGCCCAGGCGGCGATCTTCGCCTTGGGGCCGGTCGCCTCGCCGAGCTTGGAGGCGATCCCATCTCGGAACTTCTCCCAGACGCGGGGCACGCCGAAGAACACCGTCGGCCGTACCTCCTTGAGGTTCTCGGCCAGTGCCTCGAGCGGCTCGGCGATCCAGTGCAGCGCCATGTTCGACCACACCAGGTCCACCGCTGCGGCGCCGATCGGAAGCTTCAGAAGGTCGGCGCACAGGGGACGCGAAACGGCGCGGCCGAGCAGCCGGTCGAGAAAATCGTGCCTGGGGAGGAGCGGGAGCGAAAAATCGAGCGCCACGATTCTCGCGTCCCGATAGCGCTTGCGCAGGGCCCTCGCCTCGCGCGCCGGGCCGCTGCCCGCGTCGAGGATGAAACGCGGAGCGATTTTCACGTAGTCGAGCCGCTCGAGCATGCGCTCGCCGACCTCGGCTTCCAGCTGCGCGGCGCGGGCGCAGCCCCGCGCCGCGCGATCGAAACGCCGCCGCGCCGCGCGGGCGTCAATCTCGGGTAAGCGCGCGCTCAATCGCGGCGGCTACTGCCAGGAGACGCCGGTCGCTGCCCGCCGGTCCGCACACCATGAAGCCCACGGGCGCCGAGCCCGGCTCGTGGCAGGGCAGCGTCGCGGCGCAGCCGTCGAGGAAGTTGGCGAGCCCGGTGTTGCGCAGGATGCGCAGGTTCCAGCGGAAGTAGGCTTCGTCGCTCGCGTCCACCTCCTCGATGGTCGGAGCGACGCACGGCGCGGTCGGCATCACGATGGCGTCGAACGGCGCGGCAAGCGCCTCGACTTCGCGGATGAATGACGCGCGCAAACGCACAAGCTCCACGTAGTCGGCGCCCGAGAGCTGCTCGCCCATCGTGATGCGCTTCGCCACGCGCGGGTCGTACTCGCCGAGCCGGTCGAGGCGGGGGCGATGCACGTGGTAGGCCTCCACTCCGGAGATTCCGCCGTTCCTGAAGTACTCGCCCTGCCGGTCGAAGGCCGGCACCGGGCGCTCGACGACCAGGACGCCCGCGCGCGCGAGCCTCGCGAGCGCGTTCTCGAAAGCGGCGGCCACTTCCCGGTCGAGGTCTTCGAGCACGCTCGATTTCGGCACAAGCAGCCGCAGTCCCCTCGCCGGCCACTCGGGCAACGCATCCGCGGGCTCGCCGGCAAGCACCGCGTCGTAGGCGGCGCAGCACTCGATCGTGCTCGCGAGCGGCCCGATCGAATCCATCGTGTAGGAAAGCGGGAAAGCGCCCTCGCGCGGCACGCGGGCCGCGGTCGGCTTGAAGCCGGCGACGCCGCACAGCGCCGCGGGCTGCCGGATCGAGCCGCGCGTGTCCGAGCCCAGCGCCATCGCGCACATGCCGTCGGCCTGCGCCACCGCGCCGCCCGAGGTCGAGCCGCCGGGCACGCGGCCGGTCTTGCGGTCCCAGGGGTTCTTCGGCGTGCCGTAGTGCGGGTTGAGGCCGGCGGCGCCGAAGGCGAACTCGACCATGTTGGTGCGTCCGACGATCACTGCGCCCGCGGCGCGCAGCCGCGCTACCGCCGGCGCATCCGCCTTCGCGGGCGGCGCACCGGCGAGGATCTTCGAGCCCGCGCGCGTCACGTCGCCCGCCAGGTCGAAGAGGTCCTTCACCGACACGGGAAGGCCCTCCACCGGCGAGCGCACCGCGCCCGAGCGCCGCAGGCGGTCGGAAAAATCGGCTTCCGCCCGCGCCGTTTCGGCGTACACCTTGAGAAACGCCCGCGCGCCTTCGCCCGCGGGATCGGCGATGCGCGCGAGCGCCTGCTCGACGAGGCTGCGGCTGGTGGTCTTTCCGGCGGCCAGGTCGCGCGCAAGCTGCGCTACAGTCCACATGGGCAAAAGATAGCATGCTGAAAAACCTCTCGAGCCTCTTCTTCGGCGGCAGCTGCTTCGTGTGCCGCGGCGCCGCGCGCGAGATCCTGTGCGAGGAGTGCGACGCCGACCTGCCGCGGCTCGGCTCGCAGCTCTGCCCGCGCTGCGCGCTCGCCGCGCCGGGCGGGAGCCTTTGCGGCCGTTGCCTCGCGCATTCGCCGCATTACGATGCCACCGTGGCGGCGCTGGCGTACGCGTTCCCTGCCGACATCCTCGTTCACGCGCTCAAATTCCGCGGCGAGCTCGCGCTCGCGCCGCTGCTCGGTCGGCTGCTTGCCCTGCGGATCCCGGCCTTGGAGGCGGTGGATCTCGTCGTGCCGGTGCCGCTTTCGGCGCGGCGGCTGCGCGAGCGCGGCTACAACCAGGCGATGGAGATCGCGCGCCACGCCGCGCCGGCCGGCGCGCGGCTCGACGCGCACCTGTGCACGCGCAGCCGAGATACGCCTGCGCAGGTCGGCTTACCGCTCGCTGAGCGCGCGCGCAACGTGCGCGGCGCCTTCCGCTGCGAGCGCGATCTCGCAGGCGCCTCGGTCGCGATCGTCGACGACGTGATGACCACCGGCGCGACACTCGAGGAGATCGCTGCCACTCTCAAGCGCGCGGGCGCCGCGCGTGTCGTCAACTGGGTCGTCGCGCGCACTCCGCCGCCCGCCGACGTTTGACATCGTCCTCGTCGCGCCTGAGATCCGGCCGAACGCAGGAAACGTGATCCGGCTCGCGGCGAACACCGGGGCGCGGCTGCAGCTCGTCGTACCGCTATGGTTTGCGCTCGACGACAGGAGCCTGCGGCGCGCCGGGCTCGACCAAGCATTCCGATTTCGAGGCTCAGAACAGGCACGATAGCGGCGCAGCATAGAGCCGGTTGCCGAACGGGGCCACCGAATCGCCGTTGTGCAGCACGAGCCCGAGGACGAGCTTCCCGCCCGAGGCATCCGAGAGCCTGCGCAAGCCGCGAAAGTCGCCCGTCGAGACGCTCGCCGCAGACTTGACTTCGACGCCGACCAGCCGGCCGCGATCGTCCTCCAGAACGAAATCCACCTCCACCTGATCCTTGTCGCGGTAGTAGTAAAGCGCCGGGGCCGAATCGAGCTCGTTCGCCTGCTTGGCGAGCTCCGCGTAGACGAACGTCTCGAGCAGAGGACCAATCCGCTGCCGCTCTCCCGCCGCACCCAGCATCGCTCCCAGCAGCCCCGAATCGAGGAAATGCGCCTTGGGGGTCTTCACCAGGCGCTTGAGCCGGTTGCGAAACCACGGTGAGACGCGCTGCACGAGGTAAAGACGTTCGAGCACGCCGACGTACTTGCGCGTGGTCTTGTCGTCCAGCCCGATTGCTGCGCCGAGCTGCGTGAAATTGACGAGCTGCGTCGCCTGTTGCGCAAGAGCGCGCAGCAGACGCGGCAGCTGCTCAAGCTTTTCGATGTCGGCCGCCTCGCGCGCGTCGCGCTCGACGACCGCGCGCAGGTATTCCCTCGCCCACGCGCGGCGCCGCACTCCGCTCGGGCGCGCAAGCATCGCCGGGTATCCGCCGCCCAGCACTGCGCGCAACAGTTCCGCCATCGGGACGGCGGCGACGCTCGACGGAGCTTTGCCGGCAAAAACGTCGGCGAGAAACCGCGGACGCCTTTCCCGCAGCTCGGCCTGCGAGAGCGGAAGCAGCGTGACGACCTCCATGCGGCCTGCCAAGCTTTCGGCGGCGCGCGGCAGCGCGAGAAGATTGGCCGACCCGGTGAGCAGGAACCGACCCGCGCGCCGGTTCTCATCCACCGATTTTTTGATCGCATGCAGAAGCGCGGGCGCGTGCTGCACTTCGTCGATCGTCACCCGATCGAAACGCCTGATGAATCCCGTCGGGTCAGCGCGCGCCGCCGCGAGCTCGGTCGGGTCGTCCAGCGTGACGTAATGGCGCGTGCCGCCGACCAGCTCCCGGACCAGCGTCGTCTTGCCGCCTTGGCGCGGACCGTTGACGAGCACCACGGGCGTATCCCGCAGCGCCGCCGCGACGCGCGCAGCCGCCAAACGAGGATAGAGTCGCGTGCGCCGGGGTGACATGCCTTTCGCTCCTGGAGAGGGTCCGTCCAATCCGGATTATACGTCCGTCCAATCCGGATTTAAAGCCCGTCCAATCCGGATCGAGGAGGCTCCGCACTCAGCGCTCCTGTTTGGGATCCCTGGAGAGAAGAAGCTCCACCGCCGCCGCTGGCGCCAGGCGCGCCTCCAGCACCGCGTTCACCGCTTCAGTGACCGGCATCTCGACCCTGCGCGCGCGCGCGAGGCGCGAGACTTCCTTCGCCGAGCGCGCGCCCTCGGCGACGTGGCCGAGCGCCGCCAGGATCTCCGCGAGCGGGCGTCCTCGCGCCAGCTCGAGCCCGACACGGCGATTGCGCGACAGGTCGCCGGTCGCGGTGAGAATCAGGTCACCAGCGCCCGTCAGCCCATAAACCGTCTCGGCCGAGCCCCCGAGCGCAACTCCCAGCCGCGCGATTTCGGCAAGCCCGCGCGTGATCAGCGCCGCGCGCGCATTCTGTCCGAGCTCGAGCCCGTCGCACAGCCCCGCGGCGATCGCCATCACGTTCTTCACCGCACCGCCCACCTCCACACCGACGAGGTCGGTGCTGTAGTACACGCGCATGCGCCCGCCGTGCAGCAGCGCCGCCGCCTCGCGCGCGAACTGAGCATCACGCGCGGCGAGCGTCAACGCGCAAGGCAGTCCGCGCGCGACTTCGTCGGCGAACGAAGGGCCGGAGAGCGCGCCGCAGCGCGCGTTTTTTCCCAGGGTTTCCTCGACGATTTGGTGCGGCAGCAACCCCGTGCCTTCCTCGAAGCCCTTGCACAGCCAGACAAGCGGCACAGCGTTTGCCAGTTTCCCGAGCAGATCGCGCAGGCCCGCGACCGGCGTAGCCGCAAGAATCAGCTCCGCTTGCGCGGTCGCATGTGACAGATCCGACGTGACGGCGAGCGATTGCGGAAGCTCAATCGCAGGCAAATAGCGCTCGTTACGCCGCGTGCGCGCGATCGCCTGCGCCTGCGCCGCGTCGCGCGCCCATAGCGCGACTTCCAGCCTGCCCGACAGAACCGACGCGATCGCCGTGCCCCAGGCGCCCGCGCCGAGCACCGCGATGCGGGCCACCGCCGCGCGCCCTCAGGCGCCCCAGACGAGCGTCGCGCGCACGTAGCCGTTCGCGCCGTCCGGGTGCCGAACGCGCAGCCAGCCGGCGGGCGCGAACTCGAGCAGCTCGAGCGCGACGAACTGCGCGGCGACGAACGCCACCGGGGCGCCGTCCTCCGGGCGCTGGCGCGCCTCGGCCGAGGGCGCCGTCACGACCACCATGCGCCTGGCGCCGAGCTGCCGCTTCTCGATCCATGTGAGCGAGCCGGTGTGGTCGCGCACCTTGACCCAGGCTTCCAGATCGACGATCACCTCGAGCGGGTAATGCCGCGAGACGACGAACAGCGGAGTGGCCTGCTTGGAGGGCGCGTCGTACAGTACCGCAGCGGCATCCACCACGCTGCGGAACTCGGCAGCGATACCCGCCGTGGCTGCCGCAAGCAATCCCAGGAACGCGACGGCCCTCGCCATCTCAGCGCGCGACCTCGATCTGCCCCTGGCCGCCCGCCGCCTGCTGCTGGCGCTGCAGGTACAGCGCCTCGAACGACACCGGCACGAGAATCACCGGCGGGAAGCCGCCTCGCGTGACCACGTCCGAGATCGCCTCGCGCAGGTACGGGTACAGGATGGTCGGGCAGGCGATGCCGAGCAGCGGCCCGATCTCGTCGGCCGGCACGTTGCGCAGCGAGAAGATCCCGGCCTGCACCGCCTCGGCGAGGAACATGGTCTTGTCGCCGGCGCGCGCGGTGACGGTGGCGGTGACGCTCACCTCGAAGCTTCCCTCGACGATCTGCGCCGACTCGGTCGCGATCTGGATCTCGAGCTGCGGCTGCCCCTGCTGCATGAACACCTGGGGCGCGTTGGGGAGCTCGAGCGAGAGATCCTTGAGGTAGATCTTCTCGATCTGGAACGCCGGCTGCTGCGCTTCGCTCATCGGGGGATTGCCTCCAGTAGTGAGTCGAGCCTGCCTTCACGCTCGAGCGCGTAAAGCTCGTCGAAGCCGCCGACGTGCAGCCCGCCGATCCAGATCTGCGGTACGGTGCGCCGGCCGCTTTTCTCGACCATCTCGGCGCGGCGCTGCGGCTCGAGATCGATGCGCACCTTCTCCAGCTCGCGCACCCCTTTCCCGGAGAGCAGCCGCTCGGCCGAGCGGCAGAACGGGCACGCCGCCGTGCAGTACATGAGCACCTTGCGCAAGCTCATTTTTCCACCGGCAGCCCGGCCTGCTGCCACGCGCCGAGGCCCCCGGAGAGACTGACGACGCGCTCGAACCCCTGGCGCTTGAGCGCCGCCACCGCCTTGGAGGAGCGGCTGCTGGTATCGCAGTAGACGATCAGCGGCCGGCCCTTGCGCTTGGCGAGCTCCTCCGCGCCGGCGTCGATCCTCGCCAGCGGAACGTTCTTCGCCCCGAGGATGTGGCCCGTGCCGTACTCGCCCGGCTCGCGCACGTCCACTACCACCGCGTCTTCCCGGTTGATCATCAGCGTCGCGCGCGTCACATCGACCCAGGGGCCGCCGACGCCGCGGCGCAGCAGCGGCCACAGGAGCATCGCTCCCGACACCAGCGCGACCGCGATCAGCAGGATGTTGTTGCGGACGAAATCGAACGACATCGAATCATTATAATTCACGCACATGCACAAGCTCGTGCTGCTGCGACACGGCGAGTCGGACTGGAACCGCGAGAACCGCTTCACCGGCTGGACCGACGTCGATCTGTCGCAGAAGGGCATCGACGAGGCGCGCGCCGCGGGCCGGCTGCTCAAATCGGGCGGCTATTCGTTCGACATCGCGTTCACCTCGGTGCTCAGGCGCGCGATCCGCACGCTGTGGCTCGCGCTCGAGGAGCTCGACCAGATGTGGATCCCGGTCGAGAAGAGCTGGCGGCTCAACGAGCGCCACTACGGCGCGCTGCAGGGGCTCGACAAGGCTGAGACGGCGGCGAAGTACGGCGAGGCGCAGGTGCTCGCCTGGCGGCGCAGCTACGACACGCGGCCGCCCGCGCTCGCGCCCGATGACCCGCGCGGCGCCGCGCGCGAAGCGCGCTACGCGGGACTGTCGGCGGGAGAGATCCCGCTCACCGAATGCCTCAAGGACACGGTGGCGCGCGTGCTCCCGTACTGGAACGATTCGATCGCGCCCGCGGTGCGCGCCGGGCGCCGCGTGCTCATCGCGGCGCACGGCAACTCGCTGCGCGCGCTCATCAAGCACCTGGACGGCGTCGGCGAGGCCGAGATCGTCGGGCTGAACGTGCCGACCGGCGTGCCGCTCGTCTACCAGCTCGACGAATCGCTGCGGCCGCTCGAGCACTACTACCTGGGCGACGCGGACGAGGTGGCGCGCCGCATCGCCGCCGTCGCCGCGCAGGGCAAGGCTAGGGCCTGATCCGCAGCGTCCTTCTTCTCGCGCTCGTCGGCGCGGCGCTCGCCGCGCAGGCGGCCACGCGCGATGAGGACCTGAAGGCGCTGCGCGGCCGCATCGAATCGCTGCAGGCCGTCCTGGAGGAAAAGGAATCGTCGCGCCGCGAGGCGCGCGACGCGCTGCGCGCCTCCGAGCGCGCGATCTCGGAGGCGAATCGAACGCTCGCCGCGCTGGCCGCCGAGGGCCGGACGCTGCGCGCCGAGTCGGACCGGATCGCCGAGCGCCGCCGGTCGCTCGAGCGCTCGCTCGCCGCGCGCCAGGCCGCGATCGAGCGCATGCTCGCCGCGCGCCACGCAAGCCGGGCGCCGGACGTGCTGCGCGTCGCGCTCTCCGGCGATGACCCCGCCGATTTCGCGCGCAAGCTGCATTACCTCGGCTACGTGTCGCGCGCCGCCGCCGCGCTTCTCGCCGCCCAGCGCGGCGGGATCGCCGAGCTCGAGCGCCTGGCGCGCGAGTCACGCGCGAGGGCCGAGCGCTTGGCGGAG
>Ga0209322_10002733_pt1 | contig 10004 bp, 7 predicted proteins | sample Rifsed19ft1_FD_184013 | JGI IMG/M metagenome (GOLD analysis project Ga0209322, IMG submission 184013) | Soil microbial communities from Rifle, Colorado, USA - sediment 19ft 1 (version 2) | ecosystem: Environmental > Terrestrial > Deep subsurface > Rock core/Sediment | place: Rifle, Colorado...
CAAGCAGTGCCACCTCCAGAAGGTCCAGGTATTCCGCCTCACAGCCGGCGCACAAGTCTAGATGTCGTGTCACATCGGGATACAACCGGCCCACAGGCAGGCCGCCCGCCTCGTCGGCGACGTAGCGAGGCAGCCGGGCCTGGAATTCCACATGCGACAGGCCGGGGTCTTCGGCTCCGGTCACCGCGCGAGCCAAATGAACCATCGAAGCGGGCGCTGCGCTCGTCTTCAAGCGTTCTCGCAGCCGCTGCAAACGCGCGTTAGCGGACGGGTTGTCTGCCATGATTCATCCTCCGCCGTGACTTCAGAGCAACTCTTCTAGCACGGTCAGAAAGCCCTCGCACGCCTGCAGGCGCTTCAACGCTCGCTGCTTGAACACCGAGACGATTTGAGGCGTCGTGCCAAGCTCCTCGGCTACTTCCCGGCGACTCTTGGCGTCGAAGAATATCCTGACGATCACGGCCTGCTGCCGCTCATTGTCCAGGCAGGCCCGGATGGCGGCTTCGAGGCTGGCGCGCATGTCTTCAGTCATGGCCGGTGCCTGATCCACGGGTGCTCCATTCAATCGAGCGAAGGTTGTGGGATATTCTACACTTTCTTCTTCTGGATGTCCTTCGGGCTGCAGATCGCTCGCACTAACCTCGACGTCTTGCCAGGCGGTCTGGCCGGTCCGTCGATCGGTCACCCGTCGCTTGCCGGCGGTAAGGCGCTTGTTGATCTCGTTATTGAGGATTCGCAGCGCCCACCATAGGAAACTGCCCGGGTCCTCAATTCGATCCAGATTATGCCACGTCTTAACGAGCGCCGCCTGAGCGCAATCCTGCGCCAGCTGCTGGTCGCGATCGAGGCGGTGGAAAGCGACCCGGAATAACAACGTGTGCAGCTCCTCGATCGCGCGCTCCTGGTGGATTGTCCCCTCGGCGCGGCAGGCGGTATGCCAGACGTGGCCGTAGCGCACGATCGTCGCGTGCTCGACAAGCGCTTCGAGCGACCGGCCCTGCGCGAACGGCAGGCGCGTTTCGACCTCGGCCAGAACCTCCTCCAGAAAGCCGGCCTCAGCATCGCCCACCAGCCGCCAATCGCGATGGATCAGCGTGTGCCGGGCGCGCGCGTGAGCCTGCTCTCGAAGTTCGTCCTCCAACTGCCTTCGTCTCCATCTGGGCAGTCAACCTGCCTATAGGGCCGAAACTCGCCCTCTCAAGTGTTATCTTTCGACCGGCTTGCGAATCCTCTCCGGCAGACATCACCGGAAAGGAGGAAACAAGCCATGTCGAGCAAGATCAAGAAGGCCCTGGTAACGTTGCTGGCGGCAGTGCTGCTGGCGGTCATGCTATCAGCGCAGCCAATGCGCGTCAGCGCTGATGGCGACCCGACCCCGACGCCGACCCAGCAGCAGACCAATGGGCCTCTCCCGTGTGGCTCAGGCTGTCAGCGATGAGAGAACAGACTCTTCCGGATTCAACAAGAAGAGTCTCACCGCGAAGACGCCAAGAACGCAAAGCATTTGAAAGACTTGGCGTTCGCCCGCCCTGCTTCTTTTTGCGGGATCGCGTCTTCGCGGTTCCTGCGAAGCGTCCCACCCAAGTCGGGAGTGCCGGAATACTCAGTAGATCACGGATCGCCGACTTTAGTCGGCGTTCCATACTCTCTTGTCAGGCAGTGTGATCACGGCAGGCCGACTGCGACAAAGGGCGCCCACTGATAGGGTGAATGGCCCATCGCAGCCATCTCACATTGCGCGGAGCGGAGTGACCGGGACACGCTGGCGCCGGTATCAAGATGAGAGTAAAAGCGATGCATGAAATCGGCGGTCGAGGCATCTTCAACCGGCCACAGGCTGGCTACCACCGTGTGCGCTCCCGCGAAGAAGAAGGCCTGGGCCAGGCTGACAATCTCGTCACCCGCATACCGCTGGCCGAGCACTCCTTCGCAGCTCGACAGCACCACTAACTGCGCCTGAAGCTTCAGATTCAGAATATCGGCGTAGGTCAGGCTATCGTCGTGCAACAGCACACTCGACTGGGACGGGGCCATGCGATCCAGCACGGCGTGAGTGGCGAAGTGCACCACGTCGCAGGCGGCCAGTTCGTTTTGCTGCTGTAGATTCATCAGTGTCTCTCGCGTTGCCTCGGTCTCCCACAACCGCTTCAGGCGTTTGCCAAACACCTCTTGAAGCACCGCGATTTCATCTTGCGCGTGCAGCAGGGGTCGGGCCTCATCGCCGAAGTCCGACAGGCCGAGCGCAAGCATGTGTTCGATCGAGGTCGTGGCGTTTGACTTGTGCAGCAACGATTCCAGTGCGCCTAAACCGGGCACGACGACAGTGGTCACCTGATTCGCGAGTGGGCCGTTCGCACCGTGCAGCGCGTGGAAGGGCAGTGCGTGAAGCTGGGCATGGGGTGCAATGATCAGTAGTTCGTCTGTGCCTAACCGCTCAACCTCGGCCGGGATGAGTAGTTGATACAGATGCTTGAGAGGAACGTTTACGGACGTGCTGTCGCCGTAGATCAGCTCTCGCACGTCCCGGTTTGGATTGGTGCACTGATCCAGGACCTTGCGATCATAGTTGTTCAGCGGCTTGACGATACAGTGAAGTCGCCGGCTGTCGAGGTAGAAAATCACCAGCTTATCGTCGAATCGGTAGTAGTCGAGGCATGCCCATTGCGTGGTCAAGTGTCGTTGTGCCGCCTGCCTGAACGACTGAAGGGAGAGCGGCCTGGGGAACTGCGAGTTGAGCCATCCCGGTGCCTGGACACGCAACTGCTCAATCACGTCTTCGTACTCGTGTGAGAGTTGCGCGAGTTGGGCCAAAAGCTCCGGCTGATCGGAGCGGATGTCATCCGCACCCCGCAAGAGCGGCCCACCCGTATCCATCTGTATCAGTCGAAGTTGTCCACGCAAGATTGCCAACTGCTGCCTGAGTTGCTCTTCCCGATCCAGTAGCCGGCCCAGGTGTGGGTTATAGCCCGCGACAGTGCGCCAGCTGCGATCGTCGGCCCAGGTCAGAAACATCTGAGACTTGCCCGCTTCAGCGACCAGCAATGCCGGCTCGTCCTGTCTCTGTGCCAGTGCAAGCTCAAGTGTCTGTTCGTACAACAGCCGGCGACTGGCGAAGAAGCCGCCGCTCAGTCGCTCGGTCGGCATTGTGCTGCGTATCTGGTGGGTGAGTTGGACGGCCGATAGCCAGTGCTCAAGTGCCCCTGTTCTGTTCCCCTGCATCAGTGCGCACTGCCCGAGGGCATACTGAGCGCGCCAGGCTTCGTCCGGGAAACTCGGATCGAGTGTGGCGAGGGCCGTCTGTAAGAAAGGCACGGCTTCTGCTGCTTGCCGCCGGTTGAGATAAATCTCTCCCCGCGCGACATCGCATAGCGCGACATCCACAAGCAATCCACGCTCGACGAAGATCATGCGTGCGTGGTCGAGTAGCTGATGCGCTCGATCGGACTGTCCCTCTTTAGATAAGGCGCGCGCTCTCTCGCGGTCGCAGCCGGCGACCTGCACCAGCATACTTTCTTGTTGATAGGCTTCGCGCGCCCGCTCCAGGCATTCCACGGCTCCCGAATAGTTGTCTTGCGCCAGATACAGGTCCGCCAGGCACGCATCGCACCGGGCAATATCAAGGTGTAGGCCGTGCTGCGAGAAAACGTCGCGTGCTTTCTGGAAATGCTGCACGGCCTCGGACTGGCGGCCGAGACGGCGGTAAGTTCCGGCCAGGTTCTCAAAGTAGTGCGCGGCGAAAACCCAATTCCCGGCGTCGAGGAAGGCCGGCTGCGCCAGCTCGAAACAGCGTAATGCCTGGTCGTAGCGTCCCAAACGGTCGAAGCACAGTCCCATATTGTTGTAGCACAGAGCCGCCCGTAATACCCGCCCTTCAGCCGGGGCCGACTCGGCTACTCTTTGAAACAGGCTGAGCGCCTCACGATAGCCATTGGTCGCGTAGTAGGTCAGCGCCAGGTTGAAATCGCACCGGGCGACGTGACTCTCCAGTGCTCGGGCCGCGAAGGCCTCGCGCGCTTGCGTAAAGCAATTCAGCGCTTCGTCAAATTGATTGAGGCGGTAATGGGCGATGCCCTGATGAACATCGCACAGCGCAACTTGATGCGCCAGGCCTTCGTCGATGAAGGCCGGTCGGGATTGGCGGAAGAGCTTCAGACTATCGGTATATCGATTCAGTTCACCGTATACCAATGCCAGGGTGTAATCGCACCGCGCACGATGAAGGGTGTCATCACCGGGGACCGAAATGCTGCGGGCTTCCTCGACCCATCTTAGGGCTTCTTCCGCATCGGTGTACCGGAGCACTTCGGCCAGCGTGCAGGCGGTGAGTGCGAGTTCGCCGGTTTGGTGATGGGCCGCAAATGTGCTGGCCGCCTGGCGCAGTGCGGCAACCGCGCCCTGATGCTGATTCTTCTCAAAGTACATCAGACCCGCCGCGCGATGGTAGTAAGCGTTCAGGACAGGCTCTCTCGCCTGGGAGAGGCGAGGTTGCGCACGAGCGAGAAAGGTCTCTGCCGGAGTGAGCCGGCCCATCGTGGCATACAGGTTAGCCAGCTCGCACTCACAGCGAGCCGCTCGCCCGGGCTGATCGTGGGTGAGGAGTCGCTCTGTCGCCCGTTCGAGTAAGGGGATCGCTTCGGCAAACTCGCCTAAAGCGCCGAGCGCGATGCCCAGCGTCAGCCCAGACTCGGCCTGGAGCAAGCTGGCATCATCTTCGTGTCCGGCAGCATGGGCGATATGCGCCAAAGCCCAACCCCGGCGCGGTGCGCACCAGACCAGGCCTTCCGCTGCTTGCCTCAGTCGCTTGATCGCGTCGAGAGAAAGAGGATGCGTTTCGAGCGCGCTGCGAACGATTGCCGCAAGCGCATTGGCGGCCGGTCGCTCGGAACGGATGCGCGCGGCAAGATCGTGATAGAAAGCGAGGGGGTCCTCAGTCAGGGGAGATGGCGCGATCATCGTCGGCCGGCGTGTCGCGTGTCTCGAAGACGATCTCGAAGCGCGCCTCGGGTGCGCTTAACGCTTCGCGCACACGCTCTAGCGAGATGCCTTCGACTTGGACATGGCCTTCATCCGGTCGAACGTGCGTGACCGGCGCGGTGTGAGTTTGCCCGGCCCAGGTCAATCCGATCCACAGATTTGCGGGCAGTGAAGTGCTTCCCGTCAGCGTCGCTTGAAGCGTCAACCCGTCCGGTTGATCCGCCGCACGCGCCACGCTGATCTCGACATTCACGTGCTGACCGTCGAAAGGCACAGTGTCGATGAGGAGTACGCGCGGCCCGGAAGAAAGATCGAGCGTATCCGAGCGATAGGCGTTTGCAGTTTGCAGCGGGAGGCCGAAGCCGAGCTTGCTCCCCAAGAAATCGGGGTTCAGCAGGATGTGCAACCCGAAAGACGCACCTGCCAAGCGTGACCGCACGCGGCTGATCCAGCGTGCGCGATCCCCTTTAGGCTGTAAGAACGAGAGTGGCCGGAGGCCAGGCTTGAAGTCGGGATCGGTTTCTTCGTCGCGCTCGTTCAATACAGCCAGAACGACATCGTGCTCGTGCTGGCAATGGGTGCAGGTCTGGAGATGCTGCCACACCTCTGGATGTGCCAGCCGCACCTCGTGACCTTTCATTTCATCGTTGACGTATACGTCCAACAGGTCCTGCACGTCGTGACAGGTCAGCGTAGTCTTCGACTCGCCGGCGTTGACGATCGCCTCGGCCAGGGCGCGGAACCGGCGTGCCCAGGGGCCTGGCGTTTGCATGTCGCGACGGAGTTGCTCGAAGACAGGATTGGGAATCGGCTGGTTGTTCTCGGGCTGCTCGGTATCGCTTGTCATGGCCTTATTTCTCTAATCACTGTGCACTTCTTTGCTCACACCGACCGCGTCCTCGCGGTCGGCCAGGACAGGCGCCCGCGCGGACGCGGGCTTCGAGCGGAACTTCGGAAGTCTGGAAAGAATTCCCTCTAGTTGTCTTTCGGATGCATCTCTTGTGACAGGATTTGCCGGAGCTGCTGTAGCGCGCGATGCCGCAAGTTGTAAATGGCCTGCTTGGTTTTGCCCGCGCGCTGAGCGAGCTGCTCGTCGCTCCAACCATACAGGAAAGAGTAAATGACGACATCCTGCTGCGCCTGGCTGGGCAGCCGGGCGATGGCATCAAGAAGCTGCTGCTGCAGGTCAATCTTCTCAAAGGGCTCATCGGCCGCCGGGTCGTTCAGGATTTCGTACAGTGAGGTCAGGTGGTCCGGATCGCCGCCATTGGGATGATCGAGCGACTCAATGGCGCGGCTGCGATCGATCAGATCGCGCGAGCGCATATAGCGCTGGCGGATATGGTTAGTGAGGATCACGGTCGCCCACGCGGCGAAGGGAACGTCGTACGGGAAAATCGTGTTGAAAATAGACTCGCAAGTCTGCTGGGCGAAGTCCGCCGCTTCATCGCTCGGCTGTTGGCGGGCGGCCGGCCAGCGCTGCAGGATCCGGAATGCGCGCTTGGCCAGCAACATCTGCAGACCGAACCACTCTTCATTGTCGCAAGCCGCCAGCCGCTTCACGCGCTGGTGTTCAGCCAGGTATAGCGCGATTACGCTGTCGACGTATTGTTCCAGGTGCATGGGCGCGGCTGAGGAACGCTCTCGACGATTGCCCATGACGCGCTGTGCGCGCCCCGAGGTCAGATTGTCCCTGACGATCTTCGCAATTTGCTCCGCCAGCTGCAGCGCATGAAGATGGGATTGGCCCGATTGATCTCGGATGACGATCGCGCTCACGCGATTCTTGCAGACTTCGAGCAGATCGGCTTCAGGCGCATTCACCGGTAATGTAGGTCTCATCGTCGCCAGGGTGAGGGCCGGCGCTTCGCGCTCGGACAGCCGGCCTATACGCGCAAGAATTGCTCCGGCAGATGCATTAAGGTTGATGAACATCCAAACGGATGCTAAAGGCAGCGTCGCCTACTTTAGCACAGGCGCGTCTATACGTCAAAAGTTTATGCGGAGAAAAAGCGCATGTATCTCAATATCCGATCGTCGATACCGATGGGTGTTTCACCCCTGCGGGGATTGCAGCGCAATACCCGTTTTTTTGAACCCGCCCGTGATCCACGTCTCGTCGCAACGCAGTTCCTTGAAGAGCTTGCTAAAGGATCGTTCAAACCTGGGGCATTGGACCTGGGGCGGTGTGAACGCCAGGTGCTCACTTTAGGCCACGAGTGGGATAACCGCTTCCTCGGCCTACTCTGTATCGATGTTGACAACCGGGTTGTGCAGGCCGCGCAGAGCAGAATGGTGCGCTACCAGGGGAGGACATTCGGCCAGCTCAATCTGTCACAGTTGAGTTTCGGATCGCCAACCGAAGCATCTGATCTCGATTCGCCCGTGCGGATCACCTTCGAGATATGGTGGGATGGCATTCGGGACGGGACCATCACTGTGCAGCGGGGTGATTACAGAATCTGGGGGCCGCCAGGTGGGTGGCGAGTGTCGGAGTTGTCGCCATAACTGATTGGGGCGCATCTCGGGGCCAACTCCGGCCGATCTGGTGATTGCACATATCTGGAACGCTCGCCGACCGCGCCCGCGCGGCTGCTTGCGGCCCGCGAGGACGCGGGCCTGGAGCACTTGTGGACAATCACCAGTTAGAGTATCTTGACTTCGAGCTTTTAGTCGGTTTTAGGCGGGGCCAAGAGTACCCGGTCAATGTGATTCGCTCTCCGGCCGGTGAAGTTGCTCATGATGTATTCATGCAGTTTCCGTTCGCTGCCCTCGATCTCGAACGCTTTATCGATGATCTCCCCTTCATTCTGATTCGCTCGAGCCGCCTGCCCTGGCAGCAGGTGATGTCTGATGAACAGCGAGTGCGGGATTTTGGCCGGCGGCTGTTCCACACACTGTTTGCAGGTAAGGTCGGTAATCTGTATTGGGCGAGCCAGGCCCTGGCGGAACAACAAGGCAAAGGGCTGCGGCTGAAGCTGCGCATCCGACCGCCTGAGCTGGTTGCCCTGCCGTGGGAATTTCTCTTTGACACGAACCGGGACGAATATGTGTGCCTGTCTCGCAACACGCCGATCGTTCGCTATTTAGAGGTTGAGAGACCTATTCGCTCGCTTGAAGTGGAGCCTCCGCTGCGCGTGTTGGGGATGGTCGCGAATCCCAAACGAATGCCCCAAATCGATGGGACTGAAGAAAGAAACTACCTGACAGAGGCGCTGCGCGATCTGTGTGATCGAAACCTGGTCGAGTTGATCTGGTTGGAGGGGCAAACGTGGCGTGACTTGCAGGCCGCAATGCGCGCCGGTCCCTGGCATATCTTCCACTTCGTTGGACACGGTTCATTTCGACCCGGTGCGGATGAAGGGGCGATCATCCTTTCGGATGAAGCGGGCCAGCCATACCCGCTGCCTGCCTCAGATTTCGCTCGATTGTTTGTCGATCACCGCTCTCTCCGGGTTGTGATCCTGAATGCCTGCCAGGGCGCAAGGAGCAGCCCGCGCAATGCATTTTCCAGCACTGCGGCGACGCTGGTAAGACATGGCCTGCCGGCGGTGCTCGCCATGCAGTATCCGCTCTCCGATTCGGCCGCTGTTCACTTCGGGCGAGAGCTGTACCAGGCCCTGACCGGCTGGCTACCGATCGATGCCGCCGTCGGCGAGGCGCGCAAGGCTGTCCGCATGGCAGGCGGCGAAAGCCTGGAATGGGGAACCCCAACCCTGTACATGCGCGCGCCCAACGGCATGTTGTTCTCCCCCGCTCGCAAAGTGGAGGGCCTGGCGGCGCGCGGTCTTGCTTCGCGCAATTCGCCATGGAGGCGCGCGCTTACCGGGCGGGAGGTGGAAAAGGCGCACGTCCACACCGCGCGTCGATCGTGCACGCCGGACGGCAGGCCACTTCCTTACTTAGTCTAAACTCGAGTGAAATGTAATGGCCTCTAGCCTGCACACCGCAGGGCGTGTGGCGATTTCCCCATTACTTCTCAGTCGTCCCGAACTGCGCTAGAATCAGTACATCACAAAATCCGTAGTTTAGCCCCGCGTGGGCGGCAAAACGGGCACAAGGCCCTATGTGCTACGGGACGTTTCGTGAACCCACGGCTCTCGGCCCGCGTCCGCGCGGGCCGTCCACGGGGACGCGGACGGGTGAGCCATCATGATGGACTGTGCCAGGGGAGGTTGGACGTGCCCACAGGGACAGGCGCTGAGGTGCACACGCTACAACAACAGCTGGCCGATGCCACGCGCCGCGCTGAAATCTTGCAGCGCGTGATCGAATCGATCGGCAGCGGGTTGTCGCTCGAGCCGTTGCTGGTGCGCATTCTCGATAGCGCCGTCGAATTGATCGGCGCGGGCTACGGCACGATTGGCCTGGTGGTCGAGCGGCCGGATGGCCCCAGCGTGCGGACAGCCGCGGTGCACAACATGCCGCCGGGCGAGCTAGGCGCCGAGATGCCGGCCGGGATCGGCCTGGCCGGACGTGTCCTGCTGGAGCAGCGCGCGGTGCGTTTCGATCGCTACGGCGACCTCGATCGGCCTACGCTGCCGGAGCTGGCCGATCACGCCGTCGTCGGTATTCCGGTCAAGTGGGCGGAGCGGATCATCGGCTTCCTCGGCATCGGCGCCGCCGCGCCGCGCCGCTTCGACGAGCGGGACGTCGAGACGCTGACGCTGTTTGCCCAGCATATTGCCCTCGCCATTCAAAATGCTTCACTGTTCGAGGCCGAGCAACGCCGCCTGGCCCGGATGACGATCGTCAACCGCATTGGCCGCCTGATCAACAGCAGTCTCAGCCCCGACCAGATTCTCCAGACGGCCGCCGAAGCCATCTCCGAATATCTGCCCTATCCCAATGTCGCCCTGCTACTCATCGATCCCGGCGACCCGCAGACACTCGTGCTCCGCGCCCGCAGCGGCATTTACGCCGGCAATCGCGTGGGCGAGTATCGCCAAAGTATCGCGCAGGGCATTATCGGCGCGGCGGCGCGCGCGCGCCGGCGTATCCTGATCGAGGATGTCAGGAGCGACCCCCGC